>Ga0134126_10000398_pt1 | contig 56086 bp, 83 predicted proteins | sample KB31752_FD_96881 | JGI IMG/M metagenome (GOLD analysis project Ga0134126, IMG submission 96881) | Terrestrial soil microbial communities with excess Nitrogen fertilizer from Kellogg Biological Station, Michigan, USA - KB3-175-2 | ecosystem: Environmental > Terrestrial > Soil > Unclassified ...
ACAATGGCGCAGGCTGTGTCTGCTTCCCCGTCCATGTATTCGCATGACCCAGCGCAAGGTCGAGCGTCGTGTTGGTTGGTGTCCCGCCAACCGCGAGTGTCCCGCCAGGGCTGGTAATAGTGTCGCCACCACCCCCGCCGCCTCCTCCGTACGCCGTCCACGCAGAGCCATTCCAAGAACAGAGGACCGGGCTCGAACCTCCACCGGTCGTACAATCTGTCCCGCTTGCGCCATCTCTCACGTAAGCAAGCTGGTAATACTCGCTCGCCACGCTGCCCAACTGAGAGACTGTGATGCCGTTCAATCCCCACGGAAACGCGCCATCCACGCCGATGGTGTTGGTCGCCGTGTTGAGGCTGAGAGGATACTTGACGCCGAGCAAATTCGGATTAGGCACGACTGTTCCGGTGTACTCGACAATCAGCCCAATCGCATCCATTCTCGTTTCGGTAAATCCAGACTCCGGCGCGGATTGAGACACGTGCAACTGGCAGGTAGCTGTTGAGATTGTCGAGCCAGTTATTCCGGTGAGGTTGGTCACCTGTTGCCCCGGCCACACGACGAGATTGGGAATGACGTTTTTCCCAACGCCACCGCATTCGCCCGTATCGAACTGCATCGCAAATCCAGATGTCGAGGAAACGCCGAACGCATAGACATTCGTCACGTTACCGGCCGGGATGCCTGCGGGAAGAGCAAATCCCGAGTAGTTGACCGTTACCTGCGCTGGCGGAAAACCGAAAGCAAATGCCTGCTGAACAATATCCGCAGATGCCGATGTTCCGGTCGCCGAACAGGTACTGGAAATTCTGGGCGGCACGGTATCATGCGCGCAATCGGCAACAGTCGGATACAGGATGTAATACTGGTGCGTGTTGTCGGGAAGTTGAATGAGGGGCTGGAGTTGCGCACTGGAACATCCAGGGCAGGAGATATTCGCCGTCCCGCTTGATACCGGACCATTCGCGCCATTCACCTTGATTGGATCAGTAGTGGTCACTGACAGTCCGCTCGAAGTCGGAACGTCGAAGTTGATCGTGTTCGTGCCAACGTTGTAATTGCAACTCAATAGCCCTGTGCAGGTGTAGAGAGCGGAGAAGTACGCGCCGAGGGAGCCGGTAAAATTCCCCACCATCGACTGCGCCGGCTGGTTCGTCACTCCCCAGTGCAGTTGCGGGGTCGTCCCGCCGTTCGTCACACTGCATCCCAGCAATGGCCCCATCGTCGGATCGCAGTTGACGCTGGTAACACCTGTCCCGCCGCCGCTGCCTCCCGGCTGGTAGGTTCTGGTTACCGGCTGCGTAAAGCAGTTGGGAGCGGTTGTGCAGGAGGGATTCGCTCCACCGCCCGTCATCACCACATCGTAGGTAAGACCCTGAGCCGCGTAGAAGATCCAAAGTCCCGGCGCCACAGAAGCACTATCGTTAGCCGTGAAGGGATTAGCAAGAACGGTCCCAGCCTGATCCGAATAGATCGTCGGCTTGCTGGTTGTTCCGTGTGTGTACACCGTGACTGTACAGGCCGGGATTGCTCCGACTTGCCAGTTGGTCGCGCTCAATCCTTGCGTAATCGAATGCCGGCCACCGTTGGAGCAGTAGTCACTCACGGGGGCAAGCTGCGCCACCGCCGAAAGCGGGGTTAAAAGCAACGCCAACAGCAGTATTCTGCGCATCGTGTCAATTCCTAGGCCAATGGTAGGCGATTTGGAAATGACAAAGATTTTTATTCCGGTTATGCCAAGCGGATGCTGGTATGATTAAGGGCGTTTACTGCCAACTTGACAATTATGAGACGAAAGATTCTGTTTCTCAGCGATTCCGTATCCTCGACATCGGGGTTGGGTCGCATTGCCCGCGATCTTGCCTTGCGAGTCCACAAGCACCTTGGAGACGTGTACGAGGTAGCAACAGTGGGCTATGGAGGGCCGGGGTCCACTTCAATTCCCTTCACTGAATTTCACGTCCACGACATCAAGAACTGGCTCGTTCCCGAGCTACCCGGCATATGGAATGACTTCGTAGGTCAGGACGAAGGGATTCTGTTCTCCATATGGGACTTGAGCCGTCTCTACTGGCTTGGCATTCCGCAACTCTGCCCGGTTCCTTTCCTTCGCCAGTGGGTCGAGACAGCGAAGATGAAGAAGTACGTGTACCATGCGATCGACGCAGAGGGTCCGAATGGGAAACTGAGTACGCGCATTGCGGAGACCATGAAGGGCTTTGACCGGGTACTCGACTACTCGGCCTTTTCCTGCCGGATTACCGGGAATGAAGAGTACCTACCTCATGGGATTGACCGAACAGTGTTCTATCCCCGCGATCATGCCCAGGCGCGTCAGAGTTTCATCGAGAAGGGATTTCAGGGACTCACCCCGGATTCGCTCCTCATCGGGATCGTGGCTACCAACCAGGCGCGGAAGAACTGGCAGCTTGGGATGGAGACAGCCCGCATACTCCTAGACCGCGGCCATGATGTGCGCGTATGGGCTCACACGGACGTTCTGGACCGTTACTGGTCAATGGGGAACCTCATCTCCGACTACGGGCTTGTCGGGCGCGTGGCGATGACTCTGGACCGCTTTACGGACGATCAGATGGCGTGGATGTACTCCGCGTGCGACGTCACCCTTGGAATCGCCCCCGAGGGCTTTGGATTTCCTCTGGCTGAGTCCTTGGCCTGCGGAGTGCCGTGCATCGCGGGAAGCTACGGAGCGCAGGCCGAGTTCGTTCCGAAGCCGATGCAGGTTGATCCCATCGGCTACTTCTACGAGGGAGCCTACTGCTCGAAGCGTCCTGTCCATGAACCTGCAAAGTGGGCTCTCCGGGTTGAGATGGTGCTGGAAAAGAAGTATCAGGGGAACATGCTGCCGCCGTCTGTGGATTGGGAGACACTTTGGGGAGCGTGGGAATCGTGGTTCAGGGAGGGTCTATGAGTGAACGTGACTGTATTTCTTGCAAACGATTTCTATCCAACAAGGAAGCGCACACGATTGTGTGGAAAGTGGGCGGGGAGAGCCGATTTACCGATAGTTTCTATATCTCCTATCCGGCCCAAACCGATGGACCCGTCATCTGTGAAACCTGTATCCCATCCCAAATTCAGCGTTACCTTACGACAGTCAAAGAGAGGTTTTCGTTTTGAAGCATCTGAACATGGACTACTGCATCGCCACTGTCTTCCAGCCGAAGTGGAAGGACTGTATCAAGACTTGGTGGCTCACAGAAACCGCAGAGCACCCCATGAGGCTCGCTCAGAACATGGGCGTGGTGGATGCCTACCAGTGGTGCTTCGAGAGGTCCGATGCTGACGTGCTGGCGTTCCTGCACGACGACGTAATCATCTCCGAGTTCGGATGGGATAAGCGCGTTCTGAAGGAGTTTGAAGATCCCACCGTGGGACTCGTCGGATTCTTCGGTGCCAAGGCTCACGGCGATCCCGAGATGTACAAGAAGCCCTACCAACTCTCTCAGCTTGGCCGCTCCGGGTGCCTGTCGAACATGGTAGACGCGGAGCACCATGGACAGCGGTTCACCGGAGAAACCGATGTGGCAGTCCTTGACGCCTTTTCGATGTTCGTTCGGCGCGAGGTGCTGGAGAAGGCGGGAGGATGGCCGGTCAACACGCCGGTTGATTACATATCGCCGGATTATTGGATTTCCTGCATGACACGCAGGTTGGGTTACAGGATTCGCGTGGTCGGGGTTGCCTGCCAGCACTTGAGTGGAGGATCAAATGGACGCAACGTCAAGCCCATCGACTTCGAGGGAGCGCACCGCTACATCTACGAAACCTTTAAAGATTGCCTGCCAGCGAGGGTTCCATGATCGTTAATTTTGTAATGCTTTTTCACGGAAGGCCGACCCTGCTAAAGCAGAGCCTTGAGTCGATCGGAGACACGTCAGGCATTATTTTCACGCTGCACGGAGAAGACCCTCAGCCTGAAGCATTGACAGTCGCTCGCGATTTCATGAGGGAAAACGACGGCTGTCTCAGCGCAACAGGCGAGAACCGAGGTACAGGGTTAGCGCGGAATGCTGCTATCGACATAGCCTCAAGTGTTCGCGGCGACTTCCTTTACCTGTCAGATGATGACGTGTTCTTTCTCCGTCCTGATTGGCTCGCAGTGCTGACGCAAATGTTTGAAGAAGTCGAGCAGTACGGATTCGCCGCTCTTGGAGCTTATAACCATCCCTATAATGGCCCGGTGACGATATTTCCTCCTGTCATCGACAACAAGTACATGGTTGGCGAGGTCTACGCGCTTGCTACTCAGTCCATGCTTCTCCGGTGGGAGACGTTCTACCGCTTCGGGCCTTTCTGCCAAACGCCGCCAGGGAGGGTCTGCCAGTCGGAGGATGTGGAGTTCAGCAACAAAATCCGTGCTGCCGGCCTGAAGGTGGGAACCATGATTCCGCCACTGCTGGCGAACACGGGCATCACGAACAGCTGTGGAGACAAGATACCGGGATGGGAGTTGGTTAAGTCTCAATGCCCTGAAGGAGTAATCTGCGAATGACGTTTGCCGAGGCAATGATCGAGGTCCGTAAAACCTCATCCCATACCGCGCTTTCTGATGAAGAGGCGAGAGTTCTCTACGATGCGATGGCCGGATTGCAATCGCAAGACTTTGTGATTGAGATTGGTTCACAACTTGGAAGGTCTTCTGTGCTCATCACACAGATGGCCCTCTCCCGAGGCTTCCACTCCATCCACGTCGATCCATTCTGCGAACAGGACGTATGGGCTCACGACTTCATTAAGCGCATGTGTGAGGTACGCAGTGACCGGGACCGTGCATTCACCTTCCTCTGCATGAGGACAGATCAGGCGCGAGACATTCTCGACCAACTGCATCCCATCCAACTCATCTACGTGGACGGTGACCACACCTATGCGGGAGTGAAGACGGACCTTGAGTTCGCCAGAGTAAACCTTGTAGAAGGCGGATACCTGCTCTGTCACGACTACGGCCGCGAGAGTCTGCCGGATGTGTACAAGGCTGTCTCGGAGTTCCTGTCAGTGAACCCGGATTTCACTCTCGTTGCCCATGAAGGCACGATGGGATGCTGGAGGCGTGGATGATTGGAATCAACGTAGGCTCCGGTCAGCGTCCATTCGGAGAGAGTTGGATCAATGTCGATTCGGTTTGGCACGAGGGAATGCCGAAGCCGGACGTGATCTGCGATGGAGCACATTTGCCGTTCGAGAGTGGATACGCGGATTATGTTTGCCTTCATCACGTTCTTGAACATTTCGGCTGCGGTGAGGGCGAAGGATTGCTGCGTGAGGCGCATCGCGTTTTGACGCCGGGAGGTTCGCTGCTGGTGTTCGTTCCAGATCTGCGCAAGTTGGTTAAGTTGTGGTTTTCGGGTGAGATTTCGACACAGATTTACATGACGAATCTCTATGGTGCCTACATGGGCCACGATGAGGACCGGCACAAATGGGGGTACGATCTCAACTCTCTCGTAGAGTTCATCGACCACTGCCCGCATGAGCCGCGCTGGAACACGATTAAGCAGTTCGACTGGACACCTATTCCCGGCGCAGACATCGCCCGAGATGACCGATGGATACTTGGAGTGGAGGCGATTAAGTGAACCCTGCTTGCCCTGTTCTTATTCTTGTCCGCAACTGCTTCGAACTGACCAAGCGGTGCATTGAGAGTGTTCGCGCTCAGGATGTCGATGATCTTGAGATTTGGGTTGTAGACAATGGCTCGTCTGATGGTGTGAGCGAATGGCTGCACGATCAGGAAGACGTGTGCTCTTGGGAATTCCGAGAGAACTTGGGAGTCAGCAAGGGATGGAACTACGGCCTAGAAGAACAGTTTGCATTTCAAAAGTCGAAACACTGTCTCGTCATCAACAACGACGTGGTGCTTCCGCCGTGGTTCTACCGTACCCTGCTCTCCTATGACGCTCCCTTCGTGACCGGAGTCGCCATCGACACCATGCCGCTCGATGAGCCAGAGAGAATGCCGCTCACCCCTCACCCGGACTTCAGCGCGTTCCTGATTCGGCGCGAGTGTTGGGAGAAAGTAGGCAAGTTCGATGAAGATATGGTGCTCTACGCATCCGACTGTTCGTACCACGTCCGCGCACATCGGCTTGGCGTTCCGCTGATGAAGGCGAATGTCCCCTTCTATCACGTAAATTCACAGACCATGAAACGCGCAAATACGGAGGAGAAGAGATGGATTCAGGAACAAGCGAACAAGGACAGAGCGGTGTTCAAAGCGAAGTACGGATGCCTCCCAGGGACGCCCGAATACGCGAAACTATTCAGCACGCCTTAGCGTTGGTAAGGGTTGCGAAATTGACTCACGCTCCAGAAATGTTGGAGCAATGCTTGAACGAGATTGAGAGGCTACTGGATGGCGCGACTGAAGCCAGGTGAGAAGCGGGTCCAGTTGTCCTTCCAGCGTCCCGAGGATGTGGCGCTGTTCAAGTATCTGGAGCCGCTTGCTTACAAGGCGAGACTCGGATTGCCCGACTTCATCCTCGAATCGTTGCAACAGGCTTTTCAGGGGCAGTTCGCCGTATCTGAAACAGATGAGGCAAGTCCCCCGGTGTCGCCGGAGTAGCTGAGAAGCAAACCGGTTGAAAAGGACAGGCTGCTCTTCCCATCTCATCGCAACTTGACCGCCGCATTGGTTCATCTGCCGATGCGGTTTCCATTCGATAAACCAACCGCTCCATGTCGCTTCGCGCCTGCCTCATACGCTCATCTTCGGCGTTGAATTGGATCTTGCGCGTTACGATCAACTCGCCCAGAAGGTCATCATTCTCCATTTGCTTGAGCCACACGTCAGCCGAGTAGTTCGACTGCTCTCTCCAGACCGTCTTCCAGTTCTCCGTGAATCCTGAGTCCTTCTTTCGAGGAGCGAATCTGAGATTCTTCTGGATGGGATGCTGATATCCCTTCGCCCACGCCGAGTGCCGTCTTCCTCCCCGCTGCGCTCCGATCAGGACCACAAGCAGCGACATCGGCCGCTCCAGTGCAGCCAGTTCCCCGATGGTTCCCCATGAGTGCGCGTAGGATCGGAGAGTGTCGTCGTCCATGTGCGATGCCAGGATCACCCGGTAGAGCGTGCCGCGTGCCTCAAAGAGATTCGACTTCCACTCATGCTCCCCAAGCTTGGTCGGAGCCACACGCTCCATCAGTCCAAATTTGGACCGGAGAGCCAGCCCGATCACTTCGGCCATCGACTGAACATGTCGGACGACTGAGATAGAGCTAAGATCACCCGAAATTACGTCCACATGAGCCGCAAGGTGCTCGATGGAGGTCTGGGAACCTACCACGGGGTCAGAATGCGTCAGCGAGCCCTCTACGCCAGCGTAAAGCAATCCCAGAGGGGATATGGTCCAGTGCTGGTAGTCCCGTTCGAAAGCGAAGCGCCGGGGGCAGCGGTCGAACACGTCAAGGAGTCGTGCGGTCAGGTTCATCGGGATTAAACAATTCTCTCAGGGGCAGTGACATTATTTCCATACCGGGACGTGTTCCGAGAATTTTCCCCACCTTAGATCGAGGGGTGTGCTCAAAGGCTTTTGCAACCTGCTTGTCAGCCTTGGCTGCAACGTCGGCAGGGCGAAGAATGCCCGCCAGCCGGGTCGTAAATCCCGCATGGCCGGAACTCGACATATATCCGCGAACCGGGTCTGTCATCGGAGCGCCCTTTGCCTTGCGAGACTTTGCAGCAAGGTTTTCGACGTGCTCCTGCGTTTGATCTTCAATCGACATCAGGGCGCCACGCTTGCGCTGAAGTTGCTCGAAGTACCCGGATGGCTTCCCGGCCGCCTTGTCCATCTGCGGATAGACCACATCGCGGATCGCATCGGCTTCTGCTTTGTCGATCTCAAACTCGGGATGCTGGAAGAGGTATTGAGCCTGATCCGCTGGAGTCTTCATCGAATAGAAGCGGTTCAGTTCCCGGTTGAGAACGGTCCTGCGATCGTTCAGCCATGCGTAGGTCTTCGGTGTGGCGTAGAGCTTCGCAATGCGGTTCTTCACCGCTCCAATCTTCGCCGGATTCGCCAGAGCGTCTGAGGGGTGAGCAGCAGCAACCTTCTGAATCGAGTCCGCAATCGGCGTCACGTCAGTTTTCACGCCTGAAAGCGGAACCATCTTTCCGCCAACGTCCACCTTGTTCATCAGGGCAGTATCGACTTCCGCGGCGATCTTCTTCTTCGCTTCCGTCACCACGTTAACGAAGTCGCCAACAGTCTTCGCTGGCTGCGTCTTCTCTATCGCTGAAATCTCAGGCATTACCGCGGCAAGGTCTGTCTTCGGGCCAAGGTCGCCAGCGAACCAGAGTTTGTTGATCGCGCTCTCAAGCGTCGGGCGAAATGCTCGTCCAAGCATCTGGCCTGTCGCTTCCGAGGCTCCCTGCCCCACGGTCTGCGTAGCGATTCCGGTCAGAGCCTCTTTCGGAGTCATCTTCTTGTCTTCAGGATGGAAGTGCTCAGTGAGGGACTGGCGAAGAGTCTCCCCCAGACCCCCGCCAGCACCCGCACCGGCAGCCGCTGTTGCAACGGCCCCCGGTCCTGTTTCAAGCCCCGCTCCTCCACCGACAATCCCGCCCGCAATTCCACCGATGGTCGGAAGTTGGTTGATCGCCTTGTCTCGCAGCGTCATCAAGCTGGATTTGATCCCGGCAGGAGAAAATGGAGCGGGAGATGCGGAAACTGATGCTTCCGGTCCAATGAGCCGGTCGATTTTCTGCCTGCGCAAGTCTCCCTTTGGGAGTTTGGAACGAATCTCCGAGAGGTCTTTGCGGTCCTGGTCGCTTAGTTGGTCAGGCATTAGTGAACTCCGATAATTCTTCCACTCGCGTCTCGATCTATCTGCACAGATCCTCCAAGAGCACCGCCGACTCCAGATTCTCCAATCGGCGTGTTGCCGCGGAACTGCTCTGCTACCCGTACCTCTTGGAGCAACTGATCGAGCCGCTTCTTCGCGTCGTCGGCGCTGGCAGATTGGAGGACGTTTGGAAACTCAATCATCAGCCTTCGGATTCCAGCCTCCGTAGGACGGTTTCCGCGTGTAATCGGCGCCAGACCCGCGACCACTCCAACCGCCGCGTTGTAGAGCCTCACAAACTCCTGCTCGTCCTTGTTGAGCGTTCCCGCCGCGATAGGCGCTGCAAGCGAAGTCAACAGTCCCGGCTTCTCCTGAGATGCGGCGAGAATAGGTGCAATTTTCTCACGCGAAAGTGTCGAGTCGAGCACCTTTAGGGATGGCGAGTTCTGGAGCTGTACCAGTTTGGCCGTCGCCTCATTGATGAGCAGTTTTTCCTTGGGAGTAAATGCACCCTGCTCCCATCCGTACTTTCTCGCCAGGTCAGCGGCAGGAGCCTTTGCCCTCTGCGGAATGTCTTTGATGTCTTTGCCGTCGAGGAGTTGATTTGCAAACTCCCTTACCTGTGGATTAATCCCCGGAGCGTCGGGCACGTGACCCTCTGCGTCCAGCTTCGGAGGAGCGAGCGGAGTGCCGCCAACCTGCGAAGGCTGGACCGGCTTCGCTCCCGTAGTCGGTCGTTTGGGAAGGATGGCCGCAACACCCGTTCTTGGAGCGGCGTTGGGCTGCGACTGCGGGGCTGGAAGAGTCTGCGGAGTGGTCGTCGTGCGGTTGCCGTACTGATCTACTGAAACGTTCCCTACCCGAGCGGGACCGATCGAAGGGGCTTGCGGGTTCGGAGAGCCTACGGATGGCTCGTAGAGTCTCTGATTGCCCGCTGTCTGGTAGCGCCCCTTGTCAGTGCCAAGCTCAAAGTATTCCTGCCCATTCCCGGCAAAGATGGGAAGCAGAAACATGCCATCGGGAATCTGGCTGGCGTTGATCTGGTTTCCGTTTGCATCCTTGAAAACCTTCCCGGCCGCCTGCATCGCAACGGCGTTCTGCTTACCCACGGCTCCACTGAAGTACGGAACAGGCCGCGCCGTAGAAGTGCCGGAAACCGCATTCCACCCTTCCGGTTCTTCTCCCACTTGGAACCACTGGCGAGACTTCCCATCGGGGCTCGTGTATTCCTTGTAGGGAGCCTTACCGCTCTGCCTTTGTACTGCTGCGTCGGTGTCAGCCTGAAGCGTTCCGCCTTCAGGAACAGGGTTTGGCAAAGAAGACATCGGAGCCTGCGGTCCCTGCGCAAACGCACCGTTTGGGTGAATTGCCTTGCGCAGTTTTTCCATCAACGTCGGAGCGTGGCGGGGGTGCGAGTAGAGGTCAGATATAGCCTGCGCGTACTGCTGCTGCTGATCATTTGTTAAGGTTCCGTATTTGATACCCGTGGCGAGTTGATCATCTAAAATCTTAGCCTTTGCGTTGATCTCCTCATCTTCGAGTTTTTCCTTCTGCTTGCGCTGTTCAGCGTCAATCTGTGGAGCTTGGCCGGACTCGACTTGCGCCACACGTTCGAGCACAGGGACGGCCGCTTTGCCCGCTCGGGCAACGCCGGTACCCACGTCCTTCAAAATGTCGCCAACGCCCATTTTAGCTACTCGCGTCTACAAAGCTGATTGCCACCACGCACGCCGCGCTGCCGTCCACGTACCAGGCGTTCGCGTCAATCTCGCCCTCAGTGCAGCGGGAGTTCACCGGGAGAGCCACTGTGGTTCCCGACTGGATGATGAGCGCGGTGTTGTTCCCTTTGCCTGCCGAGGGTCCGTAGTTCACGTAGACTTCGCCGGAAGGCGTGGCGTCCACCGAGAACCCGATCTGCCGGCACGTCACCGTGTACGGAGGAGTCGCCGGAACGTTGAGCGACTGACTGCCGCTGGCGAGTTTGAGGTTCGCGGTGACTTTGATGGGAGTCGCCGGAGTGATCGTGATAACCCCTCCCGGTACAACCCCTCCAAACATCTTCTGAAAATTCGGAGCTACCATAAATCTCCTTACTGAGTTGCGTCGAAAATGCTCATGTCTGGGCTGGTGGGCTGCCCAAAGTCCTCAAGTCCTGCCGTCGATGGAGCAGAACCCATATCAAGGTTCGTCAACTGCTCGGGCTGAAATCCGCCTGCCGCTGGAGCACCACCCAGAAACGGCTCCGCAATGCTCGCCACGCCCGACGCGATGCCGCCCACGTCACTCGTCTGCCGTTGCCGGTTAGCTGTTGCAAGGTCGGCTTGCTTCGAGAGGTTCGTTGATCCCTGCCCAAGCAGGTTTTCTCCGCCTGCTGTCAGGCTGTCGGCCGCGCCTTTTTGCAGTCCACCAATGAGGCTGATAATGTTTCCGCGCTCGTTCGTTTGCGCGTTTTGCGTGGACGAGTTCGTTCCGCCGCCACGGTTGCCGAATTGCGCATTCGTCAAGGCTTGCTCATTGACCTGCTGCTGCCCCGCTTTGATCTCTGGAGCGAGAGCCTGCGCAATCTTGGTTGGATCGCCAGAGAGGATGTCAGAATCAAATCCAAGCCCCTGAGAGACGGAGTTCTCGCCGAGCGGATTTTCAAACGAGGAGAGGCTTTGAAGCCCCTGCTCCTCTTTCTGGGTGGGGTCACCGGAAAACAGATCAAACAGTCCGCTCGCAATGCTTCCCATGTCAATTATCCTACCCTTCTTTAAGGCGTATGCACCCAATTAGTTATGATTCCGTCCGTGACGAACAAATCCGTGCTGCTTGAATCGAGGAACGGTCCCAAATGAATCGTCCCCGTTGCCCCGGCAGTCCTGAGAAGGCCGGAACCAGAGTCAACCGTGATGGTTTGATTATCCGGCTGGACGTAACCATAGCTTGAATTTGTCGCCAGTTTCGTTGCTCCACACCAGAAGTTCGCTCCATCGAAGTAGACAATGCCGAATCCGCCCGGAGGAATCGTGTTCTCGCCAAATACACTTCCCCCCACCGGGGCCAATGACACCATCGAGGATGAATCATTGTCGATGATCGTGAACCACGGGATGAGGACGGTGTTATCGAGGCTTACGATGACCGGCGATGCGTCACCAACGATGATCTTCGCGCCATTGTCGGCCTGCTGCGTCGTGTACGCCGTCACGCCGAGTTGATCGTTCACCACGCCGAGGCTGGAAATGATGGGAGGCGTAGACCCACCGCCACCCCCGGACGAACTGGAGGACGTGGAGGTGACAGTGGTCTTTTTGGCTTCCAACTGAGACTTGAGCGCAGCGATCGCCTGGTTGAGATCGACCACCCCTGAAGCCACGTAGCGATGCGCAGCAACTCTCCCCTCCGGTGATTCGAGGTCGAATGCGGGAAGGCGAACATTGATCGGATTGAGAGGAGAACTCATTCTTGTGGCCCTCTGCCGCCAGCAGGCCGGAACATCGGCAGCGGCTTGAAGGTTCCCTCATCGCCCCACGGCTTTGCAGAGAGCACGCATCCTTCGAGGTTTACGCGGAGAGTCGGGTCAGTGAAGTCGAACTTCGGCTGAAGCAGCTTCCATTTGTTTTGGGTCACTTTGGTCGTGAATTTAGTAATCTCACCACCGGTCGAGCCCAGAACAATCGGTTGCGGCGCGTAGCTACCGTTATTAGCGTCGGCAGCCGTGAATGAAACTGTGGCCCCGGAATCACATGCGTACTCAAATGTAGCTTCATAGGCGCTCATCCACCCCAATCCGCCGATGGCCGGTCCCGCTACGATGCCTTCAATCGTCTCCCCGGAATTCGACAGCATCAGCCTCACGGTGCCGTCAGAACAGCCTACCAACGTTCCCTGCTGGCTCTCTCCTTCATTCGGAGCGTGGACGGTAGGCTGAGATCCTGCGTACTGATCCCATATCCATCCCTCTGCTCTTTCGTCAAAAACCCACTGATGTGGTGCCCCGTCCGTCCCGATGTGGTCGTAGTACATGTAGCCGTTCTGATAAGAGAACCGCTGCTTTTGCGGCTTCGAGTCGTCGGGCGGGAAGATCGTCACCCCGTTGCGCGTGATGGGCTGCGGAATGGATCCAGAGGCTCCAGTGCTCTCATGCGGGAACAGGGGGTAGAGGTCACCGTCTGTAATCGAGATCGAGGCTGCACCGCCGCGGCTCAAGTGGATTCCGTCGTCTACCCGGAAATAGATTTTTCCCGACTTGGTGACCGCGAGGCACCGGGGCATAAATAGCCCTCTGTCGATGCTCGTCGCCTGAAGCGTCCATGTCGAGCCAGAAGTACCCGTCACGGTCGCCAGGGCATTGAAGAAGTTGGGATAGATGAACCATGCTCTCTTAATCGAGAACAGTACACCCAAACCACCCGACATGGTTCCGTTCACCAGCGGCTCGCCCGGGTCGGTCACGTCCATCTGGTTTGTGTCCGGCCAGGAGTCAAGGTTTGAACCGGCACACCAGTAGAGCGTTCCCGGCCTGTTTGGGTCACCCACGCCAAAGACGTAGTTGACGTTATCGGTGACACCGAAGATGTACGCCACCGGCTGCGCTGCCAGGTCAGGTTCTGCGATGTTCCAGATGAGATTCGTACCGCCCGGAATCTTCGGGACGTTCACATCGTTGTTCGAGAAGTCCCAGAGGGTCGGAGACGATGGCCGGCGCACGGCAGTGTAGGCAATTTGTGTAGATGGTCCGATGATAATGATGGTCCCCGGCAGCCAGCGGGTGTTGAAGTGGTCCCCTGAGACGTAAGTCAACGTCTGCGTCGAGGAATCGACATTGATGACTCCCGAGCGGGGAAGGTCAATCGAAGGCACCGGCTCGTAATTGAAGAACTCGAGTTCCGGGTTGTTCGCCGCCGCAAGGTCAGAGAGGGTGTCGGTGAAGACTGTTGCCGTGTTTGGGCCTGTCCCGACGTAGGTCGGATTCGCCAGTCCTCCACCCTGCCGGAAGAAGTCGATTGCATCTACCTGCGGGTCAGGAGACGGCGCCGGAGTGATGTCGGCGTTCTGTGTCGAGTAGGAGACGATGACCTTCATAAAATTGATGAAGGAGCGGTCACTGCCTCCCGAGGACTGCGTGGTGATGGTGACGCCGAAGCCGAAGGACGGATCGTTGACGATGGCCGGGGTAAGACTCGCTCCCCACGGGTCGTTCGATCCGCCAATGAACGTGTCCACAGCGAAAGACTGATTCTGCACGTCCGGAAACTTTGGGTTCCCGATGGGGTTGCCGAGATAGTAGAGCGAGACTCTTGAGAGAATGCCGGTCCCGGCAAACTGACCGAGCCAGTTCAAATCAGCCGTCACGCCGTCGATGGTGACGTTCGCAGGGACCGAGAGCGAGGGACCGAAGCCAACGGCAATGATGGGGTCGGTGATGATGCCAACCGGAATACCCTTCGTCCTGATCTGAGCGCCGTTGCCTTCATACTGCGTAGCGTTGACGGAGATGTTCGGGTTGATGACTCCGCCAGTGGCCGCAATTTCGGTCGCAGAGGGGCTGGACTGCGAGTTTGTCCCCGGAAACGATACAGGGGATGGATTCGACCTTGCTCCCGTCTCCTTGGCCCTGTAGCGGTAGAAGTAGAAAATCTGTGATGGACCGGAGCCTCCACCGGGGAACGTCACGACGGGAGCCTGCTGAGGCTCCGCAATGCCCATCTTCCGCGAGCGCCCGTCTGAGCGAACCTTAATCATCCCCGTGCAAGGGAATCCCAACGTCATGCCGGAATCGACAAGGACGTTCGGATACGGTGCGGAGTCTCCGATGTAAGCCCACGGCTGGACTGAAGTGTTTGGCCGGAACGGGACGATGGAGACAGGGTTCCCGCTCAAGCCTTCAGCCACCAAGGCTGAATCAGCGAAGATCGAGCCTGAGTCCGTCGAGATGATTCGAACGAATCCCGAAGGAGGTCCGGCAGGGGTCAGGTCGTTCATCCGGCAGATAGCATTCACGGAGGAGTCAACCGTAACCACCGGATCACCAAGCCCATTGCGAAGAACGAAACCACCTTCTACGTATGCTCTCGTGTTAATCGCAAGCGCAGTTTTCCCCGGCTCTAATCTGTTGATCGGAGCTGTGAGGTTTATCCCCCTGAAGTTATCGGGTCGCTGGGCCATTGTCTTTCTCAAACCGGGGGTCTAATTCATCTCCTCTAAGACCTTCCATGAGGAGTTGAGGACGGAAGACACCGAGGGCTGCATACTGTCTGTTCTTCTGGCGGCAATAAGCCTCAAACTGATCGAGGAGCGGGATGGTCGCGGTGAAGTCGCGGCCGCCGAGTTTGAAGCTGGCGAGGTGTTGGGAGTAGTTCAGGACCGCATCGACGCCCGCCTGGTCGAGTTGCACGAAGTCGCCGTCCACTGAAGGCAAGGGAGCGTTCCCGACCACAGTCAGAACTGAGGAGACGGTAGCGCCGTTGAAGTTGGTTCCGGTGTTGAACGGCGCGAGTGCCACGTAGTCCACCCCGCCGACTACGATGTTCGGATCGTCAACCGGCTGGCGCTGCTCCCAGTTCTGGAGCCATGCGTCGATTTCCTTGAACGATGGCGTGTCTACCGGGATTGAAGCGATCGAAGACTCGATGAGCCACGGAAGATTCAGCATCGCCTTCTTACCCTGCTCGTATCGCTTGAGACAGTATTTAGCTCTCAGGGAGTCCCGGCCTTCAGGAGAGTTCGCCAGCACGTCCGCTAGAGCACCGTACATCGCAACCCATGTCCAGTCGTTCGGCAGGCCCACCACGGTCGCCGCGGGAGGCGCAAAGGCTGCTCCGGAGTTCAGAACAAGCATGTCCCACGTTCCCGGCTGGTTCGGAGGACAACTCACGTCAAACTCCAGCGGAGCGTTCGCGGTAATCATCCACGAGTCCGGCTGGCCGAATTCGATGTTCAGCAAGGGACCGAAAGCGTTGGCTGTGCTCACATCCTCCCGGCCAAGCGCGTAAGGCATTCCGTAGGTCGAGTCCGCCTGAATCCAGCGCACCCGAAAAAGGTCGAGAACGTTGTTTGGCAGTGCGGAGCGGACTGAGGACGTCGGAGAGGATTGTGTAATCCGCTGCACATTGGCGGCTGATTGGAGGAGCAGTTCATCCCGGCGATACTGAAGCGCCGCCGACAGGATGCCGATGTTGTACTGGTTTGTTCCAGTCCACGTCCCGCCGCTCATCGGCTCCATGAGCATTGCTTCCATCTGTTTGTAGATATCGTCGTCGGTGACGGTCCTTTGGCGTGGGGAACCCATGACGTCGAGGGATTTCCAGGTATCCCCGGCGTTGAAGTCGAACTTATAATCGACGTTCCAGATGTTCGCCTGAGCATTCAGGACTTGCAATGCTTCCTTGACGTAAATTCCGGCCTCGGTGTTGGTCGTAAAAATGCCAGAGGGGTCTTGCAGGCGGGAGAGGAGTTCCGCCTTCAACGCGCCGAATGTGAGGTACGCATAACTCACTTTGCCGCTCTTTTACGCTGGCCTTTCTTTCTGGCTGTCTTCTTCGTGGACCCGAGTTTCGGGTTGGCGGAAGCCTTTGTTTGAGCCGCCTTGCGAAACGATTCGTTGGCTTCTTTAACCATGCCTTCGTCCGCACCCTTTGCTTGCTCCTTCGCCTCTTCCTTCTCGCCGCCCGTGTACTTGCGATATGCACGCTTGACTCTGCCTACGGTGCTGTCGAGAAGATCGTCAACAATCGCTGATCCAGTGCTGCTCATCTCTTTTTCCTTCCTGCTCGCTTTCTAGCAATAGCTCTCATGTTTTGCGCGAATATGGCTTTCTTCTTCATCTTTCCGCCTAGCTTCTTGGCGCGTGCAATCTTCTTCGGAGTGGCTTTCCCGAAACTGCCGAGAGTGCCTTTGGCTTTCATGCGAGCCGTTGCTTTCTGAATGAAGTGGTTTTTCTTCTTCATCGCCACCCTCCCATGTTTGCTTTCCCCGCCGTCGAGTTGAAATACGGCATTAGGCCGTTACAATTCGCCTTCATTTGCACCATGTACGAATCCACTGCATCGCGGTCCATCAGGCGCAACGTCTTCAGGCGCGTGAGAAAGTCGGATTCGGAATCCTTTTTGAGTCCGAGGAAGTTCCCGACAGAGCCCTTCGCCGCCATGATGTCCCGGCGTGCTTCCGCATCGCGGTAGGCCCACGTCAGAGCCTTTTGCACCACCACCTCTTCATCAATCGGGTCGGGAAGGGTGTCGTTGTTGTTGACCAGATACGGCGCTTCGGCCACGTAGTAGGTCTGGTAAGAAATCTTCGTTTGAGGGTTCGGGTAGAGTTCGAACAACTGCTGGCCGAGAGTCGCGGAAGCGTTCGGTGTCCCCGCTCCGCGCTGATCCTGGCCAAGCCCCAAAACCATCGTCGGGTTCGAGGTGTAAAGCCGCGCCGGGTCCGCGAGGTCGATGGTTCTCCGAGGAGTCCAGATGTCGAGCGACCAGACGTTGAACATATCCGCAACCGTGAGCCAGCGTTTGAATCTGGGAGGTGCAGGGATGTACGCCTGAAACATCATGTATCCGACGTTCGAGAAGTTCGGCAGAGGGTCGATGAATGGACGGTCCAGCGTCAGAACCACCGCGGCCGGGTTTGTCGTGTCCATCGCAATAATGGAGTAGATCGAGAACCCTTGAGCGCGAATTTGCTGGAGTGTAGGAGCCCAATAGAACGGAAGCGCCTGCCATGCCGCGGAAGCCGTCGCATCCCCAATCATCTGATTCGATCCAAGGAACGGCACGGAGATGGTCCCCGCATCGGTCAGCGCAGGCGTAGAGAAGCCTCCCTGCCCCAACTGGAATGACCAGAGACACGAGTCCTGCACGTACTTCCAAGCGCGGTTGATAAGCTCTCCGGCGCGGATTCTCGACCCTGCCGGGATAAGTTGTGCCACCTCGGACTTCATATCAACGAAGGCCATGTCGCTCCATAAAAAAGGGGGCCGAGGCGATTTAAGCCTCTAGCCCCATTAGGCCGCACGAAAACTCGGTCAGTAGCCGATTGCTGAAAGCCTCACTGTGAACGTTGAAAGATTCACTGCCGCGGCAACTTCGGCGCCAGTTGACTGCACGATCCAGACCAGACGCCACCCGGTCACACCGTTCTGCAACGGCAGAGGGCGAGTGACGTAGGTGTTGCCGTGGTCGCATGAACCGATGAGGGTCAGGATGGTATTCGGGAACCCGAAAATCTTGGGGTCGATCGAATCGCCGCCCTGCACGTAAGACGTTGGGCCTTTGTAATCGACGGCCCCGAAAAGGTGACCGCCGAATACGTCCTGATTGTTGAACGGCCCTTGATTGACCGTGCTACCTACGCCTTGCGCCATGACTTAAACCCCCTGGTTGCCGACACGGATTCTCACCGCATCCACCCAGACCACACAGCCGTTTGCAGTCGATGGAACCGTTGCCGCCACGCCAAGCGTAGTAGCGTCCACCGTGTTCGAGTTGTTCGACGTGAACCCGGAATTGGTCGAGCCGTTGTAGCTGACCGAGTTTCCGATTGTGGTTCCGGTTGCCGTCGCAATGTTGACCTTGACGCGCCCGCCGCCGACAAAGATGAAGCACCAGTTGCCGGGAGTCGGAGCCGTCGCCACGCCGCCAACCGTCGCCGGGTTGATGAACACACCCGCCGCGAGAGAGGCTGCCGACTGATTCGTCACCTGGTCGTAAGTCGTGACGCTCAGATTGTCGTAATCGGACTCAGGAATGGATCCAACCGTCGCGCCGGAGTCAAGCCGGATGTACGCGGCCATGCCTGCCAGTGCATTCGCGGCTGTCGCGCCGGAGTCGAGAAGCACCCACTGGTACGCACCGTCGAAGAGAGTTGTGCCGGGAGCCGCGAGACTCTGCGCTTCCGAGGTGCCAAGCTGCACCACTTTCCCCGGTGCAAGGCCGCTCGGATACACGTTGCCGTAGGCGTCCCCCTGTCCTGAAGGAGACGTGGAGTTGCACGTGTTAAGAAAACCGGGTACAAAAACTCCCGCTGCTGTCGGTAAATTCGGCATTTCTGTCTCCTAGCCAGTTCAAAACAAAAACTATCCGCGAATTCCGTAACCCTGGAAGTGACGCCGCGGTGTTGGCGTGTAGAAATTGAGCGCGTGCCGCAAGAACTGCGTGTAAAGCGTCGGGTTCTGCGGATAGCGAATCGGGTCCATCATGTGATAGTTGAATGTCCCCGTGTTGGCCGGACGATACTTCCACGAATCGACGTCCAGACCGAAGATTGGTTCTCCGACAACGATGGTGTTCAATCCACCCGTCAGTGATGCAGTCGCGTTCGATGTGAACCCGAGGTTCGGGAGCAGCGAGGTCGCCTGGTTCACAAGCATGGCCTGCGTCAGCGTGAACTGGCCGGTCTGAATCGCGCCCGGTGCCGGAGCAGTGCCATCCGGCGACTGGAAGAGGTTTGCGATCGAAGGCTTCGGGCTGGACGACGGAACGATGTCATCCTCGAAGATCGTCGCATCCTCAAACTTGATGCCGGACCAGTTGATGTTCTGGTCATCGCGTGTCTCGTACCGCTGTTGGCGCTGGAATGCCGAAGCAATCGCGGAGTACCCGATCCACGAGGTCACCATCAGGTCAACGCGGCCGATGGTGCTCATGTAGAGTTTGAGTAATTCCTGATAGTTCGGAGGAGCCGGGTTGCCGCTGGCGTCACCCAACCACACCGGAGTCGAGTTCATCGAAGCGGCGATGGCGCCGTTGCGTGTCTGCGAGGAGTACGTCGGGAAGACGTTGCCATCCCATGAGGGAGTTACGCCGTCATTCACCGCTTCCGAGATGCCGTTGATTGAGGCGAGACGGTCGTCCGAAACGCCTGTGCCTGCCGCCTGCCCGTGCCGGAACATATCGCCTTCCAACTGGAAGTCAATGCCTTCCTGCATCTGGTTGAGGTAGGCTTCGAGGATCGAGACGCGAGCTTCGGGGCCAGTGTTCTGCACCTCCAGCGAAAACTCTTCCACGAGGATGTGCTTCTCGTAGAGCTTTGGCTGGAAGAGGCCGGCAGTAATCATCTGCACGCGGTTGACCGAGACATCCTGGCCGGGGAAGATTGCCCCGCCCTGTGCGCCTTGGTACAACTGCGGGATCTGCATCGCCGCACCGCCGCCGAACGGGTCATACGCACCCGAGGCACGCATACGCCGCTGAAACGGGGTCGCGATGTAAGAATTTTGGAAGATTAAGCCGTCAATAATCTCATTAACGGTGACTGCCGGTACCTCAGGAAAAAGTGGTCCGAATGCGGGAATAGCACACCCCCAAAACTACTGAACTGTCAACGTCTGTTCGGTAGCCTTTCTTGGCCGATAGCCAAATTTTTTACGCTGAAACTCGCGATCCTTTTGCCGGTTATGTTCGAGATGGAGCTTGCGATTGTGCTCCTTGCTCTCCAGATACTTTTCGTGAGCGTCCATCGTGGCCCGCTTCGCAATCCGTTCTGGCGTGAGCTTCGGAGAAACGCGAGCTATCCTGTTCGACAACTTCAGCGAAACCTTGTCGATTTGCCCCTTACGGCGACTTGAAAGGTAGGGGTATATCGATTTCAAAAACACTCTCGCTCGGTCACCGCTTATCTGCCATCTGTAGACAGGGTTGTTCCACGAGTCGTAGCCTTCAAAGGCTTCACTCGGACCAGAGGTGTTGACGCGAAAAGTAATGCTACCGCCCCATAGATCACGAGCTTTGAATAGCAACTCGGGGTCTTTTTGGACCACATGGACAGATACGACGTTGTATCCCTTGCGCCCGCAGACGCTTCCCTCTCCGTCGTAGAAGCCAGCAAAGAACGCGGCGTCCAGTTCGCTCGGAGTGAGCGTCGGTTCAAGACTCTGACCGGGTTTTAGGGGCTCGTATGCCATGTTTCCCTTATGCTGCTGTTGCTGCACGAACCTTCGCCACAGCGTTCTCACGCCATGAGCGATTTGCCTCCTGCTTGGACTTCGGAGCCTTCCAAGGTTCCTTGCCCGCGTCAGTGGCTTTGTACGTCGAAAATCTGCTCGGAACACCGGAGCGCACGTTGGGGTTCGCGCCCTGCGATTCGTTCCACTTCTTCTTCTCTGCGGCCACGGCAGCGTCGATGACCTTCTGCTGTTCCGCCTTCTGGAGTTCTTCGCGCTTGGCCGGGACGTTGTGCTTCCGCTCCCACGCCTGCTGTAAAGTAAATGATTTGTTGCCGAGAGTGTGTTCGCGGGTCACGTCGTCAACGAGTGCCTGCGTTTCGCCCAGGGGCGAACCGAACAACCGGAAGTGCTCCGCGTTGAGGTCGTTGAGCGCAATGATAGTGCGGGACTGTCTGTTTTCAAATCGGCCAAAATCGTCGCGGGAGATGGAATTGGGGTCCGGAGAGCCGGGAGCGCGGGGCGGTTCGTTGCTCGCAGCCGGGGGAGTCACTGCCTCAGGAACGATTCCATACTCACGCGCTTTTTCGAGTTCCGCTTTCAGTCGGGCATTCTCGCCAACAGCGTCGATGGCTTCCTTTGTAACCCTGCGGAGTTCAGGAACGACCTGATTCCTGTGGTTGTTCTCGTTGATGAGGAGATTTTCCTCTGCGGCCTTCCGCGCCGCTTCTGCGGCAGAGACGGATGCCTGAATCTTCTGGAGCATCGTGACAAACTTCGCACTGCCCATCACAGATTCAAATGCTTTGAGTTCGTCGTCCGTGTAACCTGACTGTTGCTTGAGCCATTCGAGTTCTGTCATCTCGTCTCCATGTCAGGATTACCGGGGTGGCGCTGCGGGTTGCTGTGGTGCCGATCCCGCCGCCGCTGACGCCTGTACCATGCGCAAGCCCTTGAGCATCATCTGAATGCCCTGCTGGCCTTGCGGGAACTGCTGTGCAAGACCCTCAATCAACTGACCGAGCATGGTGAGCTTAATCGCTGGGCTTCCCCCACCGGACGCAGGAGCACCCCCAGGAGCGTTGCCGCCGTCCGGAGGTGCCTGTGTGACCGATGGAGGAAACGATCCCATTAGCGCTTTTTCCCACCGCGCTTGCGACCGCGACCCTTTTTGCCGCCGTGCTTGTGCCCGAGATGGGCGCCCTTCACACTCAGCTTTTTGTGACCCTTCTTGTGACGCATGTGCGTATTCTCCTGTTTGGGATTTAGGAGCCGCTGACCGCATTCATACAGAAGGGAGCAGTAATCCGTTGCCCCAAACATAAGGCCACGAAATTACTGCGTCAATTGGAAATAGGGAAGTTGGCGCGTTTATTTCAATTGTTTAGGGTGAATGATAATCAATTGCCAACTTGACAGCTAGAGGTAGCGTTTTTCAGGCAACTTCTCCTCGACTTCGATCTCCGATTGTTTGATGCGTTCTGTCTCTACAAATTCGAGATGTGAGATCGATCCGCCAGGCCCAAACTGTGCTCGCATGGTGCCCACGCGCTTGTCGCTGTGAAGGTCGTCAAAGAGTTCCAAGAGAAGTTCGCGGCCACCATCGTTGCATTTGTGCTCCGACGTCACATTGGTCGTGTGCTGAGCGATTGTTACCGTCTTTGTGATCATTTCTTTCTCCAGTCCGAATTTGGACTACTTCTGGCAACTGCAATGCGGGCGTGGCTCCGGGTGAAAGTGCAACATCCATAGCTTCGATCCATAAGCGAACCACATAAAGACGTGGCCGTATCGCGGACCCATGTTCTCACCCTGAGTCGATTCCTGTTCGCCGAGTCTTTTGAATTCCCTGAGTGTCCACATACTCTACCCCGATGTGCTGGCTACTGCCCTGCCGCCTGAAGCCAAGCCCTTCTGTTTTGCGCGAGGTGCCTGCTTGTTTGAAGCCGGACGGCCGCCATGCCCCGGCGCTGGCCCCGGCTTGCCGCCTTCCTCATCTTCTCCACCGAACCCAAGAGCTTTTGCCAGTTTCGCAATCTCTGCCTTTTCGGTCAGTTGCTCTTTGGCCCAATTGAAAACCTTCTCTTTCACCGTCGAGCCTTCGATGGAGCCCCAATTCGGAATCTCAAAGGCGTTCGCCATCGTCTCGGGATCGACAATCACTCCCTTGCCCTGCGCTGCCAAGAGGTTCAGCTTGAACTTGTTCTGAGCGATGTAGTGCAGAGAGTGCGGAGTGATGTAGTAGCGGATATTCTTGGCGAAGTTCTCGGCGCGTTGCCCCTCATCGGCATTCGAGGGAACCGGCTTTCCTTCAGCGTCGATGGTCTGTTCGCCGGGGAGGTGCGAGGGAATCACCATGTCCGGCGCGTAGTCGAAGACTTCCGGCGCGATCGACTCCGGACCAACGTACTGCATGACCCTTGCCGTGGTGAGGTATTGGAGGATGAGGTACTTCATCATCTCGCCCATGTCGCGCAATCCCTGCTCCATTGAGCGCGAAGTTCCCATGACCACCGGACCCTCTGCGTCGAGAGCCTTCTCGGGATCTTGAATGTTTGCCCTAAGCTTTTCGAGGGACTTGATCTGATCGAGCCCCATCTGGCGCATGATGGAGTTCTGCAAAAGTTCGATTACCTTGAATACCCACTCAGGGATGTTGTAGCACCACTCCGGCATTAGTGGACGCATCACTGGTTCTTTGTTGTCCCCGTCTACAGCGTAGGTCTGATCTGGAGAGAATGGATCAATCCCCTCTGCCTGTCGTGAGGTTAGCTTTGCGTTCTTGTCTCCGGTAGTGATATCGGCGTTATAGGATTTCCCAGGCTTCGCACGGGCCATCGCAACGCGGTAGATCGACCTTGCCAGGTCATCAATCGCATCCTGAAGCGGCCATGTCCCGTCGAAGAGGGAGTTCGCATCGCCCCATGCCCACTTGTCGAAGTAGAACGGAACCAGAGGCACCATGCCGTGCCGGTCGAAGGCGGGACCGTCGTACATCAGAGCAGAGTCACAGGAGATCATCAGCCTCCGGCGCGGGTAGACGCGGCAATCGTCCTCAGTCGCAGGACGTTCAACATTTCGACCTCCCTCAAAGCGGGTAATCGTCTGACCCACGTAGGGGACTTTGTAGTGCCACGAGGTTCCCGGCTGGCCCATCTCCAGTTCTTTTCCGACCGGGTTCCCGTCTTCTCCGATGACCGGCTTCCCTTCCGCATCCATCTCTCCGAAGTTGATTCTCAGATCAAGGACGTAGGTGTAGTAGATGTCGCAGTATTGCTCCAACTGCCCACCGAGGCCGTGCATCTGCTGACGCGCCTTCTCCCACCGACCGCGATTGACTTCCCCGCCCTTCGTCTTCCCGTACCGCTTTGCAGCGAATGGCTTGATGTACTGCTGATAGAGCGGGAACCGTGCATGAGCCTCTGCCACGCCAAAGGGGATCGCCAGCGTCACGATGTAGGCGCGTTGATAGTTCCGGTCACGTGGAAGCTGCACAGGGAGAACGTCGGGCTGTCCGAGAGCCATGAAGCGAAACTCGCCCTCCCCCATGCCGAAGCAGCCACGCGAGTAGAAGGGATGGAGGAATCCACAGGAGGTAGCCGCGGCGAACTGCAAAGCCTCTTTCAGTTCTCGGTCAACGAAGTATTCGAGGTAGATCGCCTTCGCTGTCTTCGAGAGCATGTCCGCGTGTTTCTGGAATGCCTTGTTGTCCGTCGAGTATCCCCAGAAGGGACGGATGTCAGCCAGCGTCTCGACTGTCTCCGTCACAGCGCGTTTCAGGTCGCCGGTCGTGAAGGTTGACCATCCCCCGGAGCGTTCGCTGCCAGTCTTGCCGGCGAGAATGTCCATTGCCTTCTGAATGGAAGTCTGATCCAGATGGTCTTCGTTCCACTTGATTCCTTGCTCGATGGCCTGTTGAACGGATGCCAGCTTCTTGTCGTCCGGCTCCTCAAAGTTCGGAATTTGCCAATTTAGTTCATTGCTTGGCAAGGTGTCACCTCGTTCAAGATTGAGAACTGGCCAAACACTTGGTAAGCGTAGAAGTTATACGCGAGAGCAGCTAACTCTGCGGTTCGATATGTGCCGAGGCCGTGATTTTTCCCATCGTGCTGACATTGTGCCGAATATGGCTTTGAGCGGCAATTCTTCAGCCTGATTACTCCACGGTATCCATGCCGATTAGCATAGACACGATTAGAGGCGTTTTGGCTTGCTGTTGCGATGCGAATATTTGATCGCCTGCAATCTAGACCGTTCCCGTTCGCGTGATCCACATGCAATCCTGCCGGAAAGCCAAGCAAGAGTCGATGAAGAGATATGACACTCTTCTGACCCGCGCAAACCAACTCGTCCTCTAACCTTTTCGCTTCGGCGTACATCTTCCCTTTGCAGCCCTTGTGAGCCCTGAGCCTCCACATGAACCTTTTCGCTAAAGGCTCATCGGCTTTGTCTATCAATGCTTCTTTTCCGTTCCTAAGTGGAATGTGAACCACGCCATCGTTGTCAGTAATCCATCCGTCGTTCATGAAACTACGACGCCAATTGAAATACTGCTTACGACCAACAACGGTTCCTAGCTGAATGGCCATTACATGATCCTCGTTCTCGTCGGCTCAAGCGGAGCCTCTGATTCCTGCATCGCGCTCACACCGTACACCGTGTTCTGCTGCATCTTCGAGTCCCGCTCGTCCATCAACTTCAGCGAGGCGCGGATGATGTTCTTCTCTGCGTCCGATACCCCGGCAGACTGGAGGCGCGTGCGCAGCGCCGAGCGGAGGCGGTCATAGTGCTCCCGGCCACGAGTCAGGATGCCTTCGATGACTTGCTCGTTCTTGGCGCGTTCCTGTTCGTGCATCCGGTTGAATAGCCGGTCCATCTCCTTAGGATTCTTGGTGCAGTGGCGAACATAGCCGTGAGGTACGGGAGACAAGGGAGACGTGAAGAAGATGCGCTTGGTCTGGTAGTGCTCCGCGTACCAAAGCACTTCCTTGCCGTTCTCGAAGGAGTAGTCCCGCTCTTTCAGTTGAACTTTCATATCAGGTTCAATTCCTGTGACAATTCATCGTAACTCACGTTGTATCCAACAGGGAACGCATAATTTGTCTCCGCTTTTACGTCCTCTTCCTCAAATGGCTTCTCCAGCCTGCGGGTCATCGACTCGGTATCGTTCAGGATTGTGAACGCAATCCCCGAAGCGAAGATGCGGTCATCCTTCTTTCCCTGCTCGTGCTCAAACTTCGTCTTTCCGCCTTCGGTCTGGTCAGCCTGAAATGAGGGAATCTCCTGCTTTATGAGGAATGGATCGTTCAACTTCAGCCAGTGATTCTCGACCGCGTTTTTGTAGAGCGAGAGCATGAAGTTGCGGGACCAGTCGTAGGTGTACCAGCCAAGTTTCTTCGACCGCTTTTTGTCCTTGTTCGGGTTCAGGCCGTCCAGACGGGAGAACTTGTAAAACCGCTTGTACCCCATCCCGATCATCTGGGTCTGCATCACGTCACCCATGCCGTAAACCTGCTCAATCGCTACCAGGGGCTCGCCATAAGGCAAGCCGTCCACCTTGTAGAGCGCAGCCAGCGCGAGGCCGTAGGTGTGCATCATGGCAGGGTTAATGGTGTTCGAGGCGAACATCGCGCACACTTCATCGGGCTCGTTACGAATCAGGCAATGCCGGACGACGCAAAGAATGGAGTTGTCCTGCTTGGTTCCTCCGGAGTTGTCTACGCCAATCCCGTAGTCATACCCCTCTTCCGGCCACTGGTAAATCAGGAGTTTGTTGTTGCCGTTGAAGAGTTCGACTCCCCTCTCCTGCGGCTGCTTCAAGGGGACAAACTCCCATTCGAAAGTCTTGTTCGATCGTCCCCTCAAGTCATGAACGTGTCCGTCATAGGTGATCTTGAACCGCTCCCGGTCATAGTTGATGTCGTAGGGGTCGGGATGGAGTTTTTCGGGGATCTGCTCACCGACAATCGCCCATGCCGAGTACGTCTCCCGCGAGTTGTCCTGCTTTTCATTCTCTGAGAGCGAGAAGTAAAGTTCCTTTTCCGGCCGGAGACCATCGATGTCGTCGCAAGGCATCTCCTGTAGCCAACCATTCTCGTTGTCCTTGCGTCGGTACTCCAGCAACTTTTGTTCCCAGAAGTAGGACTGCCAGTTCGGCATCCTCCACGCATCGCCCATAAAGCGCCGTAGAAGCGGCGTCTGGTGTACGTAGGACGCTCCCTTGTCCATCATGCGCTGCGTCTCAGGGAGTGGCATCCAGCCACCGGGAACGGGATGTTCCTTACGCCATGTGATTGTAGGGAAGAGATCGTCAGCTAGGAACCACGGGAAAAAGATTGGCTGAAGTCGGGCGCCGCCAGATGCCCAGAAGTCCCGCGATGAGTACCACGTCTTCGCCCACCAGTTTGTGTTCCCGTTCCCTGTGGATTCAAGGATCATGAAGGTATTCGGCGTGGGATGGACTGACTGGAAAAGTGAGTTTTCGATGATCTCGTCAGCCTTGGGAAAGACTGAAACTTCGGAGATGTGGATGACAGAGGGGGTGTCGCCGCGGGCGATGCCGGAAGCCTTTTTTCCTGAGTAGAGCGTCAGGCGAGTGTTGTTGCCAGCGAAGGCCATCAGTGATCCGGCGCGGTCTGACGTGGGGTTAGCTCGCATCCATGACGGCATTTCGTTGTACGCGAGCTGCATCATTCCGCCCATTCGCTCACAGGCGTCTGAGTCATAGGAGGCGATTGCCGCCTTGACTCCAATTCCAAAATTAACGAGGTAGGTGATAGCGAGTTCAACAGCGGTGGAAAGACCCTGCTGGCGAGCTTTCATAACCTGCTGCTCAATGGCTAGACTCGCTTCATTCCGTTCCGCCCAGAGTTCGAGGAGCATCTTCTGAGTGGCGCGAGGCTGGTAGCGAACAATCTTTCCGTTTGCATTGATCCATGCGTAGTTCTCAGACCAGTAGCGGTAGTCGGCCGCACAGATGCGATATTCATTGTCGATAAACTTCATCTCATCGAAGCCGAGCAAATCTTCTAGGTCTTTGCCGTGACCATCAGCCTTCTTGCCGAGTTCGACAAAATGAGAATGGAAAGACTCTATTTGCGAGAGGGTATGGTACTCGGGAATCCATCCTGTCCGAGCGGAAACAGATTCGAGTTTCGCGTATGCCATCTGCTGGCTAAACACTAGTCCCTCATAATTTCGACAGTCTCGGACTGCATCTGATCGATATGCCCGCCAATGGTGACAGGTGGTGTTGCGGGGGATGGAAGTCTCTTCGGATCGGTCATCGCATGGAATTCATGGAGTCGATCTTCAGCGTCACGCCACGCAGGAGTGCTGCTTTCCGGCTTCTCTTCCTTGTCCGCAAAGACGTTCTGGATGGCGACCTGTGCGCCCTTGGGGATGGGGAGAATCTTTCCTGCCTTCAGCATCCACTCGCGGTCGATGAATCCCTTCGCTTTCTTTGCTTCTTTGAGGGACCGTTCCACGATGCCGGGAAGGTGTGAGGACATCAGGAGATTGGTCTTCAGTTGTCCGTGAAGGAAGAGGGCGGTTTGCGCCAATTCGGCAAGGCGTAGGCTGCCGATTCCCGATACAAACGCCAGCGTTTCAAGAGGGAGGTTTCGACGGTCCCCCAATCCGGTAGAGTCGTAGACTCCAAGAAATTCTCTGGCGTCATCGTCGTCGTGGGCTCTGAGGGCTTCGATGACACGCTCAATTCCACCATCCACCGCCCGAAGCATAGGCGTAATGATCGGCTCCGATTGCGGATCCCACTCTTCGCTTTCATGCCCCTTCTCCCATCGCATACGAAGCCGCGCAATAGCTTCGGCCTTGCGGTCGCGCTTCTGCTTCGGCTTGAATTTCTTAGGCGGCATCGTAAGTGGCTGCGAAGATGTCAGGCTTGCAGGGATAAAACTCTCCCTTGACACCCTTGATAATCCAGTCGCCGGGAAGCGCCTTGTGGTTTCCCTCTAGCGTCGGAATGATGAGGGAGGGACCACGATCTTCCGGGTCTACGGCGATGGGACAGAACGCCATCACTTCAGCATCATTGCGTCCTGTGAATTGAACAGCCTCGATAACGACTGGCTTCTTTCGGAATTTCACGCGGTAACCTCTTCCTTCCCTACAGGGATCGCTGTCGGGACCATCGTCACCTCCGGCTCACCGCCGTGGACGTGACCGCCCTTGACTTTGTTCTTCGGCACCCTGCCGGAACGCTTAACCCACTTCTCGACGTTGTTTCCCTGTTCGTCCTGCGTGAGCACGGGAGTGGGCATGTCGCTCTCTTCGCGCACCTGGTTGGGAGGACGTACCGGAATCTCCACCGTTTCCTCCACGGTCGCCGTCTGGCTCACCACGGAGCCCTCAGGAGCGGTGTCGAGTTCGACGGTCTGCTCGATCGCCGGAATGAAGCTGGCAGCCGGGTAGTATTCAAGAGTGACTCTGGCCCTGTAGCCGGGGTAGGCCATGTGAGGCTGGAACCTGCCGTTCATGCGCCACTTTTTGCGGAGTTCGAACAGGATCGACTCCAGAGCTTCCGGGCCGGACAGTTGCTTGGGAAGGGATACTTCCATTGGGATTCTCCTCAAAGACTTTTTCGACGTTGTTCCAGTACTGGATCTTCATTGCGTAGAGGTTCAGGAGCTTTTGGAGGGTGTTGGTCTGCGCCTTGCGAGTGCCTCGCTCCAGATAGCAGAGCGTGGCTTCTGAGATTCCGGTGAGCTTGAGGACTTCGGCCTGAGTCAGCCTGGATCTCTTCCTCAACGACCGAAGGCGCTCTCCTGAGTAATCGTGAATCATCTGCCCACAACTTTACCACAAGCTAATTGTCAAGTTGGCAGTAGACACCAGAAACACCAAACCCCCACCGGGCGGTGAGGGTCAGTGCGTGGGACTTTGTCAGGAGTGACCACGGGTGCCGGGCAACTGGCTAATTGACACCTTACCTCATTTGATGCATTATTGCAATTGTCAGGTTGTGACTTTGGAAAAACTCTCGAACAATTCGACTTGTTTATCCCCGTCAAACCGGATACGTGTATCCGTGCAAGGGGAATAGTCACCCCAAGCTGATCCGGCAGCCCTGCGCGTGGTGCGCGTGGTCCTGGTCGATAGGGCACAGACTTCTGCGGGAGCCTGCGTAAGTGGACCTTTGCACCCGTTGATGGGACCCATACTGACGGACGGCGTACCCCTGATGCGAAAGGATTTGTGCCCTGCCTTTCGTGTCTCCCACCTAACCCCGGCGTAGTCTTTAGAAGGGATCTCAATGGAAACTAAGAGGGAAAATAGGATAGTCTGCCAATTCTCATGCGGTGCAGCATCGGCGGTGGCGACGAAGTTAACTCTGGCTCATTACGGCCATGAGAACGTCATCATCGTTAATGCTTTCCTGAAGGAAGAAGACTCCGACAATCGACGTTTCGCTGCTGACTGTGAGAAGTGGTTCGACCATCCCATCACAACCCTGCGTGACGAGAAGTACGGAGCATCGGCCCGTGAGGTATGGACGCGGGTTCGGTTCATTAAGGGGCCACACGGAGCTCCATGCTCTCTCAAGCTGAAGCGTGAACTGCTTGCGGAGATTGCGCAGGATGGCGACATTAACATTCTGGGATTCACTGCCGAGGAGTGGGACCGTCTCGAAGACTTTAGAGAGAACTTCCCATCAAAGAACGCGCAGTCTCCGCTAGTGGAAAAGGGGCTCACGAAAGCGGACTGCCTTTCGATGGTCGAACGCGCAGGGATTGAACTTCCGCACATGTATCGACTTGGGTATCAGAATACCAACTGTATCGGCTGCCCTAAGGGTGGTCAGAACTACTGGATGAATATTCGTGAAGACTTCCCGCAGGATTTCGTGCAAATCAAGGCGATTCAGGAAGACATCGGAGAGGGAGCGTACTTCCTCCAGTTCCGCAGCGGTCCCCGTAAGGGTGAGCGCATGAGCCTTTCCGATCTTCCTCCTGGACGTGGGAACATGGCACTGGACCCGAACTTCTCATGCTCGTTTTACTGCGAACTGGCAGAGCGAGAATACCGATAGAATCGGTCCAAATTCGGACCAGTAGCTATCCTGCATCCAAGTCCTGAGAGGTGACAAATGCCGCTTGGGATACTTTTTTGGGTGATCTACGTGGTAGCCATCATCTTTGGCGTGTGGTCGAACTACGAACCTGCTCAACCGGCGTGGTTCCGGCGAGCGGGAGCTTACCTGGTTCTCTGGATCCTAGTGGGGATTATGGGATGGGAAGTGTTTGGACCTGTCGTGAGAAGGTGAATTGCAGCGGGCAGGGCTTGATACCTGCTTGGCAAGTTGCGGCTATCCTCGGTCCCGCGGCAGGAAACTAAGAGAATTTCGGCAAAGACCGCTTGCCTGCTTCTCTCGCCCCATCTTTACCCACCTGGCTGTGTCCCTTTCGGGGCGCCTGTAGCTCCGTCGAGGTCCTACGCGATGAATCTGCCTTGACCGTCGTCAGCGTGTCCTTCCACGCCGCCGCTGCAAACTGGTTTACTTCTCTCCGATCGACAGCGTGAACGTCACAGGGACCGTGGCCGCGATGCTCCCTGAACACGCCGACGGAATCGGGGAGATGGTGACTGCCAGGGACGCCGTGACGGTCTGCGGAGTCGAGGATGTGTTCGACGTTACAGAGGCCGATGCTGAGAGGTTGAAGGTGGTAGCGGTGTCCGAGGCCGGCACGGTGACCGTGAAGGTGTTGCCGGAGGTGTCAGAGGTGTCATGGGCGATTGTGACGTTGGTATCGTCAGCGGTGAGGGTTTGGGCGCTCAGTACCGGCGTCGAGTTGTCTGACGCGGTGGCTGAAAGAAAGAAGGTTCCCGATGAACCTGCGGTGATGGCTGGCATTGTTTTTACGCTCCAGAATTCTGATTTATTTCCATCGCCCCACTCCACAACAGTGCATTCCTTCTGTTGGATGCGAAGCGTAAATCTTGGTTCGAGTTTACGTCGAATCTGGCGCAACTCGTGCAAAATGTCACGCAAAATCTCGTCAGTGGTTCCCAGGAATAGATCGTGACTCATTGTTTCCTCGCAGGCCGGGGTGCCTTTAGCTTCTCGGCTCCGGTAGACGTATAGCAATCTGCGTGAGAAGTTCAATGATTCCTGCCATCATCAACACCTCTCCGCCTTCTCGTGTTCCATCGTCCTTGAGCATCTGAGACAGCTTTTGATAGTAATCCCAGATTTCGTCGTTGGTCGATCCGACTATATGCGGCCTACTCATCGTTCTCTCCCACTCACGTTATCCAGCACAATCGTGTACGCACAGTGAGCGCACTGGTACATCGACTCACCTTTGCCGATGTCGCCTACCTTCCACCACACTGTCCAAATCTGAGGAAACACAGGAACCGCTTCATCGCTTCACATCGCTCTCTGTTTCGATGAGCTTGTCGATGTAGTGTCGAGCCTTCTTCAGATCCTCAACGCCGCCCTTCTCTCTCCAGCGAGCGATGTACTTGATAGCGTTGCCTTCGAGAAATCCGATGCCGTTGGCAATGATGAAGTCCCACGGTTGGATCGGCTTGCTGCGGTAGTGGTCACCGCCAACCTGTTCATCGTTCGCGCTCATCGTCCCTCCCGGTACTAGTCCAAATCAATCAGTCCAAATTCGGACCGGCTAGCATTTGCAAAACAGGTAGCAGCAAGCGAAGAACACGAGCCATCCGAAGTATCCTGTCGCTCTGCGAATCGTCGCGAGACGTTCTGCTCTGTACTCTTCCTCGGTCATTTTCAATTCACCTTCCGCTTACAGCCCTTCACTCTGACTTCCAGTTTCCGTGCCTGGTTCGGTTGGAGTGTCTGGGGAGCCTGCAATAAACGAATTCTCCCAACTCTCCTGAGTATTCCCGGTATCCGCAAGTGTCCTCGGGTCCACCCACCTCTGTACCGGAAGCGGAACCGCCTCCAGCATCTCCACGAACTTCCGTCTTCGCGGAGTGGTTATCACGTACCCCGGCTTTCCCGGCCAGTCCTGAACCAGACCGGAGTTCTCCAATGCCCTGTATGCTCTCTCGTGCAATATCCGCCCTTGACCGTGTGCCACCATCAGGCACTCGATCGTCAACGGGCACGGCCAATACTCCTCCGGTAACGGCATCGCTCCACCTCCGACTCTTACAGGATGGGCACTCCTTCGGCCGCACATGCGCCTGCTTCTGACGCCACTCATACCCACATCGGCCACACTTGAGTTCCATGGTGACTATTATGATGATTATGATTATGAATTGTCAAGTTGGCAATTGCGGTATTTTTGGGATGAGTGGTTTGGGACGTCAAAGCCGTCGCGCCGGCCTATGCCGGACAAGTCCGGGCCATCACCTCAGCTCTGGACAGGACTACCGCTCTAGTTGTGTCATTAGATGTGTCAAGGTTTATGTATCGCCTTCAGAATGAGTAACGATCCTAGGCTTGAATACCCTAGCGCATCGAACTACTCGCCAATTGCCGGCCAATCCTGCGCGGATCGACTGCGCATTGACACCAGGATGGCCACGGGACGCGATATAACCCGCGTTCCTGCGATCCATTGGCTCACAAGCGGCACAGATACCCCCAAGTCGGCCGCGATAGCTCCTAGCGGCTCCCCGTTGGCATGACGACCACGAATATAGGCAAGGGGACCGACGGCAGAAACGTGCTCAACATCGTGACTCACGTTTGCAGTGTAAACCCGCTGTCTAATTGCCAACATGACAATAGACGTGAAGTAACAAAATAATTTGCGTACACTATTGACACGAGTGTTATTCAGTGTCATTATCACCTGCATGAAACATCTACGTGTCAATAACGTTGATCCCAAGTTGCTTTCGGAGTTGAAGATTCAGGCTATTAAGTCTGGAACGACGCTCCGTGAGTATGTCATTTCAATCCTTCAGATCGCGGTGAAGAAGGTCGCATGAGGCCAGTGCAAGGCTCTCGCATTATTCCAAAGACTCTTCCAAAGGTGTGCTGCGTTTATGCGCTGTACTCCGAGGGAAAGATGATCGAGCTGTTCGACTGGGCAACCGAAACGACGCTCGCGAAGATGGGAACCGAGGAGCAGAAAGCCTCCATCCGGTCGCTGGTCGTTTCAGTTAAAGAAGATGTCCTACGTTGAAAAGCACTTCAAAGCGATGGTTGATCTTTCGATGAGGTTAGCGGCATGGCCTACTCCAACCCAAGAATGAGCGCAGTGATTGAGAACTGGCCGAGCGAGAAACACCGTGTTACGGCTCGGTTTGAGATTGAACAGGACGCCAAGCGCGGCGAGCGCGGAACCCGCGTTACTGACGGCGCAACCAAAAAACTGACCTACGCGAAGATGGCGCGGATTGTAGACGGTGACGACGGCCGCACATACATCGCAGAGCTGACCATCTACGGGACCATCTCCATCATGCAGGGAAATATGAAGTTTCAGCAGGAATCAATCCACGACCGTGATCCGCGTTATGCTGCCGCGCTCGAACTCTTCGCGTAACCCCGGCCTGATGGCCGCAATGCAGCCGTGGACGGTGACAAGCCCGTGTAAATGCAGAGTCAAGGCAGTGAATACCTTGTATTTGCAAGTGAGGAGAGACGAGATGAAAATGACGCGAGCACAAGAAGCATATCTTTCGGTGGCAAAGTCTTCTGATGTTCCTAAGCTGATGGAAGAATACGGTTTCGAGTTTGCAGGACCGTCATTCAAGGATGCGTGGATGTTCCGTGATGGCGACGGTAATGCGTGGCTCCTCACAGACTTTCGTGGCAAGGTTGCACCGTGCCGAATGATGCTTCCCTCGCTGTGGTGCCACGCTAATATTCTTGCACTGCTTAAGCCTCAAGGGGGTGCGCAATGAAGTTCTGGCGGGAGTGGTGGTTTTCAATAATCATCCTTGGGCTGATGTTTTTGAGTGCTGCCATTGTGGTTATTCGTCAAGGGGGACGCTAAATGGGGCGCGTTACATGGTCACGATCTAAAGCAGAAGCGAGACGGAGAATCCTACTCAAGGGTTGTCTGACCTGTGGAAGCGTCATCTGCAAGTGTAAGGACGATCCCGAGGTTGGGTATATTCACGATCGTTTCTGTGTTGATTGCGGATTGCCACTAAAGGTTGGGGAGATTTGCCCTAATTGTGCTCGGCATGGAATTGTTCGATGAACTGCCCCCACTGCGGTAAGCCCTCGGGGCCTTAATGCAGCCGATAGACGGTGACCAGCCCGTGAAAATGCAGAGTCAGCCGAAAGGAAACACCGCATGAGCTACATCATTGATAAATACGCCGACCTTCCCCTGATTCAACACGCATCAGCTAAGGACGGCGAGACACTCTGGATTTACGCGATGGGCAAACGGTTTCAGGTTCGCGCCATCACTACCACGGTTAACTCAGCCAATGAGTTCATGGATAAGCATGAGGAAACGGCGCTCATTGCCTGCTTTGGACCGTTCAACATCATCGCAAACAAATACGAAGGCGTTAGAGATTGAAAGGAACGACCATGTACATGCCAGATCCCGCCGTACTCCGAAGACTCAGCAAAGAAAGACTCCTCCGGGCTGAAGAGATTCGCAAATCAGCCTGGCTCAACGATGACACCCTGTTACGCGCACAGGCCGCACAGTACCGCGTTGCAGCCAACGAGACGGTGTACGAGACCACCAACCGCGTCTGCGACCGTCACGAGATGCCCACGAAGGATTACCCCTTTAGCGGCATTCTCAAGCCTTCCAAGGTAGAACTGAATTACACCGCGGCCGCTCTCCTGATTGCATCGACTCTTTACCTGGCTGTGGAGGTGTTGAAATGAACGCCGTCAAGGATGACGAACTCGCCAACTTCTTCGCCTCTGCCGATGAGGAAGCGGAAGCCTACACCCGACTCGTCCAGTTCAATGCCTACCAGACCGGACTGGTTCGAGGATTCTTTAAGGGATTCGGGATCGCCGCTCTCATTGCTGTCGCGGTATGGCTCTGCTGGCGGTTCCTGTGAACTGGATACGCTGTCTGCTGTCGCATCCCTTCCGCTCTCTCACGTCTGCCCGCGAACTCATGCAGGCTCACCGGGCGATGTATGGAACCAAAAGCGTAGTTGAAAACTGCCCCTGCTGTGGGCACTGGCATATCAAGCAAAGGAACTAAAATGAACAATTTTGAATGGGGTTCACGCTGCGCCGAATGCGGCAGAATCATGAAAGGTGGGCGGTCTTACCAATGCCCTAAAGGTGGACAGTGTAGCTGGCATGTTCCCGCCGCTGCCCGTGAAACGATGAGCGAACTCGTGGATGCTTTAACGTCTTTCACGACGTTGGTGTGTAACATGCGCGACCTCTACAACGTTCCCGCCGCCAAATGGTTCGCCGAATCAGAGACGTGGAAGAAGTCCACCAAAGCACTCCAGAAAGCAGGGATTGAATGAACTCCGCACCGATCACTCACGAATGGCTCACGCGAGCGCAAGCCGCGGAGAAGTTGCAAGTCACATCGCGCACGATCGATACCTACATCAAGGATGGAAGGCTGAAGGCTGCGAAGTTTGGCAAACCAGGTGGACGCGGAAACGTCCGCATCTCTGCCGCGAGTCTCAATGCACTGCTTGAGCCAGAACCTCTCGCACCTCGTCAATAGCTTGCCCGGAGATGACCATCTCCGTCGAATATCGCAGGAGGCGGTAACCAAGCCGAGTCAGTGAATTGTACTTGGCAAGATCCGCGCTATAACCCGCCCCACGAACGTGGCGACCGCCCGACCACGTACCGCCTTCCACTTCTACGGCCAGATCCTTCCCGACTAGAAAATCCACTCTCCACTTCCGGGCAGGATCGAAGCGGAATTCCCGCGTGTAGGGCAGTTTGTGGATGCCAAGGTGGAGAGCTAATGTTTCCTCCCCTTCGGAGGCTACACGGGGCACTGTGGGCTTACGGCGTGGCATTGTAGTTAATCCTCCGCGATCCCTTGAGGCGATTGCAGTGGCCATGTGCCGCTCCGTTGTAGGGCTTCCCGTCTTTTATAATCCTGTCGTCTCGATAAGACCCATTAAATCCGCGGCCGTCCTGATGCTCAAACGTTGCTTCCGACGACGAAAGAGGCAACCCACACAGACAGCACTTCCCTTTTTGCCGCTCCAGCATCGCCAGGACTCGGAACTTATATTCCAGTTTACCGGCCTTGCACATCTTGTTGCAGACCTCCCGACCCCCACGGTATACATGAACAGTGACCGGATCGCGCTTAATATCCTTTGGCTTTGGAAAGGCGTAGTCGCTCAATGCTTGCTCCTCGCCCCTATATTGCTGAAGACTCCGTGGATGCGGCATCCGCTGTCAGTGTAGATAAAACCATCCAGAGGCTTGTGATCGTTTCGGCAGCAGCACACCGGTCCATGCTCCACCGTTACATTGACACTCACGCCGGATTCAGCGACAGCCTGCAACCACTTTTCGTCAAGGTCGGTCATACGATCCCCACCAGGCTCATCATTTTGTCGATGTATTCCCGTGACTCAGGCTCCAGGTAAACCCGCTGGACCGGCTTCTTATGTCTCGCCTTCCACTCTGCTTTGGTGAGGTTTCTGATCCCCTCAGTCTGCTGCCTGCGATTCACTACGCACCGCTGGCAAAGGTTCGTTCCGGGGTTTGGCTCATCAGCACAGTCCTGACACAGCCCTTCAGCCTTCAAACGCACCCGGCGCCGTTTCATGTACTCCGATGCGTAGCTCATGCCGTTCTCTGACCCTCGTACTCTTCGTCGTGCTCTTGGATAAACTCAACCGCGATCGCTTCCAGTGCTTCCTCTCGCGTTTTGCAGTCAAATATGACTCTTGCCATCTCGATGGCCTGCTCGATCTTTGCCGACTGAGACTTTTCAGGATTCAGGTGTAAGGGCTTGGTTGTCTCGATGCACTGGTTTGGGTAGTTCACTTCGATGTACTGCCGGAAAACCTCTTCCTTGCCCCGTGCAGCCTCCAGAACTTCCGGCTCCTTGCGCACCGCGGAGGATAGCTTCTGCATGGTTATCAACACGCCGCGGCTCATTTGGATCTTGTCCGAGGCTGGCACGTCTGCAAGTTCCTTCCAGCGTCGTTTCGCGTCGAACCAGGTAGACCGGGAACGAGGACAGAACTTCTGGATCCACTCGTTCTGAGAGTCGCACCCTACATGCTTCCAGAGCTGGCGCTTCTCGATGTACTCAGAGAGCATCCCGATTTCAGCGAAGGTGCGCTCCCATGCCGTGTCGATGAAACAGGCCCTCTCTGTGATGATCCTTGCCGCTTCCCCCTCGCGGAGGAGATCAAACTCAACAAGGTCAGTCGGACCGATAGGTTGCCAGTCCATCCAGTCCAAATTTGGACCACTTGCGGTCGTCATAGATCTTTCTCCGTGATCCACGGAACATCGTGCGTGTTCGATTCGTAGGCCAGAATCCTCTTGAAGCACCCGTCTAGAATCCGCTGCATGTGGTTTGATTCCCCTTGGACGGCCATGATTTGAGCTATGGCAATACAAGACTTCCAATCTTCTTCATACTGCTCCTGGCGGTACTTCATGTGCCGCCGCATCAGGGAGAGCTCGACGGAGCGGTAGTACTCTTCGTCGCGCATATGACTGGTGATCAAAACTGAATCCCTCCCACGTCAGGGAAGGATTGATTCTCGGAGCATTCCTTGCGGGGATAGCGCGGACCAGCCAATCCCTTGTTGCGCCCGATGTAGCACTCGCATTTACACGCTGCCACCGGGCAAGCCCCGCGAGGATGGGAACCATTCCAGCAATCCTGGCACATCTCCACTCCAGTTACCGGGTCTTTCACGGTCGCCACTGGATCTCCATGACGATCCCTCGGCCAAACAAATCCGCCTGTATCAAACATCATCATCCCTCCGGCAAGTACATCCTGAGTAACTGATTCATCGTCCCTTCCGGGTTTGGCTCAAACAACAGCCTATTAAAAAACTGCTTTGGAACCTGCTGGAGACGGTAGGACTCAACCTCTGTCTTCGAGTGGTGAATCTCCATCGTCAACAACCCATGTGGAACCCCGTCCACTGGCTTCCACCCCACTAAAAGCTGCCGGCAGTGCTTCGCCGGCCTAAGCGCAGTCAAATAACGCGGTCGCATTCACTTTCCTTATCTCCTCAACCACAAACTGTCCTGGCGCCAGAGTCCCTTCGACCTTGACCGGCGTAAAGTCCCCAAAGAACGCATTGAAGAACACATCCCCCCACTCAGCCCTCAACCCATCCCAGAACGAAGCGCCCAGGGGCATCTCCGCTCCAGCACGGGCGGGTTCAGCAGGCATCGCAATCTTCTTTTTGATTTTCTTTGCGGGAGGTAGCAAGGCGCGTTCCACGACGGCATGAGCGTGCCACTCCTGATCGTCGTCCATAAATTTCAAGGCATCTACTTCTACGTGGAGTTCCTTTGCCAGCCACTTCCAAGAGCGGTCTACCGCCTCATGCCGGGAGTAGCCCTTGGCTTCGATGGCCTTGACAACCAAGGGCTCAAGCAATGCGCCAATGTTCATGCGACTGGCTTCCCGTCTTTGTAGTCTTCGCCGCTAATGTTGAACACGTCGGTAACCTTGACGTACCCCCTCGCATCCACGTCGAACTCGAACAGGCATTTCTGATCGACGCAGTTCTTCAAAGCATCGAAGAGTTTCGTATCCCAGCAGGAAGCAAACGTAGCCTTACCGACCGGCGTAGGCACTTCGCCGTTCAGGGTCACGTGAATAAACGGCTTCCCTTTGTTGCTGCTGGTCTTCTCAAAGACCTCGACAGGAATACAACTCAGCCGATCGCCAACGATGGTAAAAAAATCCGAAGCGACTGGCGGCGGTGCGGGAGCCTGCTTCGCCTCCTCGACAGCAACGGATGCTTCGAGCCTTTGTACTAAGGACGGTCCTGCCACTGGAACTTGCTCGTCTTCTTTGCCCTTCGACAGCCATCCTGCGATGCTTTCCGCAATCTTCGGGTCTTGGAGGTCGATAGTCTTGTCGTTGAAGAGGCCGGTACGATCCTTCGAGACTTGCCCCATGTGATTGATGTTCAGGTCGAACACGAGGGTGAATTCGTAGTCGATCTGATCTCGCTGAATCGGAGCAAGGCCCATCTTTACCGGAACCTGCTTGCCCTTGTCGTTTGTCTGGAGCGCGTATTCCTGCTTCGAGCGCATCGTGGCGATGACGTGGATGGGAGCCTGAAGCATTACTTGCTTGAACGCCTCATGCTCTGGAGTGAACCGAGCCCAGAGCGTGTACCCGTTGACTCCAGGGTTCCGGCGCTCCATCTCTTCCTTGCGTCGGAGAATGCCGCCCTCACCGTCCCACTGCGCCGTGATGGTGTCGATGATGAGCACGTCGTACTTTTCTCTGACTGCCTCATCAATGGCCCACACGTAGCGTTCTGTGGTGAATGGAGGACCGAGCGGGATCGTGTCGAAGTCGAACTGGTCAGCGTAGAGGCTGGCAGATTCGTTCTCTGTGTCGATCAGGCAAACTTTCGCATCCGGCCAGAGGTTCTTTGCAAGCGACAATGCTCCCCACGTCTTACCGGACCCAGACGGTCCCTGCACTGCCATCTTCAACTTGACTCTTTTCTTTTCAGCCTTGCGAGGCTTAGGTATAGCGGCAGATGTTGCCATTAAATCCTCTCAGTTCTCAGGTGGTCCCCACGGCCAGCGGTCGAGGGAGTAAATCTTCTCAGCCTCTTCGGGGTAGAGGAAGCGCATCGCCTCTTCCATCGTCAGGTCGCCGTGATGAATCATGTCGAGCATCATGGCGCTCACTCGATGAGGTATGGTGCGTATCGGTGGAGGCTGATCCACATTGGCGTCCATCATGTCGAGGTCGGAGTCCATCAGAGGCCCGATCCTTCCAGTGAAGACTCTTCTTCCAGCGTCAACAGGGGTTCGCAATCATAGACGGCAGGCACGGCGGGCTTGATGACCCTACAGGCGACGCTCCGAGGTGCAAGCGCCCAGATGCGAACAGCTTCCGATTCGTAATCTAGTTCGATCGATGGCGTCCCGCACCAATCTCTGTACGTCTTTTTGAATGGTCTCGGCATCAGTCGGGCGATAGCCAAAAACTCATCCTTCTCGTCGCTGCCAGCGGAGATCAGGGGCTTTTTAATCTCCGCTTCAGGTTCCCGGTCGAGCAAATCAGCCACCTTGCGGAGTTCCGCTGCGACTTCAGAGGCTTTTGGCATCGGCTTCCTCGAATCCCAGCGCCTTGAGTGCTGCGGTCAGTTCAAGAACTTCCTGTTTTGCCTTCTCCAGCGCCAGGACTGCTTTGGTCCGTTGTGCGAGGAGGTGTCTGGTTGCTACGACGATGTGCCGAGGCTGCTTCGCCTTCGGCTCCGCTTCCAAAATGAGCGTTTCTTGAGTCATGGGGTTCCTTCGTGGGCTAATTGCCAAGTTGACAATGGAAGTGATTCGGAGATGACTATAGAAAACGCAGTGTCAATTGTCAAGACCGAATTTATCGTTTGACACGAGACGGATTATTCGTTACATTTGCAGCCATTATGGGTGCATTGAAAAGCATAAAATGCGCGAAAGGCCACCCGATGAGAGGTAAAAACCTCTACATCCGAGCCAATGGTACGCGGGAGTGTAAAGCCTGCTCTTTGGCGCGGAATCGGAAGTGGCGCAAAAGGAGACTTGCGGCATGAGTCTCAGGTCGGACTGTTATCGCGAACTTCGCCACGCTCTTGCCGATGGCCGAGTTGTACGGACAGGCGTTTGCTCTTGCTGTGGATACGAGAGCGAGTCTAAAGACATCCACCCTCACCATCCGAACTACTATGAGCCGCTGAATATCATGTGGCTCTGTGTCGGATGTCACCAGAAGTGGCACCACGAGCACGGTCCAGCGGTCGGGGGTGATCTCTCAAGCCTCGCACTTAGGATCGAGCATTGGGGAACAACCGAGAAATTAGTCCGCTCATTCGTCGCAGAGCTATCCCGTCAAGTACGAGAGACGGGAAGGTTTATGGGAGAGAGTGGGATGGTAACAGCTTCACAGCAGTTGAAGCGCATACTAGGATACCGCCGCATCGTGCAGTTCGAGCGGGTCCGTTAATTGCCAACTTGGCATGAAAGGCTGCATCGGAATGGAAACGCAAGAGCGCAAGCCGCCCAAGGAACCCCCTTACGCATATGTGAATCGCTTTTACGGTCTTGCCGTGAAGCCAGGTATGCGCGTGACCATGCCGGGACACCGTCCAACAGAGGAAGGCGTAGTCGTTCGCAAGCAGTCCTATGATCACTACGTTCACGTTCGCTTTTCGGGTCAGACCTTTGACGTTCCAGTGTATCCGCTGGAGTTGAAGTATGAGTAACTACCCGAGAGTTCTTGAGCGCGACAGGAACGGCAGGGAAACGCTGTGGGAGTGCTCTGATTGCGGAAAGCCCTTCACGAAGGGATGGGGATCGCGCTGTAACGCCTGTATCCTTGCCGCCGAGCGCCATGCTGAACTGATTGCCGCAGTGAAGGCTTTCAGGGATGGGGAAGAGTTTCATGGAGAGGGACGCTCATGAACGATCTGTCGAGACGTCGTTACCAGAGAGGATCGCTATCGAAAGATGGCTCCCGGTGGCGTGCAAGGTGGAGAGAGGATGTAATCGTCCCCGCTGGCATCCCTCCCCTCAAGGGGGACAAGCCACTCGGGAACGGAACCATCCTTCGCCGCGTCTCCCGCAACCGGGAGATAGGCTCGCTCAAAGAGTTCCCCACCAAACGGCTTGCTGAGCGGGAACTGGAGCGCATCCTTCAGGACATCAACCGGGAGGATTACAAGCCTGTCGTCTCCTCCACCTTCGAGTCATTCGCGGAGAAGTGGCAGAAGAACGTCATGGTTCACCACAAGCCCTCTACACAGCACGGAGAGCGGTCGGTGATCCAGAACCATCTCCTGCCTGCCTTCGGCCGCATGTCGTGGCGGGAAATCACGGCTGAGTGCCTTCAGGCGTGGGTGTCCAGACAGACTGACGCTCCCAACTCCGTCCGCAACCGCATCACGACGCTACGCGAGATGTGGGTATCAGCGAAGGCGTGGGGGTACACGACGCTGAATCCTTTCGAGGGACTGAAGCAGCCGAGCGTGGTCAAGGGTCATTCCTACTTCTTCTCCATCGAAGAGTCGCTGGCGATCCTGAATGAGTTGACCGGATGGCAGCACACCCTTGTGCGGATTCTCGTAGAGACGGGAATGCGACCTGGCGAAGCTGCCGGCCTGCGGACTCAGGACTTGGTTGGACGAGTGCTCAAAGTCTCGCAGTCAGTGTTTAATGGGAAGATCCAGACGCCGAAGACCACGAACGCTGTGCGGGAGTTCGCCATCTCTACCGAGCTTGCCGAGGAGATTGAACGGCTCACGCCGCGGAATGGCTTGCTGTTCACCACGTCCACCGGCCGTCCTATCTGCATGAAGAACTTCCTGAAGTGGACGCTCGATCCCGTACTCGACAAGTTGGGCATCAAGGCTAAGGCGAAGGCGATGGGATTGAAGTGCGGTTCCTACGCTTTCCGGCATGGCAACGTGACGGAGATGCGGCGCCGGGGAGTTCCGCTGAAGACGATTCAGAAGCGCGTTGGGCATTCAGCAGGGAGCGGAATCACAGACGAGTTCTACACTCACGCCGTCGATGCGGATGATATGGCAGCGGCGGATATGTGGGGAGAGTTGTTGAGGCCAACGGCAGAGGGAGAACCAATTCAGTGAGGGAGCGTAATCCTTCTTGCGCTTGCGGGTGCGGTAAAGAGGTGCGCTTCCCGTGGAATATGTTCATACATGGTCACTTTCAATCGTGGAACCCAGAGCACAGAGCCTTAGCTAAATCTAGAAAGGGATACCCCTATACCTACTCTGGGCGCGATTTAGTAAAGGGTCGCAGTCATATGACGCGATCTGATTTCCAAGAATTCGAATCCAAGAAACAGGAAGAGCGTAATTTTATGACAACTCGGAAGCTAATCAAAAAAATCAAACGGGAGATTTGCAAAAAATGAGCGATGGACGCGAGCAGCCAACTTCGGCAATGGTTTCGAGTAGAGGCATCAAAACCTCCAAAGATTTCGTAGATTTCTTCGGTGCCCTGATGGATGACTTAGTTTCATCGCGCATTGACGCGGAAACCGCGAAGGCTGCTTGTGGTGCTGGAGAGGTCATGCTTAAAGCGGTGAAGATGCAGCGCGAGTATAGTGCTTCAGAAGCATTGACGCTAAGCCCCGCTCCGAAACTCAAACAACTGCCGAAGAGCGAAGAGGAAGGAAAATAGAACTTTGTACCACCAGATGTACCAAAATCCTGATGTCTCGTGGCAATGGATCGGAAGTCTAATATAATCTATAACTTACTTACGCTTCAAATTCACATTCTAGGCCTCAGTCACTCATCGTCTTTACAGACTCTAAACGACTTAACCTAATTGACACGCCCAAACCTACCCTTTCTTTGTACCGCACCTGAACCATTGCCTAACTAGTTGCAGCAGAGCACAGTGGGAAAATTGACATGACAAGACTCCCCGAAAGTGTCGTTCCCGGTTGCGTCATGGGATGTGTCGCAATGGTCATTCAGTTTGCCGCCATGCTAGATGCTATATGGAGTGTGTGGTAGAGCCACCATGCGCCCAGCGGACTTGCTCCGATCGCCAGAATGACCGCAGCCTTGCCGAGCCTGTTCTTCTTGGGTTTGGGTCCACGGCGAGTCACAAAGCCCTCTGGGATGTCCTGCCGGCCAGTGTGAACCGATCCTGGGATGGCACGGGCCTGCATGACGTACCCCACGCCGGTCTGGAGCCATTCCCTGAGTTGTTCGGTGTTTCTGATCTTGGCTTGCTTCATAATGCGGAGAGTGGTGTTGAACCAGATGCGGAGAGCGAGATTCTTTTCAAGTGGTTCCGGCTTTGACTTCGACGTTCTTTCCTGACGTCTCTCCCTCAGCTTTGGTCTGATCTTCTTTTCGATGAACCCTTCAATCACCTTCGGGTCTTTGGTCTTCGGTATCTCAGACTTGAGCGCCGAGAACGCTCCGATGAGTTCCTTCATTCCTCCCCCGGCCGCACCGCGGAGCAGCATGGCGCCCTTCTCTGCCAGCGTCTTTGTGATCTGTTCCGAGTTCTCTTTGGGCAGGATGGCCAGAAACTCTCTGAAATCGGCCTTGCGTCTCCATGCCGTCCTAAAGCCTTGCTTGAATACGGTCTGGGTGTAGTCGGTGATGTTCATTGGCTCCCCTTCTAGCTCCCTGTCTGCGTTTTCGAGCTCCACACACTGTCCTACGACTCCCAGCCCTTCCATGCTTTGAAACTGGAGCAGCCGCGAAGTGATCTCCAGCATCCGGTCCTGCTTCTCCCGACTCAATTCGTTCCAACCCGGAGTGTTCGGTAGCTCCGGAGAAAACGCTACAATCGACTTCTCTTTCATTACAGCCAACCCTCCCTTTCGTTATCAACCACAAGTAAGAAAGATATTGCCACTTTTGCCACTGTAGTTGCAATACCTAAATTGGGTACTTTTGCGAAAGTTGGTAAATTTGTTAAAAATTCCGTGTTCGTCAATTGACATACGAAAGTGGCGGGAGCAGAATACCCGTAGCAAATCCCCCGATACGGGCCAGAAAGGAATCGCGCCAGTGAAAGCTAAACCAGTGGCGGTTCAAAAATCTTCCTCAGTACGACTCACCCCAACCCAGTACGACAAACTCCACCAGCTTTCAGTGGCGACCAACAGCAGCATCAATAAATGGGCGCAGAAGTGGGTCCAAAACGGGATCGACGACGAGTGGCAGGCCCGGATGGATGCAGCGGCAAAACTGGATAAAGCCCTGCGGTCGTAATTGCCAAGTTGGCAACTGGTCCGAATTTGGACCGACGACGCGGCATAACCAGGGAAGGAGCCAAGATGGAGAGCGTGAAGGTAGAGAAGCGCGGAATTTCAATAGATGAAGCCATAGAAGAACTGCGCGAGATATTCAAAGAGTTGCAAGATAATCCCGATACTCACGATACATGGGATTGGCTCAATGCAGATTTCTACGTCGAAGTGATGCATACGTGCTACCTCACAGAGCAACGCCGAGCGGAGGAAGCGGAAGAGAGCCACAAATACTTCGTGGAACTAGCCTCCAAGCATCGAGATGAGCTTGATGCGCAGGTCGCCGATCTAACCGCCCAGTTGCAGAGGGCGAGGGAAGCGCTGCAAGGGGTGAAGGATTTGATAGGCGATAGCCAGGGCGTGGCAGGCTTCCATCTAAACGGCGATATAGCCGAATGGGGCGAATTTGATGTAGTTAATCAGATCGACGCCGCTCTCACGGAGGTTCCGAAGTGAAGGAAATCCAGCTTACCCAAGGACAGGTGGCTTTCGTCGATGACGAGGACTATGAGCGCATCAGCGCCCACAAGTGGTGTGCGGCGTGGCACGAAAGAACGCATGGCTTTTATGCGACTCGAAAGACCCCGCGAAATGAGGGGAAGCATACCATCCTCATGCACCGGGAAGTAATGGGACTAGAGATCGGGGACCCGCGTCAAGTAGACCACCGCACACCGAGTGAAACCCTCAACAACTGCAAGTCGAACTTGCGCATCGCCACGCACGCCCAGCAGCAGTACAACACTCGAATTCCGCGCAACAATACCTCTGGATTCAAGGGCGTTACAAGGCGCGGCCCGAATGAATGGGCGACTTACATTGCCGTCAACAAGAAAGGCATCTATCTCGGGTCTTTTCGGACGGGAGAGTTGGCAGCGGAGGCTTACAAAGCGGCTTCTGCTAAGTATCACGGCGAATTTGGACGCACCGACTCCGCGCCCCGGATAGAGGAGCAAGGGGAATGACGTGTCCAAATTGCAAAGCAGCGATGGATTACATAGATCATGGCTACTGCTCAAAATGTAAGCAGTATTGCGGATGCTCATTTTCGCCATGCAGTAGAAACGATTTCTGCGCTCATCATCTTTTTGAATTGAGGCGCTCATCCCAAAAGGAGGGATCGAAATGACATGGATTAGCGTGAAAGAGCGTAAGCCAACCACCGGAGCGCCTTGCTGGATTATCTGGAGCGGCGTGGTGCAGTTGGTGTCATACAGGCGTGCGGGAATTGGATTTGCGTGCGCAGATGGCTATGAATGGGAGCAGGCCATTGATATCGGATGCGATGCTATACCCGACAAGGAAGTGACGCACTGGCAGTATATTCCCGCCCCACCCGAGGAGAAACCCAAACATGGCGAGTGAACTGAAACCCTGCAAGTGTGGCGAGCCGCATGATAACTGGCCGGGTAACGATGGCGGTCAGCTCTGCCAAATGTGCTGGGAGCATGAATGCGATGCCTCATGGTGGCAAATGGTGCAGGCGCTAGATGAGGCTGTAAATGGGAACCGCCGCTCAGGATCGAGCGCAAAGAGTGAGCCGCCCGAAGATGGCTCTTGTCGTACCAGTCCAAATTCGGACTAGGCGATCGGCTCAACGGGTTTGTAATTGTTCGGATCAAATCCGCTCTGCGCCTGAATGTATCCCGAAGTCCCCGCCTGCGCCGCAACCACATACCCGTCAATCTCCGCCAGAGTCGCCGCTGGAAGCCCCGGAGTGGCCTTTAGGGTCGTCAGCACGCCAATGATGGTGGCGTAGATGGTCAGGATGGTAGTCGAGGCTGTCTGCGGGGTTCCTATGCTCTGGAGCGCGGGGTTTACCGCGGCTTCGAGGGATGCGACAAGGGGTTCAAAGGGAGCGCCGACGCCCGACGCTAAGAGAGCCACATTGCCGGCAAGTTCGATGGCGGGGAGAAGCTGCTTCAGGTGAGCCCAGAATCCGGTGACTGGAACGGGTGTGGTCGCCATTATTTTGCTCCCGGCAGCGGCAAGGCTGCTTGTTGAGACTGCACCTGGTTGACGGCGGTCTGCGCTGCCGCCTGGGTCGCCTGACCGTTGTGGTAGGCCAGATAGACCGTTTCGGCCGCATTGAGAGTCACGCCAAATTGGTTGAAGGCTTGCTTCACGGCCGGCTGGAGCACCAGCGTCCCCGCTTCCGACTGGGACTTGATCGAACTGTAGAAATCTCGCGCTCCCTTGAGGATCTGGCCCATACTCTGATCGGCTGGGTTTATGTATCCTTGCCCCACTACAGGCGGAGCTGTCGGGGGAGATACCATCGATTTTTGGCAGGCCGCCAGCGGAAGGCACAGCGCGATTGCGAGGATGAGACATTTCATCGCTTATTCCTTGGGCGGGGCTGCCGCCGGAGTAGGGTTTATCGTCACCGAAGTGGTGGAAGCCGGATCTGGATTAAGCGGAACCTGCACAGACTTCTCTCCAGCCTTCTTGCCCTGAATGTAGCCAAATGCGCCAGTGATGATCGACGAGGCCATTGTGATGACAGCCCCGGCGCCGGGATGAGTACTGAACATCGCCAGCGAGGCTAGAATGCTTGCGTCGACGATGAACAGCATGGCCCAAAAGGAATCAGGATAGTCTTTCACTTATCCTCCAGACCCGGGCCGGATGCGCCCTTGAAGAAGGCGACGACAATCACCAGCGCGAATAACTCCACCAAACACGCCGCACATGCCCAAATCCAGATCATCACAGTGCCTCTTGTCAATTGCTACTTACAACGCTACGACGCTTTCTGCCATAAATCAATCTCCTTCTTGCGTCTAGCGACTAGACCTGCAAGAACTTGGCCTCCAGCGTAGACCCATTTTGCCAATTGAGCTGGGACCTGATCATACTGCCCCATATTCAGCAGCCGTAGGAGGGTCGATGTTTTGAGCGCCCCGGAGCCCATATTGAACGTGAAGTCCGTCAGTGCATCCGTCTGCCCCTGCGTGAGCGGAACCTTGACCAGCGCCTGCATTTGTTCGCAGTGGATTTGGAGATCGACGGCGAGTTGAGCGTCGGCCTGCTCTTGGGTCCAGACAAGCCCGTCGTGGACTTCCGGACCGGTGTGGCCATAGGCAATTGTCCAGACGCCCACAGGGTCTTGGTAGGCGCGCAGTTTTTCGCCTTCCGACTCCTTGGCCAAATCAACACAGTCTTGAGAGTAAGTCATAGGATCACCGATCCATTACATTCTGCTCGATACACCTGTTCCGCTACATCCACCGCATTGCATAGATTGAAGTGTGAGAGAAATTCATATCCCTTCGCTTCAAGGAATGCGCAGGCTAAGATAACGTCATCCGGCAAGTCCTCTTCGCACTCATAAAAGTGCGTCATGCTTACACACTCCAAGGAATCGGATTTGCGCTTGCCATGACCCAGACTCGCGTGTAGATCGATCGCAGGAACCACGGTGCATTCTGGCATTCAGTCTGAAGTTGCGGGTGCAGGCCAGCACTCCAGTTAGTAGAGATCATAGGGAGGTTTTGGAATTGGGTAGGAGGGGTAAAGGTTTGATTGTTGAGGGACAACCCCAACACCGACCACTTGCTCCCGTCCGACTGTAGTCTCAGTTGAAAAGTGTTTGAACCCACAGACGGGGCATTGGTAAAGCTCGTGTCTACCCACGCTGTCCCGGTCGGATCCAGTTGCCACAACTTCTTCGTCGCGTTCCATTGACAGCTCCCATTCGCCTGCTTGCCACCGGAGAAGGTGACTTTCAGGTCATTCTCCCTGCGTCCGACATGCGGTAAGTCTTCGTTGGTTTCCCACCAGTCCACGTCAAGTCCGAAGTAGCCGGGACCGGGATTGGGATAGTCCGCGGAAATCAGACCGCCGCCCATCTCCGCTCCGGGTCCGGAGTCATTCAGCACCACCACGCCGCCCTTGACGGTGTAGGACTTGTACGAGGTCGGAGCGACAGGATTGATCGTGCTGCCGGTGTTGGCGCGCCACGGATCGCTGGTGGCGTCATAGACGGTAATCACGGTTACTCCTGTTCATCCTCGGTGAAGTGGTATTGCCCATTCTCCTTGTGCGCCGTGCCCTTCAGCACGGTGCCGTCAACGAGAGTGAGGGTTGCGGGTGTAGGCGGGCATGGCGGCTGATTCGCTCCGCCGCAGTCTCCAATGATTGGCTTGGGCATTGTCTTGCCTTTCCGCGATCGTAGGATCGCTGGTGAATAAATGAGTGGGATCAAGTTTGGCGTGATGAGCGCCAGCTTGATAACCGATGTAAAGCATGGCGATAGCGACAATCAATCCCAAGGCAGCAATAATGAGATTACTGATCCCGATGCGGGAGTTTAGATTGTCGAGTTTGTCCTGATTTTCCTGATGGCGTAGCGATTGCTGCTTATCTCGTTCCGTCTCCACCGCTTTGAAGGAAGCCACGAAGTTGCTCATTTGTTTGTGAAACTCCTTGCTCTCTTCTACCCACTGCGAGTGATCCGAAACGGTTTTTTGCAAAACGGCCATATCGCGTTCAATGTCGCCGAATCGCTGGTCGTCGCTGCGTCTCTCCCATCCCTGACCGACTCGGTTTGCCGTCATTCCCCCAACCTTGGCCCTAAAAATACCCGCGCCTGTCAGCTTGCGGTATTACTCCGCAGCGGGTTATTGCGAAATCACAGTGACAATCGTACCTTTAAATCCAGTCAATCCACCAGGTAAAGCCGGGATGGTTCCGCTCCAACAGACTGCCGTCGATGGAGATCCTGTCGGGTAACCCCACCAGCTATAAACCTGAACTGCGCTGGTCTGAGTCAGACTGGTGTCAGTCCACGGCCCCTGTGCGCTGGCGGTCGTGGTCAGACTCTTGCCGCCCGTTGTCGGCATGGTCAGAGTGCAGGTGCCGGGGAAGCGGATGAGAGTAACGGCGGTTGAAGTTGAATTCGTCCACGTCAGCGATACCTGCACGGAAGCCCAGAGCGGAGAGGTGAGAAGAAACAAGATGGGGAGAAGGTGTCTCATTTGATTGTCACCGTGCCTTTGAAGTTCGCGAGGCCTGTGATCTGGACCGAGGGCGTGACCGGGATCAGCGCAAAATTCGCCGTCATGGTCGAGTTCGCCGTCAGGGTACAGGAGGCCGTGCCAGTGCCAGAGATCGCAGAGCAAGCCCCGGTTCCACTCCACCCGCTGAAGGAATACCCCGCATTCGGCGTAGCAGTGCAGGCACCGATCGCGGTGTTGTAGTTGTAGGTTCCGGCGGTGCAATTGGACCCACTCACCGAACCATTCGTCGCCGTGATCCCGAGCGTGTACGTGTTGATGGTCATCGTTGCGGTTAGCGAGGTGTTGGCGGTGATCGTGAAGGGGCCGCAGGTTCCGGTGCCCGTACATGACGCCGATCCTGTCGTAGCCCATCCCGTGAAGGTGTAGCCGGTGTTTGCTGTCGCTGTACAAGCTCCGACGGAGGTTCCTAATGCGTAAGACCCCGCCATACAGTTCGAGCCCGTCACGGTGCCATTGGTGGCCGTTACGGATAGGCTGACGGCGCCGGAGTAACAACTTGCGCTGTCAAACGTCCCAGCAAGTGATGTGGTTGAGCCGTTTGTCAATCCACCCAGTACGTTCAGATAGCAATTCGCCGCCGGGTTGAGCCATGCGTGACCCGCTGTGCTCGCGATATTTCCGCCTGTCACTTCAGGGCCAATCCCCGGCCACGGGGCAGTAGATCCCGATGGAAACACCCACCACGATGGTGACGCGGAAAGGTAGAGCGATGGGTAAGATGTCCACATGATTGACGGCACGGCTAGGCCAGGATAGGTCGATGCGCTTGACCCGGATTCTCCAGTGTTTGTCCTTACCGCTCCACTAACAGCATCCCAGTTTCCCCAGCGCATCGAGGAAGCATTTGAACCTGCGTTTGTCACTACGTCATTCGGAACCGGGCCGGGAGGCGAAAGCGTACCGCCGTAGCAGGTCGATGAATACTCAGACCCGATCTGGCCTGAGTCGCCGAATAGAAACACCATGCCTGAGTTTCCAATGCCGCAATCTGTGGTCGAGGTCATGGCATATTGATAAGTCGCTGCATGGCCTCCATATCCGAGCACGTTGGCCACAAAGTTCAGATAGCGCGAATACGCCATATCGTTGATGGTGAGAAGATTCTGACTCTTCGCCGCCGTAGATGTCGATGGGTCGAAGCCGCTCAGGGCGTTTCGGAAAACGGTGTTCGCAAAAGCCGTGCCATGAATCGAGTCTTCGGTATGGCAGATGCCAATGTTTCCCTCCCATAGGTTGTAATAATCTCCAGCGTTGTGGTGGAACTGATCGCACTGCTGCCATTGCGGATCGCCGTTGTCGTAGTAGTTGTCCACGGCGTAGTGATAGCCGAAGACGTTTCCTTCGCCGCCTTCCATGATTTCGCAGGTGGCGATTTTCTGGCAGATATTATTCTGTGCCAGGTTATCCCCGGACTGCCAGAAGTCCACGCCATACGCCTCGCTCGATGGCGACGATCCGTACTCGTAATTATTCTGAATCGTGATGTGCGAAGACGACGCAACCCACACATGCTTGTGCATGGAGGTGGAGGTTGAAAGGCTATTGACGAGCGAGACATTCTGAATCCAAGAATTTGTAGCCCAGATAAACTGAACCATCGCGGCGGCATTGGTTACGGTTGAGCCTGTCGTGTTGATTTGCAGATTCTCCAACCCAAATCCTGTCATTGGCAGGGACGAGGAAAAGGTTGCGAGGGGAGATTTGCCGCTGGACCAGTTCGGCGCGTAGAGGGCAGGCGTGAAGGTTACGGTCGAGCCTGAAATGCCGGTCACGGTCACTACCTGAATCTGCGACCGGCCCGGGAATGCATTTCCTCCATCGCCTTGTTGTGAATAGGTGGTTGATCCGTTGAAAAACGCATTTCCTGTATCCGAGGCGTCGTCTAGTTGGTTGAAGATAAGCAATGAACCTGCGTGAAGATTAGCGATGCTCCCTGAACACGCCGACGGAATTGTGACGCTCCCGCAAATATTTCCGCTGGGAACCGCGCCTAGGACGACGCTCGTAGACCCCTGCGTCATGCCGCTGGAGACAGTCAGAACATTCGCCGTGAATCCGATCGATCCTGAGTCCCCGTTGTAAAGGCATACCGGCACCGGACCGATGCCGAGGCAGTTTGAGGAGGTGTTGGTGAAATTGAGAATGGTGCTCGTCGGGCCTGCACCGCGGAGCGTCACGTTCGATGCGGTCGAGACGAGCGACGATGACCAGTTGTAGGTTCCAGCGCCCAGCAGAACGGTTTCGCCGGCAGGGCAGGCTGTGAGCGCTGAGGCGACGGATGATGGCGTAGCTGAGGAGGTGAGTGTTGTGCAGACCGTTGTGCGCGCGGGAATTGAGCCGGCACCCGCCCCGCTCCAGTCAACGGCCCTGCTCGGTGCGAGCAGCCCCGTTGAGGACTGCCCGTAAAGTACCGTTGCCCCGAGAAGGAGCAGGGGGATATACTTCAGCGCGAGGTTGCTTATGAGTTTGATTATCGCCATTGTAGCCGTGAGCTGTTTTATCGCCGGGGTTGTGGTAGGGACATGGCTCGGAGCTTCAATCTTTGCCGACTGGCTGGAGGCCACGCGCAAGCCGTGACCAAAGACGAAGCCCTCGCCTACTACATCCCGCTTATCGCGTGGAGCTTGGGGTCGCTTTGGCTTGCCCTTCATCGCTAGCCTCATTGCTCTCCAATCAGCGTGCAACTAGTGATGGTGGGCTGCTGCATCACAGCACCCCGTATATCGTGATAGTTGACCCCGCCGCAAAATGGCCGCCGCCACTATCAGTTAGAGAGATAGAATTAATCGCGGCAGATGTATTTGCCCATTCTCCGGTGTAATAAAACCCCATGTTTGTTGGATCAGGGGAACCATTACCGCGATTACTCGAAGAACTCCAATTGCGATTGAATGTTGTATTTGCATAATCGTCAATCCATACTGTCGCCTGGCCAGCTTGGCCGCTAGGAGCCCCGGCCGCGGCTAGAGATGCAAATATGGCGCTTGTGATCGTTCCGCTCTGCCCACCAGGCGTCGTTGCCCCGCCAAAAATCAGTGCTCTTGTGTAGTTTGATCCCGTGTCGCCATTGAACCGAGCTAATACATCTACAGCCTCGGCCCCTGCATCATCAAAACGTGCATGAATCATAATGACAAGATGGTTATAGGTAGACGGGATAGAAGAAAATGTTACCGTTGACGTGCTGCTTCCTGAGATTACGCACTTCCCGCCCGATGTTGAGCCGCAGCCTGTATTGGTCACCGTTCCGGTGATGTTAGTCCATGCGCCGGAACTACCTCCGCCACCACAGGGGGCTCCTGAATCCGCAATTTGCCCCGTAGTGCCAGAAAATTGCGCGCAATCGAGGTTAGTGCTTGTCGTGGGGCCAGTAGTTAATCCCGCACCACTTCCCGCGAGGGCCTTGCTGCTGGTCGCCGTAGTCGAGCTTCCGGCAATCAATGCCTGCCCCGTTGTGGCGCCCGAAATACCCCCGGTTGCAATCTGATTATCTGTGCCCGCATCTGCGATCTTCGTTGCCAGATTCGCGCCGAAGCTATTGTTTGTTGCGTAGTGGTTCCCATTGCTTGTTGAATCGATGTTGATGCCGGTTCCAGTGGGACTGCCTGCTGAACTGAAAAGTCCGTTTCCGCTTAGGGCATTGGTCCCGCTGCTCGAAATCACATTGATATCGGCCTGGGTCCCAGATCCGGTAATGATGTTGTTGGTGAGGACGATCCCATTCGAGGCGCTTAACTGAATGCCGTACCCGACACCAGACCCCGTAGCTTTGATATTCAAGCCCTGAACCACTGTGGCGTTTGAGTTAGTGATGTTCACTGACCCAGAGTTGATGACCATATTCGTCAGGTTTGCATTGAACATATGGTCAAGGGTGATAGCAACATTCCCCGTCGCAGTACACCACCCATCCCCGCCATTAATCATTACCTGCGTCTGGGAAGATGCGCCGGTAAGATTGATGCACGTTCCGACACTATCTAGAATCGGGCTGTCGATATGGACATCTGTCATCGTGCAGCCCGTAGCAACACATCCAATACCCGTCTTGGCCTGTGCCACCTCGAAGTGATCGATCATGTAGTCAACCGCATTCCCAGGCCAATACAGACCCCAGGTATCGGGGCCGGTTCCACACAGGTTACCAAACTCATTTCGCAACAAACGTGTGCTCACGCCGTCCTGTCCCAGATACCATCCGTACTGTGTAGTCGAATACGTGAACCCTTCGGTGCAGTTCAACACCTTGTTGTTGGAAAATATTCCGCCACCTCCCGACGGAGTGTATTCCAGATCAAATCCTCTGACTTCATCGAACCACTGCGTTTGATCGACGATCTGTCCAACAGTGAAGTGCGCGAGCATTCCCGTAGCTGTTCCGGTTGGGGCAACCGAACGATAGAATGCGAAGTTGGTGAACTTATTTCCGCTGATCAGGCTTAAAGAGTTAGCACCTTGCACTTCGATCTTGTTGGCGCTGGCAGATGTGAGCACAAACGCGGTCTGCGGCTGGTTTACCGAAGTTCCGTTGACAGACCCCTGCACGCCACCGATGCCGACCCCCGATTTCGCAATGGAGATAGCCGCAGTGGTGCGGTAGAAGCCAATGCTGGCCGTGCACTGTCCGGCATTTAGAGCATTGACGCAGGCCTGAATTGCCGCGAGTGAGTCAGTTCCGGCGATAGCCGCAGCCTTGCTCGAATAGGAGATCGCGCCAAACCATTCGATTGGCGCGGTTGGCCCCGGAAGGACGACTGTCCCCGATCCAGCGAAATGTTGATTCGGACCGCCATCCGTTTCTTTCGGGTTCTGAGTAAACGTGACGGTCTGCCCGCTTGCAATTGTCCATAGGCCCGCCTTCGAGAACTGCACAGGCACTGTAATGGTCCCGCCGGTCGCAATGGAAAGAGGGGTTGTGGCGTAATAGGTGCCTGACCCGCCAGCCGTGTTGATCTGCGCGACCGTAGTCTCCGCTACTGATCCGGTGACGTTGGTGTACCCACCCCCGCCAGCCCCGCAGATTCCGTTGGCTGCTGTGCAGATTCGAGCTTGGGCTGCTCCATTTTCCGAAACTTCAGCATTCCCTGAAGCGTCTACGGCATAAATTGCCGATCCGGCCAAGGTCGTTGGCGTGTGAGTGTCAGGAGTCAGAACAATTTGCGATGGGTCGGCGGTGGAAGAAACCGCAATAGGCTCGGTGGAAGTCACAACTCCAGCCGTCGTCGCCCCATCATCGACATGTGAATTTCCAACCGTCGTCGTCGTCGCGAAAGCTGGCAGGAATCCAACCGTCCCCGGTCCGACACCTCCACCGCCAGCTCCGCACGCCGCGCCTGTCCCTGCAACCTGCCCCGTATTGTCTACATCGAGGCATTGCGTTCCGCCGCCAGCGAGATTTGGCAACAATGGCGCAGGCTGTGTCTGCTTCCCCGTCCATGTATTCGCATGACCCAGCGCAAGGTCGAGCGTCGTGTTGGTTGGTGTCCCGCCAACCGCGAGTGTCCCGCCAGGGCTGGTAATAGTGT
>Ga0134126_10000399_pt1 | contig 55978 bp, 37 predicted proteins | sample KB31752_FD_96881 | JGI IMG/M metagenome (GOLD analysis project Ga0134126, IMG submission 96881) | Terrestrial soil microbial communities with excess Nitrogen fertilizer from Kellogg Biological Station, Michigan, USA - KB3-175-2 | ecosystem: Environmental > Terrestrial > Soil > Unclassified ...
CCACCTTTTTTGAGTCGTGTGACGGCGGTGCTTGCCAATCGTATTTTCGCGAGCCTAGTATTCCCTACAGTTCGACCGGGTGCACTACAAATCCGGCAGCACGCCAGCTGCAGAATTTCCCCGAAGTATCGGAGTTCCACACAAAGCGGCGCTTACCGGCGTCGCAGGGAGCGATCCAACATGGCATGGTATGCCTACTGCATTGGTGAAAAGCAAGCATTTCCTGAATTAGCCCGTCATCGCAAACCAGTTCCTCTCCAATCGGTCCTCGGCGTTAGCGGAAATCAGGTTTTCCTGTATCCGGCAAGCGACCTGGCCGTCATTGTGAGCGAACACAGTCCAGCAGAAAACCTGAATCAGAAGGCAGGAATCGAGCACGCCCGGGTGATCGCCGACTGTTTCCAGCACTCCACGGTGCTGCCGTTCCGTTTCGGAACGGTGTTCAACGACGACGAATCGCTGCGCAAATCGATCCGCTCCAACCAGCGCCAGTTCCAGTCCAACATCGAAAAACTCCGCGGAAAAACCGAGATGCACCTCAGAATCTTCGTGGAGGACTGCTGCACCAAGGAACTGTTGCATCACGGACCGGCGGAGGGCGTCGGACGGGAATACCTTACCAACCTTCGCGAAACTGCAGTCCGCCAGCGGGAGCGCCAGACCAGGGCTCGCGCGGTCAGCTTCCAGATGCACCGGCTCTTCAATCCCCTGGATGAGGAAGTCTCGTGCCGGCTGACGGAAAGCGGCAAGATGGTGTTGGAGATTGCCCACCTGATCGATCGCAAGTGCGTGGAAAGATACCACAACAAGTTTCACTCCACCAGCGCCACGCTGCGGGACTGCCAGATGCAGATTTCAGGCCCCTGGCCGCCGTATCACTTTGTCCACCGCCTGACCCGCGGAACGCCGGCACCCGTCCCGGCTCCGGCGAACCCCACGGCTCCGGTGATCCGCATTCCGGAAGGCGTGCAGGCGGCGATCGCGTAAAGCAGCACTTGCTCGTGCTTTACGAGCAGGAACGAATGCCCCGGCTTCGGCCGGGGCTGTTTCGTGAGCGAGAGAATGGAATGACGGTCTTGGGGCCACGGTCGAAAAGCGAAATATTTGTGGCCGGGTCAGTTCGCGCTTTGTGTTCGTTTGCGCCGGCTGAGCACGAAGGAGCTGCGGCGATCTTTCGACGCGCGGTCGATCTGCTTCCAGAAACCGATGAAGTAGTCCACCGCGGAGATGACGGACACGCCTACAGTGAAGTAGATGGCAGCAATGGCAGCCCACTTGACCGGAATGATGAGCCATCCAAACTGCCACTCGAACCAGTGGTGGGCCAGGATCGCAAGGACCACGGCAACGATCTGCGTGACGGTCTTGAGCTTGCCCAGGTCGCTGGCCTGGATGGTGAAACCTTCTGAAGCGGCGATCGAGCGCAGGCCGGAAATGAGGAATTCGCGGCCGATGATCACCACGGCGATCCAAACCTTAACCACTTGCGGCTCATAGGCCACCAGCGCCACCAGTGCCGCCGTGACCATGATCTTATCTGCCAGCGGGTCGAGCAGCATGCCCATCGTGGTGATCTGCCCGCGTTTGCGCGCCAGGTAGCCGTCCACTCCGTCGGTGATGGAGGCCAGCACGAAGAGGATGGAAGCCAGCAACTCCTGCTCGGCGCCGGATTGCCACGGGAAATGCGGTGACAGGATCCAGAGCAGCAGCGGGATCATGACAATGCGGCTCATCGTGATGGAGTTCGGAAGATTCAATCTACGTCCTCTGGTGCAAGGGAAAATTCCGACAGTCAGCCGCCGGGCTGAATTCTACTGAAAACTGCTGAACTGTCGTAAATCCCAGTCAAAACGACCGCAACTCCTTCAACTGCGACGAGCTTCACCGCCTCGGCGATGGCTGCACGTATAAGTCTAATCCTCAGTGGAAGCGTTGCAAATGCCGGAAGTACCTTTACCTCTGCCGCGACGGCCAGAGAGCCTCGCCGGTGCAGATGAGTTGCGATGGGACCCAGTTGCGTAATGCAGGCGTGGAACGCGACGATCAGAAGCCGAATTAAGAAGTAATGGGAACGTGGTTCCCGTGCACGTGGCCGTTCTGGATGCCACCCTGCAGGTTTGCGACACTCGCCCTGTCTCGCCCGCCGTGTTTGGCCGCATACAACGCCGCATCCGCGAGGGTCAGTAGTTGCTTTGGCGTCGTGGCTGCGCCAGGGCGGAATGCGGTGACGCCAAAGCTGCACGTGACCTGAATCTCATGGCTGTCGAGCGCAAACAGAGTTGAGCGAATGGCTTCCAGAAGAAGGTCGACCCGACCGAACCCCGTTTCCGGCTCCCAGCCGGGAAGCAGAATGAGGAACTCCTCTCCGCCATAGCGGCCCACCAAATCGTAGGGACGGGTCGCCAGGCGGAACCGATTGGCCGTCTCCCGGATCACCTCGTCCCCGGCCAGGTGGCCGTAGGTGTCATTGAGGCGCTTGAAATGATCCAGGTCGGCAATGATCACGCCCAGCGAGTTCTTCTCGCGCGCGGCACGTGCCAATTCGCGCTCCAGGTGTTCCAGAATTGCCCCGCGGTTGAACAGCCCTGTGAGGGAATCGTGTGTGGCCTGGGTGTGCAGTTCCCGTCGAGCAATTTCCAGCGCCGCCTTTTCCTCTTCCAGTTGTGCCGTTCTCTCGGCGACAATCCGATTGAGTTCTTCGCGGTTGCGCAACAGGCGACGAGTGCGTAGCGTCACGATGAGCCACACCAGCCCGCAGAGCGCAACGAAGTAGAAGGCATATGCCACCGGGGTTCGGCTGAGCGGCGGCCGAAGGACCAGTCCAAGTGATATCCCAGTCGTGTTCCACACCCCATCACTGTTCGCAGCTTGCACCCGGAAGGAGTACTTGCCCGGAGGCAGATTGGTATACCAGGCTTCGCGCCGGCTTCCGGCAAAAACCCAATCCTTGTCGAACCCCACCAGCTGGTATCGGAACTGCATTCGCGACGGCGCGATGAAGCTGGGAGCAGTGTAGGAAACGTGGAGATTCCCCGCGCCCGCTCCCAACTTCAGTTGTCCCGTACCTTCCACGCTGCGGCCATCGAATGTAACGTTCTCGATCCAGACCGGCGGCGCCACCGAATTGGTTGCGATTTTGGCCGGATCCACCACTGCCGCACCCATGATCGTGGCAAACCAGAGCCTTCCGTCCATGCCTTTCCACGATGAAGGCATGCCTCCGTAGACTGTCTCGCGCGAACGCAGTCCGTTCACCACCGCGAACAGCGTGGGATGCAGCCGCTGTGCGCCTGCATTCAGCTCTGCTTTGGATTCGCGCGCGATCCCGCTATCCCCGCCCAGCCAAAGATAACCCTCGTTGTCTTCGATCACGGACCCGACGGTCGTTCCCGGCAGTCCCTGATCCACTATCCAGGTGGCAATTCGCCCGGCGCGGATTCGGCTCAGCCCACCGCTGGCCGTGCCAACCCAAACGTCTCCTGACTTATCCGCATAGATACACATGGCGTGATCGCTAGGCAGCCCGTTGGCTGTCGTGTATTGCGTCCACCGTCCATGGAACCACTGCCGCACCCCGCCGCCGTCGTCGGCGAACCACAACGCGCCATCGGGAGTCTGGGCAATTTCAGGAATCCGTCCGGTCATTGAAATATGCTCAAAGCGTCCATCTTTGAATCGGGCTACGCCGGTGCCGTAAAACCCCGCCCATACATTGCCATCGCGATCTTCGAAGAGCGAGTTCAACGAGGACTTCGCGCCCTCGGGGTCGTGGTATACCGTCACCTTTCCGTTGCGAAGTCGCGCCAGCACTCCGCTGCGGAAGCCGATGAGCAGGCCTCCGTCGCGTGCCTCCAGCAGCGAGTACACTGCGCTATCCGGCAATCCCTGCTTGCGATTCCACACCCTTACTTGTCCGTCTGGGAGAAGCTGGTTGAGCCCGTTGCTGTCGCTCCCAATCCACACACTGCCATCCCGGGTCTGCAAGACGTTGCCAATGTAATTTCCGGCCAGGCCCTCCGGCTTTCCGAACACTGCAAACTTTGCGTCGCGCAACTCGACCGCTCCGGCATCGAGCAGCCCCATCCACAGATTCCCTTCGCGATCCTCAAACAGCGCGCGTGTGGATCGGTTGCTGGGCAGACCGCGCGAAGCATCGTACAACGAGAGCCGCCCGTCATACAGACGCCCCAAACCATGTCGATCGAATGTAATCCACAGGGCTCCGTCACGGTCGCGCAGAACGCCGTCGATTTCCTTCCAGGGAAGCTGCACCTGGGGGATCGTGAGCCGGCCATTGTGGACAAATGCGAGGCCGCTCATGGTGCCCACCCAAAGGTCGCCGCCAGATTCCGGCACAGGGGCAAGTGCCGTCACGGTGGCGTCAGGCAGCCCGTCGCGCTTCGTCCACTGCTCCAGCTTTCCATTGGCTGCACGAAAGAGCCCCTGATCGCTTCCGATCCATAGGGCTCCGTCGGGTTGCGTCGCCATCGCATGAATACTCAATCCCGCGATCCGCTTGCCGCCGGGAAATTCTACAAAGCGCCCCTGGCGCAGGCAGCTCAGTCCCTGGGTGGTGCCGATCCAGAGCGTTCCCGCGGAGCCGATTGCCAAGGCAGTTACGCTGTCTCCTGCCAATCCCTGCTTTTGCGTGATGGCTTCGAATGTGCCGTTCGGCTCGCTCGTGCCGCGCCCTGGAACCCAGTGGCTGAGCCCGCTGTCAGTTCCGATCCAGAGGCTTCCATCCGGGTCCGCGGCCAGCGACTGAATGTAGTCAGAGTTCAGCCCGCGTGAGCCATGGCTGGTAAAAACTGTGAAGGCGACGCCGTCGAAGCGGGCCAGGCCTTCCTCGGTTCCCATCCACAAGAATCCATCCGCGGTCTGAGCCACGGCGTGCACTGAGTTTTGCGGCAGGCCGTCCTCACTGCTCCAAGATGATTGAACGAATTGCGTGATGGCCTTGGCGGGATCGAGGGCACACGCCTCCCGGGGGATTGAGACAAAGCTCATCCCCAGCATCGCAAAGACCGGGAGAAACCGAAGCGCAGAGCGCTTGAAACGCAGCTTCATTTTTTCACGACACTTGCCCGCAAGTGGCGGCATTGCACCCCCACGTTGGCAACAAAATGGCCCAACTGTTCAGATTGTTGCTGACAAGTTTATGGGCACGTCCCGTCCAATGCACATCCCACCCTTGGGGCATTCACGAGAACCTGGTTCACAGTAATCCAGAGACGTGAACGGGCGATTGGTCGCGTTTGTCGACGACAGCTTTCGATCCGCATGGCACGATCGATCTGCATCGCTTGAAAACGAGCAAACAGGCCAGGGAAGCGGCGCGACTCGTTACTCGGTCGTGTAGCGAATCTCAATCGTCCGGATTCTTATACAGGAATAGGCAAGAACTACCGCCGCCAGCAGCAGCAGTCCGGTTGCGGCAACCCATCCACGCACGGGGTCCGTCTGAACGGTGAGTAAGGCAAATAGGCCCTCACCCGGCACGGTGATGGGCATCAGGTGCTTCAGATAGGACGCGACGCTGATCTTCTGCAAAAGCGATGGCATCACGGGGTTGATCGCTTCCCATCCCAGCACCAGCATGGCGGCGGGCATGGGGTTGCGGAACATCATGCTGAGCAGTAGAAAGACTGCTCCGTACCCGACGCAGCCCAGCACCACGACGGCCAGGTAGGCCTCAAGCTGCGCCAGCCCGGGTCCGTTGAACATGTAGTCCTGGCCGTCCGCCCCGAAGCTCGCATACATGAATGCGAAGTCCACAACGATGGCGGAGCCGAACAGCAGCACCGCGCCGAACACTCCGGCTGCAAACTTCGCCAGCAGCAGCACCTCGCGGCGCACCGGAGCCAGCAGGTAGAAGTGAAGGCTGCGCTCGATCATCTCACCGCGGATCAGCCGCGAGAAGATCCCGAGGCACCCAAAAAAGATCCCCAGCCGGATGTAGTAGAACTGCACGATTCCTGCCAGGACATTCGTATCGTCGGTCAGCGCGTGATGCGAGCGGTCAAAGAGCGCATGAATCGCGATGATGGCGGTAGGCACAAATGCAAGGAAGTAGATCCACGCCGCCTTCCACGTGAGCAGGTTCCGCCGCACCTCGATGCGCGCGATGCACCGCGCCTGCATCCACCACAAGCTCCAGGGCTGCTTGCGCAGCGTTTCCATCAGCGTGGTCACGATGCGCCTCCCTCTGACCCGATGAGGTACTGATAAATCGCGTGGGTGTCATCATCGGCGGGCGCGACCGCTTCAATGTTCACCAGGCCCTCGGTCGCAATGCCGTTCAGCAAGCGGTAAAACTCGTCGATATCGGTGGTACGCAGGAAGACACCGTGCCCGTCGCTGTGGAGCCTCGCCTCCACGCAATGATTCAGCGTGAACATCCGGGAAGCCAGCAACTCCGGGCGGTCGCAGCGAATCAGCACCTGCATCGGCTTATCGCGCACCTCACTGCGCACGGCGTGAATGTTGCCCTCCGCCACGAGGTAGCCGCCCGTGATGAGCACCACCCGATCGGAAATTCGATCCACCTCATCGAGAATGTGACTGGAGATGATCAGGTGCATTCCCAGCCGGCTCAGCTCTTCAAAGAGGGCCAGCGACTCCGCGCGCGCCATGGGGTCAAGCCCATTCAGCGGCTCATCCAGCACCAGCACCTGGGGATGATGGGCAATCGACTGCGCAAGCCGGATCTTCTGCCGCATGCCCTTGCTGTATCCGGCAATTTTGCGGTGCGCTGCTTCCATGAGGCCGACGCGCTCCAGCGCTTCGCAGGCAAGCTTCGATGCGTTCGCACTGCCCATTCCATGCAGCAGCAGGCTATCGAACACAAAGTCCCAGCCCGTCAGGCCGCGCGGAAAGGAATCGAATTGCGTGCAGTAGCCCACCTCGCGGAAGAACTCGTTCGGGTCGCCCGGCGTAAGCCCCAGCACGGAGATTCGCCCGCTCGAAGGCTGCACAAGGCCCGTCATGAGGTTCATCAACGTCGTCTTGCCCGACCCATTCGGACCTACGAGCGTGGTTACTCCAGGAGGCAGGCTCAGGGAGACGCGATTGACGCCGAGCACCTCCCCGTAGAACTTCGACACATCCTCAAAGACGATACGATCGCCGGCTATCATCCGCGCACCACCTCTCGAGCGCGAATCCGCGCATTCAGCAGCGCGATGCATACTGCCACGGCGACCAGCAGCACCAGGGTGATTGCCATGCCAGGCAGTTCCAAATCCGGCTTCATCACCGGGGGGGCGCCGAGCAGGCGCTGCCAGATCTCCGTCATCATCACAGGCACATTGAGCAGGAAGCCCCACCGGGTGCGTAAAATCCCGGTGACGACGGCGCCGATGCCCGCCGGCACGAACACGGCCGCGAAGATCACGCCCGTGGCCACCATGCGCCACTTGACCCAGGAGGACAGGGCGAGCCCAAGTAACGCGACGATTGCGATCCACACCAGCGAGCCCCCGAGTAGCCCGAGACCGACCTGTATGTTCGCGCCGAACCACGGCTGCGGAGCTGTGTAGGCCTGGTAGCCAAATAGCAGCAAACAGGGCACCCATGTGACCAGCGACAGGATGGAGAACAGGCTGATGAACTTGCCCGCCACGTAGCCGAACCGGGAAATGGGATGGCTCAGCAGGATGGGCAGCGCGTTGTCTGCCAGGTCAAATGAGACCAGCCGCGGCGCGACCCATGCATTCACAACGAGCGCAAGCCAGCATTGAGCACTGAGCACGCGCAGGAAGAACTTGGCGTCGATCTCCAGGGGGAACTTGCCCCCGGTGCTCACCATCATCCGCGCAACCGCGTTGTTTGCGAGGTAGATCGCGACCAGGTCGGCGATGACGGGCAGCATGGCCAGCGTGAATAGTCCCACGGTGATGCGGGACGACCAAGCCTCCGCCAGACCGTAGCGCACCAGCACGCCAATGCGCTCCCAGCGCCGGGTCACGCGTCCTTCGTATGCGCGGTACTCGTGCTTAAATACGGACAAGTTCCCCCCTCGCAGGCTCCAGGTCCATGGCCCTCAGGAAGATGTCTTCGAGTGAATCGCGGCGGCGATGAATGCGGCGTATCTCCACGCCATGCTGGCCGGCGGCAACATAGAGGTCGCGGACCCCGATGCTATCCGGCATCACCAGCTTGAGGCGACCCGACGCAAAGCATGCGCACTCGCATCCGCGGTCGCGCAGAGCGGCGCAGAGCGCGTCGGTCTGACCCACGGTTTCGACCTCGATGAAATTGCGATGCGATCGCCGCTCCTCTTCGATATTGCAGATGGCGGCAATGCGCCCCTGCTTCAGGATCATCACGTCGTCGCAGATTTCATCGATGTCGCGCAGCAGGTGGGAAGAGATCAACAGGCGGATGCTTCCGGTAGCGCGAATGTCACGCAGCATCTGGATCATGCGCTGCCGCGCCATGGGATCAAGGCCGTTGGTCGGTTCGTCGAGGATCAGCAGCCGAGGTCCGTGCGCCAGGGCCTGCGCCAACTTGATGAGTTGCTTCATCCCCAGCGAATAGGTGCTGACCTTGCGATACCGCACCTCACCCAGGCCGACAAAAAACAGCGCTTCATGTGCGCGCTCGAGGGCTACCCGGGACGGCAGTCCAGCCAGCTCCGCCATGTAGCGCACGAACCGCACCCCGCTCATGTTGCCGATGAACGAGTCGTTCTCCGGCATGTAGCCGATGCGTTCGCGAATCTGCGCACGCTGGCGGCGCGAGTCCATGCCGAGGACTCGCGCCGCTCCCGCGCTGGGGGTGTGAAATCCGAGTAGCGTGTTGATGAGGGTGGACTTACCGGCGCCATTCGGGCCCAGCAGCCCGATCGCGCTCCCGCGCAGCTCGCCAGTGAGCCCGTTCAATACAGGCCTGCCGCCGAGCCGCACTTCGAGACCTTGCAGTTCAATCACACCCATATCATCTGTTTACGCGCATTGCTTCAGTGTGGTTCCGTGGCCCGAGAAGCGCGCCGAGAGTCAGGAAATCGAACCCGAACAGCCGGCTGTCACTCTCTGCTTCGATGCTGTTGTCGCGTCCCCACGCGCAAATCACGGTGGGCTTCGCATCCGCTGCGAGCTTCCTTAGAGCGTCGGCCGACTGACCGCTGAACTGGGATAGCAGCGGCGTCAGGACGGGGCTCAGGTTCTGATAGGCTACCGCCGAATAATTCTCATTGGCATCCTTCGGCAATAGAGAGCGAAAGGCCGCAGACCGAGCCAGCGAATTGCCGCTCTCATGCACCTGCAGCGCACTTGCCAGCTCCGCGCGGTTCGCGGCAATCACCATGTAGCCGTCGGCGTAGGTGTATTCAGCGAAGTCGGTACCGGTCGTCGCATCGTGAAGGATGTAGTACCGCCGCGAGTTGTCGACGCTGGACACGATTTGCAGGCGATGCGCCCTCGGGTCCTTCTGTTCATGGTTGTTGATGGCTGCGAGGATCCGCTCCAAGGCGTTCTCGAGCCCGTCGGCATTGTTCACCTCGATCACCGCCTTCCATGCAGGAGTGGGCAGAACGGGGCCGTCGAGAGCCACAAGGAATTCTCCACCCAGGTTTCCTGCAAGGTCGTCGCGCAAGTTTATGCCGAGCTTGCTGTTGATCGCATTCCAGTCGACCGCTCCGCCGCGCTTGTGAGCAGCCATCGCGATCAGGTCGTCCGCAATCGCAGCCGGATCCTTGGTGAGAGTGGCGGCGGCAAGCGAGGCGTTCGGTGTAAGGAAATCGAGCGACCCCATCGGTGCGGGACTGCCCAGCCAGGATGCCACCTGCTGTCGGGTTCCACTGAATTGAACGTTCAGATTGTTCGCCGGCTGGCCACCCACCTCGCGGTGCTCGGCGATCAAATACTGGACCTGGCCGAGACCACTGTTTTCAAGCGCGAGCCTTCCTGCATTTCCGCTCTGCGCCTTCGTCAGCTTTTGCTGCAGGATAGCTTGCAGATTGGCCGCAAAGATGATTCCCGCTCCACGCCCGTAAGCCGCAGAGATCCGCTGGCCGAAATCGCTGTCGGCAAACCCGCTCGAACCGGCGTCCAGTTGCGCATTGAGCTGCTTCAGCAGGGTGACCGTCGGCGCGAAGATCACCTCATGATCGCGGACCAACGCGTAGCCATGATGACCATTGGACGAATTGGCGCCCGCCAGTCCGCCTTGGTCGAGCACCGTCAGTCCGCCGGGCTCATTGGAGAACACTTTCCGCAACTCATCTGCCAGCCCGCTCTTCTCCACGTCGGCGATGACTGCCCCGCTGGGATGGTCTCCATCCTGCAGTCCAACGATGACCACTTCATCCCCGAGATATCCGCTTACGTCGCGAACATTGGCGACGAACTCGTTGAGCTTGGCCTGGTTTTCCAGGTGGCCATGCGTCCACCACTTCTGCAGTTCCGGGCTCTGGTTCAGCTGATCGTTGAAGATCGTATTCGCCTGGCTCAGGAACTCGCCAAGGTTGGGAATGCTGACGTAGAGTCGTGTATCCGAGGGCACGCGCGCCAGCAGATCGCTGGAATAGCGCGGCCCTGGGAACGGAATTTGCGCAATCTTGTGCTCCACAAGAGCAAGCTGTGCCATCAACCCGGCATACTTTTCGCGCTCCGGGCTCCATGTAAATTGATCTGCCAGTGGCTGCGGCGCGAGATTGTCGCTGGTGGCGAGCTGGTCGCCAGGTTTCAGCACCGATTCCGTACCCGCATGGGATACGTGCACCGCGCCCTGCAGCACCGCAACGCGCGAGCCTTTCAGCCCCGCATCCACGGCGAAGACGGTGCCGACTACGGCCACACGACAGTCGGGCGTCCGCACATAAAGGTGGCCGGAGGTACGATGTGCCGCCTGCACAATCACCGCGCCCTGGTTCAAAGCAACGGTCATATTGCGCCCGCGTGCTCCAATGCCCAGCCGGCTGCGCTGGTTGACTTCCATCACCGAGCCGTCCGACAGTCGCAGCGTCATGCGCGAATTTGCCGTCGTCCGCACTTGCTGGCCATCGCCGACCTGCGCGCCCGGAGCGAGCGCCCGGTCGTCGCCATGTGCCGAGGCATATGCGGCGCCGTCGATCGACACCACCTCGGCACGCACGCCCGGGGGAACCTGCCAGTACACGCGATAGACAAAGAGCATCGCCAGAGTCAGAATGCATGCGGCCGACGCTGCCCATCCCCATGCCCGCGGATTCCGCTTTGCGCCCGCAGCAATGCGTGGAGTTGTCCAGTCCAGCTTCGCGCTCCGGTGATGCACGCGCAGGCACGCTCCACAGTCGGCCAGGTGTGCCTTCACCAGCATCGCCTTCGCGTCCGGCAACGATCCTGTCCGATAGTCGTCCAGCAGCAGCCGCACACCCTCGCAATTGTGAATCGCACCCGCAACCGCGGAGTGTCTATTGTCGATTCCCAATGCTTCTGCGCTGCGCTGCGCTGAAGCGGCAATCTCCGACATGCCCGGGACATCGTCTCGCAGCGAGTCGATTGTCCGATCCAGGAGCGTCTTTCGTTTCGAATTCATAGCATCCCCCGTTTGAGCCCCGCCAGTTTCTTCCGAAGCTTCGCTCGCGCCTGATACAGCGTGACGGCTACCACCGCCTGCGATGTGTCCATTAGCTCCGCGATTTGGCGGTTATCCATGTCTTCCAGATAGCGCAGAGCAAACATCTCTGCGCTCCGTTGCGCCAGTTCGCTAATGGCCTGGCGCAACATATTGCCCAACTCCCTGTCCGAGGCAGCCTTCTCCGGCGATGCTCCCGGGCCGACGGCTTGCTTGTCCCCGGCTGCATCCAGCGATTCAGCCGGCTTGCGCTGCCGGAGCAGGTCCAGCGCCGCGTTGACCGCGGAGCGGTAGAGATAGCCGCCGAAGTTTGACACCTGCGGAATCTCTCCCCGGCCGAGCCGAAGGAAAACCGATTGCGCCACATCCTCTGCGTCAGCCATGTTGCCCGTTACGCGATGAGCCGCGGTCAGTACGCGGCCGTAGTGGGCCGCGAACAGGCGCGATAGCCGGTCGTTATCCTGCGCTTGCCGAATGGGTGCGATTGCTGCGCTCACGGTATCAGGGTCTCGAGCTTTCATATGGATGACGAGTGGTTCGCCCGAATTATGAATGGGAACATAGAGGAAAATACGGCGGAACGCGCCTGCTCGTTCCTTTTGCCATGCCTGTCAACGACGGCAAAAACGGCTCAAGCTATCATCTCGCACCGTCGAAAGAGCATGCTTGCTGACGGCGTGCGGCGATCGTCAGGTGGGAACCTTGTTGCCATTTGCAAGCCTGAACCAAAACCTAAATCACGCTGCGAACCACGAGTTGATCATTTGGAAAGAGGATTTGAACCTCCGACCCCTGGTACCGGACCAGGTCCCAAGCCATTTGAGATCTATTGAAGTCAGCAGCTCGCAACTGGCTTGTTTTCAGTTCGATACAGCCGCGCATTGGCAAACCGTTGGACTTTGTGGCTGTTCGGGAATTTAAGTGTGGTTCTTCGGGGATTTAAGTGTTACAAAATTGGATACAGCAGCCGACAACTTGGCTGAATGAGAGGGAACGTCCCGTCTCACCAGCTTTCACAGCAACTACAGCAGGCTCACTTGGGGGAGCAGTCCAGATCCGGGCACAACGGAAATGGTCTCGCGCTCTCAGCCGGGGAACATCCCGTCTGTCCCCAATTTTGCTATGCACCATGTACGAGCGCTCTGACCTCCGCTATCGTGAAGTGTAACCGGAGTCACATTCAGTCGCCCATCTGAGGAGCAAGCTGTAAACCCTGTAGGGCTCTCCCTTTCCGAAAAGCTCATCACAGTCGAAACCGGCGTTCTCTCGTAATGTGAAGGAGGCGACTGAGTATGAAAAGAAAGAATGGCGCGTGGAGTGTAATTGTCGTTCTACTTGGCGTTGGACCTTTTTTCTCCAATGTAAACGCTCAAGTCCCCGCTCCCATACCCCAGCTTGCCACAAGTGGGGGAGTTCCGGTCTCGGGACCAACGACCATAACCCTGACAAATCTGCCGACCAATCTCGGCATGGTGGATACAAGCTGGTGGAACTACACCAGCGGCGTTGCTTGGGACAGTGAGTCAGATACTGGATTCACGACCTACGGACAGCCGTCGGAATATTACATCGAGGCGAGCACGAATGGCACGACCTGGGTCCAGCTTGCTCACATTACGGGCGAGCACTATACCGGCAGGCAATTCGCTTTTAACTTCACAGGTGCGGGATATACGCAAGTCAGAATGCGCATTGTAAGCATTGTAGGGTCGCACGCCGGTTATGACACCTTCTCAATCAACGGCGCAGCGGAAGGGACATCGACCGCCGACACGTTCCTCCTCCTCGGCGACTCGATCACCGCAAACTGCTGGGCTGCCGCCAATAACACAGGACCTACCGAGCAGTTTGGGACCCAGATCGAAGCCGCTCTCCCAAACCGCTTCCCCGTCATGACGATCGGCGGTCAATCCGGATGGCTCACCTCAACGGCGCTCAGCACTTCAACCTATGGCATCCCGAATATAGGGGAGTTCCTGAACGATATGCCTGCGGTCGAATATGTCGGTTTGAGCCTGGGAACGAATGACGCGAACGGAAATATTTCTTCAGCGACCTATTACAGCAACATGCAAACCTTGGTGCAGAATATCCTGGCCGCAGGGAAGATCCCCATTATCCCCACGATCGTCGCATCTCCTTCTGCCGCCGTCCAGGCGAATGCTCCTGGCATGAATGCGGCTATTGCTCAGCTTGAGAGCCAGTATCCGCAGATCATCCGCGGCCCCGATCTCTGGAGCCTTTTCTACGGACACTCCGTTGCGGATGGATGGTTTAGCGACAGCCTCCATCCTTCGCTTTCGACAGGATGCGATGCGTTCCAGAAAGCCTGGACGAATACGATGCTGTCAGAGATTTACGACGTGAATACTTCGAGTGCGCCTCCGAGCGTTCCTACCGGTCTTGCCGCGAGCGCTACGACGAGCACCCAAGTGAACCTAACCTGGAATCCGAGCACTGACTTTAACTACCCGGTCTCATCGCTTACTTACACTCTCTACCGCAATGGAGCCGTCGTTACCACGACAGCCGCCGGAGTCACGTCGTATTCAGATAGCGGCCTGACGGCCAATACCACTTACACCTACACGGTTTCCGCCTCTGATCCCGCAGGAAACAGTTCCGCGCCATCCACGGCCGTGAATATTACGACGGCAGTCGGAGGAGGTATTGGAGGCGGAACGCCGCCGGTGCGTCGTGGAGGATGCGTGGCCGAAACGAACAGGCTTCCTGCGAAATGCACGATCTCTGGGGTTCAAAGTGGAGACGAAATCGTTGTCGGCTTTCTCACCGAATATGGAGCAGCGAATGCGACCGTTTCTTTTTCCGATAACTGTGGAGGAACGTATACGGTGCTCAATCAGCACGCTATTCAGGCCGGAGGAGCGGGAGTTGTCGTCGAGGGCCAAGGGTATGGCGTGGGCGGTGCAGGAAGCTGCACTATTTCGGGAACAAGCACATCGGGAGGAGGTCCCGGCGAGATTGTTGCGGACGATATCACAGCGGGGACGCTTGATACGTACGGGTGGCTTCCCGACGTTCCGACGACCGCAAATGGAGCAACCAGTTTCGGCCTCAATGTAAATGGCGCGGATTATATTTTCTCCTGGGCCACAGATGTATTTGGAAAAGGCGGAAACTTGAAAGTCGCATCTCCTTTCTCGATTAAGAATTACAACCTCAACTTCCCGATCTATGACGCAGATGCGACGACCACTGGCACCGGAACAGTTGCTTCAACTTGGACGTTCTTTTCAAACAGCTCTGGAACCATTGGGGCGATTGCATTCTCAGGTTCCGGCACGCCGCCTCCCGTGCCGGTAATCACGAGCCCGCTTACCGCTTCCGGCACTGTTGGTTCGGCTTTCTCCTATCAAATTGGCGCGACGGGAAATCCTACCAGCTATGGAGCGACGAATCTTCCTGCTGGCCTTTCGATAACCGCTGCGACGGGTCTCATCTCAGGAACTCCCACAGCAGCCGGTAATGTAAGCTCAACCATCTCCGCAACGAATAGCGGCGGCACGGGGAGTGCGACGCTGGCAATTACGATTGCACCGCCTCCCGCGCCGGTAATCACGAGCCCGCTTACCGCTTCCGGCACTGTCGGTTCGGCTTTCTCGTATCAAATTGGCGCGACGGGAAATCCGACCAGCTATGGAGCGACGAATCTTCCTGCTGGCCTTTCGGTAACCGCTGCCGGTCTTATCTCAGGAACTCCGACCGCAGCCGGTAATGTAAGCTCAACCATCTCCGCAACGAATAGCGGCGGCACGGGGAGTGCGACGCTGGCAATTACGATTGCGCAAGCAACTCCTCCTCCAGACGATACGTCACCTACCGTTCCTAGCGGTCTTTCAGCTACCGCCGTGTCCTCTTCGCAGGTCAATCTTTCCTGGGCCGCGAGCACCGATCCCGACAATACTGCTTCGCAGGTCACCTACACTCTCTACCGCAATGGAGCCGTCGTCACCACGACAGCCGCCGGAGTCACGTCGTATTCAGATAGCGGCCTAACGGCCAACACCACTTACACCTACACGGTTTCCGCGTCTGATCCCGCAGGAAACACTTCCGCGCCATCCGCGGCCGTGAATGTTACGACGCTAGCCTCGAGCGGAAATACGCCTCAGCGCGTGCGAGGGTGTTCCGGGGAAGCTGGATCCGCGAAGGTTTCTTGTACGCTTACGGGCGTTACAGCGGGAGACATCATTATCGTCGGCGCAGCTTCGCTCGAAGCGGGAACGAGCCCGCTTGCATTCTCTGACAACTGCGGAGGGAGGTATACAGTGCTTGACACGAGCAACAGCTCGAGCGATGCCGCCGCGCAGGGCTATGGCACGGGAAGTTCTGGAACCTGCGCTGTCACGGCGCAAACTTCGGGAGGTTGGGCGACGACATTGGTTGTGGAAGAAATAACCCCAAGTGCGGTTGATGTGCATGGATGGAATCAGAATTTCAACGTGAGCGCGGGGAAAACCGCTTTCGCAGCTATTACGACTTCCTCAAATGATTACGTGTTCTCGTGGGCCGTTGACGAAGCGGGGGACGGCGGGTCCCATATGACCGTTTCAACTCCTTTCGTCGTGCACGATTTCAACAATGTTTTTCCGATTGTAGACGCAGATACGACTCAATCGGCAGGCGGCAGCATCACGGCTACGTGGAAATTCAACGCAACCACATCACATGCCGCGATTGGAATGATGGGATTCCACTGAGCCGCACCTTCAGTCCAATTCGCCTAAATCAGGGCACTCACGGTCCTGTGTTTTGACCGTCGCATGAGTGGACATCGATTCCACTTAGGCGATGCTCGCGGCAAAGGCAAGGGTGGCGTGCGGCCTGCCTCACGCCATGCGGAACTCGCTGTCAATCTCGCGAGCAGCATCGCTCTCTTCCTTTGTCGAAACAACAAAGAAATGACGCGGAAGGCGTGACCGTCTATAAAGTCGACTACAGTGGGATTTTCGGTGATCTCGGAAGAGGCTGTAGGTAATTGATTATGAATGGTCGGGGAGAGAGGATTTGAACCTCCGACCCCCTGGTCCCGAACCAGGTGCTCTACCAGGCTGAGCCACTCCCCGACGTCATTTGCAGAATGCGCCCGCGGACCTGGCCTGGTGTGTTGCAGCCCACTGGATGCGCTTGGATCAAGTGTAACAGATAGTTGGAGCCCTGCTAGGCGCGCGGCGCGTGCGATCAGAGGGCCGAACTCGATTCATTTAAAGGTTCGAGTTCGCTCCGGTCGCGGCTCCGACGTGCACTGCGATTCGCACTCCGATTGACGCTTCGTTCTGCGATCCGATCCTGGAGCTAGACGGTCCACTCGGGTTGCGCATCTGAGTGAGGGAATGAAGGGCGGTCCGCCGCCCTCAGGGTACTTGTGGAACGGGTTTTCTGCCCCGGGCCCGCGAAAGGATATCGACATGGCGAATCAACCGGAGAGCCGCAACACTGATTTCACCCACAGCTCGGTCCAGGGCAGCCGCGACGACGCGCGGCGAGATGATATTGGCGGACGCGATGCGCTCGATCGCCCGGCGAAAGTGACCGGCGGCGCCGAACAGCCCAAGGCTGTGCGCGGGGATGCCGCACGCGAGACTGCACGGCTCAACGCTCAAACCGAAGAGGAAGTGGATGCGCTACGCGTCAACCTGGTGCAGGACGATGACAGCATGCAAAACGCGCGGTATGGAACGGGCAAGATTGTCGACGAGGTCGCGCGGGATCACATGGCTGGTATGACCGAAGTGGGCAGGGAACTGGACGACAAAGGCGTGAATAGCGTAGTCCCCGGGCGCGACAATACCAGTTCCGTTCTGCGCAGACGTCATCCCGATACGGACGTCGCGCGCGCTCAGGACGTGGTGGAAGGAAACCTCGAGGAGCCTCGCGACGAAGGGCGGATGGACCGGAAGGTGGACGAAGGCACCGCAGCGTAAGTCCGGCACCAGGTATGCCGATTTGAAGACGCTGGGCACAGCTCGCGAATGTGAGCAGGAGGCTAAAGGCCGCTTTTAAAATCAGCAGCTTAGCGGGCCGGCTGAAGCCGTGCCCTTGTTACAAGACTCTGCTCGACATTGTCAGGAAGTGCTGTATGTCGTTGGGTCGTCGGACGCGTCCCCTGAGGGAACGCCGTCCGACTTGTCTTGCTGAGCTGCCGGCCGCTTTTCTCGCCGACCGGCCTGGCTGGGCTACCGAACTGCTTTTCTCGTCCGACAGCCTGTCTGGGCTATGGGCTGCCATTCTCGTCAGACTGTCTGGCTGGGCTGCGGGTCTACTTCTTCTCGTCGGGTTCGGGGGTGACGGCGCCGGGGAAGATTCCTTCGAGCGGCTCGCGGCGTTTCTGTTCCGCTTCCGGATCGGGCAACGGCTTGCGCGGCATCATCTGGTCGCGCTCGGCCGCGTTATAAAGGAAGATGGCCTCGACCGTGGCAATCTGCTTGAGATCGGAGGGCTGCAACCGCTCATAGACATCCTGGTTCGAGTGGTGGGTGCGGGTTTCGTAGTCGAGCGGGTCCTGAATGAACTGGAATCCCGGAATGCCGACAGCGTCGAAGCTCAGGTGGTCGGTGCCGCCGGTGTTGCGATTGGTCACGGTGGTGACGCCGAGGTCCTTGAGCGGGGCAATCCACTGGGCGAAGATGGGCGCAATCGCGGCGTTGCCCTGGGTGTAGATGCCGCGAATTTTGCCGCTTCCGTTATCCACGTTGAAGTAGGCGGAGATGAGCTTCTGCTCCGGCTTGACTTCGAGGGGGCCCGCTGCGCGGCGCATGAACTCAGGCAACTGCATCTGGTCAGGAGCGGTGGAGGTTTTGGCCTCGCCAAAGTGCTGGCGCACGTAGCCTTTTGAACCGAAGAGGCCCTCCTCTTCGCCGGTCCACAGCGCAATGCGGATGGTGCGGCGGGGCTTGACGTCGAGGCTCTCGAGGATGCGCACGGCTTCCATGGCGACGATGGTGCCGGCGCCGTTATCGGTGGCGCCGGTGCCGGCGATCCAGCTATCGAGGTGGCCGCCGACCATCACGACCTGATCTTTCAGCTTGGGGTCGGTGCCGGGGATTTCCGCTACGGTGTCAAACCCGTGCTCGTGATCGCCGGTGAATTTGGTCTCGACATCGACTTCGACGGTGCAGGGCGCGTGCGCCTGGGTGAGGCGATAGAGACGCCCATAACTCTCGATGGCAGCCACGACGACGGGCACTTTCACGCGCTTGTCTGCGAGGTAAGGAGTGCGGCCGAGCGCGGCGCCATTGTCGTCAAAGAAGGTACCGCCAGAACCGCCGCCGTTTTTGGCGTCGCGGCTGGGCAGGATTACGGCTGCCACCTTCTCGTCGGCAAAGAACTGCGCCACTTCGTCGATCATGTGCATGCGGTGCATGTAGGCCTTGAGGCGAGCCTGCATTTCAGGGGAGAGGCCGCCGGAGCGGTCATTGACGGGGTATTCGGCGAGTTCGTCGAGGTCCTTATCGGTGTAGCGCTCGAACAAAGCCTTGTCGACCGGCGGCACGTCGCGCATGGGTCCGAACAGCACGATTTTGCCGCTGAGCTTGCCCTTGTACTTGTCGAAATCCTTCTCGTCCTGGATTTCGACGTGGACCACTTCGCCGGTTACCGGTCCGCTGGTGGAAGGGGACCAGGGGGTCGCCTGGACGATCAGCACAGCGGTGTCGGGCGTGACCATGCGGGCCCAGGTGTTGAGTTGCTGCCAGCCGAGGCCGAACTCGCCCCAATCCTCGAGGTGCGCGTTTTGCAAGCCGATTTTCGTCAGCGTGTCGCGCGTCCACTCGTTAGCTTTTTTGGCATTGGGGGAGCCGGTGAGGCGGGGCCCGATGCCGTCCATGAGAGCGGTGGCGAATTCCATTACGTGGGAGTGGTTCAGCCCTTCTTCGCGGATGCGCTGGTACATGGCGAGGTCGAGGTTCTCAGTTGCCGGCTGCACTTCCGCGTAGGGGTCGGCCGTGGTTTGCGCCGCGGGCGCGGCTTTTTTGTCGGCCGCATAAAGGCTGAGGGCGGTGCAGAGAGCGGCGGCAGCAAGGATTCGCAAGGGGCGATGCATCATGGAGTTTCTGCTCCGGGGAACTGGGATGTTGAATCTGCAGGAGCATTGTAGGCCATGAAGCGGGGCTCAGCCCATGAAAGAAGGCGGCGAAGCGATGAAGATGGGATGGTGGGCATTTGGTGCTGCAGAAGGTGTAAAGACAACTGCGCTTCCCTCCGTCCGCTGAGGATCACCCCACGGACGGAGACCTGTCCGTGGGGACTCCGATCGAAAACGCGCGGCTGTCGGGATGACACCTGTGAAGAGAGAGCGCGAAGTGTCTGGATGACACTTCATTTATGCGTCAAGCGGCTCGATTGACGGCGGGGCCCTTCTGGCCGGCTTGCTTGCGTTGTTTTGAGGCTAGTCGCTGTGGTCGGAGCTTTTGTCGAACTTGGCGGGCAGATCGAGGCTCACCAGTGCAAACCGTGTTTGGCCGTTCTCAGGGTGCTCGAAGCCGACGATGTGTTGATGGCGGGACGAACCGGCCTTCAACTGCAGGCCTTGGCCGTGGGCGTAATCTTTGTTGTCGAACTTGAAATTCTGATGGTGGCCTTCATCGGCGCAGGTCAGCCCCTCGGCTGTCACGGTCGGAGTTCCCACCGGGGAACTGTCCTGGCACGTAAGCACCTCGCCGAAGCGGCCCAGCGATTTCTTATAAAACGCGAGCACTTTGTCCTGGGGGTCAGTGGTCTCATAGCTGACGGCTCTCACGTGAAGCTGCCACTCGCCAAAGCCCATGTGCACATCTGCCGATTTGTGCTTGTCGTCGCCTTGCACCTGTTGCGCGCCGGGGTAGACGGGAAGCCCCAGGTCCGCGGCGGAAATCTGATCCGTGTTTACGTGCACGCCGCCAAACGGTGTATCCACCTGGACGGTTTTTTCCTGCCCGTTGGCATCCTTGTCGACGCGCACCCGGCAACCGGCAATGCTGGCGGCGGTGGCAAGACTCGCGACGGCAATCACGAACGTTTTCATCTTCATCCCAATGGCCCTCTGCTCAAAGTACGCCGAGACGGCCCGCCTGGTTCCATGGCCGATCCGCCGGGAGGCGCCTTCGAGCCCTAGTGAGCGTGGTCGTCGTGTCCATCTTCTTTGCTGCTGGTGGCAAACAGAATGCACGCCGTGAACACCGCAACTATGAAGGAAACAACAACATATGGGGAAGTAATGTCCATCGCCAGACTCCTTGTGAACTAGAGTAGCAGCCGGTGGGCGCCGCAGACCAGACTAACTTCGGGCTTGCCGGGCGGCCGCGATTGCCTAGGCCGTTGTGAGGTGTGCGGGTGCCGCTCTGATATGGTGAACTCGCCGTTTCTCTTCCAGTTCAGCCGCCGAGGTGTCCCATGAAGGCCGTATTCGCTGCCGTTTTGATTGCAACCGCTGCCACGCTGCCTGCAACCGCTGGCGCTCAGGGAGCGCAGTCCGCACCCAAGCCGACCACCGCCGATGAAGCTCCGAAGCGCGACACCAGCTACATCGACGCACAGGGAACTGCGCACGTGACGCGGGTGATTCCTGTGCCGGAAGATCTCAGCGCGGAAGCGCGGCGGTCGCTCAGCCGGCCGGAGCCCGATCAGGGACCGCCGCAGCCGCTGGCGGAGCGGCGCAAGGGGACGGATGCCTATACCGCGCGGGCGCGAGTGGAGTGGTCGAAGGTGTGCCCCAACACACTGACGAACCAGACCATGGCCGGAGTGCCCGTCCATGTGGTTGTTCCGGAGGGGATGCCGAAGGAGAACGAAGACAAGGTGCTGCTCAATTTGCACGGCGGCGGGTTCAACTCCGATTCGGGTTCCTACACGGAGTCGATTCCGATTGCGAGCTACGCGAAGATGAAGGTGGTGGCGGTGCTTTACCGGCTGGCGCCCGAGTATCCGTTTCCGGCGGCGGTGGACGATTCGATTGCGGTGTATAAGGAGTTGCTCAAGACTTATAAGCCGGAGCACATCGTGATCTATGGGACGTCGGCGGGGGCGATTCTTACGGGTGAGGTGGCGGTTCGGATCAAGCAGCTTGGATTGCCGCAGCCGGCAGCGCTCGGCATCTTCAGCGGCATGGGGGACTTTGCGCGCGACGGCGACTCGATCGCGATGTACGCTCTGCGCGGGCTCTCGGGTCATCTGGATCCCCCCGAGACGGGCCCGCACGATCCCGAATACGTGGGGTCCACCGATGCGAAGGACCCTGTGCTGTCCCCGGTCTATGCCGATTTGCATGGGCTGCCGCCGACGTTGTTTGTGACGAGCGGCCGCGACCTGCTGCTGAGCGGCACGGCGAACCTGCACCGCGCATTTCTGCATGCCGGGGTGGATGCGCGGCTGGTGTTGTTCGACGCGCTGCCGCATGCGTTCTGGTACGACCCGAACATGCCGGAAGCGATCGAGGCTAATCACATGATGGCGGATTTTTTTGTGAAGGAGCTGAATAAGTCAGGACGTTCGGAATAGAAGGGGATTTCCGTGCGGCTACTTGTCCGCGACTTTGATTTCGTGGCCGCTCGCCATGCGAGTCCAGTGCACCTGGTCGGTGGAGTACTCCTGGCGAAACTCGTTGGACTTATCGGACGACCACACGTTTACGACGCGAAAGTATGTCGTTTTGCCGGCCTCGGTCTGCTCCCAGGGGAAGGTCCAGGTGTTGCCGTCGAGGTGCACTTTGCCGGAGCCGGGGTTTCCGCCGTCGGCGGGAATCTGGTAGCTGGTGCAGTCGTGCGGGTCGCGGCAGGTGAAGACGAGGAGGATCTTTGGATCGCCATTCACGATCTGGCGGCAGGCGAGGTAGGAGCCGCTCTTCCAGCAATCGTTGACCAGGGTGGCTTCCTCGTGGCCTGCCTTGCTGTAGGGAGTGTCGAGGTGATCCATCGTGGTTTTCCATGTGCCGGCGTAGGCCCAGATGGCGTCGGCGCCCGTGGCGGGGTGGGTGGTCTGGGCCGCCGCGCTGGATGAGAGTGAGATGGCCAAGGCTGTCGCCAGCAAAATGGATGCGGATGATTTCATGTTGCCTGCCTCTCTGAGGAGTGGGTTGATGGTAAAGAGAGAGGGCGGTGGAGGGCAATTGTATTCGCGGAGGAAAAAAGCCGGGCATCTTGCGATGCCCGGCTTTGTGTTGGTGCCGATACGTGCGGGTGGCTGCGGTTACCAAACGCGGCACATGTTCTCGGGCTGCATGGTCTGGCCCTGCTTGCAGTCGAATGCCTGGCCGAACTCGGACATGTTGCGCACCACTCCATTGACGCGGAACTGCTGAGGCGAGTGTGGGTCTGTCTGCACCTGCATGCGCGCGCGCTGCGGGCGCAGGTCGCCGCACCAGTTCTGTCCGAAGGCAATGAAGAACTGCTGGGTGGGTGTGTAGCCGTCGGCCTGCTTCTTGTTCACGTCGATGTTTTTGCGTTTCGCATCGGCGAGGAAGGCCATGTACGCCAGGCGGAGGCCGCCGTTGTCAGCGGTGTTTTCGCCGAGCGTGAGTTTACCGTTAACGTGTACGTCGCCAGGGACCGTGAACTGGTTGTACTCATTGACTTCGCAGTCGGTCTTTTGCTCGAACTTCTTCGCGTCGTCTGCGGTCCACCAGTCCTTGAGGTTGCCCTGGGCGTCGAATTGGCGGCCCTCGTCGTCGAAGCCGTGGGTGAGCTCATGGCCGACAACGGCGCCGATGTGGCCGTAATTTTCGGCGTCAGTGGCATGAGGATCGTAGAAGGGCGGCTGCAGAATGCCGGCGGGGAAGTTGATGTCGTTCATGCTCGGGTTGTAATACGCGTTGACCGTGGGCGGGCTCATGCCGAACTCGCCCTTATCGACCGGCTTGCCGATCTTGTTCAACTGGCGATGGCTCTCGAAGTCCATCGCGCGTTCGGCGTTGCCCAGGGCGTCATCGCGCACGATCTTCAGGCTCGAGTAGTCGCGCCACTTGTCGGGATAGCCGATTTTGTTGGCGATGGCGTGGAGCTTGTCTTTGGCCTTGGCCTTGGTGTCAGCGCTCATCCAATCGAGGGAGTCAAGGTCCTTGTCCATGGCATCTTCAATGTCGCGCACCATCTGGCGCGTGGCGGCCTTGCTCGAAGGCGGGAAGGCATCCTTGACGTATACCTGGCCGAGCGCTTCGCCGAGCGCGCCGTCGGTTGCGGCCACGCAGCGCTTCCAGCGCGGCTGCTGCACCTGTTGACCGCTCAGGACCTTGCCGTAGAAGTCGAAGTGCTCCTCGTCGAACTTCGCAGGAAGGGCGGTGCTCGGCGTGGAGTTGATCAACGTCCATTTCAGGTAGGTCTTGATGGTGTCGAGATCCGTGGAGTCGATCAGCGAATTCAAGGCCTTGAAGAACGGCGGATATGTGACGTTGAGTTGCTGGACGGGCGGTGTGCCCGCATCCTGGAAAAACTCATCCCAGTTGATTGCCGGCGCCAGTTTCTTCAACTCCGAGACGGGCATCATGTGATACACGTTCTGCGGGTTGCGCTCCGAGGTGATATCGAGCGAGTTTTTCGCCAGCGTGGTCTCGAGGTCCATCACCTTTTTCGCGTCTTCGGCGGCCTGGGCATCGGGCTCACCGAGGAGCTTGAAGGTGTCGGTGATGTGCTGCACGTACTGGTCACGAAGTTTTTGATCGGCGGCGCCGGTGCGCAGGTAGTAGTCCTTTTCAGGCAGGCCGAGTCCGCCCTGGTCCACGGCGGCGATCTGCTTGGTGGCATCGGCGAAATCCTGCTGCTCGCCGAAGCCCAGGAAGGCGTTCACGTTGGTCAACTGGAAGTGCGCGAGCAGCGGGGCGAGCTGGTCTTTGCTCTTGAGCGCGGCGATTTTGTCGAACTCGGGCTGGAGGCCCTTTAGTCCTTCGCGGTCGATCGCCGCAGTGTCCATGCATGAGGCGAAATAGTCGCCGATCTTTTGCTCATTGGGCGTTCGGTTTGCTCCGCCGGCAGCCGCTTTTTCGAGGATGGAGCGGAGGATGCCCTGGTTGTAATCGTAGAGCATGGTCATGCTGCCGAATCCGGAGCGGTCTGCCGGAATGGGGTGCAGCTTGCTGAAGTTGCCGCACGCGTACTCAAAGAAATTCGCGCACGGGTCTGCGCTCTTATCGAGGAAGGATGTGTCGAGTCCGGGGAGGCGCTGCGGAGTTGCGTCCGATGCGCTTGAGGATTGCGCATGGCCGACGGACATGCCAGCCGCCAGTGCCAGCGCGGCCAAAGTCATTTCGATTTTCATGAAGTCTGCTCCATTTTGCAGGAAGTCTCGCTGTTGCGGGGGTGGTTTGTCCACCGCGTCATGTCTCGTCGGAAAAGGGGCCGGCGAGAGGGCGCCGCTTCTCTCCAAAAGCCATCCGCAATTGTACATGTCTCGCTGGCGGACCTGGCGAGGGCCCCGTCCGTGGGGAGAATGCGGGATGAGACGGTTCTCACGGGCATTGCGCCTTTCCCCACGTTCAAACGCGGGGCTAACGAACACCGTGCCTACGGCACTTCAGTGCTTATTGGGCCCTGGTTCCCCACGCTGAAGCGCGGGGCTAACGAACTCTGCGCCTACGGCGCGGTGGAAGGCGAACCGCGACGGGATTTGGGACCGTTGCCCGGTCTTCTCCACGTTGAAACGCGGGGCTAACGAACTCTGCGCCGACGGCGCGGTGGGATGCGAACCCTACGGGATTTCGGGCCCGTAATTGGCCAGATTCCCCACGTTGAAACGCGAGGCTGACGAACCTTGTGCCTACGGCGGTGGAATGCGAACCTCTTTCAGTAACAATGACGTTCACGCGATTGCCCAGTGTTCCTGGGGAATCGGGGACGGCAAGTGAGCTTGTGCGGCGTCGTTGTTCCGGCACGGAATCCGCCATCGCTGGACAGATGGGAGTGGGTACACTATAGCTGCAAATGACCCAGCTCTCTGAAGTTGGTGCTTTGCACGGTGTGAGACGGTGCTCCGCAACTTACTTCCGAGCCCCGAGTTTGTTATTGCAATGAGTGAAAGGAGATGCAAACCGTGACACGAAACTGGTTTGTCGTACCGGTTGCCATTCTAGTGCTGGGAATTTCCGGCGCAGCACTTCACGCTCTGCCGGCCGTCCCTGACCCGGGGGCCTACGGACAGCAAAACGGCTGGGAGATTCCGCCGCAGGAGTTTAACGAGGTCCAGCGCCGCGGATACCACGACGGAGTGCAAGGCGCGCGCAAGGATTATGGCAATGGGCGCCGACCGAATGTGAACAATCGCGACGAATACCGCGATCCCGACGACATGCCGCGCGACATTCCTCCGGGAATGCGCCGTGCGTATCGCGAAGCGTTTCGGCGCGGCTATAGCGTGGCAGCGCAGAATTTATGGGGAAGAATGGCGCCGGCTCCTCCTCCTCCTCCGCCGCAGGTGAGTATGGACTTCCAGTGGGGCATGCGTGGACTGGGCTCGGAGGTCGCGCGCCAGGGATTTAGAGATGGAGCACAGGAAGCCCGCACAGACTACCAGTTCGATCGTCCCGCCGATCCCGACGACGGCCCGCGTTATCGCAATCCCCCGGTTCCGCCGGGACTGGTGGGCGAGTATCGAATGGGATTCATGCGCGGCTACACGGTCGCGATGTCGAAACTCTCCGGGGATCCCGACTGGCAGGTTTCGGGAGACTTCTCCAACTGGCAGCCTCCGTCGCGGTACAGCGAGATTGAGCGCCGGGGGTTCCGCGAAGGGATGGAAGGTGCGCGCAGGGATTTCGGCAATCATCGCTCGCCTGATCCGGGCAATCGCGATGAATACCGCCGTCCGCCGGTTCCACCGCAGTTGTGGCACGACTACCGGCGCGGCTTTCGCCGCGGCTACGAGATGGCTGCACTCCGCCTTTGGGGCCAGTGAGCCAAACCTGCCAAGCGCCCGGATCTCCCCGCGAGATTCGGGCGCGCGTGCATTCAGGCCCCAGCGGAAGCCGGTTGCGCCATGTTGTCGCGCACGCGCCGCATGATTCCGAGGTAGTACGCCAGGTTGTGAATGGTGTTCAGCGTGGCTGAAAGTGATTCGCCCGCCTGCATCAGGTGTCGTAGATAGGCGCGCGTGTAGCGGCGGCAGACCATGCACCCGCAGTTTGGATCGGGCGGGCTCTGGTCTTCCGCGAACTTCCTGTTCTTGATCGTGAGCCGGCCCTCGCTTGTGAACAGCAGCCCGTGGCGCGCGGCGCGCGTAGGAAGTACGCAATCCATCATGTCCACCCCCATGCGCGCGTACTGCTCGATCTCATCCGGGTAGCCGACGCCCATGAGGTAACGCGGCTTGTCACTCGGCAGCATCGGGAGCACCTCTGCAATCATTTCCATCGTGAGGTCGCGTGGCTCGCCCACGCTTAAGCCGCCGATCGCGTATCCATCGAAATCCATTTCGATGAGCCGCTCGGCGGCCTGCTTGCGCAGGTCGCGGTACATGCCGCCCTGCACGATGCCAAACAGGGATTGGCTGCGGTTGGGGAAGTCCGCGGCCCACGGTGCCTCGTTTTGATGGGACCGGAAATGATCGAGAGAGCGGCGTGCCCAGGCGAGGGTAAGGCGCAGGCTTTCCTCGGCGCGGGAACGGTCGGCCGGGTATTCGGTGCATTCGTCAAACGCCATGGCGATATCGGCTCCGAGCGCGATCTGCACATCCATGGAATGCTCGGGCGTGAAGAAGTGGCTGCTGCCATCCAAATGCGAACGGAAGTGTACGCCGTCGTCGGTCACCTTGCGCAGTTCGCTCAGGGAGAATACCTGGAATCCGCCTGAATCGGTCAGCATGGCGTGGGGCCAACTGATGAAGCGGTGCAGGCCGCCCATGCGCCGGATGGCATCGTGTCCGGGGCGGAGATAGAGGTGGTATGTGTTGCCGAGGATGATCTGCGCGCCGAGGGATTCGAGCGTGTCCTGGGGGACGGCCTTGACGGTTCCCGCCGTGCCCACAGGCATGAACACCGGAGTTTCCACGGTCTGGTGAGGAAGATGAAGCTGCGCGCGCCGGCCGCCGCCGCTGGTGGAGTGGATGAGGTTGAAGGTCAGTCCCACGAAACGATTTTACCGGGGTGAGCTTTGCGGGGATGCTCACCCCAGCGAGTACATATGCCGGCTCAGTCGACGCGGCGGTTGTGTTTCAAGCGGTATATGCGGCGCGATTGTACATTCTCCCGCCGATTGAGAATGCGGCGGTCCTGGCGCGTGAGGCGGCCGCCATCGGCTCTGCGCATGGCGTGTTCTTCGCGGTGGATGCCGCGTTCGCGGCGTTCGAGACGCGCCGTCTCGCGAGGTGTCAATTCGCCGGAGCGGACGCCTTGCCGGATACGGTGCTGCTGTTCGATCTTTCGCTGATTGATGTCGTGGTTGGATTGGGCATTCATCAGGGCCGGCGCAACAACCAGGGCCGCCGCCATTGCAATGGTCGTGAGTTTCATCGTGTCTCTCCTCGGTGGCATCGGCGGCCTAGGTCCAGCGTGCTGCCACTATGTATCGATCAGACCCGGGGCGGTCAAATAGTTGCGCCGGCTGCGTCATAGGAGCGATAGCTCATGTGCGTTTGAACACGACGAACATGCAAGGAAGGGGATCTATTTTGAGTCGCGGCCAAGGCGGACCGTTATGCCTGCTCGTGCCATGCGCGGCTGCCCCAAGGTAACGGTAGGCGACTCGCCCACCTCAATCGTGCGGTCGAAGAGGTTCTCGCCGGCAGCGAACAGATCGAATCGTCCGCCCAGGGTGTGCGATGCGTACGCGTCGAGCCGAAAGTAGCCGTGAAGCATCTCAGTGTTTTCGTCGTTGTTGTATTGCCGCCCGCTCATGCGGCCCTGCAGGCTTAGGGCGCCGAGCCGCGGCTTGAACGCCCGGACGTTCAGAGTGGCCATATTGCGCGGCACTTCGGGAATCCAGTTGCCGAGGTCCTGCGTGCCGCTTGTGACCGTGGCGTGCGCGTACTGGTAGCCGCCATCGAGGGCGAGCCACGATCGCGGAGCGAATTGGAAGTCGAGCGAGATGCCGCGGCTTTCGATCTGGCCGAGGTTCTCGCGCTTCAGAAGAATCGGCGACGAGTTTGGATCGATGGTGACGGCCGAGATGGGGCGGTTGATCTGGGTGTCAAACCAGCTCGCGCGCACGTCGCCCCACGTCCGCTGCATTGCGATGCCTGCCTCCCATCCGGTGGCGCGTTCGCTGCGCAGCGCGCCGTTCGCCTTGGTGAGCTGGTTGCCAACCTGTGTGGAGCGATACAGCTCGCTTGGAGTAGGCGCGCGGAAAGCGCGATACCCGGATGCCGACAATGCCCAGTGCGCGCCGATCTTGCGCGCGATGCCAAGGCGGGGATCGAACACCCGCTCATCGAATGTGGGCGGCTGGGTGGCGGAGGGAATCCACGCGCTACCCGTCCATTCCAATTGGCGCACGTCGTAGTTTTGGAACCAGTCGATGCGGCCGGATGCGGCAATCGTCCACGCTTTGCGAGTCGCCATCAGCTCGGCGTAAGCGGCCGGATCGCGCTGGTGCACATGAAGGTTGGTGAGAGAGGCAGTCGCGAGCACCTGCTCGCGATCCCACACGCGGACATCATGCACCGAGCCGCCCCCCAGCAGCAGCAATCCCGGCGCCAGGGGCTGTGACCACTGCGCCGAGGCGCCCAGTTCATTGGCAGGCGTGGTGGAGATTTTGGTTGGAGTCTCGCTGCACCGATATATGCAGGCGGGATCGGTTGCTGTTGGAGTATCCGAAATGGACGAAAAGGTCTGGTGATAACCCTCGCTCGAGCCATACACGCGCACGGCAAGCGAGCCCTCATGCGGCCCCTGCCAATCGCTTCCCAATACATAGCGCCAGAGCCGGGTGGTGTTGATCTGGTACGGCGTTCCATTGTGCCGGTTCTCTTCAAAGCCGCTTGTACGCGCAAAAAGACGCAGTGGACCGTTCGCGTATTCGGCCGCGGCCAGTGCGTTTCGTGCATGCACATTTGAGTTCACGTCAATTGGTCCGCGCTGCCATGGAGCTTCCTGAATGTATCCATCGGTGCCCAACATGGTGCCGGCGAACAGCGCGCCCCACGGCCCCCGCTTGCCCTCGGCCAGCACGCTGTCTTCGTAAGTCGACTCGCCGCCGTAGGTGGAGCGTAACTGGAATGCGTTGCGCGATGGTTGGGCAAGGCGGAAGTTCACCACGCCGCCTATTGCGCTGGAACCGTAGAGATCGCTGGCCGCGCCGCGCACCAGTTCCACGCCTTCGAGCGCCAGTTCGGGCTGCTCTTCCCAGTGGATCCAACCGCCCACAGGATCGTTCAGGGGTACGTCGTCCGCGGTCACGAGGGTGCGACTCGCCGAAGTGGAACCAAGGGCGCGCAGACTGATGCCCTGCGACGTCGGATTGGCGACCAGCGAACTGGATCGGCGGAACAACTCCACGCCGGGAATCTGGCGCAGCTTGTCATCAAGGGAAACGGCCGCTGTGGTCTCGAGAGCCTGCTGCGAAAGTTGGCGGGTGATTGCAGGGCTCTCTAAATCGCCGAGCGGTGCGCGATATGCCGTGACTGTCACCCGCTCAGTTGCCGCAGCCGGATGGAGCTGAACGGTGGCATTCCCGGTGAGCGTCAGGTCCTGCTCAGCGAAGTCAGGAGCCTCGAGGCGCAGATGACACGGGGTGTCACATCGGACGGTTACCTGCCCCGAGGCATCGGTTTGCCCGATGCGGCGTCCGGTTGCATCGCGCACCACGGCGCCGGGCACGGCCGCGCCGCTGCTATCGCCGACCGTGAGAGTCAGGGTCGCCTGCGCGCAGGCCGCGGTGGCCGCAAGGGCGAGCGCGCCAGAGATCATTTTCCACAGGAAATATCGCATCGCTTTCGGCAGGAGACCGGGTCCGCAGGTCCTGCAGCAATTCTTTCACGGTCAGCCCCAGTGTGACGATTACCGTGTCGGGTGCGATCTCATTGAGCGGCGCCATGACGAAAGTGCGATCGTGCATGCGCGGATGCGGAAGATCGAGGCCGGGCTCATGAATCTGCTCGGCTCCCAGCAGCAGCAGGTCGAGGTCGAGCGGCCGCGGGCCATTGCGGATGGCGCGCGAGCGATCGCGCCCGAACGCCAGTTCAATGCGGAGCAGGGCATCGAGCAGTGCGCGGGGCCCGAGGGTCGTCTCAAGGCCGACGACGGCGTTGATGAAGCGTGGCTGATCCTGAAACCCGACCGGCCTGGTGGAGTAGAGCGAGGACCGGCATGCCACCGTGCCGAGGTGAGCGAGTTCTTCGACGGCAGCCACCAGCGTTTTTTCCGGCGGTCCTGTCGGACTGGCGATGTTCGCTCCCAGTCCGATGTAGGCGAGCTGCATACCTCAAGGCTAGAGGATTTCGGCCAATCCCACCATAGTTGTTCGCAGGGCGGGCCTCCCTGCATTGATCAAGAGCATCGAAACGAAGTGGCGGCGAAGGCCCCTGGATGCAGTCAATGAATGGTTTTTCGGGACCCTCTGGCGAGTACGGGCGAGAGAGTCACACCAGCGACGCGCGGAATCAGGAAACCGCGTTCCGGTCAAGCAAGCCAAACACCGAGCAGATTCACACCCTCTGTCGGGTGCAGATCCATCTGCTGGTTTCCGGGGAGCTTCCGTGCTTCCGGCTCGGACCCCACCTGGCGGATCGTCTCAACCACCTGTGCGCGGCCTCTGGGAAGCGCCTACATTGCCTGCAGGTTGAAGTGGTGCAGATGCCGATTCCGTGTCCTGTGTGTGGGCATCGCGCACTGTTCCGCTGCGAGCGCAAGGGATTTCTCCAGTCGAGATTCTATCCGGTTTTTGGATTCTATCCATGGAGCTGCATTAGCTGCCGCCGGACACGCCTTCTGAGGCTGAGGCGTCCACCAGTGTCGCCCGCCATCTCGCCCGAAGACTTAATCGTGGAGCCATGGGGCAGGGTGGCTTGACGGCCTCCGTGAGCCAGACACGGTGCACGACTGGCGACACGCAGGCGAAACGTTAGCGTCGCCCCGTTGAGGCGTTGCTGCTCCTGCATAAGCATCCCAATCATGAAAGCGACCGGCGGTCAGTCAAGGTGCGTCAGCTCCCGGAATTGCTCGAACCGGGCATCAATCTCATGGCGGGTGAGAAGCTGCAAACGCTCGGTGCCGAATCGTTCCACCGCGAACGAGCCCATCACGCTGCCGTAGAACATGGCGCGGCGGAATGCGCCGGGCGTCAGGCCGTTTTGCGATGCCAGATACCCGAAGAATCCGCCCGCGAAGCTGTCGCCCGCGCCCGTGGGGTCGACGACCTCTTCCAAGGGCAGCGCCGGTGCGCGAAAGGTGCGCTCCGCGGCTTCTCCATTCGGACCGCTTGCGTGGAATACAGTTGCACCGTATTCGCCATGCTTCACGACGAGCATGCGGGGACCCATGGCGAGCACGGCACGCGCTGCTTTTACCAGGTTTCGATCGCCTCCCAGCGTCCTGGTTTCGGTGTCGTTGATGAGCAGGATGTCGAGGCCGCGCAGCACTTCCAGCAGCGCCGGCTTGTGATCATTGATCCAGTAATTCATGGTGTCCCCGGCCACGAGCTTCACGTTAGGCATGGCGTCGCGCACCCGGCGTTGCAGCACGGGATCGATGTTTGCCAGAAACAGGAATTCCGAATCGCGATAGGCATCCGGAATCTTCGGTTCGAATGCGCCGAACACATTCAGGTCAGTGGTGCGGGTCTTCGCTTCGTTCAGGTTCTCGAGGTAGGAGCCCTCCCAGAAGAAGCTTTTTCCCGCCGCACGTTCTATGCCCTGAGTATCGATGGAACGTGCATCGAAGGGTGCCTGCTCGGCGGGGCCGAAATCTTCGCCGACGACCGCGATTACGCGTACCTGGGTGAAGAAGCTTGCCGCAAGCGCAAAATACGTTGCCGCTCCTCCTAGACAGCGTTCGCGCCGCCCGGCGGGGGTTTCAATCGAGTCGAATGCAACGCTGCCCACTACAGTTATGGCCATTCCTATCTCCGGTTCTTAATCGAAAGCAGTTCACAGTTCACAGTTCATGAATGAGTCAGCGATCAGGCGGATGGATCGTAGTTGAGATACGGTCCAAGCCAGCGTTCGATCTCGCCGAGGCTCATGCCCTTGCGCCGTGCGTAATCCTCGGCCTGGTCGCGGCCGATCTTGCCCACGGTGAAGTAGCGCGACTGCGGATGCGCAAAATAGAGCCCGCTGACGCTCGAGCCGGGCCACATGGCAAACGACTCGGTGAGCTGGATACCCGTGTTCGTCTCCACGTCCAGCAGGCGCCACAGCGTGGCCTTTTCCGTGTGTTCGGGCGAAGCGGGATAACCGGGCGCGGGGCGGATGCCGCGATATTTTTCGTGGATCAGATCTTCGACGCTCAGCGTCTCATCCTGCCCATAGCCCCATTCTTCCCGCACTTGCTTGTGGAGGCATTCGGCAAATGCTTCGGCGAGACGGTCGGCCAGGGCCTCGGCCATGATGGCGTTGTAATCGTCGTGGCGGGCGCGAAAGCCATCGCAAAGCTCTTTCAATCCGATTCCCGTGGTGACGGCGAATGCGCCGATGTGGTCGAGGAGCCCCGTTTCTCGCGGTGCGATGAAATCGGCCAGGCAGCGGCACGGCTCGTTGCCTTCGCGGTCCGCCTGCTGGCGCAGAAAGTGCAACTGTTCCCGAACAGTGGTTCGCTGCTCGTCGGCGTAGACCTCCACGTCGTCGTGCAGGGCATGAGCTGGGAACAGTCCATAGACCGCGCGGGCCGTAATTAGTTTCTCCGCGACGATCCGGTCGAGCAGGGCATTACCTTCGTCGAACACCTGCCGAGCCTGAGCGCCGTACGTTTCGTGCTCCAGGATGCGGGGATACACGCCCTTCAGTTCCCAGGCATGGAAAAACGGCGTCCAGTCAATGTATTCGCGCAGCGTGGCGAGCGGGAAGTCCTGTAGCACGCGGACGCCCGTGAAGCGCGGCTTGGGGACATCTTCAGCACGCCACTGGATAGGGGCCCTGCGTTCTCGGGCAACTTCTATGGGTACGAGCTTCTGGCGCGGGGTGGCGTGGGCCTTGCGCAGGGCGTCGTATTCGGCGCGCAGCTTTGCCGTGAATGCGTCTTTGTTCTCGTCACTCAGCAGGCTAGTTGCCACCGGGACAGCGCGGCTTGCGTCGATGACGTGAATGACCGGCTGGCTATAATGAGGCGCAATTTTGATGGCCGTGTGGGCGCGGCTGGTGGTGGCGCCGCCGATCAGGAGAGGCAGCTTGAATTCCTGGCGCTCCATCTCGCGCGCGACGTGCACCATCTCATCCAGTGAAGGAGTGATTAGGCCGCTCAATCCGATCAGGTCGGCTTTCTCGTCGCGTGCGCGCTGGAGGATTTTTTCGCTCGGCACCATCACGCCGAGGTCGATGACCTCGTAGTTGTTGCATGCCAGCACAACGCCGACGATGTTCTTGCCGATGTCGTGTACGTCGCCCTTTACGGTGGCCAGCACGATTTTTCCTTGCGCGCGTACTTCGTGCCCCGACGCGGCAAGTGCGGCTTTTTCCGCTTCCATAAACGGAGTGAGATGGGCAACAGCTTTCTTCATGACGCGGGCCGACTTCACCACCTGGGGGAGGAACATTTTGCCGGCGCCGAACAGGTCTCCGACAATGCCCATGCCCGCCATCAGGGGGCCTTCAATCACCGCGAGGGGACGCCCAAGTTTGACGCGCGCTTCTTCGGCGTCCTTCTCGATGTAGTCGTCGATTCCTTTCACCAGTGCGTGCGCCAACCGGTCTTCGACCGCCCCGTTGCGCCACTCTTCGGTCTTCTTCTCGGCGGCGGGGCCTGCCTGTGCAGACTTGAGCGTTTCGCCGTATTCGACCAGCCGTTCGGTGGCGTCGGGCCTGCGGTTAAGCAGAACATCCTCGACGCGCTCCTTCAACTCCGGCTCGATCTCCTCATAGACTTCGAGCATGCCGGCATTGACGATGCCCATGTCGAGTCCGGCGGCGATGGCGTGGTAGAGAAACGCGGAGTGCATGGCCTCGCGCACTTTGTTGTTGCCGCGGAAGCTGAACGAGATATTGGAAACGCCTCCACTGACCTTGGCGTGCGGCAGGTTCTGCTTGATCCATCGGGTGGCGTTGATGAAGTCGAGCGCGTAATTGTTGTGCTCCTCCATGCCGGTCGCAACGGTAAGGATGTTGGGATCGAAAATGATGTCTTCGGGAGGAAAGCCGAGCTCGGTCAGAATCTTATAGGCGCGCTCGCAGATGCGTATGCGGTCCTCGTAGGTGGCGGCCTGCCCCTGCTCGTCGAAGGCCATGACGACGGCCGCGGCACCGTACTTCCGCACGGCGGCGGCATGCTCGCGAAACACCGCCTCGCCTTCCTTAAGCGAAATCGAGTTCACGATGCCCTTGCCCTGCAAGCATTTCAGGCCGGCCTCGATAACGTCCCACTTTGAGGAGTCGACCATGAACGGGACCTTCGCCACTTCCGGCTCGCCGGCAAGCAACTGCAGGTAGCGCGACATCGCGGACACGCCGTCGATCATGCCTTCGTCCATGCAGATGTCCAGCACGTTGGCGCCGTTCTCTGCCTGCTGTCGCGCCACGCCGACGGCTTCTTCGAACTTTCCTTCCTTGATGAGCTTCGCAAACTTGGGCGAGCCGGCCACGTTGGTGCGCTCGCCGATCATGATGAACACGCCCTCCTGCTGGGTGAAGGGCTGCGAGCCCGACAGTCGCAGGGGACGGAACTGGTTCGGTTGGGCAGCCCCGAGGTCCACGATGGTGCGCTCGCTCGTGTCGCCAGGCGACAGCAATTCGCGCGGATGTTTCCCTTGAAGCGCCTTGGCGATAGCGGCGATATGTTCGGGAGTGTTGCCGCAGCAGCCTCCGGCGATATTGATGAGTCCACCGCGTGCGAATTGCTCCAGCCGGTTTGCCATGTCCGCGGGCTCAAGGTCAAATCCCGTGGGAGACAGCGGGTTTGGCAGGCCCGCGTTGGGATAGCAGGAAATCGCCGCAGTGGCCTTTTCCGAGAGTTCCTGAAGAAATGGGTACATCAGGTCGGGTCCGAGCGAGCAGTTCAGGCCGACCGACAGCGGGTGAACGTGTTCTACCGCGGTCCAGAAGGCTTCGACGGTCTGCGCGGAGATCATGGTCTCGCCGCCTCGGCCCACGGCGGCCGAGATCATGACAGGCACCTCATTGCCGCTCTCGTCAAAAACCTCGCGGATGGCAACCAACGCGGCCTTGGCATTGAGCGAATCGAAGATCGTCTCGACCAGGAGCAGGTCAACACCGCCGGCGATGAGAGCCCGAACTTGATGGGCGTACGCGGTCCTGACCTGATCGAAGGTGACGACGCGAAAGCCGGGATCGTCTGCATCGGGCGAGTTCGACAACGAAACCGTGAGCGGGCCGATTGCGCCGGCGACAAATCGGGGACGCGAAGTCTCGTTTGCGACGCGATCGGCCCACAGGCGGCATTGCCGCGCGGACTGCTCGTTGATCTCCCAGGCCAGATCGTTCAGAAACCGGTCTGCGACGATGCCCTCGTAGAACGCCGGATCCTTGCGCGCGCCGTGCTCTCGTGGATCGTCGACGAAGAACTCGCTCTGCGAGATACTGGTGGCTCCGAAGGTATTGGTTTCGATGATGTCGGCGCCGGCTTCAAGAAAGCGCCGATGGATATCGCCGATCATCTCCGGCTGCGTGAGGGAGAACAGGTCGCCGTTGTTCAGCAGGTCCTTACGCGCGTCGCGGAACCGGTCGCCGCGCATCTCGGTTTCCGTGAGGCCGTAAGTGCGGATGGTGGTGCCCATTGCGCCGTCAAGGATGGCGATGCGGTTTTCAAGAATTTTTGAGAGCGGATGCTGGTGTCGTGTCGTCATCAATGCTCGATGGGTTTGCCGGGAATCTGCGCGAATGGACCTCGCGGCATTGCGATCCAACCCCGCATGTATCCGCTCGCTCGAGGAACGGCAAGCAGCAGTACTTGTGGAGCATGAACCGAGATAAATGGGCGGCGGCATCTGCCGAGCGCCCATTTCCATCATTTCATATTGCGTTAACGGGCAATATTTCGCGGCTGCAGCGCGCCGGCGTTTCGGCCGGATGCCGGGAGGCGCCTAATCAGCTGCAGGGCGACGCACCGATGCTGGTGAGGCGGCGCTCGATCGTTTTTTCAGGCGATTGTTCCCCGAGAATCCGTGTGTCGAAGCGTGGCCTGGCTCGCAAGGCACAGTGCGCCCACGAAGCCTCAGGCCGGAATCCATCGGAGATCGTCAGCTATCGAAGCACTCGGTAGCTGACTCCAGCGCTGAACCCGTTAGGCGTCAGGCCGTTGGCCCCCCGGGGACCGACAAATCCGGGCCAACGTTGATATTCATAATCTCCGCGGATAATGAGCCGGCGGGAGATCCGGTATCCGACGGTCGCTCCGGGCACGAATGCGGACCATCCCTCCCAATCCTTTTCAAGAGCTCGCTTAAACGTGGCTCCGCCGGCAAGGAACTTCACGTTCACTGAGAGGCGGCTGCGTGCAAATACCTGGTACCGCGGCCCAATCAGGTAATTTGACTCGGTGATGCCGGGGCCATGCCAGGGGAGCCAGCGCGCTTCCCCTTCCATCCCGACCGGGCCGAAGATGCGATTGGCATCGGCGAACACGGCAATCCCCTCGAGGTGGTGATTCCAGCACGAAACCGCAGAGCTGCTTTGGCAACCCCAGTCTGGATTGAAACTGGACACTTCGGCACCGGCCCATAGCGACAGCGCGCCGCCCTCGGCTGCCGGAGCACTCTGCGCGAACGATAGCGAACCGGAAATCAGCAAGCCTGCAACCAGAATCTTTCGAATCAAGAACGACCTCCTGCTAGCTCAATGGGTGCAACTTCTGAGTCGCAGTCTCGCGGGGCGACCTCTAATCGTCCCGACCAACGGCGATCAAGGAACCTCCAGCAACCGAACAGCGTATGGCAACTCAGCGATTGCTGTGATGACGGCAGGCCCGTGTATTTCCCCTCCTTAAACTCGAATCTCGCTGCCAAGGGAGCTCATGGCCGCGCACACGGGGCTTGGGACTGACCAGATCATCTGAATCTCTCAGAAGTATAAATCAGCTCCATTCTGCGGCTGCCCGAACCTGACGCGTGGCGCGGAGGGCCGGCGCGACTGGCACCTTCTCGGATGCGGGGCATTCATCCGCACGTCGCGTGCCTGAATGGGGTGAACACCCTTCGATCTGAAAAGTTACCGTGGGAGGCAGGAATTTCAAAACGGAATCTGTCTTTATTGCCGTGAAGGAATCGGCTTCGATACGACCAGCGCACTGCCTGGTACCGTATGCCATTGCGGCGAATGATGGCCGGGAACGTCCTGTGGGGGATGCAAGCTCCGGGCCGACAAGCCGATCGCCTTAACCTTTCCGTGGCCGTCGAACTGGATCGTCCAGTCCTGGTAGAAATGGTCTGGACCGAGCATGCTGAAACTCATTTCGCGGATTTTGCCGTTCTGGTCCAACGCCAGGTGCGGAACAGTCTGAACGGGAGCTGTCGTGCTTGAGGCGACCGGCTCCGCTCCTGCCAGGGCGCCGTAGCAGTAAGCCAAGGTGGTCCACTCATCGTTCTTGTCCAGCGGTTCGGAGAGCTGGCGAGCGGAAATGACTTCGTCGATCAGGTTCCGTTGCCCAGGCGTGGAACCGAAGATATGCGATGCCTGTGCCCCGTGGTGGAGAACAGGAATGATGCGAACGTGGCCCGCTTCGCGCGGAATGAGCGCGGTGAACAGGGAAATGGATCCTTCGTGGCTCAACTGTACGTCGTGCAGAATCACGTAGCGGGGCGCGTATGGACAGACTACCTGGCTCTCAATCCAGGTTCCCGCGGATACGTCATAGCCGTGGAACTCCGCCGCCGTGGCAAGGTCTTGGCGGTGCGCCTCCAGGAGAGCCGCATCCGCGGGAGCCATCTGGCCTACCGAGAGCACCTGCAGCTTCCCAATCATGCCGTTCTGATGATCCCCTGCGTCGAGGGAGGACGCGTGCGCGGAATTCAGCGCTCCTGCCAGGCACCACAGACAGGCGGTCAGCCACATGGCTTTGAACATATTGTTACCTTCTCCGGCAGGATAGCCGGTTTTAACTTATTTGTTTCGATCCGGGGGATACCAGGTGACCCGCACCGCCGTAACTGCATCGCTCTGCTGACCGGTCATATAGAGCGGCGCCTTCCACTGTTCGTACTGCACTCTCCCGTCCAGTTGCACCTGTTTGCCGATCCATTTTGTTACCGAAGCGGTGAACGCATTCTGGGTAGTGCCGCCGACGAGGAACTGCGGCGAAGCCTTGGCCCGCCGGTAGGAGAACCCGATCTCGTCCCGAGGGGAAAAGTGCCATGTGAGCCACGTCTGCCCACCTTTGCCCATGCGACCGATCCAATCGCCGACCAGGGATCCTTCATTGGTTGGCCCTTGCCTCTGAATTGTCTCCCAATAGAAGAATTGTCCGTAGCTTTGCCTCTGACCCACCGCAGCGGAATCCGTGGTGGCACCCTCAGCCCGAAAATCAAGATGCGCTAAGCCAGGAACGCGCGACAGATAAATGCCCGGATGAAATGCGGCGCGCCGCGGCGCGTCAATGGGGCTTACGTCGTCGTGAACCAAGGAATCGGTGTAGAGAGTGACCCAATGCCGCATGTAGGGGAGCCGCCAAGTGAAATCGAAGGTGCCAAATCGGGCGCCGGGATCCCTGGGGCTGTTTTTGATGTCGGTGGTGACGTTCGCCAAGCTGAAAAAGCTGCGCAGGAAGGTGTGCAGGGTGATGGGTTCATGCCCCTTGCCGCCCCAGATCACCATCCGCGAAAACCCGAATTCCAGGTCCTGGCTCGGTTTGAAGCTGACCTTCTCAACGTGTACCCAAGGGTCGTTCGGGTAAGTATGCCCTTTTAAGCTGCCGACGAAGAACTGGTAACGGAATGGGCCCGTGAGCCGCGATAATCCGGGGATACGCAGCGGTTCAACGCGGTTGATCGAGAAATCGTAAATATTCTGGGCATTGTTGCTCCACAGCATCGATGCGCCGCGGTCCGGCCCAAGCCAGTGGTCGTCTTTACCGAAGGAGAACTCGTGGTTGAGGATCTGGTACGAGACATAGCCTTCCACCAGGCGCGCATTGTTCGCCGCGGCGATCGGGCCCTGCGGAATGGTGGACTGCACCGGGTTCGTGTCGAACGGAATGCGGTCCACAGGATTGGAAAGGTAGATCGCCAGAGCGGGCGAGTAGCCGTTCGCGCTGGGGGAGTGTTGATATTCGCCACGGTAATAGAGGGAAAATCGTCCGGCATCGGCGCGCACGCTGAACCCGGAGTAATCATTCAGGCCGCCTTGATAAGGACGCCCATAGTCGTCCACGATGCTTTGGCCGAGATGAAAACTATCGCGCAGCGGAGTCCCGGAAATCCCGCGAACCTCGGTGTACACGCTGTCCACGACCCCGCGCGGATGCAACAGCGTTGTCGGATTGTCAATATCAGGCTGAATTTCTCGCCGGAGGGAAAGGAATAATTCGCGCGCCTCATCATCGTTGCTCGTCTGAACTTCGTCGGCGCTCTCCTGCAGCATGTTTGCGATGCTCAGGCGCGTCCACGGCCTAAGCCCCAGGAAGGCCGTATTGAGATAGCCCATCCCGTGCAGGCGTTCCAGCGCCGGGTATACCCAACTATCCATTGGTACGTAGGTCGATCCCTGCGCTGCCGTAATCATTGCCGGCGCAGTGCCCGCCTGGCTGGCCCCTGGCGGCGTGAACGACTGAGCTGCCATGCCAAGCGACGTAAAGCCGACGATCGCAGCTGCTCCACATTGCACTAGAAACCTCACGGGCATACCTCAGGGATTGGATAAAAATGGCGTTTTCTCGAAACCGCTGTAGCAAGAATACGTGACTCCAGCCTGAACCGGGCCTATCCCCATGTCAAGCAAAGCGCCCTGCCAGGTCTCTCCGCCGAAAAGCGGGTTTCGCCTGACCGCCGCGCCTCGGCGAGACCGGAGTTCCGGCGTATGGAGCTTTCCTGCAGGTGTTCCCGCGTTGGGCCTTTCCCGATCTGATCCAAACTGGCGGCCACATAAGTGACGAGCGTCACGTTTGTGGAAGGCAACTTGCGGTAATAATTGCTCCAGTTTCAGGAAATGAGAGGGCACACCGCATGGGCGTTGCCACGCAGGAAGTCAAAGGTCAGTTCAGCGCATCCTGCACGGTTCCTCTAAACGTGGGATGTTCCGGGAATGGCAGCGTAGAAACGACGGTCCCTGCATTCGACGATTTGGATCTGAGCGGCAGGCAGGCCTGGAGAACCGGATGTGCGGCCGGCCTTCGTTTTGCCATCCTGCTGGAGGTGACGTCGGTCCTGCTCCTCTATGGGATTTGGAGACTGGTGCACCTTCTTTAATCTGTTCCCGCGCAAGCGGCCGGGGAAGCCAAATCCGGAGCGGGATAGAAGGGACGGCCTGAACCGGAGATCCTGTTTCAGCGCGCCCCAGGGGCGCAAACCACCTGGATTCAGAAAAATATCCTTTGGCGGGTGTACGTTTTCTCATGCTCCGGCATCTATTGCCGATAAGGGCTTTTGGGAGGACTCATGGCGTCCCATGCAGCTTCGAAGGTACGAATACCGCTGCCGCCGTTGGCGAGCCATGAGCGCGAGTTGTGGGGATTTGACTGCGTCGAAACTCCTGCAACCGGCCATCGAGGCGCGCAGACACTGGCCTGCGTCCGCGGCATTCGCTTTGCGATTCTCGGTGAGATCGTCGCTGGTCTCTGCGCATATGGGGTGTGGAGATACTTCTGGGGTTAGCCTCGGCACATTCCTCCCGGCGCATCGGCACCCTGAGTTCCAATCCCCCTATCATTGCCATCACTTCACGCCACGCTCACGCAGATCCCCGGGGTGACGCGGGATCCCCTGCACGAGCCTGTGGATGGCAAAACATCCAGGCCGGTTCGCGGGGGGGGGGTGGCCATCCAGCGGGATCGCCGAATGATCCCCGCATGGCTTACGAAATGCGACGGGAAAGAGCCATCCCTCCAAGTCGTCTCGCTTCGTCCTTCAGGAAGCGCTGCATAGTCCCGGAGGCCGCCGGTTCAGCAGCCCGCGAGCTAACGGCCTGATCCGCTTCCCCGTACGCCACCTTGCCCTTCACTGCTAATCTTGATTTAATACGGTCAGATCAGCAGTTTGCATAGACTCAGAAGTGGGGCGCCCGAAAGAGACTTAGCCGCTGCTTCGCGCAATGGGATCGGTGTGCGCGAGGTTAGGGCGAATCAGGTTGTTGGATCGAGTGAGTGGCCCAGCCGCTCCAGATTCAGGATCTCTCAATCCCTGTAGCTCTGTGCTGCCTGGGGCCGACGTTCAGCCAATCAAAGGTACCGTTCCAATACAGAACTGAACAACAGTTTCTGCTCAGGCGACCCGCAATCCCGGCACGCGCGGCCTCCGGGATTCAGCGGCATAGATCCTTCGGCCCAAGGAGAGCTCAAAGACGAATATGCAAGTTTTTGATTCGGTCATCATTTTCGGCGGCACAGGGTTCATCGGTACGCATCTTACCCAGCTTCTATTGCAAAGCGAACGGGCACGCCAAATCATTCTGGTGGATCTACTCCCCCCGCGCGACGCCCCGTATGCCAGCTTGCTGCAGGAGGGCATCGCCAAAGGGGTAGTTCGGTTCGTGAAGATGGATGTCCGGAACACCATTTGTGACGATCAGCTGCCCGGTTCTGCCGACCTCATCGTGAATCTCGCGGCTATTCTTCGCGAGCCAGGGCACAGGCCCGAGGAGTACTACGAGACGAATGTAATCGGGGGCCAGAATGTCGTCGATTTTGCTGCCCGTATTGGCTGTAACCAGTTTCTTTTCACCAGCAGTATCTCTCCGTACGGGCCGTCGGAAGAGATGAAAGATGAAACGTCCCTGCCTGTCCCGGAAACCAATTATGGATGCTCCAAGCTGGTAGCGGAAAAGATCCATCTAGGGTGGTTGAGCGCAGGGGAGAACCGCAGACTCCTCATTCTTCGCCCTGGCGTTATCTACGGCCCGGGAGAAGAGGGCAATCTCACGCGCCTCATCCGCAGCCTGGTCCGCGGCTATTTCATCTATGTCGGAAATCGAAAAACTCGCAAGGCCGGCGGCTACGTGAAGGAGTTGTGTCACGTGTGCCTGTTTGGCCTGGACCACATGGAACAAACCGGCAAGCGCTTTCTTCTGCTGAATTTCTCCATAAGCCCGGTGCCTACCATGGAGGACTTCGTTTCCACCATTCGCCAGGTGGGCGGCATTCGGCGGATTGGGCCCTTCAACGTTCCTCGGGCGGCACTGCTGGGGATTTCCTACCCGATCTCCGCACTGGCCGGGATCTTCGGGATTAAGACTCCAATCCACCCTGTAAGGGTGCGGAAGCTGTTTCGCTCCACCTCGGTGGATCCGAAGGCGCTTCGGGACCTGAACTATTCGTGGCGCTACACGCTGGCCAGTTCCTTCGAAGATTGGAAGCGGGAAGCGCCCGCTGATTTTTCCTGACTTTCTCCTCTGGAATGCCGCCGGAATCGGTCGGCGAGAGGGTGAAACCGGCGCCTCTACTTGGTGGCCTGGTCTGGAGGCGGGCGGCCAAGATTTGGCGGACTTTGCGTGGGGCCGAATTTAAGCGATTTATCTGGACGCGCAGGATTTCCCCTTTAGGAAGGGTGGTTTGGGCGCCGAGAAAGTGTTTGACAACGAGGAAAAGAGTGTTAGATTTATCTCATATTCAGCAGTATGTAGGACCGCAGGTTTCCGCGGTTTTGTGTTTGACCATGTGGTGAGTGCGTTTTGTAACCGCTTGTACTGGACTCAAGGGGAGATTTCGCGAGTTGTGGTGCTTGCCTTATCCGAGTGCGGGCGGACTGCTTCACTTTGGTCCCCGAGGGATGAATCCACGCCAAGTATTTCAAGGTACCTACGATAGTTACCATAAAAGCGGAATGCTGTGGATCTCGTCAGACCCCCTCTCTGCGTCAATTTGAGAAAAGTTCTGGAATACTGCATTTATGGGCTCGATTCATGTCTGCAATTTAGGGCCTGACCATGTTCGCTGAATGCGTCGCTTCTGCCGATGCGAAGCTCGGTTTTTTGCAGCAGGGGCGATTCCACGCCATTCGCGGTGAAATGTAGAAACCGCCGCGGGGCATGATAATTGATGGGCCGTTTACTCGAGATACGGCGATATCTGCAAGGATGTTTTTGCAAGACCTATGTTGCCGTTTCGATTTTTGCAGGGAGAATGGGCCGACGCACGGCTCATCTGAGTGGATCGGCCCTAACCTCAAACGACAATCGCTGACGTAGACAGAATCGGGCTACGCAGGCCAGCCGATATCTCAATCGATCGGGAGGTCCGATCTGGTGGCGCAACTTCCAAGAAAGAGTAAAGTATGAGCTCGCGTGCGGAACATCCCTTTCCCACTGAAATTCGAACTCGTGCGAGTGTGGCGACGTCCGCGCGTCCGATTTCTCCGCTCGCTGCGATGCGTTCGCGCAGTTTTACATTTGAGCAGATTGTCATTGCGGCGGAGATCGTTGGCGATTTCATTGCAGCCGCGCTCGGCCTGATTTTGGCGTACGACCTTTATCACGCGCTCGGTTTGGGGAAGCAGAGCGCGTATCCACACACTGCCGTGGTCGGCGCGTCGATGGTGTTTGCTTTTCTGTTTGTTTTGCTTCTTGATCGTGAGGGATCGTACCGTAACGGCCCCGGACTCCTGCAGATCCGGAGTACGGAACGTCTTCTGCGGGTATCCGTTCAGTCCTTTTTAGTGCTGCTGCCCGTAGTGGTATTCACTGCTCATGCAGTCTCGCGCTGGGTGCTCGGAATTGCTTTCCTCCTGGTCCCGCTCCTGGTTTTTGTCCAAAAGCAGGTTTTCGAGTTCGGCGTGCGTCAGTTACACGCCCAGGGATGGGGCGTCCGAAAAGCTATTATTTATGGCGCTGGTTACACCGGAAAGCGCGTGATGTCAGCCGTGTCGCGGGATCGCCGCCTCGGGATCCAGCCAATCATGGTCGTCGATGACGATTACTACCGCGTCGGCCCGGAATTCTATTCCTGCGATTATCGCCGTGAGCGCGGCGCCCCCGTAACGTGCGGTCCCCTGGATGCGCGGCTCATCCGCGAGCTGCGAGCGGAATTGGTTCTGATCGCGATTCCCTCGCTCGATTCCGAGAAGTTCTCCGCGGTAGCCCATGCCGCGCGCGAAGCCGGAGCGACGCTGGCGTTCATTTCCAACGGCCAGGCCATCTCGTCCGATGAGTGGATCGAACACATGGATCTGGATGGGATTCTGCTCTCAAGTATTGGAGCGCCGCAGAGCAAGTTCTTCTATGATCGCGTGAAGCGTCTGCTTGATATTTCCATCTCCCTTTTGGTTCTGGCCCTGATCTCGCCTGTGCTGATTGCTGTGACCCTTGCGATCCGCCTCGATTCGAAGGGCCCCGTGATCTTCCGGCAGCGCCGCGTGGGAAAGAACGGCAGCTTATTCAACATGTACAAGTTCCGATCCATGTACGTGGACGCTCCGAAGTACGGCTTGTCGCCCACGGAGTCGATGGACTCCAGAATCACCCGCGTGGGTCGGTTCATTCGCAAAACCAGCCTGGACGAACTGCCGCAGCTCCTCAATGTACTCAAGGGCGATATGTCTCTGGTGGGACCACGTCCGGAACAGCCGTTCCTGGTGGAGGGTTATGGTGTGCGGGAGCGCCAGCGGCTTACCGTCCTGCCTGGCATTACGGGTTTATGGCAACTGAGCGCGGATCGGGCTTACCTGATCCACGAAAACCTTCAGTACGATCTTTATTACGTTCGCAACCGCGGATTTTTCCTCGATCTGTCGATACTGGCGCACACGTTCTTATTTGCGATGCGGGGCATCTAGACTGACGTCCCAGCCGACCGTTTCCATTCAGTTCATCATTCTTCCGGCATCAGTGTGTGCGCGGCCTGTCCCGCGTGCGATCGCGCAAGCCGGGTTCGTATGAGGGAGCGCGGAAGGGGAGTTCGGCGGTAGAGATGCTCGCGGATGGTGATGGCCAGGACCGATTCCTGGAAGGGCTTTGATTGGTTACTCTGAAGGTCCTTCATCGAGAAGACAATCGGCTCCAGTGCGCACGTTTCCATCGCCCTGGGGTTTGAATCCGCACCGAGAAGCGCTGGGCCCGGCGTGAATTCGGAAGAAGGATCCGCACCGGAGGTCCAATTTCACACAAGGAATTCTGAATGTCGCAAGTCATCTCCATTTGCGTCGTAGGATCGGGCTATGTCGGTCTCGTAGCCGCCGTATGTTTTGCTGAAATCGGCCACAATGTGATCTGTGTCGACAAGGACGAGCAGAAAGTGGCGATGCTGAATAACGGAGAAGTCCCTATATTCGAGGATCACCTTCCGGAACTGCTGAAGAAACATGGCGGGACGAGAGTGCATTTCACCACGGATCTCAGGACTGCGACGGAACAAAGTGCCGTGATCTTCATCGCGGTGGGTACGCCCCAGGGAGACAGCGGTGCGGCCGATTTGTCGTATGTGGAAGCCGTGGTTTCAGAAATCGCACGGGCGATCTCCGGCTACAAGGTGATCGTGGAAAAGAGCACCGTTCCGGTCTACACGAACGAATGGATTCGGCGAATCCTGCACCGACACGGCGTTCCCCCCGGTTCATTCGATGTCGTGTCAAATCCGGAGTTTCTTCGCGAAGGCACGGCCATCTCGGATTTCCTCTTTCCCGACCGCATTGTCGTGGGAACGTCCACGAGCCGCGCTGCCGAACTGATGCGAAGCGTCTACGCCCCGCTTACAGATGGTTCGTATTACCGGGAGGAAGGCGCGCTGACGGGGCCGAACAAGCGCACGGATCCTGCAACACTCCTGGTTACGGCGGCGCAAAGCGCGGAAATTATCAAACATGCCTCAAACGCGTTTCTCGCTCTGAAAATTTCGTTTATCAACGCCGTTGCGAACATCGCGGAAAGCGCGAATGCCGATGTGGAAGATATCGCGGCGGGCATCGGCATGGATTCGCGAATTGGATCTAAGTTTCTCAAGGCTGGAGTCGGTTACGGTGGATCCTGCTTTCCAAAGGATGTAGCAGCGTTTCGTTGGGTGGCGCAACAGCAGGGGCTCGACTTCGGTTTGCTGGATGAAGTGCAGCGCATCAATGACGCCCAGCGCGACGTCTTCTTCAACAAGATTCGCTCGGCCTTGTGGAATCTGCGCGGCAAACGCATTGCAGCCCTGGGCCTTTCCTTCAAAGGCGATACAGACGACATCCGCGAGTCTCCCGCGCTCGACATCATCAAGCGCCTGCTCGACGCGGGCGCTACCTTGACCGCCTATGACCCCGCGGCCATGCAAAAGGCTCAGGACGAGCTTCCCCCTTCCGCTCAGTTGCGCTATGCCGGCGATCCCTACGACGCGGCCCAAGACGCCGATGCGCTGCTCATCCTGACCGACTGGAAAGAGTTTGCGACGCTGGACCTTGCCAGATTGAATCGAGCACTGCGGTACCCCATCGTGATTGATGGTAGAAATCTCTACCGCCCTGAGGCGATGCGCAATGACGGCTTCAACTACATCAGCATCGGCCGCCAACCCGTGTGGAACGACGGGGCCAAGCCGATTTCACAACACCCTTTCTGATTGCCAATCGAGCTTCACCTGCGGCGCAACGCCGCAAATTTCGCGCCTCGTTTAGCCAAAGCTCGTCCTGCGGGGTGGAGCAGAACTTTTTCGGATTTCACCAGGGGGATGAATTTTGAAATCTCGTATCCTTGTCACCGGCGCTGCCGGTTTCCTGGGTTCTCATCTCTGCGATCGGCTGCTCGCCGAAGGACACGCCGTCCTTGCGGTCGATAACCTTTCTACCGGCAATCTCGATAATCTCGCGCATCTCAAGAACGAATCCGCGTTTACCTTCGAGCAGCGCGACCTCTGTGAGCCGTTCGATCCGGGGCACGTGAACTACGTCTTCAACTTCGCTTCGCCCGCCAGCCCGCCGGGGTATCTGCGTCTGGGCATCGAAACTCTGCGAGTGGGCTCGCGCGGAACGGAGGTGGCCCTCGAGATCGCCCACCGCTGGAACGCCGGCTTTCTCCATGCCTCCACGTCGGAATGCTACGGCGACCCACATGTACATCCGCAACCAGAATCTTACTGGGGGAATGTCAATCCCATCGGCCCTCGCTCCGTCTACGATGAGTCCAAGCGTTACGCCGAAGCCCTTGTAATGGCCTACCACCGATATCGCGACGTGAACACCCACGTGGTCCGAATCTTCAACACCTACGGCCCGCGGCTCGACCCGGCAGACGGCCGCGTCATTTCGAACTTCCTCATGCAGGCCTTACGCGGTGAGCCCCTCACCATCTACGGCGATGGCCGGCAGACCCGCAGCTTCTGCTACGTCAGCGACCTCATTGAAGGCATCTATCGCCTGTCACGAAGCGACGAGCACCTCCCCGTCAACATCGGAAATCCCGGCGAGTTCACGGTGCTCGAATGCGCGCAGGAAGTCATCGCGCTTACCGGCTCAAATGCCGGTATTCGCCATGAAGCACCGGTTCAGGACGACCCCGGCCGCCGCCGGCCCGATATTTCCAAGGCTCGTGCCCTTCTCGGATGGGAGCCCGCCATCGACCTTCACCAGGGCCTCGAACTGTCTCTTCCGTATTTCCGGTCAAAGCTTTGAATGCCGGTGGGTGATCCCCGTATAGAAAGCTGAGTAGTGGCGAAGGGCAGCCGGCAACGCGATCGGAACGATCGGAATAACGAGAACGGCAGCCGGTCTTTTCGGTGAGCCGGCTGCCGAGCCGGGAGCCAAACTTCAGAACTGCAATTTCGCACCAAACTGAATCTGCCGCGAGGTGGTGGCGGTGCCGGTTATAACCCCGGCGGTAGGGGAAATCCCCGCCGTCGCCGAGGAATACACCACCGGATTGGGAGTGGTGAAGTTGGTGTGGTTCAGGATGTTGAAGAATTCGGTGCGGAACTGCAGTCCCAGCCGCTCAGTAAGGTGGGCCGTCTTCACTGCGGAAAAGTCCAGCTCGCTGCTGCCAGGTCCTACCAGTGGATTCCGAGATACATTGCCGTAAGTCCCGGCTTGCGGTGTCACGAAGGCATTCGGATCAAACCAAAGCTGGGGCGTGTGCGGGTATAGCCGGCCATGGAAATCCGGGTTCCAGTTTGGCCGGACTGGGTTGCGCGTGTCGCCGTTGCCGGTGGGGTTATAACCTAGCTGCGGCGTAAACGGGAAGCCGCTCGAGATGTTGAGGATTCCGCTCAGCGTCCATCCGCCCGCGGCCAGATTTACTGCCCGCGAAGACGAATTCAGAAAGCGCCTCTTCTCTCCGAACGGCAATTCCCAACTCCCGTTGATTGCCACGATGTGTCGCAGGTCCGTTGCCGCCGGGCCCCAATCCATTTTGGGTTTCAAAGGAAACATCACGAACGCAGGCGTGTTGACGCTCACGCTCGTATTCCAGGCCGTCCCGTCATCCAGATTCTTTGAATACGTGTAATTCGCGCGAACTTGGAATCCCCTGGAAAACGACTTCTTCAGATCCGCCATAAGCGCGTTGTACATGCCGGCTCCCTGCGAGACCCACGAGGTGGTGTTGGCCAGGTTGGGGTTCATGTTCAGCGAGTTTGGGGCGTAATAGGCGCTGCCATCGGCGAGATAGGCCGGGAGGGGCTCGTTGATGTCTTCCGACAGAATCTGGTGATAGCTGTGGGATCCGAGGTAGCCCACGGTGAGCGCGGTGTTTGCAGCTATTTGTTGCTCCACCCGCAGACTCCACTCGATGACCGTAGGGGTGTCAATATTTGGCTGAACATTGCTCGGCGAGACCAGCGAGCCAGAAGGAAGCGGCTGTCCCGGGGTGATCTGCAGGTCGGAGACGTTAACTGATTTCAGGGTGGAGGCCGTGTTGTACGGGGCTGTCTGATCCACGCGGTAATCCAGCGTGTCCAGCAGGCTGCGGAATATTCCGGCTCCGCCTCGCACTGCGGTCTTGCCATTGCCCCATACGTCCCAGGCAATGCCGACGCGCGGCGAGGGAAGAAACTTCGCCTTGTTGTCTGTCAATACAGAGTGGCCGACGAAGGGCTCGGTCTGAATCACTCCGTTCACGATGGCGTAGTTCGCGGCCCGCCCATGTGCTTCATTCCAGCCAGTTGTCGATTCCGACCGGAAGCCGGCCCGGAGTTCCAAGCGTGGGGTCACCTTGATCACGTCATCCACAAACCCGGCGATCTCCCAGGTGCGCCAGCCCAGCTCAGTGGGCGAGGGAACCACCGTGAACGTCTTAACCTTGCCCTGCAGGAATGATTGCAGGGTGCTGAACGACGCCTGGCCATACTGATACTGCGCCAGCATGCTGTTCGATTGCACCCGCTGCACCCACCCTCCAATTTCTACCTGGTTCTTGCCGTGCGACCAGTACACGTGATCATCCAGCGTGTAGAGGTTCCGCGCGTCCTTGTTGTTGCTTCCTACGTTTGTCCCCGCCTGAGAGATTTGCGAGGCGCCGTTGGAAGCCGTGCTGCCGCTGACAATGATGGTCCCAATGGGGCTCCCGGAAACCCATCCCGGCAGCGTCAGCGTCGAATACCCTGTGAAGAAGAAGCTCGCCCGCGAGAACCCCACGCGTGCGGTGTTGAGCAGGGAGCTGGAAAACACATGCTGTTCCTGAATGCTCGCCACCTGCTCGCGCAGGCTCTCGTTGATGCGGCTTAACGGGTTGGATGACGGTGTGTCGGCGGTGCTGTCATCGATGGTGTAGACGGCGAACAGCAGATCCTTGTCGCTGATGTTGTGATCCACCCGAGTTGTCCCAAAGTCCTCCCGGATGTGCTGCCTGGGGTTGCTGAAGGCCTCAGCGATGCCGCTTCCGAGCTCCGGTCCGTTCTGCACCGGCCAAAGCGCCAGCAGCGGCTGGACAGCCGCATCCACGCCCACATACGTCTCATTGCCGTTCGCGTCGGGCAGATAGCCCTGCCGCGCTCGGTCATCGGGAACCAGGGTGACGTCGCTGAGGCCCCAGGCCTGCCGAAACCCTTCATAGTTGCCGAATAGCATGAGCTTGTTCTTGATAAGTGGGCCGCCCAGCGAGCCACCGAACTGGTTGCGCTGAAAGGGCGGAATCGCGCCATGATCGAAGTAATTCCGCGCATCGAGCGCGCTGTTACGCAGAAACTCGAACGCCGTTCCGTGCAACTGATTGGTGCCCGATGTGGTCACAATACTGATCTGCCCTCCGCTGCGCTTGCCGTAGGCGGCGCCATATGTGTCGGTCAACACGTTGAACTCACGCACAGCATCCACGCCCAGCAACTGCCCGCTGGTCCCGCCTGGAGTCACGTTGGTCAGCGATGCGCCGGTGTACTCGATTCCGTTGAGAAGGAAGAGATTGTCCTGCGGTCGATGTCCACTTACGGCAAACATGTTGCCGACGGAGGAGTTGGACGTGCCAACTCCGCCGCCGCGCTGGCTGGTGTAATTCACCGTTCCCGGGTTGAGCGTAATCAGGCCGTCGTAGCTGCGCCCGTTCAGGGGGAGCTCCTTCACCTGGCGTTCGTCCACCAGGCCGGAGATCGGCTGGGTGCTGGTATTCACCGCCACTGGGTTAGCATCCACCTCCACGCTCTGCTGCACGTGCTCGATGCCCAGCACGAAATTGAGTGGCAGGCTCTCGCCCATGGTCAGTTCAATTCCGGTTCGCTCTTGCTTCTGAAATGCGTTCATGCTGACTGTGACCGTGTATCGCCCCACCGGTATGGAAGGTGCATAGAACTGTCCCGACGCATCCGTCGTCAGGGTGCGGGTCGCGCCCGTCTCGGTCTGGCGCACCAGCACAGTAGCCCCGGCCAATGCCCCCCCATTTGCGTCCTGCACGATTCCGGTGATCGTGCCGCCCACAATCTGGGCCCACACGCCGGAACTCACAAATAGCATCGAGAATACGAATACCATCAGTTTCCGAACTGAGATCATCTGGTCCTCCTTCGGTTGGCCTGCCGTTTTCGATATGAATACACGTGCCGCGGACCGGTTCAGAGCCCAGGGCTCTCCGGCGCTGGCGCGCGTCGATTTATCTCAATGGATTTGCCCGAACAGGGTCAGCAAAGATCTGCGAGGCAGGTGTGGTCCAGAATGCGCGCGGTGGCGTCACGAACTTCCAGCAGAACGCGGAATAACGAACGGTGCTTCGCGTCCGTTTTCACGCGATCCCGCAGCGATTCGGCGTCTTCGAACGGTGCCAGCGGTCCATCGATCCGGCGGATTACATCGCCGAGAAGAATCTCTTTGGGAGAGCGCTTCAACTGGTATCCGCCGTTTGCGCCACGAACGCTGGTGACAAAACGCGCACGCTTGAGGTCCCGCAAAATAGCCTCCAGGAACTTCTCTGGCAACTGTTCCTCCTGGGCGATGTCCCGGATTTTCACCACATCGCCGGGGTAATGCCGCGCAAGCACAACCAGAGCTTGCAGAGCATATAGGCCTTTCTGGGAGATCCTCATTCCAGCAGTGTACCAAGCGACGGAATGGCCGGAGAGAGTGTGTCCCAGTCCCATATAAATTATCTATACTAATTCTATAGACTTTGTCAAGATATGTACATGGCGAGAGCTTTTCTTGCGCTCGGTTTGGCCTCAGTTCGAGCAAGATTTCATCTGCTGCAGCCACTGGCTTTGGATGGGAAGTTCGTTGAAACACTGGAAAGAGGGCCGCCGAAGTCATTTGACTGTGCGGTGCTGCCGACGCCAAAAAAAATGGGCCGCGAGCTGTGCTCAGCGACCCGTTCGATACCTTGCGCTATTTAGAGTGAGGCGGCGCGAATGCAGAAGTCAGCGCCGATGAACAGCAGCCAGCAGGAGAGCGCAAAACGAAGCTGCTTGTTGGGCAGCATCGGCGCAATGGCACATCCCGTCACCGCACCTACGATGCCGCCTGCGATCAGCTTGAGCAGCAGGGCGCCGCTATATGCGCCGAAGGCAAAGTGAACGCCGCTGCCGATAGCTGCGATCACCAGTCCGAACAGCACATCCGTGCCCACTACATCCTTGGCGGCGAGAGAGGTGAAACTCAGCAGGCAGAGGCTGCCCAGCGCTCCCGCGCCCGACGAAGACAAACCCACCTCCGCCCCGATTGGCAACATGAGCATGGAAAGCAGGGGAAGACGGTTCTTCCGGCTTCCTTCCGCGCGCTTCTTCAGGAACGGACCAAGAATTTGCATCAGGGACGAGAAGGCGATAATGGTGCCAAGGACCCAGTAGAGCACCGCCTGGTTCAACGCGAAATGCTTGAATAGCAGCGACCCGATCAGCACTCCAGGCGCTCCGCCCATCAGCATGAAGCCAAACACCTTGTAATTTACCTGGCGGCGAAACACCTGCACCGGGGCGATGATCAGCTTCACAATTGTGGCGTAACCGAGCGCGGTCCCGACGGCAATTCCGCCGGGGACGTGCAGCATGAGAATAAGGATCGGCGCGGTAATCGTTCCGGCTCCGACGCCGGTGAGGGCAATGACGACCGCGATAAAAAACCCGATGAGATATTCCATTGATTTCAGGTCCTCAAATAGTCTGGGGAGACTGTCGGCCAACCCCGCCCCGGGGCTCAGAAATAAGTATACCGCTAATGTATATCATATTAGTAGACAATCCCAACCAATTCAGATGCGCCGATCGGCCTGTTCGTTGTCCGTCTGGCGCCCGTGCTCGTTGGTCAATCCGCGCTGCCAAACGAGCCGAAGAGCCGATGGGAGGGCTGCAGCCATCTCGGAATGTGAACCGATCGCGCCATTTGCCCGCGGTTTTGCGCATCTGATATAAGCGGGGTCAAATTACGCCCACCAGGGTCGGGCAAATTAATATGTAGGAACGGAGCCGCTGGTGAGCGTGATTTCACCGTCGCGTCGACGTTGTCCGATCCAGTAGTTCCCGCCATCGGGCAAGCCAATGGTACTCTCACTGGCTGAGCAGCATCAGATCCATGGGATGTTCATGGGCCGGTTACTCTCTCGTTTGCAGGTACATCATCCCTGGTGCGCTCTCCCGCACCATGCCCGCGAGGGTCGTCCCGCTGCCTGCTCCATGGGGGAAACTTCGGTCCTGCAGTTGGCTTTGCGGTCCGAGTATGTCGCAAGGAAATCTCACCTTTGGGAAGGTCGAATGAGCGGATATCTTTCTAGTCTTGAATCGGAGTCGATAGAAATTCTACGGGAGGCCATAGCGCTGGCGGAGAAGCCAGTGATGATGTACTCGATCGGGAAGGACTCCTCGGTGATGCTTCATCTAGCGCGGAAGGCGTTTTATCCGGCGGTTCCTCCTTTCCCGCTTCTTCATGTGGACACGAAGTGGAAGTTCCGGGAGATGATCGCGTTCCGTGATCGGATTGCGGTGGAAACGGGGATGAAGCTGATCGTGCACACCAACTGGGAAGGGGTGAAGAACAACGTCACGCCGTTCACCATGGATTCGGATCGCTATACGGGGATCATGAAGACGGAGGCTCTGAAGCAGGCATTGAACGAGGGGGGCTTCGACGTGATCATCGGGGGGGCGCGGCGCGATGAGGAAAAATCGCGGGCCAAGGAACGAATTTTTTCGTTCCGTTCGGCGGGTCATCGCTGGGATCCGAAGATTCAGCGGCCGGAGTTGTGGAATCTCTATAACGCGCGCATCAACCCGGGCGAGTCGATTCGGGTGTTTCCTCTTTCCAACTGGACCGAGGCCGACATCTGGGCCTACATCATGCAGGAAGAGATCCCCATCGTTCCGCTCTACTTCGCTCAGCCGCGCCCCTGCGTTCGCCGCAACGGTCAGATTCTGATGGTGGACGACGATCGTTTCCCGCTTCAGCCGGGCGAACAGCCTGAGATGATCTCGGTCCGCTTCCGCACCCTGGGCTGCTATCCGCTCACGGCGGGAGTGGAAAGCACGGCTTCCACTCTAGAGGAGATCGTAGCCGAGACGCTGGCGGCGCGTACCTCCGAGCGCCACGGCCGGCTCATCGACCACGATCAGGCCGCATCGATGGAAAAGAAGAAGCAGGAGGGCTATTTCTAAATGCAAGAGACGTTACGGTTCATCACCTGCGGCAGCGTCGACGACGGTAAATCGACGCTCATCGGGCGGCTGCTCTGGGACTCGAAGCTGGTTTTTGAAGACCAGCTCTCGGCGCTGGCCAGGGACTCCTCGCGCTGGGGGACTCAGGGCGACAAGATGGATTACGCCCTGCTGCTCGATGGTCTGCAGGCGGAGCGCGAACAGGGCATAACCATCGACGTGGCCTATCGCTTCTTCGCTACGCCCAACCGGCGCTTCATCGTCGCCGATACGCCGGGTCACGAGCAGTACACGCGCAACATGGCGACGGGGGCCTCGACATCGGACCTTGCGGTGCTGGTCATCAACGCCAAAAAGGGCCTGATGGTTCAGACCCATCGCCATGCGCGCATCGTGGCTTTGCTGGGCATCCGCCACCTGGTGATGGCGGTCAACAAGATGGATCTGGTGAACTGGGATCAGTCGGTGTTCCAGCAGATCGTGAGCGACTTCGAGCCCACGGTCAAGGAATTAGGCTTCGAGAGCTTCCAGGCCGTGCCCATCTCGGCGCTCGACGGTGACAACATCATCGAGAAGTCCACGGTGGCTTCCTGGTACACGGGTCCGGCGCTGCTCTCGTATCTTGAAAACGTGGATGTGACGCGCCATGAGGGCGAGCAGCCTTTTCGCATGCCGGTGCAGTATGTCAACCGCCCCAACCAGGACTTCCGCGGCTTCGCGGGCCGAGTGGCCAGCGGGGTGATCCGTCCCGGCGACCGCGTCCGCGTGGTACCCGGGGGCATGGAGACTGCCATCAAGTCCATCGTGGTCTGGCAGGGCGAACTGGCTCAGGCGCGCTCCGAGCAGTCCATCACCCTCTGCCTGGAAGACGAGGTGGACGTGACCCGGGGCTGCGTGATCTCCGCCGCCTCCGAGCCGGTGGCGCAGAGTGATCAGTTCGAAGCCCGGCTGCTCGGTCTGTCCGATCACGCGCTGGTGCCTGGCCGGTCCTACCTGCTCAAGCTGCACACCAGCCAGGCCGTGGCTACCATCACCGCCATCAAGCACGTGGTGGATCCCAGAGACGGCCACCACCTAGCGGCAAAGCAGCTCTCCATGAACGACATCGGGATGGTCAACATCTCCACCGACCGTCTGCTGCCTTTTGAAAATTACGATAAGAACCGCCGCCTCGGCTCCTTCATCCTGGTCGACCGCCACAGCAACCAGACGGTGGGCGCCGGCATGATCGACTTCTCGCTTCGCCGCGCCGCCAACATCCACTGGCAGGCCTTCAAGGTGGACAAGTCGGTACGCGCCAACCAGAAG
>Ga0134126_10000400_pt1 | contig 55916 bp, 59 predicted proteins | sample KB31752_FD_96881 | JGI IMG/M metagenome (GOLD analysis project Ga0134126, IMG submission 96881) | Terrestrial soil microbial communities with excess Nitrogen fertilizer from Kellogg Biological Station, Michigan, USA - KB3-175-2 | ecosystem: Environmental > Terrestrial > Soil > Unclassified ...
CTTCAAGATCGTGTCTGACCGATACCGAAACCGCAGAAAACGCTTCGGATTACGCTTCACTCTGATCGCGGCCTGCTACAACAGAGACATGACGCCATGAGGTTATGCAAGAGGTCTATTGAGAGTCAGATCTGCTGTGCAAGGAACTCATTCGTCTCTCGATGGCAGGGAATTGTAGCCAAGTTTTCTGTTCCTGTCTTCAATTGTGTTAGCCTGTATGGAGGGAGAGTTCATCCCACAACCGTGTGGGTCCATAGCCTTGACAGGATGCTTTGGCCGATAAGCGTGGTGAGGAGATCGAGATCCATGGTGCGTCTTGTCCTATTCTTGATCGTCGTCGGCCTGGTCCTTGTCGGGCCGCAACTCTGGACCAGGCGGGTGTTTGCCAAGCATAGTGCGCCCCGTGCCGACTATCCGGGCACCGGGGGAGAATTGGCCAGGCATCTGCTCAATCGATTCGACATGCCGCACATCAAAGTCGAACCGACCGAGACCGGCGACCATTACGATCCTGTCATCAAAGCGGTCCGCCTGACGCCTGCTATCTTCGATGGGAAATCTCTCACGGCAATTACGATCGCCGCCCACGAGGTCGGGCACGCCATTCAAGATCATCTGGGTTACCAGCCGCTCGCAGAGCGCACCAAGCTCGTGCGGGTCGCGCAGAAGGCCGAGAAGGTCGGTGCGGTCCTGATGATGGGGATTCCGATCGCGGCGGCGGTGGCTCGAACGCCGGTCGCGAGCGTCGTCGTCATGATGGCCGGAATGGCGACGATGGGCATCTCCACACTGGTCCATCTCCTCACGCTTCCCGTCGAGTGGGACGCCAGCTTCAAGCGCGCCCTTCCCGTCCTCCGGCAGGGCCAGTATCTGTCGCCTGAAGATGAGCAGGGGGCTCGCAGCATTCTCACTGCAGCCGCGCTGACCTACGTCGCAGCCTCTCTCGCCAGTCTGTTGAACCTGTGGCGTTGGATCGGCTTCCTACGGCGATAGGCCCAGTCTTCACACACCCTCGCACATTATAGAACTGAATATGAAGCGGCTTCGAGGTCGCCGATGATTGCTTGTCTTCCAGGCGTGAGCATAGGGCCGGTGTCACGAAGCTTTGGCAGGTCGCGGGCGAAGCTCAGCCTGCACGCGTTCAAGCACAAACAGCTTCAAGAGGGTTTGATACGGTACGTCGCGCTTGTTGGCCAAGGTCTTGAGTTGCTCGAGCAGCGACTTGGGCAGACGGAGGGAAATGGTTTCCGTCGACGGTTTCAGGCGCGGGAATAACAGGCGGCGTCCCTTGGTATAGTCGACATACGCCGTGGAATCGTGTGAAGCCCAAAAGGCGGCCTCTTCTTGCTCAGTCTTGAACGTCGGTCTGCTTTTGAGCTTGCGCATGGTAGGTTCTCCGTTCTTTAGGGCTCATATCGCGCGCAGAGATGACACGAATATGACGCTTCCGAAGGGTAAACACGATGAACAGGCGGCGACCCGCATCTGTTTGACCCAGCACATAGTAGCGTGGCTCAACCGCGGAATGCGCCGCATCGTCGGCGACAACCAACGGCAGATTGAAGAATGCCTGTTCGCATTCCCACGGAGTAACTCGATGTTTATCCCAGTTCTTGGCGAGATTCGCCTCGTCCCACTCGAAACCCTCCGCACTAGGTAGCCGCTTCACGGAACTCCCATCGTGTATATGTTAAACATATACGAGATGACACAACTCCGTCAATCCCAACTGACCAAGACTTCAGGCAGCGGCGACTCGCCCACCCAGCCGGCGAAGAGTCATGCTCGGCCTGGAATCCAGATGGGAAGCCCATTTTGTCCGACAGGCAATGGTATTGCCGAACGAGACCTGCTCGTTTTGACTGTGGCGTTGCATTAGAAAAACATGCACAGTTCAAGATCCAACCCCATGCTTCGATTATCCGTCCGCGGCGATGTTCGGGCCGTGCAGCAGCTGGCAGCCCAGCGCTTCGAGCAAAACGAGAGTGGCGGGTTCGACAACGGATTCGGCGAATTCCAAAGTCATCGCGTCTGATACCGCCAGCGATTCGCGACCGCGACTAGTTGTTCCGCAGTCATTGAGTCGCTTTGCCAACCCTTATCAAAGTCGATGTCGTTTGATCTCGGCAACTGGTTATCGGCAAGATCGCGGATCATAATTCGAGATGGAAGCATGGCTGCCTGTCCTACAAAGATGGCTTCTTGCCGTCGCAGTCCAGACAACATCTTTGTCAGACCTGCCATTGAGTCGGGCAGAATAGCCTTCACATGCTCACGATCGGCATCATTAGTCACTCTCAGTACGATCCATGAATTACATTGCGAAAGAACTGTCGCCTCAACTTCGCTAGGTCGCTGCGAGACGAGCAGCAAGCCGACGCCATACTTTCTCCCTTCTTTAGCAATCCGCCGTATTGCCTCCTGAGCTGCCTCGTATTGTGCCTCGCCACGATTCGGCACATATCGATGCGCCTCCTCACACACCAGTAAGACAGGGTCAGAAGCTCGCTCGTCTGTGGATTGCCACACCTTCAGGTTGAATAGCGTCCGTGCAATGACGGCACTCGACACGCCCGCCACCTCATTTGGAACACCGGAGAGATCAATCACGCGAGGTATTGCCCCCGCACCGACTAGCTGCGAGACAATGCACGGAAAGGGGTCGCCTTTTGCCCCACCCCATTCCGCCATGAGGAACTTCAGGCGTGCATCGGCCACGAGAACATCAAGCTTCTGAAGGATAGAATTGTGGGTGTCTTGCTTGCTCGGTTGTGATGGCTTGTCAGCCTCAATCTTCGCCTTGAGAGTTGCGAGCTTGAAGGGTATCGGCGAGTCAACGGTGATTCGGGTAGTATCAAGGCAGAGCGCCAATGCACCCTCCATCCGCGCATCCATAAGCGCGCTTTTCACAATGTTCGCCTGCGAGGTAGCAACGAACTCTGTCTTCCCGATTAGGAGCGCGACTAGCTCCTGAAAATTCAGAAGCCAGTACGGAAGCGAGAGTGTTCCATCATCCGTGGACAATCTGGAGGCCGCAGGGAAAGCAGTGCCGTATTCATTGTGTGGGTCAAGAATGATGATCCGAGGATTCCAGTTTGCGTGCCCTGCTTGCTTACCACGGTCCAAGACGCTGTGGATGATTGCCGCGACTGCTCCTGACTTTCCAGCACCCGTCGAGCCGAGCACTGCGGTGTGCTTGCCAAATAGTTCAATGAAGCTCCCCGCAGCAAGCTGCGGGGTATCACAGAACTCAATTCCGAAGACTTCTCGGAAGGAGAGGCCAACCCCGTAGCGAGCTACGGGGAATGTCAAGTTCAGGTCTGCATAGCAGGGCGCTCCCCCCGCCCCCACGTGTTCCCCGATTTGGATCACTACGCCTTTGAAGTGACCATAGATGAACCGTAACTCGGACTTCGGGGTGAGATAAACCGTTTGTTGAGGTAAAGGGTACATCGCGACTCCGCGCTCGAACTGTAGTTTCCCCTTACCAGCATCGTCGTGCGTCCACTCTCCTTCTCCAAACAAATCAGCTTCAACGATTCTTTCATCTGGTGCAGCGCGCGGTACCGCTCCACGCTCAGCCTCGTACTCTGCTTTCATTCGAAGCCGCCCAACAAGTGCATAGATCAAGCGACGGCCGAAATGAGTCCTCACAATCGATCCAAACTGACCTATGGGATAGGTCTCTCCGGCATAGACACGAGACAACTCCGTCAAACCAGGGTCTAACTCGGCAATGATGCGGGAACCGTCCACTTCAATAATCTTTCCAATGGCCAGGTTTGGAATCAGATCACCAGGGCTCCGATGTTGTATGCTCATCGTTCACCTCCGAGCAATCGCACGACGTTTTCGAATTTCCACCATGGCAGATCGTAACTCGACGGTTCTGCAGTGTCACCGTGAAAGAAGCCACGTTTTGCGAAAATGAGTACTTGCTCTCGAATTTCGGCTGACTGATTCCATGTCTTCAATTGACCCATGGGCTCGTTCTCGCTACTAAAGGCGATGACTGTAAGGTCGCCTGCTGACTCGCGAAGCGCCCTGTCGATCTCGATATTGATATGTGCATCGCTAAAGGAGTACCCACAAATGACAAGTACGCGTTGAGAACCACGAATTGGGCGCATAACACGCCGTGCTTGGTCAGACAGCTGGGCGAAGGGATCCAACTGTGTTTCGCGGTATTTCGTTGAAGCCGGATATATCAAGATCCCTCTATTTTGCGAGCCTGATACTCGGAGCGTAGGTGCGATTCGTCTCGGAAGAGGATCTCCCGCGACTTCGCACCAGTTAATGGAGCCGTGGAGCTTTAGAACACGCGCAGCCAAGCCGTCACGATCAAATGTTTTCGGGTTCCACCAACCTGTCACGCCTCCGTCAATGCCATCAGCAAACGGGACTCGTTCAAGCGCTAAGGCGTCTTCAATGACCGTGTCATAGTTGAGCACGAGGTAGTCGACAACGGAACTCGGTGCTGCCTTACCAACGCGGAGCGGACGGTGCACAGCAGCGACAAACGCTTGATGTGTTTCGATCGCGACTTGTCCATTGATGACGCTGAAGATAGCAAGCTTGATTTGCTCTGTGGCAGTTCGTAGTTCTGCGGCGAAGTACTGTTTTCCGTCTAGTGGCACTTGAGCTTGCGATGCACCGCGCAGAGTTCTCCGTTCAGCGATTGCGAGCAGATCTACCAACTCACTCAGGTAGTCCTCAATTTGGGCATTGGTAGTTCCGGCAAAGAGGTTCTTGAGGGAGGCCAGGACTGCTCTGCTGGTTTCGTCGAGTTTGTCGCTTTGAATTGTCTTGTCGGTGAGCTCAGCGGTCAGAGGAAGCCCTGCGCACTTACTGCAACCAGCTCCGATCAGGAACGCACGCCCGTTCTGTACGAGAAGTTCTTCGAGCTTCGCGACCGCTTTCGAGAATGGCACCTGGCGTAGAACGGAGAGGTCGTCGGGTGCTGTCATTTGGTGATCTCCATAGTGAGATGGGTTCGATTCTTCACTCGCACCTCGCCGGAGATGAGCTTGGGCAGGAGCGTGTCGCGCAAAGCGGCGAGTATGAGCTGACCAAGCCGCTGCTTGTCGAGGCCAGGCCGGGCATGGTCTTTTGGGAGGACTCGATGGGTTGTCGCGCTCGATGGCTGTCATCGCATCATCCACGATCGTGCCGATCGTCGGCTGTGGGGTACTCGTCTTGAGATGTGACCACCGCGTTTCTTTGCCTCAAGTCCTGCTGATTCGCCGTTCTTTGGCTTCTCTGGGTCCCGCTTCGATTTCGGCATGCCGTCTTCTCCGATTGATTGAAAGGAAAGCGTACAACAAGACTCCTCCTGATAAATTGGCCGCAGCTTACCCGTTTCCCTAAGAGAAATCACGTTTCCTATCAAAACAAAGAAGCCTGCCCTGCCCGTCCTGAGCTCGTCGAAGGGCTTGTCCTGCCTGTGGTGAGCTTGGTCGAGACGAATTTGTCGAAGGGCCTGCCCTGAGCACTATCGAAGGGTGCCAGGTGCAACGGGAAAGTGCCGGGGTTTGGAGAGGACGGTGGCGTCCTGAGGACCGAAGATAGTGTGGCTAGCCTTTGCGCAAACGTTTCGGCAGAGGCTTGGCCAACTGTCGGATTTGCTTCTTGAGGGCCGGCAGGTCCCGCTCCACCACAACCCAGACTTCCGATAGGTCGTTGCCGAGATAATCATGAACCAGGACATGCCGCATGGTGATGACCTGTGACCAAGGGATGTGCGAGTGAGCTTTACGAAATGCGGCAGTCAGTTTGCTGGCTGCCTCGCCGATGATCTGAATGTGGTGAATCATCCAGGTGTGGACCAGTTCATCCTCTTCGAAGACGCGCCGACCTCGAGTGGCATACCGCTCAATGTTTTTGATCGCGTCTAGGATATCCTGCAAACGGTCGCGATCATCTCTCATAAGGCGACGGCATCTTTGAGCACCTCTTTTCGAACGAGACGGCGGAGCCCCCGTTCGGATGCCACATCCACCGGTCGTTTCAGCAATCGCTCCAAGTCAAGAATCAGGGCGGCATGGTCCAGCAAGCTGCGGCCTTCTTCCATGTCGACTAGAAAGTCGATGTCGCTGTCCTGGCGAGCGGTGCCTCGGGCAATCGACCCAAACACTCGCACCTTTCGTGCTCCGTGACGCGCCGCGATTTGCAAGATCTGGGTTCGCTTCGACTGGATTAATCGGGGGATGCTCATCACGTCTCTCCAGCTTAGTGTAGCCAAAACCCACCGAGAACTCCAGCAATGCGTCCCGCTCGGTATGGGACTAGAAAGTACCGCGCCTGCCTCGTCTGTCCTGTCTGTGGCGAACTTGGTCGAGACGAATTTGTTGAAGGGCCTGTCCTGAGCTTGCCGAATGGCCTGGCCTGAGCACCGTCGAAGGGTGCTAAGACCATCGAGCAATGAAAGGAGGCTGCCTGAGCCTATCGACTGGTGGGCTGGGCTGCTCGGTCAATGGCGGCGAGGATTTTGGCGCGAGTGTCCGCATCGAACTCATGCCCGTAAAAGCGGAGAAAGAGGCCTTTGCGAATCGTGCGCACCGTCGCCTGGAGATCGTTCGCCCGCAAGGAGGCTTCCACGATCATTCTCGCAGAATCCCGCATGGCACATCCCATGATCAGTCGTTCTTCACCGGTGCGCGCCATAAGTATGGCCCGAAATCGCTCCTCAACCTCAGGGGCCGTATCGTTCATGGACGAATTTCTCGATAAAGCGCGGTCACCCCTAAGTCGCATGTCATGCGAGGGGTGGCATAGAAGCTCGCTGCCATGGAGCCAGTCACCATATAGGGAATATCGGCTATCTGTAAGCTCGCGGTCCAGACTTTAAAACATCGAGCTCATCACTCACAGATAGGTCTCACTCCGCTTGTCAATCGTATTGGCGCCGCAGCTTACCCCTTTCCCTCAAAGAAATCACGGGTGAGAAGGATAGACGATACCCAACTACTGTGACGCGGCTAGCTCAGCAGGAGGATAAACCGGCCAAGCTTGGTTGGTCGATACACCTCGAAGTCACGGCGGTCGAGGGTGAAGATGCGACGGATCTTCTCTCGTTCAGCCACGGCCACCAGTGCGGCATCGGCCAGATCCATCGGTAAATCCTTATATTTCTTCATGAGTACTCTCATGCGGGACACATCCTCGTCTGCCAAAGGGAGTACCCGAATCACACCACGATCGAGCATCTCCCAGAGGGCGTCCTGTGCTTTCCAGGAAAAGTTGAGGAGGTACATTGCTTCGGTGAGCACGGGCCAGACAGTCCCTAAGGGCTCGGTCAGTTCCTGGAAGGCAGCCACGCAACGCCCGTGATGTTGATCGTCGGCATGAATCAAAGCAATCAGGGGTCCGGTATCCACCAGCACCATACTCAGCCTCGGCGAAGCCGGTCTCGGAGCATCTTCTGGAACCGATCGCCTGTTCGCTCGGACAGATTGGATGGCCCCCCGCGCACGCTGCCGATCAGATCCCGCACGGCCTCATAAGGACGTTCGGCCTTTTCCTGTTCTTGTGCGCGTTTCGCCAGAATGTCGATGGCATCTCTGATTACCTCGGATTTACTCCGGCCTCGCTTGCGAGTCAGCCGTTGAATCAATCGTTCAGTTTTTACGTCAACGCGGACGGTGAGCGGCATCGGGCTTCTCCCCTTAACTTGTATGACAGTACCGTACTACGCTGCTTTCATTCAAGCAAGCAGAAAGAGGGGATGGCTCGCTGGACCAGGCTAGTGTTGAAACTAAACACGTGCCTTTCTAGTCATGTCTTTCAGGCTACCCAGCTTGAAGATCGTGGAACTGGTCGATGAACCGTTGCGGTTTCACGACCTCGCGGCGGCGCTGCTCAGGAGTCGTATGTTGATCGATGGTCAGAGCCATGGTTTTGGCAGCCGCACACATCTGTCAGCGCCCCTAGCCAGTCTTCAAGACAATCGAGAGTGGCCTCGGTCCGCCGAATCATTTCCTTCCAGGAAGCTTGCGTACAAGTCGGCTTGAGTAGCAGAGGCGAGTAGTCAGGTAGGAATATCCCGCGTACCATCGTAGGAAGCGCGAGATTGGAATGAGAGTTTGACGACGTCGCTGTCGCGAACTGGAGAATCTTCCGACCCGATTTTCTTGTTGATCGTAATAAGTGCTTCGCGGCTCTTGATGTACTGAAGCAAAGCGCCTAGTTGTGCAGGGTTCGCTTCAATCAGCTGTTTCACCGTGGTCGGGCCTGTCACCGGAATTTCCAGTTCGTTCTCCCCGACAACCGCGCGCAAGGTTTGGCCGAAAATCTGTATCGAAACCATTGGACCCTCAACGAGTTGACCGACTATCTCGCTTCACACCGTGAGCTTGGTGCGTACTCTACACGATCAGCGAGGATGGATTCAGCTCTGCTCACGTTCTGCCGCCTGATAAGCATCTTTCAGCAGCTGGGCGACATGTTTCACCTGTATCGAGTCTCCCACTCCGTTCTTGAGCTGAATCATACAGGCTGGACAACTGGTGGCGACCACGTTGGCCCCGATTTGTGTGATGGCACGAGCTTTCCGGTCGAAGATTTTCTGCGATGTAGCGTAGTCTTTTATGAGGTAGGTGCCAGCGCCTCCCGCACAACGATCGGCATCCTGCATTTCCACGAAATTGACCCCGGGTAAGGACGACAGCACCTGCCGTGGCTCTTTCGTTACTCCGGCTGCCCGCAGGTGGCAGGATGAATGATATGTCACGCGTTTCATCGTCCCGTCGGCGTTGGCCATAGGAGGATGCTGCGACGATTGGGCGACGAATTCCGAAATATGCACCACTTTTTTGGCCAGTTCTTCTGCTAGCCGTCGCTCGGTCCCTTCTGGGAAAAGCGTGGGATAGTCTTTGAGCATCAGTGTACAGGAGGCACAGCCGGTCACGATCGTTTGGTACGGAGCAAACGATCGAAGATTAAATTGCGCTCCCTCGCGCACAAGGTCGACATGTCCATAGGTTTGAATCGGGGTTCCCGAGCAGCGTTGCGGCGGCAGCGCCGGTTCGACCCCATGTTTCTTCAACACCTCGATGACGGCATCTCCCACTCCATCGTCGAAATAGTTCGCGGCGCAGCCATGGAAATAGGCTACGCGCCGTGTCGGCGATGAGTCCGCCTCACCGGGGATCAAATGTGCATACCGTTCGCGCAAGTGACGTGGGGCCAGTTTCGGCAGCACGAGGTCATGCGGCAAACGTGCCGTTGGGGCCAAGGCCTTCATGATCGGCCCTGTGATCCATTCCAGCAGCTTCCTGAAAAAGGGACGATCCCACATGTTCTGGGTGCTCCCTAGGAATCGCAAGAGCGATTCAAACGCTCCTCCCTGTGCCTGCCGCTTGAAGATCCAACCGGCCAACCGGTTCGGATGCTCTGCCCGCTTCTGAAGAATCAGGTCAGATACGTCCACTCCCGCTGGACAGATGGTACGGCAGGATTTGCAGTTCAGACATGCTTCCACCACCCGTTTGGAATTGAGATAGCTGTAATCCTTGGCCGTCACGATCTCGAACCAGCCGCGTGAACTCATGTCCTCGGATTGAAAGACATCGTATACCGGGCAGACTGAATTGCACTTGGCACAGGTGGCACAGGATTTGGACAATCTGGTGTAGTCGATATGTTCGGTGAAGGGAGCTTCGCTCAGCTTGATGCCGGGATTGAGCACATTCCCAGGGTCGAACGCCTTCTTGACCTGCACAAAGAGATCGTAGAGTTCTGCACCGAACATGGTCTTGACGAACTCGGCACGAACACGGCCGTCGCCATGTTCACCGCAAATCGAGCCGCCAAATCGATTCAGCACTGTGGCGTGGATTTCCTGATAGGCGCTCACCATCTTCTCGAAGTCGCCGGAATCGTTTACGTCCAACAGGGGGACGATGTGCGCATTTCCATTTCCGATATGGCCGAAGATCGCCACCGGCACGCGCTGCCCTTCGAAGAAGTCTTCAAGGTATCGGATTAACTCACTGATCTGATCGGCGGGGACAACGACATCATCGACGAAATTGATCGGCTTCTTCTTCGGATCGAATCGATAGAGCGTCGGATAGAGCGCTTTTCGCGCTTTCCAGAGTTGCTCCCGACGTTCGGCATCGAACGCCAGCGTAAGCTCCGCCGCCAACTTGTAAGGCCGACAGACGGTGGCCATGGCTTCAGCCCGTTCTCGGAGATCGATCTCGGGGGAGTCGGCATCCAATTCGACCAGCAATGTTGCTGCCGCATCAGCCGGAATGCCATGCTTCCCTCGGCCGATTAAGTTGAGCGTATTGGCATCCATGACCTCTAAGGCGCTGGGCTGGAGCGTCAGGAGCTGAGGCACGGCCTCGCCGACCTCTTCGAGACTCCGGAAGTGAATGAGCGCGGTCAACGTGGCCTTGGGCTTATCGATCAGCGTGAGCTTGGCTTCACTCACCACACCCAACGTCCCTTCGCTGCCGACGAATAACTTCGGGAGGTCGAATGAGCCCCGTGCGAGTCCGTCGGCCAATCCAAAGAAATTGTACCCGCAACTATTTTTGCTGACCGTGGGCCGCTTCGCGGCGATGAGGTTCGCATGGGCTTGTGTCATCATCAGCACGTCACGCAGGGCCGGCACCGTGGTCAGGAGGCGTTCCAGCGACGGATCATCGAGGGCATAGGCTCGCGCCTCGATCCATGTTGACGAGGTGAGGCACAGCCGGAGACTCTGGACATTGTCCTTTACCGACCCGTAGCGAAGAGTGTGCGGTCCCGAAGAATTATTGGCGATCATGCCGCCCAGCTTGCACATGTCCCCACTCGACGGGTCCGGCCCAAACAGTAGTCCTTGCAAGCTGAGCCGTTTGTTCAACTCGGCCAGCACGATTCCTGGCTGGACCCGGGCCCATCTTTCTTCCCGATTTACTTCAAGGATTCGATTGAGACGCGACACATCGAGAATGATGCCCGGGCCGATAGCAGAACCGGTCAAATTGGTCCCGGCTGCCCGAGGCGTAAGAGGAATACCGCGTGTCACAGCATAGGCAACGGTTGCAGCGATGTCCTCTTCTGATTCAACAAGGACGACTGCCTGTGGAGGAACGCGATAGATGCTGGCATCGACGGCATAGGCCGTGATCGTCGGCACGTCGTCTTTGACTTTCTCCGCTCCAAGCAGAGCGCGAAGATCGTGAGCGACTGCGTGAGTTCTCGTCGGCAAGATCAATGTCGATGAAGCCGCCATAGACAATCATACATCTTAGCTCGCGGACTCTTCGAAGAGCCAGAGTCGTTGTCGGTTGCCTGCAAATTCTCCTACAATGGATATGTTCATGGAGCGTCCGACCTTATATATCACCCGCCTATTGCCTCAACCGGTGCTCGATGCAATCTCGGGACAGTATCGGCTGCTGGCCGAGCCGACAGATCTGCCGCCGACAGAGGAGGCGCTGCGCCGCGGCTTCGCCGAGGCGCAGGCGGTCATCTGTACGCTAACGGATCGTATCGATGCCACGGTGCTCTCCCACGCCACGAAATTGAAAATTATCGCCAACTATGCGGTAGGCTACAACAATATCGATCTTCCTACCGCGACTCAGCGTGGCATTATTGTTACCAATACACCAGATGTGCTAACCGATGCCACCGCCGATCTGACTTGGGCTCTGTTGCTCGCGCTGGCGAGGCGGGTCGTTGAAGGAGATATCTGGGTTCGAACCGGTCGTTGGCCAGGATGGACGCCGACACAGATGCTGGGCGCTGACGTGTCAAGGAAGACGCTGGGGATCATCGGCATGGGGCGGATCGGACAGGCGGTTGCGCAACGAGCGGCCGGGTTTCGGATGCCGGTAATCTATGAGGGCCGCCACAGCGTTTCCAGCCCGCCAGGCGTCTCGTGGACCAGACGCCCCCTCGATGAAGTACTCGTGGAGTCTGATTTTGTTTCGCTTCATGTTCCGCTCACCGAGGCCACTCGTCATCTGATCGACCGGCGCAAGCTCGCTCTGATGAAGCCGACTGCGTTTCTCATCAACACGTCGCGCGGCCCGGTCATCGACGAGGCCGCCTTGGTGTCGGCACTTGAGGCAAAAACCATCGCAGGCGCCGGACTGGACGTCTACGAGCAAGAACCGGTTGTCTCCGTCGGATTGATCTCGCTGCCGAATGTAGTCCTTCTCCCTCATCTGGGATCAGCCACGCTTGAGACTCGTGTCCGTATGGGACTTATCTGCCTCGATAATATTGCCGCTGTGTTGGGAGGCCGACCGGCGCCGAATCGGGTGACTAAGACATGAGTGGAAAATGTGGCTGGGTCCTATGATGCATACCGAAAACCGACTTCCCTTCCCACTTGCCGCCCCTTTAAGGCTGCCAGTCGCTGCGGGACGTCATGAAACGAAGGAATAGACTCGAATGCGTGAGCGGCCTTCTCCCACTGTTCCTCCGCTTCGTAGAGTAAGCCCAACTCATAGCGAATAGCTTGCGCTTTCTCGCCTTGGCACCGTGGATCGGCCAAGGTGGTTTCCAGTCCCCGAATCGCCTGGACGATGTGCCGCTCTTCCTTGAGGCAGACCGCAGTCATCAGCGCCGAATCGAGATAAAACGAGTTGCTGTTCGTCGACACCTGAAACTCTTCTTTTGCCTCATCGTACAATCCCATGTTCTTATATGCCACCCCTAAGGCATAGTGCGCCTCGTAGTCGGGAGGCGCGGCCGGTTCCTTCACGTTCGCCGGCTGAGCCACGTTGGATTTAATCGCATCCGACTCGACTCTGGTTTGCAGCGGTCCACTGTCCTTGGCGAATGGGATGTCGTCGTCCAACACTGCCCCTACCAGCGAAAATTCTCGATCGTCCTTCATCCCGCCGTTTGAATAGACTGCCTGATCTCTGTTCGAATCGGCTTCTAGTGATCCATCATCCGTCGGTATCAGGTTGTCAACGTTCGACGGCGCTTCCGACTGTGGCACGTGCTGGGCAGACTCGCTCTGATCTATCGTAGATTCTCCTCTCATTCTTGCCGCCAGCCGATTCACCAAGGCTTCATCACTGGACAGCGATCGTACCTTTTCGAAAAGCTCTTCATGCAGACTTTCCATGCCAGGCTCTGGATGCTCCAACAAGAGTTCGATGGCCTTCGCATATTGCAGCGTGGCTTCTCTACTATCGCCTTTTTCTTCATGCAGTTCCCCGTTCAGTTCCAGCAGAGGGACGGAGTTCGGGTCAGCGGACAAGAATTCCTGAATCAGCGATTCAGCAAGAGCCAGGTCATGCGCCCGCAACGCTGCCCCAGCCAAGAAGCGATATTCCCCCAGCGCCACTTGCACATCACCGCGTTGCAAATGCAACCGAGCCAGGAGTTGACAAACTTGAGGGTTCCCTGGCTCCCGTGTGAGCATTTGGTTCAGGATCGCTTCTGCGCCGACATACTGCTTTTCGTCAATGCGACGAACGGCCTCAGCCAGCAAGTCGACCGGTTCGGACGGTTTCTGCACCGGCGCGGCGGATCCTGGTTTGACCGCTTTAATCGACCCAGTCCCACCTTTTTTCATGCTCTCCACGAACTGAGCCGCCTCGTTGTTCGCAGGATCGATCCTGAGTACTGCGAGATACGCATCTTTCGCCTCATCGTATCGCCCTTGCGCCGATCGTTCACGGCCCAACTGGAGATACACTTTGGTTGCTTCATCCTGCTGGTTTTCCTGGACACAGAGTTCGGCAACGCGCTGTTGGGCATCGAGATTCGATGGATCCTGGAGGACGATCTTCTTGTAGATTTCGAGCGCGTCTTTTCCTCGACGCTCTTTCAGGTAGGACTTTCCTAGAGTGAGATAATCCTGGATCGCACTGCTGATAAGTCCGCGTTCAACGTTCAGATCTCCAAGATGGCGATAGACTTCATATCGAGAGGGATCGCATTTAAGAGCTTTTTTAAAGGCAGCAATGGCCTTAAGGGTGGCGCCTTCGGCCCGGAAGGCTGAGGCAGCCTGCAAAAACGCGGAGGCAGCTTCCCCTGGAGCGTTTCGCTTCAACTGCAAATCACCGATTGTATTGTGAATGGTGCCGTCTGCAGGGGTTTCTGCGGCCAACTTCTTCCATTCAGCTATGGCCGCTTCGTACTGTCCGCGGGAAGCTAGGAGCTGAGCTTGTTGAAGAACTCGACTTCGATCCGAGGGCACAACGATACCTCCATGAACAGAACAGCTAAACGCTAACAGCCTCAATGATGTTTGTCTAGGAAATGGTAGAACCAAACAGTGAGACACTCAGGTAGAAGCGCCGACCTTCTTGTCGGAGGATCAGCGCTTCTACCGAGCCAAATGGAAGATATGACGACTTAGGACGCGGCGATCACCGCCTTGAGCACATTGGCCGCTTGAGGACCCTTGGCTCCCTGTACGATGTCAAACTCGACGTTTTCCCCCTCCTTGAGTGTCTTGAAACCATCTCCTTGTAATGCGGAGTAATGGACGAAGACGTCTTCTCCGCTATCCAGTCGGATGAATCCAAACCCCTTTCGATCGTTGAACCACTTGACCGTTCCTTTTGTCTTCACAGAAGCCCTCCTTTTGTCAACAACTACGACTGGTTACGTAGCGGCCCCACTCAATCGCCCCTGCATCAAAATTGAAAATAGATTGGACAAGAATCCGGCTGGTAGAAGAGACGGGCACCTGAAGGAATGATGCATCGCTCACGGAACCCATCATTCATTTGAGTGGAAAGTCGCGCTGCATGTAACATAGGCTTCATACTCTGTCAAGCGAATCTTTCAGGCGAAGATTTTCTCCTGTGTTTACAGGTGAGAAGGACTCCCCTATAGTGTACAAAATTTCTCCGTTCCAGACATTCTGTGATCTTACGAACGCTGCTCGATCGCTACATTTTCACGGAACTCCTCTCTCCGTTTGGTCTCAGCCTGGGGGCGCTTTGCTTTGTCATGTTGACCAGGGAACTCTTGCGTCTTGTCGAACTGCTGGTGTCCAAGGGAGTCGGCTTTTGGGCAGTTCTCAAAGTGATCGCCATGCTGCTCCCCTCCGGTCTCGTGCTCACGCTTCCGATCGCAGGCCTGATCGCGTCGGTCACGGCATTTGGCCGGTTGTCCTTTGACAAGGAACTGGTCGCCATGCGCGCAACGGGGCTCAGCCTGTTTCGCCTCTCGCAGCCGGTACTCCTCTTCTCGGTGTGTGTCTTTACGTTGACGTTGGTCTTGTCTCAATGGGGGCAGCCATGGAGCTCTTTGAATCTCAAGAAGGTGGCTCTCAATCTGCTTAAAGATCAGCTTGTTCTGGCTTTGGAACGGGGCACCTTCAATGAGCCGATTCCACGCATGATGATCTATGTTCCAGAAGGAGACCCTGGTCGTCCGGCCGAGGGCATCTTCATCTCGGATGAACGTCTGCCCGAAGAGCCTCGCGTCATCGTGGCGGAGCAATATCACGTCTTTATGGATACAGCCCATGCGCAGGTCGCGCTTCAATTGGTGAACGGAGTCATTCATAGCCGACCGCGTCAGGTCGACCAATACCGGCAGATTGCATTCGCCAGTTACGACCTCAAGATCGATCTGAACCTCAGCAGCTATTCGGCCACAGAAGAACGTCCGTCCTATGAACAGATCATGGCCAGGCTGGCCGACTCCGGCGGCAAGGATGCCGGCTCGCTTCGTCGTCTGATGGAATACTATAAAGACTTGGCTTTTCCGACCGCTTCGCTCGTATTCTGTCTGCTCGGCGTGCCGGTCGGAATCGTCTCGAAGCGGTCCGGACGGGTCGGTGGGTTCGCCGTCGGCGTGGGGATCATCATCGCGTTTTATATCCTGAATGTCGGGTGCGATTTTCTCGTGACCGCCTTGATTCTCCATCCTTTTCTGGGCGCCTGGTTGCCGAACATCATATTCGTCGTCATCACCGTCGCCATGTTTTTACGGATGAGCAGGCAATAGCATCATGACGATTCTTTTTCGCTATATCCTTCGTGAATACTCCAAAATTTTCGGCATGTGCTTCTCCGGCTTGGTGACCATCTATCTCGTGATCGACTTTTTTGAGAAAGTTCGCCGGTTCTTGCGCTACGAATCGGGAATTGTCCCTATCCTCGTGTATTTCGCGTTGAAGATTCCTTCTATTTCGTTCCAAGTCGCTCCTTTCGCGATTTTAGTGGCGACTTTGCTGACGCTCGGTCTGTTCGCCCGCAGCAACGAAATTACCGCCATGCGCAGCTGCGGGATCAGCTTGTTGTGGATGACCTCGCCGTTTCTCCTGTTTGCCGGCGGCGTGTCGGCAATTCTCTTCCTCTTCAGCTCAACCGTCATTCCGCTGGCCTCGGAGAAAGCCGAAGAAATCCGGGTGGTTCAGATCGAACAAAGACCGGCTCCAGTCACCGTCAGAGCCACCCAGCCCTGGGCCCGTATCAGCGCCGACGGCCTGATGGAAGTCCGTGAGATCGATGTCGCAGGCAAGATCATTCGAGGTGTACGAATTTTTTATTTTCGTCCGCCGTTTAAACTCGATCGAATTACGGAAGCGGCTGAAGCCCGCTATACTCCTCAAGGCTGGATCCTGCTGAACGGAAATCATCGCCGATTCCAATCGGACGGCACCGTAGAGCTGGCTCTGTTCACGGAACAAGCGATCAGCATTCCGTTGATTCCCGATGATTTTTCCTCCTCACTTATGGGGAACTCAGAAACCATGACGTTCCGGGAAATCCGACATTACCTTGCGCGCTTCCGACACGAAGGTTTCTCGTTCGCCCATCTGCTGACGGACTACTACGGCCGTGTCGCATTTCCATTGGTGACGGTCGTGATGGTGCTCGTCGGAATCGCATTGAGTTTGCGCCGCAGCGGAGTCCGCGGTGGAAATATGGCCGTGGGTATTGGACAAGCGTTCATCGTCGGATTCTGCTACTGGACGACACATTCCGTCGCCATCGCATTAGGACGAGGAGGAGTCTTGGCTCCTATGTTTGCCGGTTGGATGGCCAATGCGTTGTTTCTCAGCTTTGGTCTCTATCTATTATTGAAAGTTAGGCATTGAAGAGAGGTTTCCTAGTTGACTGTACATCGGTCTTCCGGTAAGAAAGGCGCCGTGTGCGCCCATAAGGAGGGAGAAACATGGCCTCGCGCGTGGTAATTACCGGTCTTGGAGTAGTATCTCCCGTTGGGATCGGCGTCAGTGAATTCTGGAAGGCGGCCCTCGCGGGTCGCTCGGGGATTACCGCAATCCCTTCCCTGGGGTGGTTTCCGATGTCCGGCTATCGTTCGCGGGTTGCCGGGCAAGTCCACAATTTCTCACCGGAACAGTATTTGTCGACGATGCAGGCGAGTCGCGTGGATCGTTACGCGCAATTCGCCTTGGTATCCACGAAAGAAGCGCTCGCCGATGCCGATCTAAGTATGGCCAAGGAGGCTCCTCATCGCGTCGGCGTCATTGTCGGAGCTGGCATGGGCGGGATGGTGATGGGAGAGCGTGAAATCACGCAGCTCTTTAAAACTCAACGACCGCATCGCGTACATCCCAATTTCATTCCCACGATCACGTTGAATTCCGCCTCGGGCATCGTCGCGATGGCACACGGCGCCAAAGGACCGAACCTCACCATCTCGACGGCCTGCTCCTCCAGTGCCCATGCGCTTGGTCAAGCCCTTCAATGCATTCGCAGCGGTCAGGCCGATGTCATTATCGCCGTTGGAGCCGACGCGAGCATTACTCCGTTGGTCTTTGCCGGGTTCTGTTCCCTGCGTGCCCTCTCCAGCGAGTTTAACGATGCTCCGGAGAGAGCCTCCCGCCCCTTCGATCGACGTCGCGATGGATTCGTCATGGGCGAGGGAGCTGCCGCATTAATCGTGGAATCATGGGCGCACGCGAAGAAGCGGAAAGTGAGAGTCTATGCTGAACTGGCCGGATATGCCGCCACCAGCGAAGCCTATCATATGGTCATTCCCCAGGAAGATGGTCAGGAAATCGCCACGACCATGAAGATCGGTCTAGACTCTGCCGGCATCGGGCCGGATCAGGTCGATTACATCAACGCCCATGCAACCTCCACGACGATCGGCGATGCCGTCGAAACCAAAGCGATCAGGAGTCTTTTTAAGAATCGTGCGGACAAAATTGCCGTTAATGCTACGAAGTCACTTATCGGTCATACATTGGGGGCGGCTGGGGCAATCGGCGCTGTGGCAACGACCCTCTCAATCCATACCGGACAGATTCATCCCACAGCCAACTACGAGGATCCAGACCCAGCCTGCCGTTTGGATGGTATCCGACAAGCCGTCCAAGAACGAAAGGTTCGTTACGCCCTCTTGAACGCATTCGGATTCGGCAGCAATAATGCCACGGTCGTCTTTAAAAAGTTTGTGGCATAAGAAACGGTTGAACGATATCGAGGACCTCTCGCCGACTTCACATGCGAAAAGCCTCATTCCACTTGAAGGAGTATCCATAATGACCGAACCGATCGATCCCGCGATTACCGCAAAAATCATTCAGGCCTTGGCCAGCTATCTCAAGCGAGACCCTGCGTCGATTACCGAGTCTCATCATCTCCGTGATGATCTCGGCCTCGACTCGGTGGCCATCATCGAATTGCTGTTCGAGATCGAGGAACGATTCAAACTTCAAATTCCGGATCAAGACCTCCCGGGGTTGAGCACCGTTGGTACCGTAGCTGCCTATGTCCAGCGGCGGCTCGCTGAACCTAAGACTGAGTCCAAGCCTGAATTGGCCAAACCCACGACCGCTGCAAGCAAGTCGAAATCAGCCAAGTCGACCACGACCAAGACAGCGTCCGCCAAGTCTTCGCCTGCCAAGAAGGCGGCTTCGGCAAAGCCCGCTTCCGCCAAAAAGCCGAAGGCATCTGCCGTTACGTCCGGAAAAAAGAAAGTCGCGACCCGATGAGCAAGCCTCAACTGCCTTCTCCGATCACATTGGCCCAAATCCACGAGGTTGTCGGCGGGACGATTCACGGCGACAACCAGACACCGGTCTCCGGCTTAACGAGTCTCGGCGAAACCGATCCAGACGCGTTGTCATTCATTGCCAACGACAAAATGTCGAAGGCGGCGGCCACCCTTCGCGTAGCAGCATTACTGGTTCATCGGCATTTGCCCGATCTCGCTGTGCCGCAAATCGTCGTGGACAATCCGATGTTGGCCTTCGTGCGCGTCGCGCAGACCTTTTTTGTCCGTCAACAGGCTCCCCGAGGCATTGCCGAACATGTGATGCAGGGCGTCGACGTGCGGATCGGAACCGATCCTTCTATCTGGCCTTTTGTTACCTTGGGCGACCGCGTGACGATCGGCAATCGTGTCACGCTCTATCCGGGGGTCTTCGTAGGATCGGATTCAATGATCGGGGACGATTCTGTTCTGTACCCCAATGTCGTCGTTCGCGAGGGCTGTTCACTTGGTGCACGAGTGATCGTGCACAGTGGAACCGTGATCGGAGCCGACGGGTTCGGATATGTGCAGCATCAAGGCCGCCATCATAAAATCCCGCAACTCGGCAGCGTTGTCATTGAAGACGACGTTGAACTGGGAGCCAATGTGACGGTCGATCGAGCGACGTTCGGTCGGACCCAGATAAAACAGGGCACCAAAGTCGACAATCTCGTCCAAATTGCCCACAATGTTACGGTGGGGGAGCACTGCATCCTCATTGCGCAGGTCGGCATCGCCGGCAGCACGACCATCGGCCATCATGTGATGATCGGCGGCCAGGCTGGGCTGGCTGATCATCTCACCATCGGAGATCAGGTCATGATCGCGGCCAAAGCCGGAGTTAATCGGAGTATTGAATCCAACCAGATGGTAGGCGGAATCCCGGCAATGCCGCGTGAAAAAGCTCTGAGAATTCAAGGAAGTATTTTCCAACTTCCCGAAATGAAAGAACTGGTCCGCAATTTAGAACAGCGCGTGACGGACCTTGAAATGCGGTTAAAAAAGTCGTCAAGTCGGGCTTCCCGATCAAAAACATCTCGTTTTAAAAAGAGCTAAGACTTCACCGCTCGACTTTTTCTACTTTGATCACCCTCCGCCACAAGAATAGCCTTGCCCAATAGAATCCGGCCCAGGGCATCAAGAGCGCTGGAATCATGCTCACACGGCCATAAGTAGAGGTTGCGATCGCACCTCCGATCAAAATCATTACGCCCAACAGATACGCAAGCGGGACAAACTGACGTCCCGGATGTTCGATGGCTGTCGCGTCCGACCCCTTTTTAAGTTTTCCTCTCTGCCGATTCAGCCTTTCTTTCATGCGGGTCGCCAGAACTTCGGGGAACTCACGCAACAGATACCGTTGATAGAGCGTCTGCGCCGCTCCTAAGCCTATGCCCGACATGAACAGCCCTGAACTCTGGGAAAAGGTATCCCAGGTATAGCTGTCGGTTGAAAGCCACTGGTATCCCAGACCTCCAATCGCGCCGATCGCACAGGTGAGTCCTAAAAGGCTAGACGGCAGGAGGATGTACGTTTTTACGTACGCCTGGGCTTGCTGTATCGTGTGCTGTGGATGATGAACGTTGATGAGCTTCGGCACGTGATTCCCTTTGCAATCGTCAAGACACTCGGAGGTCAGGGCTGCCATTATAACCATCCGGATCTCTAGAGCAAAGAGTAGAACGAGGGGTTTGGGATCATAATTTCGATCTGCTAGTGATTGGTACCAACATCTGGTGGCTTCAACGAGGTCCTCTTGGTGTCCACCACGCCTTGCAGCGTCAATGCAACCGCGTCAAGGCTTTCGAGCAGCGAGGTGAAGGAATCAGAAACGGCAGTCGGCGCAACTGAAATTTCCGGCTTGGGAGGTGCTTCCGAAAATGTGATACGTCCGACCACGGGAGGATGTAGGATCTCCGCGATCGATACTAATGGCATGCGGCTCAAATCAACCTCACAAGAACCACTTCCCTCATATTCCTGCTGATCGTCCATCCGCACGACTGGGCGAAGGGGATAGCAGCTATTCACTTTGGCTACCGTTCCTACTTCTCCGGTCGTCAATCGGACTGTCGTCCCAAGTGGATAAACCGAAAATTGCTCGACGAGCGCCTTCAGGATTTCTCGGGGAAAGGTCCTTCGTTCAACGACCAGAAGTTCCTTGACCGCCTCGTGCGGGAACAGGCGGCTGCGATAGGGACGATCGCTCACCAATGCATCGAAGACGTCCACCACTCCCACAATCCGAGCCATTTCACTGACCTCTCTTCCCGCGAGTCGATTGGGGTACCCCTGCCCATTGAAGCGTTCGTGAGTCTGGCGCGTCAATTGTGCCAGCCAGTGATACGCCGGTCCGCACTTCTCGACAACCTGGTATCCCAGCTCAGGATGCCGTTCGATGAGTCCCCGCTCTTCCTGGGTCAAACGGCCAGCCTTGGTGATCAAGGATTTCGGCACGGCAAATAACCCAATATCATGGACGAATCCGGCCAGCGCCAACTGGTGTAGTTCTTCCCCATAGTACCCAAGACCGATCCCTACCTTCGTTCCGAGTATGGCGACATTGATCAGATTGGTAATGAGTGGTGATCCGGACGGTCCAGCTAGTGCTTGCACCACGAGCTCATCGTTGCGCTGCAGCGATGAAACGGCGTCTCTCGCGAGGGTCTCAAGTGGTTCTAATGATATGGAGCGATGTTCCTGAACGGCGGCCGCTATCTCGCCTACCGTGTGCTCTGCCTCGTGATACCAGTTCGTCAAGCCATCACCCATGCGCGGTATTGTCTCGTCGATGGAGCACTTCATTCGCGACTTTTTCTACCAACGAGGGTCTGATATGACGCGATCTCGAAACACGCCCGAAGTACAGACACAAGTCGCAAAGCGAGTTGATCAATCGGCATACACCGCCGGTGCGATGGTAAACGGAGGAAATCGCACTCGGTGAGAATATCGGCAACTCGCTCCCGGCAGCCGCGAGACGAGCGAGGATATAAGCTTTCGTTTCGGTGCGATTCAAACATTCAATGTGGTGCCGAATGGCCACCCGTTGAGCAAGCTGCGGAATACGCGCGATACGGTCCCGCAGTTCCGGCTGTCCTAAGAGCACGAGCGTGATGAGAAACCGGTCATTTAACTGAAAATTGCTGAGGAGGCGCAGCTCTTCAAACAAGCGGTCGTGTTCGATGGTTTGGGCTTCATCCACCACCACAATCGTGTCGACTCCTCGATGGTAGTTGGCCAGTAGTTGATCATTCATGCGACGCAACTGCTCCACTCGTGTCCCGTGGGGATCCAGTCCGAGTTGGAACAAGATCTCGCCGAGAAATTCATTCCCTGGGATAGCCGGATTGGATACGAGTCCGATCTCGTACCGTGATCGAGGAAGCTTCAGAATCACGGCACGACTGAGGAGGGTCTTCCCGCTTCCGATCTCACCGGTCAACATCACGATTCCTTTACGGGCATGGATTCCGTACAGCATTCGTTCCATTGCCGCTTCATGTTTGGCCGATGCGACATAAAACTTCGGATCCGGCACATTTTCAAACGGGCGGAGACGCAGCCCCCAATGAGATTCGTACGCCGAATCTTGAACTTGACATTCCCCGTAGCTCGCTACGGGGTTGGCCTCTCCTTCCGAGAAGTCTTCGGAATTGAGTTCTGTGATACCCCGCAGCTTGCTGCGGGGAGCTTCATTCAGACTCTGATCTTGTACCGCATCGACGAGAAGCACTAGTAGGTCCTTTTCCGTTTCGCTATCCCAGCCAGAGCGGAGCTTCGGGGATGGGACTCATTCAATGAGGCAATACGCCTTGTATAGCCATGCGCTCCATCCGTCCGCTTTCAGCCCATTCCTCAATTCCCGTCACGCTCTGTGCCAGACGTGATTGAATCGCGTCATAATTTTTGGCACTCACCACCACACGGTGCTGCATCACGACCGTGAGGAAGGTATGCAATCCCATAAAAAACACCATCGCATGGGAAGCGTTGACCTGCTGAGCTGCAGACCACAGCTGCGCGACACGTTCAACAACATTTTGCAAGTCGGAGGACGGTGAGCTATGGGCGATGCCATCATTCTTGAGGGTCTGAAGGACAGCAGTCAGATGAGGAAGTTCTTGTCGAACGACTTGGAGAAAGCCTTGGTCTCCTTCGGCTGACCGATCGAGAAATTCCTGGATGGAAGCCACATTGCATTGTTCCACCCCGCGCCCCATTAATCCCTCCGCCTGGGCCATCATCGTCTGAACCACATGGTGATGGAATGTGTCGGACGTCGTGCCCTGATCTTGAAGTCCACGGAGTAACACTGAAAACTCTTTCGTGGTGATCATTGTTGGTGGGGCTTCGTCGGAAGCTGATACATGTTCCTCATCAAATGGGACACCCGTCGCCCTAGTCAGAGCTCTATGCACGTGCCCCAGCTGCTTGCAGAGTGCGATGAAGTCATCGGCAGAGATTCGCGCGGAAGGGTCTTGAACGACTTCAACGAAGGGAAGGGCTGCGAAACTTGCCCGCTCGACATTGCTTAGATTGAGAGTGGCTGCGGACCCGCCGAGATTCGTAATGCCGACCTTGATTGTTTGAGCCAAGGCGCGGTGGCGTTCGAAAGGGGGAGCTTGCTGTAGTTCATCGAGTGCGACATGAATTTGCTGGAGCCATTCCTGTGCCTCTTGAACGAACAGTTCAACCAGCTCTTTCTGGAACGCATCTTCGGTTTCAACGGACATCGGCTTCGGCCCTTCAACAAGACCATCTAGATGCTCAAATTGACTGCCTTAGGATTATCCCCTCCCATTTCCCAGTTGGGAGGCCAATCCTGCAATCTCACTTAACTTGCGAGCCATTTCCTCAAGTCGTTTTGTGGCATTCTCGGCGGCTTGTTCGGATTCCACTACTCGTCGAGCGAGCATTCCGTTGTGATCTCGTTCTGCAGTCAGGAGCCCTTCGATTTCCTGAACTCTCATCGCCACTCTCTCTGATTCCTGAAGTTGTCTTATGGTCTCTTCCCCCTTCCGTCGTTCCGCCAAAAGTTCGACTTCGAGGTCCTGAGTTTTCCGATGAAGTTCGACTCCCTGCTGTTCCGCACTCTCGAGTCTTGCTTCCAGGTCTCTTGCTCTGACTTCCACCTGCTCCAAATCCGCCAGTTGTTGCACGAGTTGCTCTGCCGCTGACCGTTCAGCGTGCAGAGCGGACTCCAGTTCTGCAATTCGACCGGATGCTTTTTGCCAGTTTGCGGCTTCCTGTTTGAATGCATCGACCGCATCCTGTTCCGCCTTCAGTGCCGATTCGAGATCAAGGATTCTTGATGCTCGTTGCTCCACCTTGGCAAGGGTCTCCTGGAGATCGTCGGCACGTTTGCGCTCAGTTGCCAACTGCACTTCGCTTTCCTTGGCTCTGGCGAGCTGCTCAGTGGATTCAGACAGTCGTTTGGCCAGCTCTTCGGAGCGAACCCGTTCTTCCTGTAACTGTCCTTCTATCTCTTTGAGTTTGCCCATCTCCTGGTGCAGCCTCTGTTGCAATTGGTCCGACATCTGCATCATCTTCTCAACGGGAGCTGCAGCCGGAGCGGAAGTAGGCTTAGTGACCGCGGCCGACGCTGGTTCCTGCCGCTTTGCTATCAGCTCGAGGACTCGATCTTTTAGGGACGTACCTTGAAATGGCTTCTTCAATACTCCATCCGCGCGACAAGACTCGGCCTGTTTGGTCACTTCATCGTTCACGATTCCGGAGATGAGCAGTACGGGCGTCGTTGCAAGGGTTGCGTTTCCACGGATAAATGCACAGACTTCATACCCACTCTTATCCGGCATGATGACGTCGGACACAACAACGTCCGGCTGTTCTTTTGCCAGATAGGCCAATGCTTCATCTCCGTTTGCCGCGAGAGTGACGCCGAGGCCCGCCTCGGTCAACAGTCGCTCCGCGACTTTGCGAACTGCGATGCTGTCGTCGGCTATCAAGATCTTCGGCATGCCTGCACCTTTTGTCCATTCCGGAACGCGGGGAATCGTCACACAGTCGAGCCAAGTCGTGATATCGAGAGAATCGGGATCTCGTCCATGCCGTTGGTATAACTGCCTTCAGCCGGCAAATCCTTGCCTTGGTATGCCTGAATCGTGGCAGGATCAAAGGTATGAAGAATCGGGATCTCCTCATCAATGCACATCGCCATTTTTCCGAGCGGATGCTTCACCCTCAGACATAAGGGACTGCTTCCTTGCACAGTAAGATGAAGGGATGCAGCCAGATCGAATACCGGTAACACGATCTGTCCCTGACGAACCACCGCCGTGACAAAAGGTGTTCGACCAGCAACTGGGATAGATTCATTCCACTGTGAAATACCCGATACCTCCAATGTCTTCACTGCCAATCGTCTCCCTCCCACTGAAAACACCAGCAGCTGCCAGGATTGACGTGCCGTTTCCGGATGATGCTGTTGACCTGTTCTCAACATATCCGGCTATCGTTCATCGAAATCTTCGGAGCCGCCACAAGCTCACGACTGCGTCCTTGTCCTCTATCGCCTTCTAAGGCCGACATCCGCTCATCAAGAACCCACGCTGTGTTCAGCACCAACGCAATGTTTTTTTCGAATAGGATCATGCCCCGGTACCAGTGTCGTTCCGGTCCGCTGAACTGCATAGGAAGCGGCAGGATTTGAGACAGTGGGAATTCAAGAAATCCCTGCACCGTGGTGACTCGAACGCTCCCGCGCGCTTCTCTTTCAGCCAGTAGCACGACGCGCGTGTTCGCCCCATCCTGATCATTCGGTACCCTCAATCTATCGGCGAGATCGATGGCGCCATACACCATGCCGTGAACTGTCGGGTGTTCAACATTTCCCATCTCTTCGAGAGTCAGCAACCCACATATAGATTCGGCATTCAACGCCAGATACCGTTCACCCAATGTCACGATGAGAAATCGTGATGGAAGGGCTGGCGACGAAATTCCCGTCATCGATTCCCCGACGTCCATGCCAAGTCTTTCTTGCCCATTCTCAGTAACAAGTCGCATTTCGTCAATTGATACGAGTATTTCCGCAAGGTTACTTGCGCAGCGCCGGAGCCTTTCCAAGCCACCGTTCAACCTCATGCAGCAACATCCGTTCTTCTACCGGCTTGGAGACGTATGAATTGGCACCGAGATTCATCGCCATCTGTCGATGTTTGTCCCGAGCCCTCGTCGTCATGACAACGACCGGCGTTTGCCTGGTTTCCGGACGACTTCTGAGAGCTTGAATAACTTCGAATCCGTTGAGCTTCGGCATTTCAAGATCGGTGAGGATCATCCGATAATTTGTCGTCGATGCCTTTCGGAGCCCATCTTCGCCATCAACTGCCGTATCGAACGGATACCCGGCCGACTCCAACATTCTTCCGACGAACTTTCGAATGCTTAACGAATCATCTATCAAGAGCAGGCGCGCCTCTTGCGGCTTATTCGACGACATCTCTTCTTGTAGTAAGGACTGTTCCGGAAGTGGTGTAGCCTTGGAAAAGTGAACGCGAGCAGTCGATTCTTTCGTTCCTCTCGACGTCAAACGGCTTGGATCAAGAACAAGAACGACTCGTCCTTCCTGATCAATGGTCGCTCCTCCAAAAAACGAATGCTCCAACGGTTTCAGTGGTCCGAGTGACTTAATGACAATTTCTTGGCGGCCCAACAGTTCGTCGACCGATAATCCGATCGGCGCTCCCGCTGTCCGGACGATCACGACCGGCATGGCCCAATCGACGCTTCCTGGTTCACGACGGAGGATGTGATGGAGAGATTGTAATTCAATAACTTGTTCGTCGATCTGTAAGAGCTTACAATGACCTTCCTCTCGTACTGCGGATAGCGTCGGCATCGTCACTTCCTGAATGCTCAGCAAGGGAATCGCATATTTCTCGGTACCGACCCGCACGAACAACGCGGTCGCGATGAGGAGGGTGAGAGGGAGATTCAAGGTAAATTTGGTGCCGACACCGGGCTCAGATTCTACCTCGATATGCCCGTTCATGCCTTCAATGACTCGCTTGACCACATCCAGTCCTACGCCTCGACCTGCTTGGTCCCCTACCTTGTCAACCGTTGAAAAACCAGGCATGAAAATCAACTGAAAAAGGTCCGCATCCGACTTCGCTTGTATCTGGTGAGACTGTGCGACTCCGATCTTGACGGCTTTGGCTCGTATTTTTTCCAGATCCAACCCTGCTCCATCATCTTCCACTTCGATGATGATCGAATTCCCTCGATGAACTGCGTGGAGGTAGACGGTTCCGACGGCCGGTTTCCCCTTCGCGATTCGATCAGCTGCCGGCTCAATACCGTGATAGACAGCGTTCCTGACCAAATGCACCAATGGATCCACCAATCGTTCCACGACTCCTGTATCAACTTCCGTCTGCTCGCCCGATGTGACCAAGGACACTTCTTTGTCTGAAGCTCGAGCGATTTCTCTGACCGCTCGACGAAACCTCGTGAACGGTGTCCCGATCGGAACCATGCGGGCACGGGCGATTTCATCTCGCATCAACAGCGTCAAGTGTTGCAGTCGGGTCATCTCGTCATGGGATCTTTGTATGGATCCATCCAGCTGCGACATCGACTCACTGATATCGGCGGTGACCTCCCCGATGCGTCGAGCCAAGATATTGAAATCATCGTACTTATCCAGCTCGAGACTGCCGAAATCGCTGAATACGGGAAGTCCTTGACTCGCAGATGCGGTTGGACTACTTGATGTGTCTTGATAGCTAAAGGTGTGCTTGTCGGCAAAGGATTCGGCGGAATCCACTAAACGACTCTTGAACACCAATACTTGCTGTGACAGTTGCTCCAGGACTCGCAGTCGTTGTTCCAATCTTCCGCGCCCAATAACGAGTTCTCCGACGAGGTTCATCAATCGCTCCAGCCGCGCATGACTGACCCGGATAACCTCGCGTTCCTCTCGCGATTTCTCGTTCGAAACTCCATCATCCTGTGTTCGAGACTCGTCACTTCCGGACTGTCCTGCGGTCGCTGAACCGGAGGCGTTATCTTGTCGATGTGCCGGCGTCGTCTCGCTTGCGGCACCCTGGTCCAATCGTCTCAGTTCGGTTCGCGCCGCCTCGAATCGTTGCCCCGTGTCGTCCACCTTGCTGAGGTCTCGTCGCATGAGTACTCGTACAACATCAATGGCCCGAAGCATAAGATCCGTATGCCCAGGTAACACTCTGAGGCTCCCGTCTCGCACCGATCCCATGAAGTCCTCGACATGGTGGAAAAGGTCTCCGATTGACTGAAATCCAATGGTGTAGGCGGAGCCCTTCAAGGTGTGTGCGCTTCTAAACAACTGATTGATCAGTTCCTTGTTTTGCGAGTCTTTGTCCAATCGCAGGAGGTTGGCTTCCAAGAGCTCCAGATACTCCTGCGCCTCAGGGATAAAGTAGGAGAGCACTTCCGGATCCAAATCCGGAATCAAGTATCTATCTGATAAGTCCGCGGCCGGCACTTCTGCGCTAACAACGGGCTCACGTTGGACAGGATTCGGGCTACTCGTGACAGGGCCGTATGATGGAGTTGCCGGTGCAGGTGGGGCGGCTGTACCTTCAACCACCTCGCTGAAGCGATTGAGAAGAAGCGGTATATCGTGCCGGAGTAATTGCACATTTGCTGGTTCATGACGAAGAATGAGCCGAATCAGTTCCGCAGCCTTCGCAAGCATGCCAAGAAGGTCATTGCTGAGGGGAAGGCGATGTTCATGAATCGCGACCATGCAATCTTCCATCGGCCGAGCGACATCTCCAATGACTTGGAAGCCTACAGTGTACGCTGAGCCTTTCAGAGTATGCGCCGCACGGAAGAGCCGGTAAATCGAGTCTGCATCATCCCGCTTCTTGCTAAGGATACGAGTCAACTCGTCAATGGTGCCGAGATACTCCTCAGCTTCGGGTATGAAGTAGGATAAGATTTCGGCATCAAGTACGGGGAACAGGTAGGCTTCATTGATTGTCGGCGCGGAAGACATGGACACTGCCGCATCGCCTGGTTTTCCTCCTCGTTGTTTTATCGACGCCCAACAGCGTTCTACGATTTCTCTATCCTCAATACCGCCTTGTCCAATGGCTTGAACGATTCCCCGAAGGCTTTGCGTAATGTTCCGCATCGAATCTACCGTTCGGTCCCATTCAGCTGCAGAAATCGGCGTCGCTTGTTCAAGTAGCATCTCCAAGTATTCAGCCAGCTGAGCGATTCCGCTGAAGCCATACAGGGCAGCGGCTCCGCAAATACGATGGGCGACAATGTATTGGTTGGCAAGGTCTTGAGGGGTGGGAACAGCACCGTCGGGAGGGTGCAATGCGTTAGTCAGGGCATCCAGCCCATCCGATGCTTCAAGGACAAAAATGCTGATGAGATTCTGCCTGTCGAACTCCGAGTTCATCGGTCCCTCGTTACACCAGAAGGCTCTCCTCGCTCAGCGGATGAGGGATATTCTCAGGCCAGCTTAAACTGTGATACCGAAGTCGTCAGACCTTCAGCCAATGTCACCATGTCCTCTACCGTCGCACGTGCCGAATCGGTGGCCTTTTGTGTCGCTATGGCACCTCCGGTAAAGTCCTTGATCGAACATCCGACCTGGTCGGTTGAAACCGTTTGGGCAGCCGCCGACGCCGCTATGCTTTGGGCAAGTTCTGCAGACCGTTGAGCAATCGTCGAAATTTCCTTAAACACATCGCCCGTACGCAAGGCCGAAGCCGAACCGGCCTCGACCGCCTGAGTTTCGTGCTCCATGGCAACGACCGCATGTTGCGTTTCGCTCTGGATCACCTTCACCAGCTCGGTGATCTCACGTGTCGCCTGCGTCGAACTTTCCGCGAGCTTCCGCACTTGATCGGCGACTACGGCGAAGCGTGCTCCTGCCTCACCAGCACCGGCGGCCTCAATCGCAGCGTTAAGAGCCAACAGGTTGGTTTGGTTGGCGATATCCCGAATGGTCGATACGATTTGTGAAATTTCCAATGAACGGTCGCCGAGTGCTTTGATCTGTTTCGACATGCGTTGGACCGCCAATTGAATGCGCTGCATATCTTGAACGGTTTCCTGCACCGCGAGCCGGCCGGCTTCAGTGGCCTGTAAGACTTGGCTGGCTGCTTCGGACGATGCTCCTGCGGTCTCCGTCACTTGGCGCATCGAAGACGCCAGCTGTTCGACCGCGCCGAGTGCCTTGATTGATTCGTCAGCTTGGTGTCTGGCGGTTCCAGCCATCTGTCCAGCATTGTCTCTCAGCTTGCCCGCCGAGGTGTTGACACGTTCCGCAGCCTGGCGCACTTGTTTCATCAATTGTGAAAAACGCTGAATCATGAGATTGAATCCGTCCGCCAGATTGCCAAACATATCGGCCGTCACTTCACCGCGCTTGGTCAAGTCTCCTTTTCCGACATCTGAGACCAACACAAGGAACTGCACGAGTTGTTTTTGCATCCTGTCCCGTTCTTCTTCCGTCGAGACCAGGATCGTGATTCGATCCAACATGATATTGAACGCCTTGGCCATATGACCGACCTCATCGTCGCTTTCCAATCTTGCGCGGGCCTGCAAATTTCCCGCGGCAGCCTGTGTCGCGACGTCGGCGACATGGATGATGTCTCTTACAATGCTGCGCGCGAGGAAATATCCGATAGCGATTGCCAGGAGGAGTGCCGCAACTGCTCCACCGAGCATGACCCCGGTAAGATGTACGGCCATGCTTTGCCCGCTATCATTCAATTCGCTTGCCAGGTCTCGAATGAGTTGCGCCACCCATTGGAAGCGCCATATCGATCGGCCGTGCCACAACGCCACTTCAGTTGACAGCACTGCAGTAGCCAGTTCCCTCATCGACTGCCGCTGCTCATCCGTGAGTGAGGGGTCGAAGCTATCGTTCAACGCTCCCACTGTGCTTTCAGCCGACGCGAAGTATTCTCTCAACGTAAAGATGAGGACGTCCAGCTCTTGTCCGTCGCGACGGCCATCCACCGTCTCGTGCGTGGCGGAGGGCCGATACGTTTCAAGCGGCGTCAGGGTGCGCCTCTTCAATTCGGCGAGGGGAATGATGGCCTCGTCGAAATCACTTTTTTGTCTCTGGTCCGCAACGCTCAATAACGCATTATGATAGAGACTGAGGTTGGTGCTACTTACTGCGACATGCGAAACCCCCACGGTTGATTCATCATAAATGGAACGCAGCTGGCCCTTCAGCTGGTTGAGGCCCATCAAGCCGATCAGACCAATTGCCATCATGCCGACAATGATGACGGAAAACCCTATAAGGATCTTGTGCAGGGATTTCAGGTTTTTAAACCATGCACGAGGCGACCATTTCAATGTCCTCTTAACCTTAACCTTCGCCATGACTGTCCTCCTGCTCACTACTCGTGATAGGGTTTATCGTTGCCTGCACGATCGTTTTGCAATATGACGTTATGGACTTTGGTCATTGGCCATCCCCTCTATGGACGCCAACAGTCTCGATATTTCCAATATGGCGCTCAGTTTCTTCTCTGTTTTGAAGGACCCGGAAAGCAAGGGGAGTCTTTCGGCCGCAGTACGAACCGAGGGGGCTACTAGATCGTCAGACTGGATAGTGCGAATTTCCGGTACATCTTCGACCAGGATGCCGACTTGCTGAGTCCCATGACGCACAACTACAGCATATTTTGGCAGGATGGAAACGGATACGACGCCCAAAGCTGCTCTTACATCCGCGAGAGGAATGATGGTTCCACGTAGATTGGTGACACCGACCAGCGCAGCAGGCATTCCTGGTACAGGCGTGATCGACTCAGGCTCGAAGACCTCGCGGACTTGACGTAAGTCTATGGCGAACGTTTCTTCTCCCAATGCGACCAGGCAAACCCTCAATGATTCTGTGGATTTCGTCTGTTCCAGGACTAAGTCTGAATGAAGTTGAGGTAACTCACCTATGGAAATCATCGTTTCGCGGTTCCGCGCAGTATCGGTTCTCTCAGCGCAGTGCAAGCTTCACAGCTTGCAGAAGGTCCTCAGATTTGAAGGGCTTCACCACATGTCCGTTGGCCCCCTGTTGTTGCCCCCAGAACTTGTCGCTTTCCTGTCCCTTCGAAGTGCAAAGCACGATCGGAATGTTCTTGAAACGAGCATCGGTTTTTAAATCCCTGCACGCCTGAAACCCATTCCTGCCAGGCATGACCACATCCAAGACAATGAGGTCTGGTTTTTCGGAGACGACCTTGTCCTCCAACCCATCCGCAGTTGAGAACGATACAACGGTGTGTTGAGCAGCCTTAAGATACGACTCGATCAATTGCAGTTCTGCGTACGAGTCATCGACAACCATGATTTTGCTCATAAACCCCTTCCCCTCTCTTCAACAAATGTTCACGCTGTCCTCAATGCACCGGCATCACCACACTGATTGCACAAGCCGGTTCTCTTTCTTCTCCTGTCTGTTTGTGCATGCCAGCCGACGCGTGCGCACTTCTTTTGTTGCCGGGCACACCGGACATGCGGCATCAGCGACATTCTCGCGTGCAAGGCACTTTCCCCTATCCTTACAAACCTGATTCGTGCTGTTCTCAAGCAGTGTAACGACTTGGTGATAGTTGGCAAGAAAACGGTGAATATCGGCACCACCTTAGAGAAATCGGAACCGAGACTACCGCGGGAATCCGTGAAGCCGTATTGGGAAGGAACTAGACGAACCAACGATGAATGGGGCCACCTTATCTGCTGGCAGGATTTATATGCGGAGATATCCAATGAGACGGGACAAATCAAGGTGATGAGACACATGATCAGCCCACCGATCAAGTTCACCCTGTGATCGTACCGTGACTGTCTTTGATACGAGCTCGTCGAGAGGCTGAAGCCCTTTCCTTATACGAGCGTGATTGAGCCAGGCGCGACGGAAGCCAGGCTCATCAAACACTCCATGGATGTATGTGCCCCACACGAGACCGTCTTTTCGAACGGCTCCATCGAGCTCTTCTTCGTTTGGAGCGATCGACCGGCAAACTTCCTCACCCGGTACTGAATCGCGGCGAACTCTAAAACAGGGAAGTTCGTTCACGCGTCGCGTGACGCCCATATGGATCTGATACCCACGGACCAAGATCTGACTTCCCACGAAGACATCCTCCGTGCTTGCTTCCACTTGTGTGGTGCACTTGGCTTGCTCGATCTCCGTATCGGTATTCAAGTAGCCGAGTCCATCGCTCATCCCGCCCTGCTCGATCTCGCAAGGGTCCGAGATTGTTCGGCCAAGCATTTGATAGCCACCGCAGATACCGACAAGTTCTCGCCGACTATGCAGATGATTGTCGAGTGCAGGGACATATCCCTTCTCCTTCAAGTAGGAAAGATCTGCCAGCGTATTTTTGCTTCCGGGGATTATCACGACGTCGGTCTCGGCAAGCATGGATGGAGAGGTGACATACTTCAACGCGACATCCGTTTCAGACGCCAAGATGTTAAAATCGGTAAAGTTGCTCATATGCGGCAGTAAAATGACGGCAATATTGAGTCGGTCGGATGCAAAACTTGTTTGTCGGTTCTGATCGAGATCAAGGCTATCTTCTTGATCGAGCATCAGATCACGAAGAAACGGGACAACGCCCAACACCGGCAGCCCGCTTCGTGCTTCCACGAACTTCACCCCATCGGCGAATAGCGTGGTGTCACCACGAAATTTATTGATGATGATTCCACAGACTCTGGCGCGTTCGTCAGACTCCAGCAAATCCAACGTTCCAAGGACTTGAGCAAAGACACCGCCGCGATCGATGTCGGCGACCAGTACGACCTGCGCATCAGACAATTCGGCAACCGGCCAATTGACCAAGTCATACTTACGGAGATTGACTTCTGCCGCACTGCCTGCCCCCTCAATCACGACCACTTCGTATTGACTAGCCAACCGAGTATAACTTTCTTCAACCACGGTCCAGAGCCCTCGTCGGCCGTCAAAGTAGGCCGATGCCTCACGCTTCCCAAACACCTTGCCATGGACCACAACCTGCGAGCAGTTATCAGATTCCGGCTTGAGGAGGATCGGGTTCATATCAACATGGGGCAGAATCCTGCAGGCCTCTGCCTGTAGGGCTTGAGCTCTTCCGATTTCATGACCGTCAGGAGTGACGAATGAATTCAATGACATGTTTTGAGCTTTGAATGGTGCCACACGGGCACCTGTCCGATGAAGCAGGCGACAAATTCCTGCTGTGATCAAACTCTTCCCTACATCTGAGCCAGTACCGAAAATCGCAAGCGCACGCGCATTCACTGGGGCATCTCCCGCCACTTCCTCGCTTTGGTTAAGCCGCGGGAGACACAATAGGAGACCGCTCTTCCGATCAGCGCGCCCATAATCGTGTGGGTCCCGCTGTAGGTATGCAGCGGCCCCTCACTGCGCAAGCGGCATACAATGACAACCGCATCGGTACCCGTCCCAGTCGCAAGGTCTCTCCCTTTCCAACTTGGTATGGCATGGTCACGCAAGATGCCTGTCTTTGTCTCTGTAGCCACCTGCACTGCGCCGACCATCGCGGAGGTCGAGAGACTGCCATTCGTGATCAGGATGAGATTGATCGTTCCGACTCTCGTCGAATGTGTTTCCTTCCGTTGAGCGAGATACAGCGGCCACTCTCCGGCGCGGACCGCATTCGTGACCCCGACTGTGGCGAAACATTCTACCCAGAGTTTTCCTGCCGAGACTCGGGACGTGACAAGCTGTGTCATCGGTACAGCCGTCATGAGTCCGACAGTGTGATATCCGATGCTGAGCTGTGAAGCCAGCTTTCGCAGATAACGAGCTGGATCGGGAAAGTGTCCATTCATTCCGGGGTCCGCGTCCACGTGATGATTGATGACGTGCGAGGCAGATCTGAATCCACCACCTTGCGGTGCAGATGAGAGGACACGCTTCCGACCCCCGAGATTGATCACGAGCGTACGTCCAATCACTTGATGCCGGGTGTGGGCGCGTGCAGCAGGTTCCTTCATCACTACACACCGTCGTGAAGCAGATTCGACAAGGCTTGGATGAGCCGGTTATTCTCTTGCTGGGATCGCACGGCAAGTCGGATAGAACGAGCGTTGCATCCTGGAACGGATGAACAGTCCCGAACCAACAGTCCCTCATTTCGCAACTGCTCGGTCATTTCACGCGCGTGCCGGCCGCGAGGCAATTCCATAAGGAAATAATTGGTGTGTGTCGGCAACACTAAACAGCCTGGCAAAGCAGCGAGCAACATTTTAAACCGTTCGCGCTCTTGTGCCATGAATCTCAGACTTTGTCGCGCATGTGACGCATCGTTCAGAGCAGCGACTGCGGCGACCTGCCCCATCACGCTGACCGACCAAGGAGGCAGCTGTCGTCGCAATCGCCTGACAACTGTAGGCGTCGCCACAGCATATCCCACCCGCAGTCCCGGCAAGGCGTAGAATTTGGTCATGCTGCGTAGGACGACGACATGCGGCCAGGACGCCGCATGCGGGAGGACAGATCGTTCCGGACAATAATCGGCAAACGCTTCGTCGATCACCAGCCAAAAACCTCGCCGCCTGGCGGCAGCGGCTAGCCGCGCGACATCATCGCCTGAGCAGGCTTGTCCTGTCGGACTATTGGGATGACAGAGGACGATCCCATTGATGGAGCGGCCCTCGCTCCGTCCTGTCTCCATCACTCTGCAGAGACGGTCGATCGGAATAGCATACTGGTCGCTTCGGTCTGCATAGAGCGAGGTGGCCTGTCCTCCGGCTCGCCTCATCGCAGCGGCATATTCAGAAAAGGTGGGTTGGACGACGAGGAGCCGATGAATCCCTAGTGCACGAGGAAGCACATCAATCAGTTCTGTGGAACCGTTACCCACCGCGATCTGCTCCGGATCAGTACACCAGAACGTGGCCAGCGCCTGCCGCAGGTCCCAACAGTGAGGATCGGGATAGTGGCTCAACAAATGTCTGGACGCCGTGATGGCTTTCCAGACGTGAGAAGAGGGCCCCAGTGGGTTGATGCTGGCGCTGAAATCAAGAATCTCGTCAGGATCACGGTTCAGTTCTCGTGCGGCACCGTAGATATCCCCGCCATGCAGGCGCGTCTTCAGAGGAGGCATCTACAGCCCGCTGCGATAGAGACGCCCAGCATAGAGGCTGCCGCCATGACCTTCGCTGCCGACATGATGTCGCCCGGTCCTGCGTCCCGTCCGTCTTTGCCGAGAATAGGACGTACTTGTGCGATGCCGCCATAGAAGTTGGTGCCTCCCAATTTCACTCCTAAGATCCCAGCCATGGCCGCTTCGGGGCTACCGCTGTTGGGACTAGGATGTTGGCTTCTGTCGCAACGAAACACCCGCCACCCATTGCGGACCTGTTCCAGTTGTCCTGTGGTCAATCCCGCGCCAACGATGAGCAAGACTGCCGCTATACGAGCCGGAATCCAATTGGCCAGGTCGTCGAACCTGGCCGATGCCCATCCAAATTCCGCATAGCGCGCGTCTTGGTGACCGATCATCGAATCCAGTGTGTTGACGGCTTTATAGGCCAAGGCCAATGGGGCGCCGCCGATGACCAGATAAAACAGCGGGGCAATCACGCCGTCCGCCGCGCTTTCCGCGACCGTTTCTACTGTTGCGCGGGCCACCTCAGATTCGGAAAGCTCCGCCGTGTCTCGTCCTACGATCATGGATACCGCTCGTCGTGCAGCCGGAAGATCGCCGACGTCAAGTGGACCATTCACGGCGCGGACATGATCCCACAGATCTCGCGCGGCAAGTGTCATCGAAGCCAATCCAATCGACAGGATCGACCCCAGCCACCCCGCGAAATATTCAGCCTCTTCAATCATGACGGCGCCGATCCAATACGTCATAATCGGCAACCCTCCGGCCAGACAGATTCCCGCGAAGCGAAGGCTCGTACTACTCCGACAGATCGTTCGTACTCGGTGATCGATCCATGCAATGCACCGCCCCATCACACGGACCGGATGCGGCAGCCGGCGCGGATCTCCACACATCGCATCGAGGGCTGAAGCGATAAGGAGTTCGCCGCCGGTCATGATAACCGGAGCAAGAGAGGAACGAGCAGCAGGAAGAGAATCTCGACCACTTCATTGACCGCCCCAAGTGTATCTCCTGTGATTCCGCCGAACCAGCGATGGCAGGCTCGCCAACCGACAAGGACGATCAGAGTCCCAGCCAGGAGGATCAGACATGCGCCCACTGCTCCGAAACCTCCTGCCAGCGCGATCGTCAATATCATCGTGGAAATGGCAACGTGCCGCCAGGACAAATGGGTGAGGAACGGTGCCGCCAATCCCCCTTCCGTTCTGGCATAAGGCGAAATCCAAGCCAGCGTGACCATCGCCCAACGTCCCATTGCCGGCATGCAGAGTAGAGCGGGCAACCGCAACTCATGCGGCAGCACCATCAACCCGGCATATCGGAGAATCAGCGAGAGAAAAAGCCCTGTTGCGCCGATTGCGCCGATGCGCGGATCGCGCATGATCGAAAGCCGTCCCGCCGGTGTACGGCCGCCTGCCAATCCATCCACTGTGTCGGCCAACCCATCCTGATGAAGCCCACGTGTCAGCAACACCAACAATACGATCAGGAGCACATTCACGACAGTGGGCGATAATATCGCGGTCAATCCTAAGTCAGTCACGATGAGCCCACCGCCGATCAGCAAGCCGACGACCGGATACCAGGCCATCGATGTGGCCAGCTCCGGTGCGGTGGGTTGATGATGAGTCCGGCTTAAGGAAATCGTTGTCAGAAAATGGCAGGCAAAAATGAATGGACGAGCCACGGTTCCCATACCTGTTACGCCTTGTCGGACACGCCTGCCTCGTCGAATGTCGCCATCTCTGTATAGATTTTGACCGCAGCACAAACCAGATCCATTCCTAAACAGGCTCCCGTGCCCTCGCCAAGACGCAAGTCGAAATCCAACAGCGGTTTCAGCCTCAGATGGTCCAAGACTACGTGATGACCCTGCTCGACTGAACGATGGGAGGCAAGGAGATACTCGCGGCACAAGGGCTGAAGCCTGACGGCAATCAACGCCGCGGCTCCAGCAATGAAGCCGTCCAACACAACGGGCACCCGAGCCGCAGCCGCCCCGAGCATCAGTCCGGCCAATCCACCGATTTCCAGTCCGCCGACCTTTGCCAAGACATCGAGCGGGTCTGCCGGATTGGGGCGATGCAGTTCCAGCGCTTGCTGTATCACCGCCGCCTTGTGTATACGGCCCGACTCGTCGATGCCGGTCCCATGTCCAGTCACCTCTGTCGGGGGCCGGCCCGTCATCACCGCCGTAATGGCGGCGCTTGGTGTCGTATTACCGATACCCATCTCACCGGTACCGATCAGGCCGACCCCCTCCCGCACGGCTTCTGTAGCCAGTTCAACTCCGACCATCACGGTCTGCTCTGCTTGGCTGCGTGTCATCGCCGATTCAACCGCCAGATTGCGTGTGCCTTTCATGACTTTTCGATCAAGAAGACCGGGTACGGCGCCGAACTCATAATCGACGCCGATATCCACCACTTGCACATCCACACCGGCATGCCGTGCCAACACATTCACTCCTGCTCCACCCCGTAGAAAATTCAGCACCATTTGAGGCGTGACTTCCCGCGGATAAGCGCTCACCCCTTCCAGAGTCACTCCATGATCGGCGGCAAAGGTAAATACGACACCGCGCGGAACATTTGGCTTCAACTCGCCGGTGATGGCGACGTACGACGCCGCCAATTCTTCGAGACGCCCGAGACTGCCGAGCGGCTTGGTCAGCCGATCCAATCGCGCTTGTGCTTTCCCCCGCAGACTCGCATCGAGAGGTTGAATTCGGCGGCACAGGTCCTGTATCGACATGACGGCTCCTCTATTCATTTCAGGCGAAGCGATATTCCAGTGACAACTAGATGCACTTCATCTGCTCCGGCGGCGATCTGTTGATTCACCCGTCCAGCAAGATCACGAAATGCTCGCGCCGTCGGCTCAGTCGGAACCAGACCGAACCCTAACTCATTGCTGACGATGACCACCCTGGCCGCTGCGATCCGCATCATCTGCAAAAGCATTTCAACTCGCGCGAGAACGACCGATTCTTTTAGGCCGGTGCCGACCAGATTACTTAGCCACAGTGTGACGCAATCGAAGAGAATCGTTCGGTACCGAGGTCCTTGCTTGACAAGCCATGCCTCCACTTCGAGCGGCTCTTCAACCGTCTCCCAATTCGCTGAACGTGAGGCCTGGTGCCGAGCGATTCGCACCGCCATTTCATCATCCAACCCCTGCCCCGTGGCGACAAACGCGCGCGGCCCTCGTGAGCCGGCCAATTGAAGAGCGGTCTCACTTTTTCCTGACGATGCTCCGCCAATCACAAAAATGATGCGGCTTTGTGCTTTTCGTACTGGTGGACGTTTACTCGATTTTCTTTGTGACATCGCGCTCCCATAAGAATTCCGGCTCATCCTGCGTCTTGGCCACCCAGCGACCCAAGACGAACAGCGCATCACTCAGTCGATTGAGGAACTTGATGATCGTCGGATCGACCGGCTCCGCTTTCGACAGAGCGACGCATACCCGTTCGGCCCGGCGACAGATCGTCCTGGCTTGATGGAGAAAGCCCGACACCTTCCCGCCTCCCGGCAGGATGAACTCTTTGAGCGGCTCCAAAGCTTTTTGACAACGATCGATCAGTTTTTCAAGGCGCGTGACATTCTGCGCCGTCACCTGGGGCATGTTCTTGAACGTCTGTCCGGGCGCAGTCGCGAGAATGCTGCCGACATCGAACAACTTGTTCTGCACCCAGCGCAACTCGTCTTCGAGTTGTTGGGCCGCCGGGGATTCCTCTTTCATGTCGGCATTGATGACCCGCACTACACCGACTGACGCATTGAGTTCATCGACCGCCCCATAGGCTTCGACGCGCAAGCTGTCTTTCCATACTTGTTGACCACCGGCCAATCGTGTTTTTCCTGCATCGCCGGTTCTGGTATAGACCTTCGTAATCCGCATCACCGTTTCCCCTTACGCTCAGTCATCCTATTGCCCCATGACTCATAGTGAATGAGCTGTTCCAGCGGAATCCGTTCACGCCATCCGGCAGTTTCCAAATCGGGTCGTGTCGCAAAGCTCGATACATAGCCGAGACAAAGATAGGCCAGTACTTTGACCGACTTGGGCACTCCCAACACCTGTTTCAAGGCACTGTGATCGAGAATGCTGACCCATCCCACTCCGATGCCTTCCGCACGTGCGGCCAGCCAGAGGTTTTGAATGGCGCAACAGGTACTATAGAGGTCCGTGTCGCGCACCGTAGTACGACCCAGCACATGAGGACCTCCCCGCTCGCGACTGCACGTCACGCCGATATTGATCGGAGCTTCCTCGATCCCTTCAAGCTTGAAATTTCGGTAGAGCGCAGCGCGTTTTCCCTGGTAACGGGTTGCAGCTTCGGCATTGGTTTTTTGGAACATTTGTTTCACCGCGCGTTTGGTCGACCGATCACTGACCACCACAAAATCCCATGGCTGCATGAATCCAACCGACCCGGCATGGTGAGCCGCGGTCAGCACACGTTTCAAAATATGCTCCGGGATCGGCGTCGGCAGAAAGTTGCGGCGGACATCACGGCGCTCAAAGATCGCCCGATAAACGGCATCGCGCTCCGCCGTGGTGAACGCGTGGTGGTGACCCTCATGTTGTCGGGCGGCATCCGACGCCGAAACTATTTCTTCGCGATAAGATCGTACGGCTCTGACGATACTGGTTTTCCCTGGCATGTCGTTCCTTCTTCCGACCCTCGACCGAACAGAAACCCGTCCTTATTCGGACGAATGGGTATAGGTTTTCATTCAATCAGTCCGGACTCACCGCTTGCCTAGTTGGACGTCCTCAATCGGTCGCTCTGCGCCGTCGATACACCGGTCGCGCTGAAGAACGCATGAATGACACAGGCAATACCCGTATAAAACAACACTGCGGAGAAAGACCATGGGAAGTACTTCACGAAGCGCGAAGCGAACTGTATCAGGTTCGTCTGTTCGAAACGGCCGGAGAAAAAGTAAAAGCTTCCGCTGGAGATCAATTCACAGAGAACAGTGCCGACAAATAGACTCACTGTCAGTGGAAACAGCGTCGCTGCCCTCTCCTGGTGATGCCTGGCATACCAGCTCCCGGCTCCCCACAACATGCCATAGGCCGGCAACAAGAAACCATAGGCTGGACTGACACAGAAGTTATCGACTCCTCCCCAAGTGATAGCAGCGAAGTCGAGAAGCGCGGCTTCGGTCAGCAACGCCGGAAAGATCCAGCGAGAGCGAAGATAGATGCCTGCCAGAAAGAAGACAGCCCAGGACGCGGTCGGTAAATATTCAAGCGCGCCAAAATGGTGACCTCGTGTGGCTGCCATGAGAGTGGCCAAAGTGATGCCCAGTACGATCTGCGCTCGTGGTGAATCTGTAATCATGTCGTCATGCCTCTTATGTGGTTGCGGGATAGCCGACGCTGAATATCTTCAACTCGTCTGTCATGAAGTGGGATTCTGGTCAGTCTGTGCTGCCTGAGGTCCCAACTTACCGGTCGAGATTTTTCTCAAGCATACTGGACAGAGACAATCCTCATACCGTGCTGCGATCCAATCCATTTGTTCTTCCGTCGCGCCGATAGTCCCGCACCAACATTGATATCCGCAGCATTGAAACGCCTGCCCGCAGCGCTCGCAGGTTTTCTGGACCGGTCCTTTCAAAATTCAACCCCCGGCTGTGCCTTGATGCCTTTTCGGAAAGGATGCTTCACTTGCTTCATCTCCGTCACCAGATCGGCCTCTTCCAGAAGCGCCGCTGGCCCTCCTCTACCGGTGATCACCACATGTTGCATCGCTGGGCGATCGCGAAGCACCAATAGTACCTCTTCAAGGCGGACATAGTCGTACTGCAGCGCGATATTGAATTCATCGAGGACGACCATGGCATAGGAAGCATCGCGCAGGAATTCACAAGCCGTCTTCCACGCCTGTTGTGCAAACTGCGTGTCTCGCGCACGATCTTGAGTTTCCCAGGTATAGCCTTCTCCCATCCGGAGGAAGATGACTCGATCGCCAAAAGACGTTAGAGCGCGCTCTTCCGCAGTGTCGATGGCGCCTTTGATGAATTGCACGACCGCTACCTTCCAGCCATGCCCGATACAGCGCAACACCATGCCCAGCGCGGCGGTCGTCTTCCCTTTGCCGGCGCCGGTATAGACCATCAAGAGGCCCTTCTCCCGTTGCGCCTCCTCAATGCGTCGATCAACCGAGGCCTTGAGGCGGTCCATTCTCGCTTTGTGTTCCTCGACGGACTGTTCCTGATGCATGTAATTCACCCTATCTCCATTCTCATGCCAGCGTTTCATGACATCTTCCCTGCCTGAGTGAGACAGGCCTGAACAAAGCCCTGTGCAACCAGGGGATTTGAGGCCCAGTGGGCATGCACATAGGACGCGAGGGTGTTGCCGACTCGATACCCTTCGCGCAGGACCTCTCCACTGCGACTCCGACGAATTGTGTATAGGTGGTCGACATCCGACCGTAGATGGAAATCGGAATAGCGAAACTGGTGTCCTCGAAATCGCAAGCCGGATGGACCCAACAGAGTCGTGTCTTGGGTTTCCACTTCAACATAGCCCAGGGCTTGGAGTCGATCACGCATCACGGCCTCACCGGGAATCAACCCAACCATTTCATGCAGTCTGCCATCAAGGGTGCGGATACCGCTCGACAGATACATGAGCCCTCCGCACTCGCCGTAGATGGGTTTTCCATCCGACGCAAAGGCGGCGACAGCCTTGCGCATCGAGTCATTCTGAGAAAGCGGTTCGGCGTGCACTTCGGGATACCCACCGCCGAAGTAAAGACCATTGACCTCAGGAAGCCTTTCATCGTGAATGGGAGAAAACCGCACAAGCTTGGCGCCAAGGTATTCCAAGCGGCGGAGATTGTCCTCGTAGTAAAAGTGGAAGGCTTCGTCGAATGCGAGCCCGATGCGGCAACAGGGAGTCACTACAGCGGGTGCTTCGATAGATGCGCAAGCAGGCGCATCTTGGGCGAGGGCCATGATGGCGTCGAGATCGCACCACGCGGCGATACGCTCGCCCCACGCCGACAGGATGCGATCCGGCACCACGTTCGCCGTGGCGGTTTGCAGACCCAGATGCCGTTCCGGAAAGACCAATGTGTCCTCGTTCGGTAGACCTCCTAAGACTGGAAGAGATCCAGCCATGGCCGTGCGCAACAACTCCAAATGCCCACGGCTTCCAATGCGGTTGCAGATGATCCCGGCCAAGCGGAGATTCCTGTCATACGCCTCAAATCCCCGAGACAATGGAACGATACTCCTCGCCATGCCGGAGGCATCACAGACAAGCACGACCGGAGCGTCCAGCCATTTGGCAATTTCCGCTGTCGATCCTTCATCACCGGTCGGCGACGCCCCATCATATAAGCCCATGACTCCTTCGATCACGGCGATATCGGCATCCCCTGAGGCTCGCAAGAACGTCTCAATCACTGCCTCTCGCCCCATCATCCAGCCGTCGAGATTATGGCAGGTAGTACCGGCGGCGCGGGCATGATAGGTCGGATCCAGATAGTCCGGCCCGCATTTGAAGACCGCGACTCGCAGACCGTGCGCGCGCAAGGCCCGGATGAGTCCGACCGTCACGGTGGTTTTCCCGACATGACTCGATGTGCCCGCAATCACGAGACGAGAAATCATATGGATTTCACCTCGCAGTCGGCACGACCCTCGGATTGTTTCCCGTCTAGCGTCCTCACATTCGTCGGCATGGGCTTCGCCTGCTTCCTGGACTCGGGATCGGCCTTCCGAAAGCGATGCGTGAAGCTGGGATCATAGAGTCTCGATTCGGCAAAATCGCTAGATGTCAGCACTCGGCCGATCAACACCATCGATTGAGAGCGAATGCCGGCCGCTCGGACCTTGTCCCGGATATCTCCAAGCGTGCCCCGCACGATCTGCTGATCCGGCCATGTCGCGCGATGCACGACAGCAACCGGACAATCGGTTCCATACGAGGGGATGAGGGCTCTGCTGATATCGTCGAGCAGCGTGATGCTGAGGAAAAGCGCCAGTGTGGCCTGATGCCGAGCCAGATCTTCCAGTTTTTCTCCGTCCGGCATCGGTGTCCGTCCCTCCGCACGAGTGAGGATCACCGTCTGGCACAGCTCGGGAAGGGTTAATTCGCGGCCCAAGACTGCAGCGGCGGCGGTGAATGAAGAGACGCCGGGGACAATCTCATAAGAAATACCTTGCTGCTCCATGCGCCGCATCTGCTCCGCGGTGGATCCAAAGATCAGTGGATCACCTGTATGGACACGGGCGACGTCACGATCCGCATCGCGCGCCGCGATAATGACCTCCATGATCTGGTCGAGCGTCATGCCGGACGAATCGAGCACCCGCGCATCCGGCCTTGCATGCGCCAGGACCTCTGGAGGCACGAGCGAGCCCGTGTACAGCACGACCGGACATGATGCGATCAGGTCGGCTCCGCGCAGCGTCAGTAAACGGGGATCGCCCGGTCCGGCTCCGATTACATAGACTCGCACATTCAGGTTCCCTTCATGTACAGCGCAGCACCGTATCCCGCACGATCTGCCAAATTGGTGGCGGGATCTCGCCAAGCCATCGAGCCGGTGTGATTGCCGCCACCAGATCGGAGTCCTCATCCTGTTGTCCGGTTACAAGTCGCCACAGACGTTCGCTGATAGACCCGGTCCGCCGGATGAGAAAGGTTTCCACCAGCAGACGCGGGAGCGATTCGTCTTCGACTTCGAGCTGGAGATAGGGCGGCGCGATGTCGACGGCCCGGCATGGAGAGAGTCGAATAAAGGGCCGCTTGAGGGCATCGATCTCGTCATTTGGTGGCTCAAAGCCGGCTACGGCCCAATCGCATGGCATCTTTGTATTCCCTATGAGGTAGTACTGATCCTGCGTCTCCGCCACAATCGCACCAGCTAATCGCCCCACCCGTGCCATCACTCAACCTTTCTGCCCATGTCCGCCGCTGTGACAAGCGAGAAACCTGGTCTCTGGCCTGGTAGTACTCCACCGTCCGATCTGTACTTGTTCGTATAGCCGCGCGGCGTGACCATATAGCCTTCAAAGGTGAATGTCTGGCTCGAACCCACCAGCACAGTCGTGAGCATTCCGATCTCGTACTCGAGGAAATGATCCAGATCTGTCAAGATGGTGTGTTGTAGTTTTCTATAGGCACTCTTGACCAACGCCACAGGCGTTGTGCCCTCGCGGTAGCGGCGAATAATGGTCTGCGCCTCGACGATCTGGCGGGTCCGTCGCCCGCTCGCTGGATTGTAGAGCCCGATGACGAAATCTGCAGAGGCAACGGCATCGATTCGCCGCGCGATCACAGGCCATGGAGTCAACAGATCCGACAGAGAAATCGCGCAAAAATCATGGACGAGCGGAGCGCCGACCAACGAGCCGCAGGAGTTGAGCGCCGTCATACCGGGGATGAGGCGAAGCTCCGGCGAGTCACCTCGTTTCCATTCGATGTCCCGCAACACCTCGAATACCAGGCCGGCCATGCCATAGACGCCGGCATCGCCCGACGAGATCAATACGACTTTCTCTCCGGCGCGGGCTCGTTCCACTGCCGCCCGCGCACGGCCGATTTCCTCGGTCATCCCGGTTCTGATGATGTCCTTGCCTTCGATCAAATGCCACACGAGTTTAATGTAAGTCGTGTAGCCGACGATCAACTCTGCCTCGGTGATCGCAGACAGGGCCGCCGGTGTCGTGTGCTCACCAGCGCCCGGCCCGATCCCGACCACGGAGAGCACTCCCTTGCTGTTACTCATACATTCGCCTCCGTCATGCGCTTGTGAAACGGAATCCGCGCAACGGCCAACGTCATTGATCGACCGGCATTCGGTTCGGTATAGGTCTGTTTGGGGACAAGTAAGGTTGGGGTGCCGGCACCCAGCAGGGCAGCCGGCTCAGCCACACCGCGTGACCCCACGAAACGCTTGACGGCTTCCGAGGGATTCTCAATGCCCGGCACGACATCGAGATCTTCGGCCGGGAACGTCTGTATCGGCCAGTGAAAACGTTCCGCAAGGGCTAAAAATGCCGGTTCATCCTTCTTCTTGTCGATCGTCGCAACGACCTTCACGGATTTTGGAGAAAGCCTGTGCTTGGCGAGCAGCATTATGACGCCGCGCTCGACCAGGTCTGGGGCGGTTCCCTTGTCACACCCCAATCCCAGGATCAGACTCTTCGGCCGATAGATCACTGCCGTCTCCCAATGTATTGGATGCGTCTCATGAAAATCACGATCGGTCGCGACCAGCAACATTTCGAACTGCCGAGGGTCGGCCTGTTCCAACGAAGTCATATAGGTGACGCCCTCCGGTAATGGCTTGTCTGAAGGCCACCAATCGGGCTCGCCGCTTTCTTGCACAAAGGCGACTGGAGCGGCGTTCACGACGGCGGCACAACCGCGCGTGACATTGCGATCCGGATCATCGAGTTGCCATCCCAAATTTCTGCCGAGGATGTCCACAGTCAACGTCCCGCGCACATCGGAGGCGGTCGTAATGACCGGCTGCGCGCCCAAGACTTCGGCCACTCTTGTCGTGAACGCATTGCCTCTCCCCACATGCCCTGACAAGACACAGATGCTGAATCGCGCATCGTCGTCGAGACAAATCACGGCTGGATCGATCTTCTTATTCTTCATGAGCGGTGCGATCATGCGGACGACCGCCCCGACGCTGATGATGAAGACATGACAATCATAGGCGGTGAATGTCTCAGTGAGGCAGGGACCCATCGGAAGCGGCAGCGGGTGTGATGCCGTTCCACCCGGCACCAAGGCACGGAGTTTCTCAGACACGTACAAATCGGCGCCTGACAGGCTCTCAAGAAGTTTGATCGCGATCTGGATGCCATGCTTCGTGATGACATAGACCGCAAACGGTCGTCGTTCGGTCGTCATTACGCTTCGCCTCGAAGCGGGACCGCACCAGCCAAGAGGCCGCTGTGCTCCTTACGGGAGACGATCACCATGGCAAAACAATCTCCACGCTCCGCTTGCACTAGGCGCAGATTGCGCACAATACGCTGCTCTGCCATCGTCGCCTTCGACACATACACGGCGCGATCGAGGAGCCCCATGTGGTCGAGCGCTTCAACAATGTTTGGTATCTCGGCCCCCAGTTTCATTAAAACCACCGTGTCGAATTCTTGAAGCAACCTTTCCAGATCTTGAAGGCCATAGGTTCCAGGGACGATGGCGATACGCTCCTGACCGTCGGCCAACGGGATACCGGTGACGGCCGGTACCGCCGTGATCGAGGACACGCCGGGCACGACTTCGATCACCACACCCGGCCACCGGCGCGGAGCTTCCTGCTTAAGGTAAATGAATGTGCTGAATAGCGAAGGATCGCCTTCGGTGGCGAAGGCGACATCCAAGCCTCTTTCCAACCGCTCCCCAATGGCGTTGAAGGCCTTGTCCCAAGCAGGTCGCAATTGCTCGGGATCCTTCTTCATTGGAAACGTGAGGAAGAGGCGTTCCTGGTTCAGCACGCTCCCCAATACCGGCTTGATGATCTGCCAGGCCTTCGAGGTTCCATAGTCCGAACTGCGGGGCAACGCGAGCACGCCGGTCCGGCGCAAAACGTTCAGCGCCCGCAATGTCAGCAGGTCCGATGCCCCCGGACCGACACCGACTCCATACAGCGTCCCGTAGGTCATGCCGGCACCTCGGCTGCTTCAGGCTTCGTCACGGCAAAAATTTGAATGGGGTTCAGCGCCTCGTAACGGAGATAATGGGCCAGCGGTTCGGACCTTGATACTTGTAACAATGTGACTTCTGGAACAAGGCGATGACGCCGAATGGACTGGTACGCTTCGCCAGCATTTTCTAACGTGATGGTATTGACTACCAGACGTCCGCCGGGATGCAGGCGTTCAAGTGCGACATCGATGATGGCCTCCATGCTGCCCTTGCTGCCGCCGACAAAAATTGCATGGGGAGACTCCAGATCCGACAAGACCACTGGGGCTTTACCTTCCACTACTCGCACATTGTCCACGGCATGGATCCGCATGTTGTCCCGGCAAATCTCCGCGCCTTCTGGGTCGACCTCGATCGCGTAGATGCGGCCTTCCGGGGCAAGCCAAGCCGCTTCAATGGAGACCGACCCGGATCCCGCGCCGATGTCCCAGACGACACTATCCGGTTTGATGTGAAGCATCGCGAGGGAGAGCAGACGGACCTCCCGTTTGGTGATCAAGCCTTTCTTGGGCATCCGTTTCGCGAAGGCCTCTTCGTGCAGGAAGGGAATCGTCGGCGGTCGCCGCCACCCTGGATCGTCTCGTCTCAGCAGCAACACATTCAACGGCCGGATATCCTCCGTGACCGTGAGCTCTTGCAACGAGAAGGCACGTACCCGTTCATCGGCTGCGCCCAGACTTTCACAGACCCATGCCTGCCATCTCGTTTCTCCAGACTCAGTCATATGCGCCGCAATCTTCGTCGGTGAATTCGTGTCATCAGTGAGAACCGCCAGCTTCGAGAGACGTTTCAATTTGGCAAGAAATCCTGTCAACGGACGCCCGTGCAAGGAAATGAACGCGGCATCGTCCCACTTGAGACCTGCGCGGGCAAAGGCGAGCTGCACTGACGAGAGCTGCGGTATGATCTCCACATGCTCAGCTCCTATCTTTTGGATCACGAGCCCGCCCACGCCAAAAAAGAGAGGATCCCCCGATGCCAAGATGCACACATTCTGTTCTTCGGCCAGTTGAACGATCTCATCGAGCGCCGAGGCGATTCCGTTCTTCAGTGAAATCCGCCTGCCATGAAACTGCGGAAAAAATTCCAGATGGCGCTCACCTCCCACCAACACTTGTGCGTTCGTGATGACACCCATGGCCCGGCTCGTCAGGCCTAGGCAGCCGTCGTCCCCGATTCCCACCACAGAGACCGCTTTCCTGCGACTCATGACCGCCCCTCCGTCGATAGCAGCAACAGGGCGTGGATGATCGCAACGGCGATCGGGCTCCCCCCCTTGCGGCCGGTTGCGACGATGAACGGCCGGGCCAATGATAGGGTGACCTCTTTCGATTCGGCCGCCGAAACAAATCCCACCGGGACCCCGATCACCAATGCCGGCCTTGCACTCTCTTCGCGGACTAGACGCGCCAATTCGAGAAGCGCCGTCGGTGCATTCCCGATCGCGACGATCGCTCCATTGAGCACATTCAGCCGATGGGCTTTCCGCATGGCCTCGATCGCCCGCGTTGAGTTATTCGCCTTGGCCGTCGCGATGACGTCATCGTCGGCGATGAAGGACTGGACGGTACATCCATATGATGACAGCCGGTCCTCATTGAGACCGGCTGCGATCATTTTTACATCGACCAGGATCGGACATCCGGAGAGAAGCGCCGAGATGCCGGATGTCACCGCATCGGGATGGAAGCGCATCAAGGTCTTGAATTCGAAGTCCGCCGTCGCATGGATGACGCGCCGCACGATTTGCCACTCAGGAGGAGCATAGCCATGTGGTCCCGCTTCTCGGTCGATGATGGCGAAGCTGTTGTCTTCGATAGTGCGCCCCAGCGAGGTCATTTGCCGCATGTCGTTCATACGGCCGCCTCCGGAAAGCATCCGAGCAATGTCCCGTTGAAGTCAACTAAACAGACATCAATCGATAGGCCACCGCCCGCATGGCGAGTGCAATGTTCGGCGACCTTTTGACAGATGCGGGAGGTGATGCCGACCAATCCGGCCGCACGACACAGTTCAAGCACATGGCGCGCGGTATTGGCTTGGCGTATCGCCGCAATCAACTCCAATGGGGCACCCAACTCAGCTACAAGCGAGGAGAGAAATTCCATGTCTACTTCAGATCCAGCCGCGTGAGTTTGCATCTTGCCCGCCGCCATTTTGGACAACTTGCCCATCATCCCGACAATGATGACGCGGGGGATTGACCGGCGCGCGCAATGCTTGACGCCCACGCCGATGAAGTCGCCCACCTGGATAAAGGCTTGTTCCGGAAGATGCGGATAGAGGGCCATTGCATAATGCTCCGACTTCCCACCGGTCGTCAGCACGAGCTCACACAATCCGTTTGCCGCCGCCACCTCGATCTCTTGTATCACGCTGGCTCTGAAAGCCGCCGTGGAATAGGGTCTCACGATGCCGGTTGTACCGAGAATGGAAATTCCCCCAATCAGGCCGAGCCGCACATTGGTCGTTTTCTTGGCCATCTCTTCGCCTCCCGGAACCGTGATCGTCACCACGGCGCCGTGGTACGGCGAAGCCGCCAGTTCTTCTTGGATCATCTCCGTAATATTCCGTCTCGGGACCGGATTGATCGCAGGTCCGCCAACCTCAAGCCCCAGCCCGGCCTTCGTCACCGTGGCTACACCGAGGCCACCTCGGATTTCGATGCCCGGCTCGACCCGGAGTTCGATTTCGACGATCAGCTCGGCACCGTTCGTGCAATCTGGGTCATCGCCCGCGTCCTTGATGACGCTGCAGATCGCCCGACCATCCACCCGCTCGCACCGTTTGAGCGCGAATGTGGCTCGCGTTCGATTTGGCAGCGTCGTTTCAATAGCTGACAATGGCACGTTCTGGACGAGACTCCGCGCCGCCGCTTTGGCGGCGGCCGCCGCACAGGCGCCGGTCGTATAGCCCGTGCGCAGGCCCTTCTTTCGTCCTGTCTCTTTGGTCCCATCCATAAGGTCATCAGCTCGCCTCTTCGGCCAGGCGAGCAAAGCGTGTGTGCACGTTCGCAGCTCGTTCCGCGTCGTAACGTTCCGTCTGCGATGGATCAGTGCCTCGAAATGACAGACGACAGACCAGCTCTCCGTCGGTGCTCCGCACTTCCAAGGCTGCATTGGTCTTGTTCGGTGGAGTATATCGAAGCGCGTGACAGCTCTGCATCCTCAGATGAATATGGGAGCCGAACTTTTCCCCGATCGTTGCCCACTCCTTCCCGAGCGCCACTTTCAAGGGCCCGCGCATTTCAACAATCGCTGTTGCTGTACGCACGATGAAGCTGGTCTCGGTCAAACTCATCGCCTCTTCCAGGATCGTGAAGGTCTCGCGTGGATCCCTCATGCGGACTTCTTCGGCATATTGAAGAAGGATTCGACGTTCTCGTTGCTGACAGGCACTCCGGCGCTGACGAGATCATCCAGCAGGGCGACGTTCACCGCCCCGTCTCCGGAAACAAAAGCTCGCGTGAGAGCGGGTCCGAAGAGGATCTGTCGCAGAACGGTCCGGACAGCAGGTAGGCGAGCATCGTGATTGGTTGCCGGGATCGTTCCAATCCTCACGTCGCAGCATTCGGCGGGGATCAGCCCCCGCACGTACTCTTCGGGAAGGAAGTAATCGACCGAAGGTCTCAACCAGATGAACATCGTCCCGTCAAGCAGCGGGAAGAACCGCATCGATTGTATCAACCCCAGTGCAGCCGTCACTCCTGTATCCGTCGAGAAGACCAGAGTGGATCCTGGGGTATCTTCCCGCAGGTAGAACTTTCCCCAGGGCCCGCTGAACGACACCTTCGCCCCCGGTTCAAGTCCATGGATATAATCAGAGCCGGGGCCGTTCGGAATATGCTGTACGGCCAATTGAACACGCCTCTGGTCGTCATCGCTGCTGATCAACGAATAGGCCCGCTTGATCGCCTTCCCGTTCGAGGCGACAAGCCCACTGTCGATGATCATGTACTGACCACCGAGAAACCCTAACGGTTCCGCGATCTCCAACTCAAGGAGGCGCGTATGATCGCCGACAGTTCTCGCCAAAACGACCTCGGCTGTTTTTGGAACCGCCATGACTATTCCGCCGGATAGATCTCGTGCACGAAATCATGCATTTCATCGAGATCGCAATAGAAGTTCGTCAATCCCTCGATGAGATGGCGCAAATCGAGGTCCACTTTTTTGGTGAGGACGATCAGAGTCCGTAAATAGGGCAATTTGGGATCGTCGGCCTTGGTTCCTGACACCCGCTCTTCCAGCCCAGCGATCGCGCTTTCATAGAACACTTTCAGCTCGGCGAGGTCCTTGGCGACGCACAGCGAGCGAATGGGGCCAGGTTGATCCGCTGCGGAGCCAAGCTCGGCCAACTCATGTTGACGCTCGGCTTCGTCGTTGACTCCCAGGACTTCCATCAAGCCGAGACGGAGTGCTGCGATTTCATGACAGGCCATGATGATTCCTCCTCCTACTGCATGATGTTGTCGATGAGTCGACCGACGAGCCGATTGGCCAGCAGATGCTCGTCGACTAATTCTTGCGCGTCTGCTTGTGTAACGCCTCGATACCAAATACCGTCCGGATAGACGGCGACCGTCGGCCCTTCGCCGCAGCGACCCATGCAAAGCGTCCGGGTCACTTTGATGTCGGCGTTCCGACCTTCTTCTGTGATGAGTCGTCGCAATTCGGCGACGAGCAGGAGGCTTCCCCGATCGGCGCAATCGGCATTCGTACAGACCAGCACATGCTTTGTGAGCGGACGATGCGCGTGCACATGCGGCATCGCCTGCGTATGGGTGAAGGTATGACGCAAGCTCCACAGCAAGGCCTTGATGCCTCCGACCTTATCCGTTACCCCTGAGACAGGGACTCGATACTGACAGGTATCACAGGGCAGAGGGTGCGTCCCTTTGATGGCTTCGCTCATGCGCTCATCAATGAGATGAAAGAGACGCTCATCGCGACCCAAATGCGTTGCCTGTTCGATCTTGATCCAAGGATAACGTGAGCGAAAAGCCGTGACTTGCTCGCTGATTTTGTCGATCAATCTCCCGCCGAACAGAAAATAGGGGACGACTACGATTCGCTCCGGACGCGCTCGTGCAACGAGTTCCGCGGCTTCCACAAATGTCGGTCTCGTTATGCCGATAAAACTCGGCAGGACCCAACCTAAATTGCGGCCTTCGGTGAATAGGCGCACGGCCTTGCAGAATTCGGCATTCGCATCCGGATCACTCGATCCACGGCCGACAACGATGACGGCGGTTTTCAGGAGCTCCCGCGCGCCGTCCAATTCCGGCTTTGCCCGTTCGTACGCCAGATCGACGAGAGAGGGGTGGACACCCAGAGCCCGTGCTACGGCAAAACGGGGACAGGGAAATTCATGACGTGCCTGAGCCAGAGCCAGCGGAATGTCGTTTTTGACGTGTCCTGCGGCGAACAAAAACAGCGGGAGCACCACGACGACATCGACTTGTTGAGCCAAACAGCGGAGGGCTGTTATCAATGAAGGTTGAGCAAGCTCGATATACCCATGGGCTACGGTCAGATCGGGACGCCTCGATCGATAGATCGCGACCAGCGCTTCGAACTCAAGGTTTGCCTTCGAGTCCCGGCTCCCATGCCCAACGATGAGCAGTCCCGTGCTCATGCGACAGGGTCTGGTTCGGAGAGTTGCGCCCAAGCGTGGGCTTTTGGATCAGTCACCCGCTCTTGCGGCGGAATTGCAGGCATAAAAAACCTCCCGTCCCGCAGCGGAACAAGAGGTCACATGCCGAGAAGGCAGGCGCAATCTCCGTTACCGCGCGGAGAAACAAACCCCTGTCTGCTCGGGTAGGTCTCCTGGCTCATGAGTTCAGAAGGTAAGACCTTCAACGCGTCCCTCGGCCTTCCTCAACGTGTTGGTTGAGTGACTTCTCTATGGAGGGACCGCTTCTCACTTACAGTGGCGGGACCGCACCGGTCTTACACCGGACTTCCCTGTTATGCCTTTGCAGGCACCCGAGCGACTATTGAACGATCATGGTTTAGCTGTGTACCACCGGAATAAAAGTGTTGTCAAGGCGGAGCGACTCTCGGCATCATGAGTGCCACGATACAGTCCCTCAACATAGACGCAGTATGAACCGGGTAGAAGCAGTAGTGAGAAAATACATCGGTTGTGAGTTGCTGTAGCGTCTCGCTCGCTCGCGGACGCAATGGCTCTCCAATAAAAGTTGAGCAGGGGAATCATATGGAGCCATCTGAGAGCAGTCTATGGTCATTACTCGGTCTGGCATTCGTGCTGGGATTGACCCACGGAGCCGATCCTGACCACCTCACCGCCATCGACGGCATGACACGTGCCACTGTGGAACGTCATCCGAGAATGAGTAGATGGATTGGAACGTGGTTCGCGGTCGGACATTCCCTCACGGTGCTATCCATTGCAGCATTGATCGCCTTCGCCGCAGGGCACTTAGGATCGTGGAACGCTCTCCTGCAACAAACAGGAGGACTGCTGTCAGCTCTACTTCTATTTGTCATCGGCACCATCAATGTCATGAAGTTAGTCGAGTTCTCCTCCGGTGAGGCGGCACATGAACGCCGGACGGCGATCCATCCGTTGTGTCTCCAATCGGTTAAGATCGCCCACCCTTTGAGCGCCATCCCTATTGGCGCACTGTTCGGGATGGGATTTGAAACGGCCAGTCAAATGGCCGCCTGGGGACTGGCTGGAACGGTCGGTCTTGGCCATCCAGGGGCTATTCTTGTAGGAATCGTCTTCTGTCTAGGGATGGTTATGACAGACTCCGTCAACGGACTCCTCGTACGTCGACTCTATGTCACTGCTGCGATGCGAGCACAGCGAAGCGGGCGTGTCATTACCGTGACGGTGATCGGCTTGGCCTACGGCATTGGTGTGATCAAACTGCTCCAGCCTACTACATTTGCGGTATCGGTCACAGACGCCGAGTTGACCGTGCTGGTGGTAGGCAGCCTGCTATTGGCGTTCGTGGCATCAATAAATAATAGGAGTGAATCGCCAAATCTCTAGTTGAAAGTATGATACACGCGGCAAGGCTAGCCCGTGGCCGGATTACAGTGGAACGTCGCGAGAGGAGGTTCGAATCGATCCATCTCGCTGCCCCGATCTGCCGACACCGGTTACCTTTGGTACTTCGAATCAAGCCTTCGCCCGAAGTAAGTCGATCGGATTCCGTTCGACACGGCGGTCACGCGCGTCCGTGTCGAGTCTCCTTGTCGGACTCGCGCAGTCCGACGGCCGAGTCTACCGGTTGCACGGACCGGACGGTGGGAAAAACGACCGTGGAGGTTCGGACCCGGCAACCACCACGGTGTTCAGGAATCGGGTTGCATGGCATACACGGACGCGTCCGGTATCCACGCCGTCGAGCCGGGAAGATATTTCATCCGCATATCGTTCCATAACTTCAGTTTTGTCCAATCCGGCTTCTGCGGCTTGAACCGCTCATCGAGATACGGATTGGGGAAAAACACGGTCAGCATCTGTTCGTCAACGCCATTCCACATCCGAAATCCCCAACTGCCTCCCGCGCAGACTCTGCCCAGACTGCGAAAGAATACAGCTTTCGACGCGCGACGCATCTGCGCCAGCGCCTTCGGTGCAGGATTGGCTTTCGTGCCCTGGTGCTGTCCAATGCAGAGATGGAAGTGCCAGTCACCGAAATCCACTGTCAGGTATCCGTCCAGCATGCTGATCTTTTTAGCGGCCGTCGGCACACGCACTTCAAACACGGCCCCCTGGATGCAGGGACCGAACACGATGTGAGACCAATGGGTTTCAAACAGCTCGGTCAGCAAGGCGAGCAGTTTGCCTTCCGTCGGTTCCATGAATTCGTACTCATAGCCCATTCCATCGATGTCTTCGATGATCTCTGTTCGGTAGGATTCGGTAGGCATGTCGGGGCCTCCTCTTCTTCAGTCACCATTGCAAGCCAAACACAATGGGAACGGTTGCGCGGCTTTCAGTGACTGGGAGAGGACCAACGGTAAGGCATCGCGCAGTATGTGTTTGGCATCCTCGTCAAGACTGCCATTAGACCTCTTGCATAACCTCATGGCGTCATGTCTCTGTTGTAGCAGGCCGCGATCAGAGTGAAGCGTAATCCGAAGCGTTTTCTGCGGTTTCGGTATCGGTCAGACACGATCTTGAAGC
>Ga0134126_10000401_pt1 | contig 55900 bp, 47 predicted proteins | sample KB31752_FD_96881 | JGI IMG/M metagenome (GOLD analysis project Ga0134126, IMG submission 96881) | Terrestrial soil microbial communities with excess Nitrogen fertilizer from Kellogg Biological Station, Michigan, USA - KB3-175-2 | ecosystem: Environmental > Terrestrial > Soil > Unclassified ...
AGCTCGCCCAGTTTCAATTCATCGCGAGGGCGAAGATGAAGCCCTCCGCCCATGTAGGCCTCACCCGTCGGCATGAGATTCAGGTGGTAAGTGCCGAACTGCAGCGGCCGCGCGAGATACTCGGCGCCTCCGCCTTGACCGGGCTATCCGTTCCGTTCCCAATCCCGTGGCTTCTGAGCTGGCAAGCGCCGGATTTCGGCTTCACGACGCCGATTCGGCCTCTGTCTGATTCGCGTCGGTTCATTGCATCCGGCACCTGCTTTGCTATCGTGACGCAGAGAGGTGCCCCCGCATGCGTCTCGGTGAGTTGATGCAGCAGCGAGTCATGACGATCGACTCGCATGAATCCGCGAGCGCGGCCTGGTCGCAGATGAGAAGACATCGTATCCGACACCTCGTCGTGACAACTGATGATGAGCTCGCCGGCGTCATCTCCGAACGTGATCTGGGCGGCCACCATGGCGAGATGGCTCGCGGAGGCCGCTCGGTCGAAGAGCTGATGAGTCCGCGCGTGGTCAGCGGAACACCAAGAATGACGCTTCGCGAGGCGGCCAACCTGATGCGCGGCCGCACGATCGGAAGCCTGCCGGTGCTCGAGGACGGCAAGCTCGTTGGAATCGTGACGGCCACGGACGTGCTTGATGAGCTCGGCCGCGGCTCAGTGCGGCCGAGACGCGCGCCGAAGCATCGAACGCAGCGCATGACCGAGAGTCGCAGGCGGGCCGCCGCAGGCAAGGCGGTCCGGCGTGCGCGCGTGAGCGAGGCGACGGGTCGTGCGCGCCGAAGGAAGCCTGAGAATGCCAGAAGAGCGCCGTTTCCCAACGCGGTGCCCAAGGCTTCGAAACGGGAGCCTCCGGCAGAATTCCCGCAAGTACGCGCGCACATCCGCGCGACTGAGAGCGATCTGAGTTCTGATGATCGGGCCTACATAAGGCGGAAGCTCGGAAGGCGGCTCGGAAAGTTTGCCGGCGCCATCGAGCGGGTGAGCGTCCGCACGGAGGATGCGAACGGGCCGCGCGGCGGCATCGATCGCGTGTGCCGGATCAAGGTGGTGCTGAGCGGGTTGCCGAGTATCGTGGTCGAACGCCAGGACGCCTCGCTGACCGCCGCGGTGGATGGCGCTCTGTCGGGAGTCGAGATGGCTGTGCGACGTGCCGTTCAACGTCGGCGCATGAAACCCCTCAGACGGGCCGCCTGAGAAGCAGAAGGCCCCTTAGAGGCGCTAGCTGAGTCGAGATCCAGCTGTCACCCGCATCGAGGAGTAGTCATGGCCGCACTCAGTTCGGATCAGATCGATGCTCTTCCCCGGACGATGAATGAGCGTTGGGATCGCGAGTTGCACGAAATCCGGTCGGTTGCCGAGCGCTCCATCGATGATCGTGTGCAGCAGGCGCTCGCGGGGCGAGCGGCGGATCGACTGGATGAGGCTCTCGAGGAGATCTGGCAGCGCTCCGACCATGCGATCATTCGGCAGAACATCCAGGACATGCGCGACATCGAGGCAGCCCGCGGACGAATCGCGGCCGGCACCTATGGTGTTTGCACGGAGTGCGGCCGGGAGATCGGCGTCGATCGACTACGCGCATATCCAACCGCGAAGCGTTGCATCGGATGCCAGCGCGAGCACGAACGCAGGCGCGCCAGTCAGGAAGGACGCGGGGCTTCGTGAGCTGAGAGGTCTCTCATGGGGCTTCCGGTGGGTGCGATCGCGATCGCGACGGCCGCTCCTCCCGGGGGTTCGTGCAGATCGATCGATCGGCGCTCCGCCTCTTCGCGCGAATTTTTTCGATTGCAAGCCGGCGGGATGAGCTCAAGTTGGTGCCATGCCCTTTTCCGCGAGCTCCTTCAACGCTCGCTCGCTCTTGGCGAGGTGCGACAGCCCGAGGCCGCGCAGGACGTTCGGCGCCTTCGTGAACTGGACGTTGTCGTAGCCAACGATCTCCACCCGGTTGCCCCAGGGATCGAGGAAATCCAGAAACCGCCCAGGCAGCGGTTCGACACCTGCTGCTGCCATTGCTGCGCGGACAGCGTTCTTATCGTCCACCACGAGCCCGAAGTGTCTGCCGCCGTCCGGGGCCTGGGCGCGGCCTTCTTGTAGCGCGAGGAACTGATCACCCAGATCGATGAACGCCGACGTCTCGCTTCTGCCGCGCAGCTCGAACTCGAACAGGCGGCCATAGAATTCCAACGCCTCGTCGATGTCGCCGACTTCGATTGCGACATGATTCAATCCGACGGCATGCGCTTTGCTGGTTGCAGGCATATCGTCCTCCGGTGAACGAGCGCGATCAGGACGACGGATACTACCCGTGATCGAGAGGATGCTGTAGATCTGCTCTCAATGGCGGCGAGGCAGGAGGCAGCCATGTCGGCCCTTAAGAATACGCATGACGCCAAATCCACGACGGGTGCCGGCGCGCCGGCCCCAAGCGACCGCAACTCGCTGACGGTCGGTCCAAATGGTCCGCTCCTGCTCCATGATGTGCACTTCCTCGAGCAGATGGCCCACTTCAACCGCGAGAAGGTTCCCGAGCGTCAACCGCACGCCAAGGGCGCAGGCGCGTTCGGCACGTTCGAGACCACCGAGGATGTCTCCGCCTTCACCGCGGCAGCCCTGTTCCGAAAGGGCACGACGACCGATATGCTGGCGCGCTTCTCCACGGTCGCCGGCGAGGCGGGCAGCCCGGACACGTGGCGCGACGTGCGCGGTTTTGCCCTGAAGTTCTACACGACCGACGGAAACTACGATCTCGTAGGCAACAACACCCCGGTCTTCTTCGTCCGCGACCCGATGAAGTTTCCGCACTTCATCCGGAGCCAGAAGCGGCTCCCGGATTCGGGGCTGCGATCCAATCACATGCAATGGGACTTCTGGACGAACAACCCGGAGTCGGCACACCAGGTCACCTACCTCATGGGCGAGCGCGGCCTGCCGCGGACGTGGCGCCACATGAACGGCTACGGATCGCACACTTACATGTGGATTAACGCCGATGGCGAGAAATTCTGGGTGAAGTACCACTTTCACACCGCTCAGGGAATGCGGTTCTTCAGCAACGCCGAAGCGGCGGAAATAGCCGGCCGTGATGCCGACTTCCACCGCCGCGATCTGTTCGAGGCGATCGCACGTCGCGATTACCCTCGCTGGACCCTGTCCGTTCAGGTCATGCCCTACGCGCAGGCGAGGACCTACCGCTTCAACCCGTTCGATCTGACAAAAGTCTGGCCGCACGGGGACTATCCGCTGATCAAGGTCGGCACCATGACGCTGGATCGAAATCCGGAGAACTTCTTTGCGCAGATCGAGCAGGCTGCGTTCTCGCCCGGCAATACAGTCCCCGGAATCGGCCTGTCGCCCGACAAGATGCTGCTCGGTCGCGCATTCGCTTACAACGATGCACAGCGCAATCGCATCGGCACCAATTTTCATCACCTGCCAGTCAACCGGCCGAGAGTGCCCGTCAACACCTACATGTTCGACGGCCAGATGGCGTACGAACACAGTGGTGCAGCGCCGGTCTATGCGCCCAACAGCGGGGATCGCCCGTGGGCGGATACGACCGGCCCGGTGCCGGATGGGTGGGAGAGCGACGGCGAGATGGTTCGCAGCGCCTCTACGCCGCACGCCGAGGATGACGATTTCGGCCAGCCGGGCACCTTGGTGCGCAAGGTCTGGAACGACGCCCAGCGGGACCGGTTCGTCGATCAGGTCGCCGGCAGCCTGCTCGGCGGCGTGCACGGCGGGGTGCTCGAGCGCGCCTTCCAGTACTGGAAGAACGTCGATGCCACGACCGGCACGCGGATTGAGGAAAAGGTCCGCGCGGGCATCGCGCCGAAGCCCGCGGAAGGAATGGGTGAACGCTGAAAACTTTCTCCCTACTCCTTGGCGAGCGCGGCGTTCTGTCTGTGTTTCTCTGAAATCCAGCTGTTGAAATCCGGGGCCTCTTCGCATGCCCCATCCAAGGATATAGCGCGGCCTCGATCCTCGCGGCCGCTGGAAGAATCTCCGCTGCGCAATCTGCGCATCGTCGGCGGCTCCTCTTCAGGCCTCAAGGCGAGCTCGCCGGCTTCGTCAGCGCCTACCGCCTCATTCGCCACGCCGACGTTGTCGGCACCGAGCCCGACGTCCTCCTCACCATCTTTTACATCACCCTGCCGCGTCGGCTTGCAAAGTCGTCGAGGTCGCGGCACCTCACCGGCTCCATGACCGCGAGCGCCGCCAGTGCATCAGGCATTGTCGTAGCGGCGCAGGAGATCACTCGTGCCGTCGGAGCGTGGATCGATCAGCCCTCGAGGAGCCCAGCGGCATCAATGCCAACGGAGTGCCGATGGATCACCAGTGCCTCGACCGGCGCTGAAAGCCCTTGCGCCGTCATACGGCGGTTGACTACGGACCGGTCGATCTTCGCTATCCGGTATGCACCGCAGTCGGAACCCAAGTTACGCTGATCTTTTCTTCAAACTGCCATGCGGATCGATAAGAAATTTCTTTGCCGCACCCTTGTCGAAATCCGCATAGCCTTTAGGGGCATCATCGAGCGATATCACTGTAGTGTTGACGGCCTTCGCAATTTGAATGCGATTGTGGAGGATCGCCATCATCAGGCCGCGGTTGTACTTCAGGACCGGAGTCTGGCCGGTACCAAAGGAGTGCGATTTCGCCCACCCGAGGCCAAACCGCAGGCTTAGACTGCCCGTGCGCGCGGCTTCGTCTTTCGCCCCAGGGTCCTCCGTCACGTAGAGCCCCGGGATGCCGATTGACCCCGCGGCGCGAGTTGCAGTCATCAGCTGATTGAGCACCACCGCCGGTTGCTCAGTGCCGCCCTGCGCCTTGGCTTCGAAACCCACGCAATCAACCGCACAATCCACTTCCGGCACACCGAGTATCTGTACAAGATGATCGCTGATCGCGCCTCCCTTCGAAAGATCAGCGGTTTCACATCCGAAAGATCTCGCTTGAGCCAATCGCTCTTCATTAAAGTCAGCGACGATGACGACTGCGGCACCCAATAACTGCGCTGCGGCCGCTGCGGCGAGCCCGACAGGGCCTGCACCCGAGATGAGAACCGACGATCCCGTGGTGACCCCAGCGTTGACGCAGCCGTGATAGCCCGTGGGCAGGATATCAGTGATGCAGGCCAGGTCCTGAATCTTCTCCATGGCCTGCGCCTTGTCGGGGAACTTCAGCAGATTAAAATCTGCGTAGGGAATCATGACATATTCGGCTTGCCCCCCGATCCATCCCCCCATGTCGACATATCCGTAGGCTCCACCGGGCCGCGCCGGATTTACGTTCAGACAGACGCCGGTTGCACGCTCTCTGCAATTGCGGCAGCGGCCACAGGCTACATTGAACGGCGCCGAGACCAGATCACCTACCTGGATGAACTGGACGTCACTGCCGAGCTCAATGACCTCCCCCGTGATCTCATGGCCCAGCACGAGCCCGGGAGGAGCCGTCGTGCGGCCTCTCACCATGTGTTGATCGCTGCCACAGATATTCGTGAGGATGACCTTGAGAATGACCCCATGCTCGGCTTCCTTACCGCGGGGGTCCACGAGCTTCGGATAGTCGATGCTCCGAATCTCGACCTTACCGGGTCCCACATATACAACACCGCGATTACTTGCCATAAGTGAACTCCTGAGCGGCGCGTTTTCTTTCAGCCGACCACCGCTACCCCGGCCTCGGCGACGGCTTGGTCTTGCTCACCACTACCGCCGCTTACGCCGATCGCACCCACGATGTCGCCATCTCGCTTGATCGGGATACCTCCTGAAAAGATCATGACGCGCCCTCCATTCGATAGCTGAATTCCATAAAACTGCTTACCGGGTTGCGCCTGCGTCGCAAGGTCCTTGGTTGCGATGTCGAAAGCACGGGCGGTAAAGGCTTTGTTGATGGCGATGTCCACACTACCAATCCATGCGCCATCCATGCGCACGTGAGCAACGAGATTCCCTCCGGCGTCCGAGACGGCAATGTTCATCGGCTGGCCCACAGCGATTGCCTTCTTCCGCGCGGCATCGATAATCTTCATGGCGTCCTCGAGCGTGAGCATGACGTACCCCCTAGGACTGAAGAGGCGGGAGCAGTGACCCTGCCGTTGGAATCCAAACGGGCCGCCTCGAAAACCGACTGGCTCCTGATTGCTTTCCGGCGTTTTCATAAGCAATCTGCATTCCGAAGTTCGCCTCTCCCTGCGTTCGCATTTTCTGCGCGTTGCGTCAGCTTTCCCATGCAAACTTCAGCCTTCGGCATGACGCCGCGGCTTGGGAAACCTTATGACGTAGCGGCGCATCAACGCGAGCGGCATCAGGTCCGCCAGTAGCTCCGCATCGCCGCCAGCGAACCGGTCGTCGATCGCCGATGGAATTTGGATGAGTCGCGCTCCATGCGATGTCCCGGCTAGCATGAGGATTGCTATCCTGCGTTGGGGATCGGGATCGGGACTCGCCAGCCCCCGGGACGAGGCGAGGGCCATCGTCGGATTTCGTGCGGCCAGAGGAGAGCAGCGCTCGATGCGAGCAGTCTTCGCGCAGATCGCGAGCATCTCGACCCTGGTATTCGCCGTCAGCAGCATGCTGTCGGTCGGACTCGCTTACCGCATCGGCCAGATTCTTCGTCCCCTCGCAGACTCGCGCGCGGTGTTCCGGGTGGTTGTCGCGAATTTTGTCCTGGTCCCGCTTCTGGCGGTCGGAATCGAGCGGGTGATCCCGATGGAGCCGGCGCTGGCGCTAGGGTTTTTTCTGCTCGCGGGATCGGCGGGTGCGCCGTTCCTGATCAAGCTGGCGAGTGCCGCGCGAAGCGACCTCGCGCTCAGTGCGGCACTCTTGATGATTCTGGTGCCGGGAACGGTCTTCTTCCTCCCTTTCTACTTGCCGATTGCGCTCGCCCATCCGTCACTGCGAGATCTCGCGTACGCCCGCTCTAGCGTCTTCTCAATTGGGGTGCCGCTCATCTCTACCTTGATAGCACCCGTTTTAGTCGGCCTCGCGCTGCAGGCCATCGCGCCCCGATGGGCAGCCCGGCTCGCCCCAATCGGCAGCCAGCTTGCGCTCATCGCGCTCGTGGTGCTGGCAGTATCGACCTTCGGTGCCAATAGAAACGAGCTGATGAGTCTCGTGAAGACGGGCGTCATCGTCGCCGGAATCTTGCTGATATTCGGAGCGTTCGCAGTGGGATATCTGCTCGCCCGCCGAGAGCGCAGCGCAGTACTCGGGCTCGGGACGGCGCAGCGAAACGTCGCGGCCGCGATGGTAGTCGCTTCCCAGGATTTCACCAATACCGCCACGCTCGTCATGGTTACCGCGTGCGCCCTCTGCGGGCTCATCGTGCTCTTCCCCATCGCGTGGCTGTTGAGCAAGCGTGCACCCAAGATCGGGCTTCCGACTCTCAGAACGCCGTCGGCATGACTCATCGATTGCGACGGCCGCGACGCCTCCTTGCTGCCTACTCCTTTACGAGCGCAACGTTGAGCTTGTCCTCCTCCGAAATCTCGCTGTCGAAATCCGGTGCTCCCGCGGGAATCTCGATCTCGACCCAGTTCACTTCCCCTGTGAAGGTATGAACCGTGTAGTCCCGGGTCACTGGTGAGCCAAAGTCGCTTCCGATCTCAAACGGCTCATCGCTTGCAAACGGCAATGGCTGAGACCGTGCCACGCGGCCGCACCCTACGTGTCGGTCATCTATGTAAAGGTGAACGGTTCCGCCCTTTGCCAAGCCCCCGCCGTCGTAATCGAAGTGCATGCGCACGTGGTGAGTACCCGCGGGCAGCGTTTCGCACGCTTCGACGTGAAACCGCTCGACTCCGTAAAAGTTGTAGCAGTACTTCAGGCGGCCCTCCTTCACATAGAAGGACCAGCCGCCCGGAGCGCCGCCCTGCGCGGCGATCACGCCGGCGCACCCCTCCGCCGGCACGCGCACCTCTGCGGTCAGCTGGTGGGACTTGTTCTTGATGCTGATGAGCGCAAACGCATTCAACCGACCAATACCGCGATAGAGGCGCTGACGTCGTCCCCGCGCAAGGACCGGTCGACCCGCGGTGTCGGGATCCGCGCGCTCAGCACCACGATCATCGAGAGGCAGGACATTGTATTTAGCCGCCTCTATGAGAAACAACTGTTGCAGCTCGCGGAGCTTCTCGGGCCGCTCGCGAGCCAGGTCGCGTGCCTGCGTCCAGTCTCGATTTGTATCGTAGAGCTCCCATACGTCCTCGTCGAACTCGCGGCACCTCCAGCCGGGCACGGGCGGCTTGTGCGCGGTGACTGCGGTCCAGCCCTGGTGATAGATGCCGCGGTTGCCGAGCATCTCGAAGTACTGCGTCTCATGACGGTCACGGGCGAGACCATCGTCGAAGCAATAGACCATGCTCACCCCCTCGATCGGCTGTTGGGTCACTCCATCCACGACCATTGGGTGCGGGAGATGGGCCACCTCGAGAAATGTCGGTGCGACGTCGATGACGTGATGGAACTGGTGGCGCAGCTCGCCGCGCGCCTTGATCCCGCGCAGCCACTGCACGACGAGCCCGTTACGAGTCCCGCCCCAGTGGGATGCAATGCGCTTCACCCATTGATAGGGAGTATCCATCGCGTGCGCCCAGCCGAGCGAGTATTGCGGATAGGATTCTGGCGTACCGAACGACCGGATCTTCTCGCGAAGGAACTCCGGTGTCTCCACATGGAGCATCCCTGTCATCGTCAGCGACTCATTCCATGTGCCGTAAATCGTGCCCTCGCCCGAGGCGCCGTTGTCGCCCGTGATTATGTAGATCAGGGTCTCCGTGACAGCGCCGAGCGCCTCAATCTCCTCGATGACTTGACCGATGCAGTAGTCGGTGTGCTCCAGGAAGGCCGCGTAGAGCTCCATCTCTCGGGTCAACACCGGCCTCATTTCGCCGGGAATCTCACGCCATGCGGGGATCCCCTGCGGGCGCGGAGTCAGTTCGCACTCCGGCGGCACGATTCCGAGCTGCTTCTGCCGCGCGAATGTTGCCTCGCGAAGCACGTCCCAGCCGCCATCGAAAGCGCCTCGATAGCGCTCGCGCCATCCCTCGGGAACATGAATTGGCGCATGCGTGGCACCCGGCGCGAAGTACAGGAAGAACGGCTTATCCGGCGCGAGCCCGCGCTGCTGACCGAGCCAAGCGCACGCTTTTGCGGCGATGTCCTCGGTGAGGTGGTATCCCTCCTCCGGCGTCCGCGCCGGTATGACAGGTCGCGTGCCCTCTGTGAGGCTCGGATAGAACTGGCTCGTCTCCCCGCCCATGAAGCCGTAGAAATACTCGAAGCCGCTCCCCGTGGGCCAGCGGTCGAAGGGGCCCGTCGGGCTCAACTCCCACGTCGGCGCCTCGTGGCACTTGCCGACCTGCGCGGTCGAGTAGCCGTTCAGCCGCAGCATTTGCGCGATGGTCGCGGCCGTATTCGGCCGCCGCGAGGTATAGCCCGGCGCCGCCGTGGCCATGTCGGATACGGCGCCCATTCCCACGGAGTGGTGATTGCGGCCCGTCAGCAGCGCCTGCCGGGTCGCCGAGCACATCGCGGTCGTGTGAAATCGCGTAAAGCGCAGCCCGTTGGCCGCCAATCGTTCCAGAATCGGCGTTCGACACGGCCCGCCGAATGCGCTGCTCGATCCATAGCCCGCATCGTCGAGGAGCACGAGGAGGATGTTCGGTGAGCCTGGGGGAGGCCGGAGCAGCTCGAGTGGCGGGTACTTTGCTTCGGGATCCTGGGCGTCGTACATCGTGGGACCGACGTGGGGGCGATCGGGAAGCGGCAAGAAGGCGCGAGGCAGATCGTCGGTCATGGGGCGCTCCTTGTGCGTCGTGACACCGAGTCGAGTCATTCACGGCCGGCCACAGAGCTCGAGGGCAGGTTAGCTCCGACCACGGATTCGCGCGCTTCAGCAAATCGCGAACCCGGGCGCGCGCGAAACGGCGCCGACACTGGCGTAGACTCTCCGAGCGAGGCGACCGGAAGTTTACGCCTCCGCGCCTCGTTCTATTCCGGAGGAGCCTCGATGGAAGAGCTCGCCGTCATTTTCAAATCGGGCCTCGGTCTCACGGAACAGAGCTTGACCATCCCCCAAATGATCTTGCGGGGTCTCCTCGTCTATGTGGTGATGATCATACTGGTGCGCATAGGTAAGAAGCGCTTCCTGGGCGCAGCGACCGCGTTCGATGTCATTCTCGGTTTTATGATCGGGTCGATCGCCAGCCGGGCGGTCACGGGCAATGCGCCCTTCGCGCCCGCGCTCGCGACCACAGCCTCACTATTCGCCCTGCATTGGCTGGCCTCGAGATTGGCGGTGGACTGGCATGGTTTTGGCACGCTGATCAAGGGCCACGCGGACGTCTTGATTAGGGACGGGATCATCGAGCAAGCAGCTCTGCGCAAGGCGCACCTCTCCGAACGCGACGTGTGGGGGTCGCTGCGTAAGGGAGGCGTTTCGAGCTTGGACGAGGTCGTCGAAGCGAGGCTCGAGCGCAATGGCGAGATCAGCATCATTCGGGCTCGGCACAAGCCGGAGGTGCTCGAGGTCACCGTCGCAGAGGGCGTACAAACCGTGCGCGTGGAGCTGCACTGAACCTGGTTTGATCCCCGAGTAAGCCGAGGGCGGTGACGTTGGCGGCGATTCCCGCCACCGAAGAACACCGGCATGAAGGACGCCACGATGAAACCGCGCAGCTGCTCCTCAATGTGCCGTGTTGGCTCTGCGCGGTGGATCACCTGGCTACCGGCGCCATGATACTGGTTGCGGCACCACGGGTCGCGGCAGTGGCAGCAACTCTCCGAACGGCTTGCGCTGGGCCCGGAGGAGCCGCGCGACTGGCAGCACGTTGCAGAAGCGCTCTACCGTCCTTCACATCGGAGTGATGGTGTCATCGTGTTCCGCTTGATCAGTGCGGAGGGCTAAGTGTTTGATTCTGGGAGGTAGAAAGTGGTGGAGCGGAAGGGGATCGAACCCTCGACCTTCGCATTGCGAACGCGACGCTCTCCCAGCTGAGCTACCGCCCCACGCAAGGCGCGCGATTCTAGCACCGAGGGGCAGCCCGTCCAATCGCAGCCCGGAATCTCCGCCCGACCGGGGTGCCGTGTAGTGCCTGCCCCGGAACGGGACAATGGCGGCAGGTGGCAGCGACTGCCCCGCTCCGCCTTGCCCCACCACCCCGCCCGGCGGCTATGATGCAGCCGGAAGCCCAAAGCCCACCCGGAGAGCCCCATGCTGGCAATCGGCGCACGGGCGCCTGAATTCACCCTGCCGGACGCGGACGGCCAGGCGACGTCGCTCAGCAACCTGCTGCGAAACGGCCCGCTCATCCTTTACTTCTACCCTGCCGACTTCACGCCGGGCTGCACCCGCGAGGCCTGCCAGATCAGAGACCTGCATCCGGAGCTCGAGGCCGCTCGAATCTCAGTTGCGGGCGTCAGCCCGCAGAGTCCGGAGAGCCATCGGGCCTTCCGCGAGAAGTACAAACTCCCCTTCACACTCCTGGCGGATGTGGACCGCTTTGTGATCAAGATGTACGACGTTCAGGGGCCCCTCGGTTTCGGAGTCCGCCGGGCAACGTTTCTCATCGACCAGGGGAGACACATCCAAGATGCCATCCTCGCCAACTTTCGCATCGGCGAGCATGAGGCGTTCGCACGCAAGGCCGCCGCGCTCAGCGTGCATTCCCGCTAGGCGAGGCATTCGAAGCGCGGAACGCTTGCTCAGTAAGCGATGCGCAGCACGCTCGCCGGTCCGTAGCTCGGCACCGTTACGACCCAAACGGCCCGCTGGTTCGGCGGGAGCTTCACCTGCTGGCCGCTCAGCACCTGGATGAGGTCCGCGATCGTTGCCTCCGGGCAGACGACGAGCACGTTGGCACCGCTGTTCTGGCTCATGATCTGCCCCGCGATTCCGTTGGCATCGCTGCTGGTGAGGATCACCGGCTGTTTGCCGAGCGATTGCGCCAGCGGTGCGGCGGTCTGCCGGGTCCGTCGCGTGCCATCCACATAGATGGCGGCGAGTCCGTCCGGGCCGTTGGCGGGCGCGAATTGCTGTGCAAGCTGCTGCGCCTGTTGCTCGCCTGCGGCCGAGAGCGGCGGATCGTCGATCGTGCCCAGCTCCTTGCTCGCGGGCGGCACGATGACGACGATGGTGTTCGAGGCTGACGCATGCAGGCCCAGGCCGAGACCGATCACCGCCAGCACGGCCAGCAGAATCAGCCAGACTGGGGTGAGGAAGGGGCGGCGGCGGCGGCGAGTGATGGCGGGAGGGCCCATGGGCGAGGCGTTCCAGTGTGTCGTGTGGAGTGCATCGACACCCATATGGTAACGACGTGGCAGCCTTCAGGGGAAACGTGCGCGTCTTCACAATTCCCGGCCGGGCCTGGCGACTCCCCGGCGCTTCGATGCCCCCATGCTGCTTTCGGACGGTGCCGTTGCGCCGGGCTGCACAGTTTTTACCCTTTGGAATCTGTAACATCCGCGCACTTTCGCTAGAGCTGAGGAGCCTCGGGGGCCCCAAATGCGCATGGGTGGGCAGACCACCGTCATCAAGCGAGTCCTGGAGCGCCGCGCCCACCAGCCTTCGGCCATCCAGGAAGATACGACTGCGACGATCGCAGTCATGCTGCGCGTGCTGCCGCCGCCACGCGCCCTCGTCGCCGTCGGCGACGCCGGAGTACGTGCGGACTTCGAGAGGCGTATTGCCCCCGACATGCTGGATGTCGAGACCGTCATCGATGAAGGCGAAGCGCTGGTCAGCCTCGTCACCGAATTCCGCCCCGTCGTGATAACGGACAGCCTCGAGCTGATCCGCCGGATACGCTCGCAACAGTCCGGGCGTCCGCCCTACGTCGTGTACGTTGCGCCGCTCGATGAATCGCGCGAGAGAGAAGCCGGGCTCGTGGCTGGCGCAGACGACTGTGTGGGCCGACGCATTTCAGATCGCGAGCTGCACGCCCGGATCGGAGCGGCGCGTCGGATCGCGGAGCTCGAGGGCGTTCTGCGCATCGCACTGGTTGAAAATCGCAAGCTATCGACGACCGACGATCTGACTCGCGTCGCGAGCCGACGCTTCTTCAGTAAGCACTTTCCGCGTGAGGTGGAGCGAGCAGCCCGCTATGGCAGGTCACTGTCACTCATTCTCTGCGACATCGACTACTTCAAGAATGCCAACGACACGCTGGGTCATGCCGGTGGCGACGAGATCTTGAGGCAATTCGGCGCACGCCTGCAGGAATCACTGCGCCGCGGCATCGATTGGGTCGCGCGCATCGGCGGCGAAGAATTTGCCATCGTGCTGCCTGAGACGATCTACGACCACGCGCTCGACGTCGCGCGCAAGCTCCGTGCGGGCGTTGCCAACAAGCCCTTCAAAGTGCATAACCGTGCCGTCGAGATCACCGCGAGCTTCGGCCTTTGCGGGCTCGATCGTGTGCCGGTCGGCGAGCGTAAACTTGCTGAGCAGGTGCTCAAGGTCGCCGACGCTGCGCTCTATCGCAGCAAGAACGCGGGCCGCAATCGCGTCACCGCCACGATGTTGCCCGCACGCTCGCGCTTAAGCGTCGCCGAGAGGAGCGCGCGCTCGCGGTTCGCCAGCTGCACTCGCTGATCATTCCCTGCTCATGCTGATGCAAGCCCTTGCTGCGCCAATGGCTTAACCCCCGCGAGCCCGCGGGTGTGCACAGGGTTACTCACAAATTCTGTGGATAAGATCAAGGGTGGCAAGCGCTCGCCCATTGTGTGACACTGCCCGTCCCCCCCGCCCACGACCGCAATTGCGTATGGGGAAGACAGCTAGCGAGAAGCGATCCGCCGGTAAGCCGCCGTCCGCGGCGAGTGACGGCGCAGATCCGTTTCCGCCCGTTGCAACACCCGTAGTACCTGCGGCCGCCGAGCCGGCCGAGCCTCTGGAACGCGCAAGACTGCTGGCGGAAGTCGCCCGGCAGCGTGTGCGGATTGCCAAAGAGGAGCTGAAGCGCGCGCGCAAACGCGTCAAGGAGGCCAAGCGCGAGGCCAAGCGCGCGCGCAAGCAGGCCGCCGTGGCGCGCAAGGCATGGAAGAAGGCGCGCAAGGCACATCGTGCCAGCCCGCCTCGCGACATTTCAGCCGGTAAGCGCAAAGCGCACGGGCAGGCACTCGAGGCCTCGGCCCGTGCGGTGAAACGCAAATCTGCGCGGCAGCGCCGCAGAGGCGGTGGCGCTGGCAAGGGCCGTCCGGACGGCAGCGCTCCCGTAACCCCATAATTCGAGAGCTGACGCATGCAAGACCGCAACGCGTACCAGATCACGCCGCCCCCGCGAGGCGAGGCCGGACGCTCCACCCACCCCTCCAATTCGCGCATGTTCGCGAGCTATCTCTCGGATATCGAGCTGCTACTCGAGGAAGAGCGCTGGGAGGAGGCCCTGGGCGAGGCATTCGATCTGCCGCAGATAGCCGTCGCGTTGAGCGATCCGCAGCTGCAAATCAGCACCGGGCGCGTGCAGGCGTGGTGCGAGCAATGGGTCACGCACGGGGAAGCTGCGCCGCCGATCGAAGCTGACTGCAGCCGGATCGTTCAGCTCGTCTGCGAACGGGCTGATCGCACCGCACTGGCAGACGAGTCGGTGCCCGCTCTGGCGCTGCGCCGTCTGCGCCTCCACCGTCTGCAACGCACCCGGCACCGCGGCTTCAAGCCGGGTCCACTGGCGCTATCGGATCCTGAGTCCGCCGACGCAGCACAGATCTGCACTACCCTGGCTCATGCCGCACGCCGCTGGTACGCGCAGAGCGCCTGCCACGAGGCCATCGTGCAGGCGAATCTGACGCGGCTGGCCGTGTTGCGCTAGCGCGCCATCAGGTCTCGGAAGATTTGAGCACCATTCCCCCGGAGGCGACGAGCTTCAACTGCTCGTCGTGCTCGACGGCCTTGCGCAACGTATCGAGCATCTGCTGGTCGATGCGGGCCGATCTCTCGTGCGGGACCGGATAGCGTACTTCGCACTCGAGACCACTGTCCGTCAGCCGCACCCGCACCTCCGGCACCGGTGCCGCCGTGTCGAACTCGATGAAGCGCTGCGCCAGAGCGTGTTGGCGCTCGATGTCGGCGCGGTAGGTGTCGTACACCTTGTTGGCCGCTGCCCGGAGTTTGCCGTAGGCATCCTCGACATCGGCCGTGGCGATGATCGTCAGCGTAACGCTGTGCCACAGGTACTCCGCCCCGGGGATCTGTTTGAAGAGCGAGGCCGTCGGCTGAAACAGCACCGCATTCGAGAGCACCACCATCCGGCCGGTCGAATGCAGGTCGGGTCCGGAGAGCTCCATGAGGTAAATCCTCAGGAGCGAAATGTCGACGACACGGCCGGTCACACCGGAAATCGTTACACGGTCTCCCACGCGAACGCCGTACCGGCCCATGAGGAAGAAGTAGGCGACGATCGCGAGAATCGGGTTCTGCAACGCCACGGCAACGCCCGCTGTCACGAATCCGGCGTAGGTGGCGACCGACCCGACCTGCGAGATGAGACTGAAGATCACGACCAACGCCAGAGCGACGGTGATGACGAGGCGCCTGAGCACCACGAACGGGCGCCGGCGCCGCGCATCGGGCAGATAACGCAGGATCGCACGCCGCCAGACTTCCGAGACGATGAGAACGGCGGCGACCCAGGCAAGGAGAAACCCGCTATGCAGGCCGAGATAGCTGGCCACCGCGGACTCCTGCGCGGCCAGTGTGTGATTCCAGTCCTCCAGCGTGGTTTGCGCATTGCTCAGGGTGAGCGCCTGCTCGCTGAGCGGGATGATTACGCTCGAGAGCTCGCGAAGCTGCCCGGTGGCCGTCTCGATCGACTGTCGCTGGGCGGCAAGCTGCTCCGTGCTTCCTGCGGCTATGGATGCGAGGCCGCTCCCTACGAGGGAACGCACCGTCGTGAGAATCCGGGACCGCGTGCTCGTCAGCTCGGTCTCTAGAGCCGTGGTGTCCTTGATGGCCACCGCGAGCTGCCCGCGATAGCCATGCAGCGTGAACCATTGCCCGATCAGGGTCACGATGCCGGCCGACTGCGGTTGGAAGTTGGCTGCGGTAGCCTTGGACGCCGGGCTCGAGGCCGCCGCATGACCCGCGGAGGCCGCGGCCACGGATTGCGCGCCCCCTCCTCCGGCACCGCTGCCCGTCGAGAGCTCCGGAATCGACTCCTGAAGTACGGCGAGCTGCGCCCGCAGGCCTTTGGGCGGCTTGCCCTGTCCGGCGATCGCGCTTTCCTGAAAGCGCCGGAGCTGGTCGACGTTGGACTCGATCTCCTGCACGAGCTGCACCGCCGCGACGACACCGGCGCGCTGTGCCGTGAGCGCCGCGCGTGCCTTGGGGCCTCGGGCGCGGCGCAGCTCGGTATCGATGGCCGCCATCTGCGCTTTGAGCGCCCCTTCCCGCGCCGAAAAATCGGCGGCCGCGCGCTCGAGCTGCGCAGCCAGGGTCGGCGCCGCAGATGGGGCCCCGCCTGTGCTGCGTTTGCTCGAGGCACTCGCGCCCTGCGCCTCGGCCTCACGCCCGAGGATGTCCTCCGAGGCCTTGCCGAACTCGAAAGCCAGGCGGACCGCGGTAAGGCCCTGCCGCTGTAGCTGACTACGCGCGACCGCGTCCACGCCCGGCAGGCTGATCTGCTCCACAGAGCCAAGATCCCGATACCACGCGACGCTGCGGCGCACGTGCGTGAGCACATCGGCCGAGGTGATGGGCAGCGCCGCATTTGGCTTGGCTGCTGCCGATTGCGCGGCCGCCCCAGCCGATTTCCCGGCGGCGGATACCGATGCCTTGGAAGATGGTGCCTGCTGCGCGATCCCAACAGACATCCACAGGATTGCGAGCGCGAGCGCAGCCGCCACAGACAGCCGGACGCGCCTCGTTGAGGGGATCGAGCTCATCCGCCTAGAATACGTAAGTCAGGGTGAAGAAGTCCTGCCCATGATTGGGCAGCCGCAGGCCGGCGTTCGACCAGTGGCGCAGGCACAGCTCGAGGCCTTGGCGGCCGCGGTTGAGCCTGATGCGAACCCCAAGCTGCTCGGCGAAGTTCCAGCGGGTGGAGTTGAGCTCATCCGTCTCGGTCTTGTAGGCGGCGCCGAGCCCGATGAAAAAGCGCACGGCACGGGGACCGGCGAGCTCCCAACGGCGCGTGGCGGAGAAGCCCCAGTGGGGCCGCGCGACCCGTCGGTCCGGGGCCATTCCCTGGAATTCGAGCTCCTGGCGGGTCGCCATGCGAAAGGCGCCGAGCTCGTATCGATCCTGATCCCAGGTAAAGGTGAGCGGCACCACGGTTCCGCCGGTGCGCGCCCAGAAATGATAGGTCTCGCCGACTCCCACTGACACTTGGCAATACCCGCAGAGGGCCGAAAGATCCGCGGCCAGCGCCGGGGATGCGAGCGCGCACAGCATAGCGGCCATCGAGGCGACGAACGTAAGCCGCTGCGGTCGCATGCCGCACCCGGATCAGCAGTGGGAGTGCCGTCATTGTGTCATGGGCAACCGCGGATTTGGCGCAGATGGCCTGATACCGCTACCATCAGCGGCCGCAACTTCAAGACGATGGGAGGGGGAATGGCCGGCGTTCCGCGACATGGGTATTTCACACTGCTTGCCTTGGCGATCGTCCATCCGGCCGTCGCGGGCCTCCTCCACTCGACCTTCCAGGATCATGCCGTCCTGCAGCGCGAGGCACCCATCCCCGTCTGGGGCACAACGACACCCGACGCCGAAGTCAGCGTCACACTGTCGCGAGACGCAATCAGTGGACCGAGCCCGCTGACGACTCCTTTACACGTCACAACACGCGCGCGCTCTGACGGGAAGTGGAAGGTCACCCTCCCTGCCCTGCCCGCCGGCGGGCCCTACACCCTCGAGGCGGCGAGCGCCGGGCTCCATCAGGCGGTCAGGGACATCCTCATCGGCGACGTATTCCTCTGCTCGGGCCAATCCAACATGGAGTATCCCACGCGGCTCGCCTCGGATTACGACCAGGATGTCGTCAATGCGGACAACACCCGGATCCGCCTGTTCCACATCGAGCGCTTCCGCAGCGTCGTGCCACGCAACACCTTTGGCGCCGGGGCGCGCTGGGAGGTCACGAGTCCGGCGAGTGTCCGCGAGTTCTCCGCCGTCTGCTATTTCTTCGGCCGCGACCTGCAGCCGATCTTGCGCGTGCCGATCGGCCTCATCGAGTCCGCGTGGGGCGGCTCGTTCATCCAGGCCTGGATCAGCGAGCCCCGGCTGCGGCGGCTCGGCGGCTATGACCGCTATCTCGACCTGCTGCCGGTTTACGGGCATTCGCCCGAGCAGGCCCGGCTGGAGTGGGATCGGATCGCGGCCGATTGGTGGCGCGCACACGATCCGGCGAGCGCTGCGGATCCACCCTGGTACGCGCCGGGGTACGATGATGTTGGGTGGACCGGTGTCGTACCCAACGGGAGCTGGCGCGAATGGGGCATGCCCGAGCTTCAGACCTTCGACGGAATCGTGTGGCTGCGCAAGAGCTTCAACCTCACTCCCTGCGAGGCCGGCGGATCGGCCGTGCTGTCGCTCGGGGCAATGGACCAATCCGACATCACCTGGGTGAATGGCGTCCAGGTCGGCGCATCGGAGGGTTACGACGTGCAGCGCGTCTATCACGTGCCGCCGGGCGTCCTCCATGCCGGCCGCAACCTCCTCGCCATCGGAGTGTTGGGTGGCGCAGGTCCCCTCATTCCGGGGAAACGGATGACGCTTCAGCTTGCAGACGGAACGACCCTACCCTTCTCAGGCTCATGGCGATTCAAGAGATCCGCACCGTTGAGCGCCACCGGCCACGTCCCGGATGTACCCTGGCTCAATCAGTTCGGCCTCAGCGTACTCCACGACGGCATGATCGCCCCGCTCGGGGCCACTCGCGTTCGCGGCATCCTGTGGTACCAGGGCGAGTCCAACGCAGACCAGGCGCCGGAGTACGCGAAGCTCTTGCCCGCGCTCATCAGCGACTGGCGCCAGCAGTTCGGCCAGTCGACACCCGTGCTCATCGTGCAGCTCCCGGGGTTTGGTGCGTATCAGCCGCAACCTCAACCTTCGGACTGGGCGCAACTGCGCGAAGTTGAGCGCCGCGTTGCTGCCTCCACCCCACACGCAGGCCTGGCGGTGACCATCGACGTCGGCTCACCACGCTTCCTCCATCCGACGGACAAGCAGGATGTGGGTGAGCGCCTTGCATTGCTCGCGCGCAATCTCATATACGGGCAGAGCGTGACCGGCGTGAGTCCGGGCCCCGTGGCTGCGTGGCGCGCCGGAGGCGCGGTGCGCGTGCGCTTCGACGGGCACGGCACTGGCCTTCAAACCATGGAATCCAACCGGCCGATCGGGTTTCAGCTCTGCGACCGCGCCGGCCGCTGCGTGTTCGTCGATGCGATACAGCAAGGCACAGATGTCGTTCTGGACGCCTCGCGTACTCCGCACGCCGTAGCGGTGCGGTATTGCTGGGCCGACAGCCCGATCTGCAACGTTTACGGTGGGAAAGGCCTGCCGGCGATGCCCTTCGAGCTGCCGATCGGAGGCGCCGCCCCGGACGCAGGCACGGCACGCTAGAATTGGCATTCATCACCTGCAAGTTCGACCTGCCGCGCGAGCGGCCCTGAGGCACCATGAGCGGATACACAGACCTGAAGCTGTACATCGATGGCGAATGGCTCGGCACGGAAAGGCGCCGGACGCATCGCGTCGTGAACCCCGCAACGGGAGGCTCGCTCGGCGAGCTGCCTCTGGTCGATGGCGCCGATCTGGACCGCGCTCTGCAGGCGACGGAGCGCGCATTCCGGCAGTGGAAGCGTTCCACCTCCGATGAGCGCTCGCGGGTCCTCAAAGGCGCTGCGCAGCTCATGCGAGAGCGCGTGGACCACATTGCCCGGGTCGCCACTCTCGAGGAAGGCAAGCCGCTGCGCGAGACTCGTGCGGAGACCCTTGCCGTCGCGAACCTCTTCGAGTTCTATGGCGAGGAGTGCCGTCGAACCTACGGCAGAGTGCTGGTGCGGCCGACCGGTACGCGCGCTCTGGTCGTCAAGGAGCCCGTCGGCCCGGTGGCCGCTTTTGCTCCCTGGAACTTCCCGGTGATCAATCCCGGCCGCAAGCTGGCTGCGCCAATTGCCGCCGGTTGCTCGGTGATCCTGAAGCCCGCCGAGGAGTCCCCAGCCTCGGCGATCGAGGTGGTGCGCACACTGGTCGATGCGGGTCTGCCCGCAGGCGTTGCGCAACTCGTCTTCGGCGTACCCGACGAAGTCTCGCGGCACCTGCTCGCCTCGCCCATCGTACGCAAGCTCTCCTTCACAGGGTCAACGGCGGTCGGCAAGCATCTGCTGGCGCTCGCGGCGGCGACCGTGAAGCGCACCACGATGGAGCTCGGAGGTCACGCGCCCGTCATCGTTTTCGACGATGCGGATCTCGAGCGCACCGTGGAGCTTCTCGCCACGGCGAAGTTCCGCAACGCCGGCCAGGTCTGTGTCTCCCCCACGCGGTTTTACGTGCAGGACGGCATCTACGAGCGCTTCGTCGCCGCCTTCACTCAGCGCTCCCGCAAAGTCGAAGTCGGTGACGGCACTGTCGATCGTCATCACATGGGCCCGATGGCCAATCCTCGCCGTCCGCAGGCGATGGAAGCGCTGATCGGCGATGCGGTGAGCCGCGGCGCGAGGCTGCATCTGGGCGGCGAGCGCTTCGGCAAGGAAGGGTTCTTCTATCAACCGACGGTGCTGTCGGATGTCCCCGCCCAATCACGGATCATGAGCGAGGAGCCCTTCGGTCCGGTTGCTGTGGTCGCGCCATTCGCGACCTTCGATGAGGCCGTGGAGCACGCCAACCGTCTGCCCTACGGCCTCGCCGCCTACGCCTTCACGGAGTCAGGCAAGCGCGCCATGCTGATCGGCGATGCCCTCGAGGCCGGCATGGTCGGCATCAACTCCGTCGCCATGGCCCATGCAGATGCGCCCTTTGGCGGCGTGAAGGAAAGCGGGCACGGCTCGGAAGACGGGCTGGAAGGTCTGGAGGACTGCCTCGTCACCAAGGCCATTCATCAGGCCTGAGCCGGCGGCGGCGGCAGGATGGCCTTCGCCTCCGCGCTCTCGGCGGAGTCATAGGCCATCACACAATTGCGGCCCGCGCGCTTTGCTCTGTAGAGCGCGGAATCGGCGTGCGCCAGCAGCCGTGTCATGTCATATCCCGAGGCAGCGCTCGAGGCGATTCCGAAGCTCGCCGAGGACCTGACCGTGGCCCCGCGGTGCTCCGCCTCGATGTCGTTGATGGCCTGGCGCAGATGCTCGGCCTGCTGCCGGGCCGCCTCGAGGCGGCATCCGGGCAGCAACACACTGAACTCCTCGCCGCCGAGGCGCCCGAAAATGTCGCTGACGCGCAAGAGGCTCCTGCAGACCGCCGCGGTGCGCTTGAGGACGAAATCCCCGGTGGCATGGCCGAAGTGATCGTTGGTCGACTTGAAGTAATCGAGATCGAAGAGGACGAGACAGACCTCATGCCCCGACTTGTGCGCATACACGAGCGCTGCCTCCGCACGCTCGATGAAATGCAGCCGGTTGGAGATGCCGGTGAGCCCGTCGAGCTGCGAGAGACTCCTGAAATGCAGCTGCGAGCGCTTGGTCCGCACGGCCCATAGTCCGATGAAGAGCAGGATCAGCGTCAGGATGACGCCATAGAGCCGCGTCGCCTCGACCTCCTTCGCTCCCAACCTGTGCTCGAGCTCGAGCAGGCGGTTCCTGCGGTTGAGCGCCTCGATCTCCATCCTCCTCGCCAGACCCTGGTGCCTCACCTTCTCGTAGGCGAGCTGCCGGACGGAGACATCGTTGAGATAACCCAGGTTGGCGGCGGCGTAACGCTCGTGGTATTCGAGGGCAGCTGCGTAATTACGCTGCGCCTTGGCGAGTTGATAGAGGATGCGATCGCCTCTCACCAGTGGCTCAGTGAACTGCTTTTTGACCGCATCAGCGACTGCTTTCAGCGCGAACTGCCGCGCGTGCGCGCTATCGCCGGTCGCCAGATAACCCTGCGCCAGCAACGCCTCATATTCGGAAATGAGCCGCGGATAGCGGGTTGCGAGCGCGACCGGATAGGTGCTCCTGAGCAGCGCGAGCGCCTGGCGGGGCTCCTTCGCGCCGATATAGAGCTTCGCGGCATAGGTGCGGATCGCGGTGGCATTCGCAATGAGGCCGAGCCGGGTGCAGGTATCGACGGCAGACCCCAGGGCCGGATCGCCGGGCCGCAGCTTGCCGCTCTTGAAGAGGGCTTCGAGCTCGATGGTCGGGCCCTTGCATACCCCGAGACCCCGGTAGTTGTCCTGGGTCAGCAGCCGGCCGTAATAGAGCGCGAGGTCGTACTGTCCGACCGGATTGTAGAGCTCGCCTGCAACGACCAGCGCCTGCTCGCGCGCCGCGCCGTCGGAAATCCGGGGCAACTCCTTCAGCAGCACCTCGAGCTGCACGAACGCTTCCTCGTAGCGTGCCGCCACCACGAAGACGTTGACCACCGTGACCCGTGCCCGAAACCGCAGCGTCGCATCGCTCGTTTCCGCCGCAACGGCCTCGAGCTTCGTGACGGCGGCCGGGTAGTCGCCGTCATAGGCGGCTTTCCAACCCTCGAGGTAGTGCAGGTAGTCGCGCTCGGAAGGCGGCAGCCCGGCCGATCTTGCCTCGACCCGGCTCAGGATGGCGGTGAACTCGGGATAGCTCGAGAGCCTCAGGCCGTCGGCCTTCTCGAGGAGCTGCAGGGTTGAAGATACGTCGGCGGCGCGCACGGCCGACAGTACGCCCAACGCGCCCGCCAGTAGCACCGCCATGGCACCGTGCCGGATACGGTGCCTGCGGATTTTGCGCCGCGTGGATTCAGCCCGCGCGGCGTGCACGTCGAGCTGCGAGGTTCCGTGACGGTCGCTGTGCCGGGTGAGGCTCGGCCTCTTCATCGTCTTCCTCTTCATCGTCTTCCTCCTCCTCCTCGGCCTCCTCCTCCTCGGGCTCCTCTTCCTCCTCCTCGTCGTCTTCCTTGCCGGGAGCGATCAGGCAACAGGCGATGGGTGGCGCACCGAGCAGACAGGCGAGCGAGTGGGCATCTCCGGCGAGGATTGCTGCGCCCGCCTGCGCGCCAATGCCGGCCTCGGCCAACAGGCGCTCGAGCTCCGCGGGCCTCGCCTCGCGCGGGATTCCGCCCGCGCCCAGTCGCTCGAGGAACAGTATGCAATCACTGTCTGACATGACCCCCTCCATACCGATTGATGAGCCCGGACGCTCGGATCCGATGCGCAGCGCGCCTCGGGGCAGTTGGTCGTATCCTCATCTGCCCGCGTCCAGGGCACGCAGTCGCCCGCGGGTTTCCGCATCGGGCTCGAGCGCGCTCGCCGGAGGCACGACCAGGGTGGAATGCATGTCGCACTCCGCCTCGGGCAGCGCACTCAGCGGCAGCCGCACGATCTGCGGCCGCGAGGTGGGCATTGTTACGGCCTTGTAAAGGATGACTTCGTGCGCCGCATCGTAGTCGCGCAGGAGAACGTCGACCAGAACCCGCCGATGTGCCGTACCGGTCGAGAATAGTGCCAGTGACGCATCGCCCGCCACCCCGATCTGCCAGAGGATCAGGTAAGCGGCGGTATCGACCCGGCGCCGGTAGAACATGAATTGGCTGGTCTCGAAATGCTGGCAGCCGTACTTCCCCGGGTCGATGCCGAGATCGGCATACAGGCAATCCGCCGCCGAGATGCCAGGCTCCATATACGCCGGGTAACCTTCGCTGCGGGCCAACTCGATGGCAGTATGTCCTGGCCAGGCGAATACGCCGGGATGGCCGTAGAAAGCCCCGCAGACGCGCTTGCCGGCTCGAACCTCAGCCAGCATGACATCGACCATTTCCCGGTAGGTCTGGAGGCGGGACCTGCCTTCGCGGTAGTAGCTCTGTAGGCTACGCACGTCCGGGTTCATCTTCGCGAGCCACAGCTCCATGATGCCGTCGGACAGCCCTGCGAAAACTACGTCCGCCTTCTCGATATAGCTTCGTGCTGATGGCGTGATGTGCGACCCCAACGTCATCCCCACGCCGACGCAAACCAGACTTCCCCCACCGTTCACACGACCCCTGTTGGAGAAGCATTGCCTGCTCCTCCACTGGCTTCACCTCAGCCTATTTCACAGAAGATTACGCGCGACGACAGCTTGTCGTCAACTCCGGATCGTACGTAAGTTGGATCGCCTCATACGAGAGGCGCTGAGTCAGGGATCCTGCACAGGCACAGGCGTCGGCTGGCGCAGTCCTGCTATAGCCTCGGAGTAGGAGTCGAGGCGTGGCCGTGCTCGTACGCGCGCTGACAGACCGCGCAGCGATTCGCGATGGGGTAAGCCTCGAGGCGCTCACGCTCGATGGGTTGCCCGCAGCTGACGCATATCCCATAGGTTCCCAACGCGATGCGCCGCAACGCCCGCTCGATCGCGCGAATCTCCTGGACGTCGCGCGCCATCTCCGCCAGATTGACATCCACCAGCAGGTCAGCGAGGGATTGATCCTCCAGATCGCTCACCCGGCCCGCGATCTCGGCGTAGCCCTCATTTTCCGAGCGCGTGGGCGCCTCGCGCGCCTCGTCGCGCAGCTGGCACCACCTGTCCCGCAGCTTGTGCTCGAAGTGTGAATACTCGTCGCGGCGCGCGCGCTCGGCTCGAGCGGGGTCGTGCGTTTGCGAGGTCATGGCAGCATTTTCAGCAACCCGAATGCCCGAACCAGCAGACGGCGTGGCGCACTCATCGGAAGATCAACCACGCGAGCGAAGGGCGCGCTATTTGCTGCGGAGGGAAGCATGCGCGCGGGTATTCCGGGACCAGGGGCCGGTTTGGCGGCCGAAGCTACGGAGGCTGTGGCACGACGGGCGACTATGGCTACGGCGCGTCGGGACACTACGGCGAGAGAATCAGTTCGCCCGCCCACCGCCTCACGGTACGCCTGAGGGTGCGTGGTATCATGCCTGGATGTCGCCGTTCCTGACAGACTCACGCCACCTTCGCCGGCCGGCCGCTCTGTTTACCACAGCGGTGGCCGCCATTCTGATCGCCACGCTCGCGGCCTGCGCGCGCACCGGGCCACCGTACGCCCTCAAGGACATCACGGGGCTCGTACCGGCACTCGACTTTCAGTTGACCGATCAGGATGGCCGGGCGGTTACGGCTGCCGACTATCGCCACGACGTCGTGCTGCTTTACTTCGGCTACACGCAGTGTCCCGACGAATGCCCGACGACGCTCACCAGCCTTGCCAACGCCCTTCATACCCTGGGTTCGCAAGCCTCGCACGTACGCGTGCTCTTCGTCAGTGTCGATCCGCGCCGTGATACGACGGCAGTGCTGAAACGCTATGTCAGCAACTTCGGGCCGCAATTCGTGGGGCTGCGGGGCGATCAGTCCGAGCTCATCGAGCTCAGCAAACGCTATCGCATCGCCTATCACTACGAGCAGCCTGACAAATACGGCAATTACGAAGTCGACCACAGCAGTGCCATATTCGTCTTCGATGGCGGCGGGCGGGCGCGCCTGCTCGGCCAATCGGACAATACGCCGCAGCAGGTCGCCTCGGACCTGCGCCTGCTCCTCGCCAGCAGTTGACCCGCCGCTCGCCGATGTGGGTCATCGCCATGCGGGTCATCGCCATGGCGACACTCCTCCTCATATCGCTCGCGCCGCAGCCGCCGGTTCGCGCGGCCGATGCGCGGCTCGCCTCGCCCATCGGCCTCTGGCAGCCGCTCGACAGCGCCGGCCGGCCGCTCGGCCTGATTCGGATCTTCGAGGCCAACGGCCTTTACTACGGGCGCATCGAGCCGAGCTCTCCGAGTGATGACCGCAGCGCCCGCTGCACACGCTGCACCGACGAGCGGCATGGCCAGCCGATCATCGGCCTCGTGCTGATGCGCCACCTCAAGCCACAGGATGGGCAATATGTCGGTGGCGACATCCTCGATCCTGACACCGGGCGCATCTACCGCTGTGCCCTGCGACTGACGGACGGCGGCCACGAGCTCATCATGCGCGGCTTTCTCGGAATCTCACTCCTCGGGCGCTCCCAGACCTGGCGGCGCGTGGAAGGCCGCGGCCACTAGCCCTCCTGCCGCATCGCCATTGAACTCAGCGTGCGCCCGCGGCCTTCTTCAAAGCCATTGCTTTGGAGCTGATGACGCCCATCAGACTGTCCCAGGAGCTGACGAACGCTGCCGCGCCGTCGGTCTGCAGTTTCCTGGCGAGCGCAGCAAGGTCCACGCCGGCCTTGGTGAACTCACTGAGGACCGCACCACTGTCACCGCCGTCGGGCGGGATCGCATCGCCCACCTTGCCGTGATCGGAGAATGCCTTGAGAGTGTTCTCCGGCATCGTGTTGATCGTCAGCGGTGCCACGAGACCCTCGATGTAGAGGACATCTGAGGCCTTGGGGTCCTTGGTCCCGGTGCTGGCAAAGAGCAGCCGCTGCGGGCGCGCGCCCGCGTTGAGGGCTCGCAGCCACCGGGCCGAGGTCAGCAGCTCGCAATAGGAGCGATAGGCGCTGCGACCGACGGCGAGCCCCAGACGATTGCGCAGCGCCTCTGGCACCTTGTCGACCGTCGCGACGTCCCAGCGGCTGAGAAAGATCGAGGCTACCGAGGGGATGTGCGGATTGAGACCCGCGGCGATGCGGCGCTCGATACCACGCAGCCACGCATCCGCCGCCGCGACATACTGCTCCGCCGAGAAGAGCAGCGTCACATTGATCGGCACGCCGGCGAAGATCGCCGACTCGATGGCGGCCAACCCCTCGCGCGTGCCCGGTATCTTGATGTAGAGGTTCGGACGCGCGGCGCGTCCGTGCAGGTCGCGCGCCTCGGTCAGGGTGGAGTTGGTGTCGTAGGCGAGACGAGGCGAGACCTCGAGCGATACCCAGCCGTCGACACCGGCCGTACGCTCGTGCACCGGCCGGAAGAGATCAGCGGCCCGCGTGAGATCCTCGAGCGCGAGCTCGAAGAAGAGCTTCTCATCCGCGAGGCCCTTCTGAGCGAGCTTGCGGATGTCCTCATCGTAGGCCGAGCCGTGCTTCATCGCATGATCGAAGATCGTGGGGTTCGATGTCAGGCCGGTGATGGACAGCTCATCGATATAGCGCTTGAGCGTGCCGCTCGCGAGCAGCTCACGTGTTATGTTGTCCAGCCACAGGCTCTGGCCTGCGCGATTGAGCTCGAATGTCGTGGTCATCATGCAACTCCTCAGACAGTTTGCAGCGCATCGCCGACGATCCGCTGCGCCTCCTCTACGATGGTCGCGAGGTGCCGCTCGCTCAGGAAGCTCTCGGCATAAATCTTGTAGAGACTCTCGGTTCCCGACGGACGGGCCGCGAACCATCCGTTCGCAGCGACGATCTTCAGCCCGCCAATCGGGGCGTCGTTGCCGGGCGCGCGCGTCAACTTGCTCGTGATCGGCTCACCCGCGAGTGTGGCTGCGCGCACGGACTGTGGAGAAAGCCTGGCAATACGCGTCTTCTCATCGGCAGTCGCGGGCGCATCGATGCGCGTATACCAGGGCGTACCCAGTTCCGCCGTCAGCTCCCGATAGTGCTCGCCGGGATCCTTGCCGGTGCGCGCCGTGATCTCGGCGGCGAGCAGACCCATGATGAGTCCGTCCTTGTCGGTGCTCCAGACGGTGCCGTCACGCCGCAGAAAGCTCGCACCGGCGCTTTCCTCGCCACCGAAGCAGATCGATCCCTCGAGCAGGCCGGGCGCGAACCACTTGAAGCCGACCGGCACCTCGCGCAGCGGCCGCTTCAGGCGTGCAACCACACGATCGATGAGCCCGCTCGAGACGAGTGTCTTGCCTACCGCCGCGGTAGCCTTCCAGTCGGGACGATGGGTGAGGAGGAAGCGGATGGCGACGGCGAGGTAGTGATTGGGATTGAGGAGGCCCGCCGACGGGGTGACGATGCCGTGGCGGTCCGCGTCGGTGTCGTTGGCGAAGGCAACCCGGTAGCGATCCTTGAGCTGCAGGAGCCCCGCCATGGCGTACGGGCTCGAGCAGTCCATGCGGATTTTGCCGTCGTGATCCACCGTCATGAAGGCGAAGGTGGGGTCGACCTTCGGATTCACGATGTCTATGTCGAGTCCATACTTCCTGTTGATGGGCTCCCAGTAATGTACCGCGGCGCCTCCCAACGGATCGACCCCCATGGAAAGCCGCGCCGCTCGGATCGCCTGCATGTCGAGCACATTGGCCAAGTCGTCGACGTAAGGCGAGATGAAGTCTTCCTCGTGAGTCGTCGCGGCGCGCAAGGCGGACTCGACAGCTACTCGCCGGACGCCGGCATTGCCCTCCCGCAGCAATGCATTGGCGCGCGTCTGTATCCAACCCGTCACATCGCTGTCGGCAGGGCCGCCGTTCGGAGGGTTGTATTTAAAGCCTCCATCCTCCGGAGGGTTGTGGGATGGTGTCACGACGATGCCGTCCGCAAGGCGCTCCGTGCGTCCGCGGTTGTGCACCAGAATCGCCCGCGAGATGATCGGGGTCGGGGTCACATCGTCATCGCGCTGAATCAGCGTCTCGATGCCATTGGCCGCGAGCACTTCGAGTGCCGCGCGCTGCGCGGGCCCGGACACTGCGTGGGTATCGCGGCCCATGTAAAGAGGTCCACTGATGCCTTGCATGCTGCGGTACTCGCAGATCGCCTGGGTGATGGCCAATATGTGGGCTTCGTTGAAGGACCCCTTGAGTGGCGAGCCGCGGTGCCCGCTGGTGCCGAAGCTCACGGCTTCCAGGGGATTGGCAGGATCGGGCCTGCGAGCGTAGAACTCGCGCTCGAGCCGTGCCGGATCCGTCAGCAACGACTTCGGGGCCGGCTTGCCGGCAAGCGGGGAAAGAGCCATCCGACCTCCATTGGCGGGTCGGCATCGCCACCGCGATGCAGGCCGCGCCACGTCACGCACCGTCTCGAGTTCCACCATTATCGAGGCTCAGGGCCGTCCCTTCCAGGGTGGCGGGCGCGCTCGCCCCACCCCAGGGGGTCGGGTTAGACTGGCTAGGGCCGAAGCGATGGCGGAGATAGGGGCTTGGGACGCATGAGCATGCGGGGGCTGGAAGTCCGCTTCGAGCGGCTGCTCTTCGGCGCGCGCTGGCTGCTCGCGCCGCTCTACGCCGGGATGGTCCTTGCCCTGGTCGCCATCCTGGTGGTCTTCGCACGAGAGCTGATTGCCGAGCTCAGCCAGCTCGGAAGGCTCGAGGGAGAGCAGGCGATCGTGCTCGCCCTGTCGCTCATCGATCTTTCTCTCACCGGCAATCTGCTCCTGGTCGTGATTTTCGCCGGCTACGAGAGCTTCGTGTCGCAGCTTCACATCGGCGAGCACGAGGACCGGCCGACCTGGCTCGGCACCATCGACTTCGCCGATCTCAAGCTCAAAGTCATCGCCTCCATCGTCGCGATCAGCGCCATCGCGCTGCTGCGCACCTTCCTTTTGCTGGCCAATCCGGCCACGGCGGTCGATGCGACCCGCCTGCGCTGGATGGTGCTCATCCAGCTGACCTTCGTCGTCTCCGGCGTGTTGCTCGCGCTCATGGACTGGATCTCGGCGCGCGCGGATGTGCACCATTCCGGTAAACTGCCGCGCCGATGAAACTCTACTCGTGGAACGTCAACGGCATTCGTGCCGTCGTCAAGAAGGGCTTTTTCCAGAGCTTCGTGCGGGAGCACCGGCCGGATGTGCTGTGCCTGCAGGAGACCAAGGCCGAGCGCGGCCAGATCGAGATCGATCTGCCCGGCTATCACGAGTACTGGCATTCTGCCATCAAGAAGGGCTACTCCGGTACGGCGATCTTCTCCCGGGAAGAGCCGCTCTCGGTCGTCAACGGCTTTCCGAAGACGTTCGCGAAGCGCTTCCGGTTCGCCGATGAGCTCGAGCGCGACGCCAGCGAGGAAGGCCGCCTCATCACGGCGGAATTCCCCAAGCTCTATGCGGTGACGGTCTACACGCCCAATGCAAAGGACGACCTCAGCCGCCTCGCCCTGCGGCACGAGCACTGGGATCCCGCGTTCCTGAGCTACGTGCGGCAGCTCGAGAAGAAAAAGCCCGTGGTCTTCTGCGGCGACCTCAATGTGGCGCACACCGAGCTCGATCTGGCCAATCCCAAACCCAACCGCGGCAAGAAGGGCTTCACCGACGAGGAGCGGGCGGGCTTTCAGAGCTACATCGATGCAGGCTTCATCGATACCCTGCGCCTCTTCAAGCAGGGCAACGGCCACTACAGCTGGTGGAGCAACTTCTCCAACGCGCGCGCCCGCAACGTCGGATGGAGAATCGACTACGTGTTGGTATCCGCGGCCCTGCGCAAATCGGTCAAGGCCGCACAGATCCACGCCGATGTGATGGGGAGCGATCACTGCCCGGTCAGCGTGATGCTGGCCGTCTAGCCTCCCCGCCCCGGAGCGTCATGCTCCTTGCGGGCCTGACGACCTGACGGTCGGGTCCGCTAGAAAATTCCGGGCTTGCCGCCACCGGCGATGAACGCCTGCATGGCTGCGAGCTTCGCGGCCGGCAGCAGCGGCTGCGGCGTGGCGCTGCCTGCCAACACCATGACCTCCGGGTCGCGCCCCTGCAGGGCGGGCCAGGTTGGAAGTCCCGCGCCGTTGGGGTCTCCGCGCTTCACGAAATCCGCCCAGTAGCGCATCAGGCGCGCCGAGATCGCCCGGTCCACCCCAGTGAAATGCCGTTCCGGGGCCGCATCGAGCGTGCCGAACACGTAGGGCAACTCCGAGGAATGAAACATGCCCCAGCGGCCGGACTCGCGACCGGGCTCGAGGTGATCGAAGAGATACCCGAAGACGGGACTGCGCGCGTGCGTGCTCCACGTTCGGCTCCAGCCGTAAAGCGCGGCAAGTCCAAGGTCACGGTGCAACTGCCGTAGCGACCGCGCCCGCTCCGCACCGGTACCTGCAGGATAGAGCGCGGCATAGCGCGGCGCCCCGGCGCCGAAGGTCTTCTCGAGAGCCGCCCGCCAGGCCGCCTCAGTCAACGAGCCGACGAGCGGTGTCGAAAAGGCGGAGCTCTCATCGGCATCGATGCCGGCGAGAATGGGAATGTCGGCAAACGCCCCCGGGATGAGAAGCGCTTCGGGCGCCGCCGGCAGCAGCGTTCCATCGACGATCGGCACCAGCAACGGTCCTTCGAGCGGCGGTGGCTCGCCGGCCGTCAATCGTCGTGGCGTCAGGGCACGAAGCGCCGCAAGTGAGGCGGCCCCTTTGGATTGGGCAAACCTCTCACCGGCACGCTCTGCTGATGCCAGCGGCACCGCCGGTGAGGAGTCGGGCAATCCGCTCTGTACGATGGCGCGTTGGAAGAGTCCCGTCGCGAGCGGCGAGACGATCAGGTCGTGCACCGCCATGGCGCCAGCCGACTGGCCGCCGAGCGTGATGGCCGTGGCGTCCCCGCCAAAGGCTGCGATATTGCGGTGCACCCATTGGAGCGCCGCAATCATGTCCTGCAGGCCGTAGTTGCCGGGAGGCTCATGCTCACGCGCCGCCTCCGCGGCGAGCGCAGGTGTCACGAAGAAGCCGAGCAGCCCCACCCGATAGTTGATCGTGACTACGACGATCCCCTGCGCCGCGAGCTTCGCGCCGTCGTACACGGCAGCCGATCCCGAGCCCCCGATGAAGCCGCCGCCCGGAATCCAGACGAGCACCGGCAGCCGCCGCCTCGCATCCGGCGCGGGCGTCCAGATGTTGAGATAGAGGCAATCCTCACTCACCTGCCCTTGCGGGACGTATTCATGACTCCAGGGGCCGACGCCGCCCGGAGTCATGGCCTGCCAACAGCTGGCGGCGAACTGCCTCGCCGGACGGCTGCCCGCCCAGCGAGGGGCGGGTTGCGGCGCCCGCCAGCGATTGCGGCCGATCGGCGGTGCAGCGTAGGGAACCCCTAGAAATTCGGCGATGGCCCCCTGCCTGAGACCGACGAGCGTGCCCTGTGACGTGCGAGCCTCGGGTGCCGCCTGCGCCCCGCGGCAGGGGCCGCTGAGCACCAGTGCCGTCAGCACCGCGAATGCCGCCACGGAGCCCGACCGGTTTGTTTCAGGGTGTTCCAAGCAGTCGTCGCCTCATGGAGCCTCGTGCAGCCAGCAGTGAGGATGGCCGATTATACCGGCCGCGCTTGACATGTGAGCGCTCCCATGTCGCACTTGAGCGCAACCATCCGCAGCCGGAGCGCATCCGATGAGACCGGACAAATCGTGCCGCTGCCGGCCGGCTTCGCTGCTCGCCACAGTGCTCCTGCCCGTGCTGATTGCCGGCGCCGGTCGGATGGGCGCTGCGCGCGCCGATGATGCTGGTACGCTCGTCATCACCTCCAGGGTAACCATCCTGGAGGATCCCCATGATGCGCTCCCGGTGCGGCTCGCCGCGCAGGATCTGCAGAACGACTTCGCACAGGTCTTCGGGGCAAAGCCGCGCATCGTTACGCATCGCGAGGATGCTGGCCCGGTCACCATCCTCATTGCGACGGAAGCGCGCCTCCCGGCCGCGCTGCGTCCCGCGGGGGTCAATGCGCCTGAGAGCTTCTCGATTGCCGTGCATCAGGCCCCCTGGTCCGGCGCGACGCGCGCAGTCGTCCTGACCGGTCCCGACCTTCGCGGGACGATGTACGCAATCTATCAGTTCTCCGAGGACTATCTCGGCGTCGATCCGCTCTACTACTGGACCGATCATGCACCGGCGAGACGCAGCCGTATCGAGCTGCCGCACTCCCTCGCCCGCCGCTTCCCACCGCCGGTCTTCAGATATCGCGGCTTCTTCATCAACGATGAGGACCTGCTCACGGGTTGGGCGCCCGGAGAGAAGACGGATCACTCCGGCATCTCCCTCGCGGTCATGAGCAGGATTTACGAGACCATCCTCAGGCTCAAGGGCAACATGGTGGTGCCGGGAACGTGGATCTTCCCGGGCGATCCACAGGTGAGGCTCGCCGGCGAGCGCGGGCTGATTCTCACTCAGCATCATGCGATGCCGCTCGGGGTGAATGTGGCGCGCTGGCCGGCCGACATCCCCTACGACTACTCGACCCACCCGGAGATCCTCGAGCGCGCCTGGAAGGACGCAGTGGCTTCGTACGATCCGCACCAGGAGATCCTCTGGTCGGTGGGCCTGCGCGGCCTTTCCGACACTTCCTACGCCTCCATGGACCCGACCGTCGTCGGCAACGACAAGCGGCTCGGCCTGCTCATCAGCAAAGCCATTGCGACCGAGATGCGCATCGTGCGCGCAGTGCATCCCGATGCCCGGTTCGTCACGGATTTCTGGCAGGAAGGCGCGCGGCTCGTCCATGATGGTTATCTGAAAATCCCCGCGGGCGTGACCCCGGTGTGGGCCGACACCGGCTACGGCATCCCGCAGGACGGCGGTGATCTGGCGCCCGGCGAGGGCGTTTACTATCACGTCGCCATGTTGAATGGCCGCGCCAATCATCTGACAGAGATGGTGCCCGTCAGCCGCATCGACGCCGAGCTCGGGCGCTACATCCGGGCGCGCGCGACCGGCTATCTGCTGCTGAACACGAGCAACATCCGGCAGGTGGCCATGACCGCAGAGGCCGTGATGAATGTCGCCTGGGCCGGTGTGCCTGCCGGGGGCCCCGAAGGCTATTACAAAAAGTGGGCTGCGAAGGAATTTGGAAGGCAGTCTATAGCAGTTATAACAAAGACTTACGAGGATTACTTCAACGCTTTCTCTCATATCCCGGCAGGCGAGCGGGGTGCCGGCGACGACTATGGCGATCAGCTCTATCATCAGGAGGCGCAGGGCCTGCTGCTCGCGACGATGGTGAGCGCGCCTTATTACTACGTCCCCTCTCAAGCTCCTACATGGTCGCCGGTCCCCATCCTGGGCCTGACATCGAGCAAGCCGTTCTTCCTTCACATGGGACCGGACTGGGTGCAGACCACCGTACGACGCGAGCTCGCGATCTGCGGCCCGGCGCAGGCACGCTGGGACGCCGTGTGGCGCGAGGCGCTTGCTGCAGAGATGCAGGTCGACCCCGAACGACGTCAGTACTACGAGGCTGAGATGCTGACCATGATTGCGCTAAACCGCGACAGTAATCGCATTCTCTACCTCATCGCAGCAGCGATACGGGACCTGCGCGCCGGCGATGTCGCCCGGGCGCTCATCGAAGCGCAAGAGACTCTGCCCGCGTTCGATGACATTCAGCGCATGGAGAGGGCGGCGGAGTACGGCAAATGGCGGAACTGGTATCGCGGCGAGTGGCTCGATGGCATCCACCACACACGTGACCTGGTGGCAACCTTCATCCGCTACCTGCATGATCCGATGACGACTTTGCCGCCGCCGGTCCTCTTCGGAGGCTGGGAAGGTTACTACCACATCATGCATTACGAAGGAGACCGAACGGCCGATGTGCAGTGACTCCGTCCTTGCCGCGCTCGCGCCGACCGGAACGCCGAAAGCGTGGCCGGCGGCGCTGTGCGCTCCACGCGCTGAGCCGTTTCGCCGTAGACCCGAAACGGCGCCGGCAGGCACTCACGGCTGAATTGTGGAAATTTCGCGAGAGACATGCGCGCCCTGGCACGACGGTACATCCCATTCATCCTCTGCGCAGCGCTCGCCGCGGCCAGTGCCCATGCGCAGGCTCCCACGGTCCTCGGCTACTGGCGGGAGCCGGGCGGCTCCGTCATCCTCATCAGCCAGTGCGATCAGGCGTTGTGCGTCCGCATCGCCATGCTCTCGAGCCGAAGTCCTGCGGCGACCGACAGCCACAATCCCGACCCCAAGCTGCGCGACCGCCCGCTCTGCGGACTCGAGATCGGCGACGGCTTCGTGAAAGTCGACGCGCAGCACGCGCGCGGCGGACACCTCTACGATCCCAGAACCGGACGCACCTACAGCGGCCAGATGACTGCGGAGGGGAATCTCCTTCACCTGCGCGGCTATGTCGGGTTGCCGATATTCGGCCGGACGGCGACCTGGGCACGCGCCTCCCAACCGCCGCCCTGCGCCGCGCACTGACTCCCCGTCCGGCGCGCGCTCAGGCCTGCACCGGGAGGATCGTCCGCAGCCGCTGATTACGCAGCCAGAGTCCACCCCAGACGAACGCCGCAAAGATGACCGCGAAGCAGATGTCGAATAGAGGCGCGTGAATGCGCACCTTCGAGGCGATTGCCCCGCCGAGGTAACCCGTCAGAAGCACCGCACCGAGGATCGAGGTGCGCGGGATTGCGTAGAGCGCCGTGCAGATCAGCAAGGCGACGCCGATCCCTACGATCTCACTTTCCGGAAATCCCAAGCCGATCGTCGCCGAAACGACGAATGACGGCTTGAAGAGCTTCATGACCCCGTCGAGGACGAAAAAGAGCACCGCAAGCGTGCTGCGCACACGCCCGGTCCAGAGCCAGCCCCGGCCGCCCACAGATGCCTGTTCACTTTGCATGTTGCGATCTCCCCGTTTTGATGGGTGAGGGCGCCCGATTGGCCCCTCCTCCCCAGCTAGCCGATCGGCACCGGCCATTTTCGACAGTCGCCCGAAACAAGAAATCCGGCAACCTCCAGCTGTGAGACGTATTCACTCTGCATTGCAAAGTACTTGACGATACAGACGGCGTGCTCGATGATTCGGCATGGAGCGCATGCCGTGCGCGATTCGCCTGTCGATGGTTCGCCGCTGCCGAGGAGGTCCTGTGAATGCCTTGCATGTGAGTCCATCTGCCGACCTGCCACCGGTTGGCGTAGCGGCCGAGATTACAGAGTTATGGGCTTGGGCCCTGCCGCTCGCCCTCCTGGGTACCTGGACGTGTTTCCAGGCAATACCGGGCGTCAACTGGTCCTTGTGGACAGTCACCTCCGCCACCGGCTTTCTGGTAGTCAGTCGCCGCGCCGATCGCTCCCATGCACTTACCTACGCGCGGGCGTCCCTTGGCCTTGCCGCCCTCCTGTCCATTGCAGCCGCCGTCACCACCAACCCCGTCGCCGATGGATTGATCTTCCTTTCGGTAGCGGGTCTTTTCGCCTTTTCCCTCCTCCTTACGGCAACACGCAGCGCTGACATCGGGCTCTTCGCCTTGGTGCGAGCGCCGCTCGATGTATGTCGGCTTCTTTTCAGCGAGGCGGCTGCGCGAGTTGCCGAGACCTTCGCGATCGTTCGCATGCGCGATGCCGTTCCGATCGCGCGCGGAGCCACGATGGCGCTCGCGTTCGCGGCCACCCTGTTCCTGCTCCTGAGTGCGGCGGATCCGACACTGGCGGATTGGCGTCAGGTTGCCTGGGAGACGGTGCTCAGCCGGATGTTCCTCGCCCGCGATGTGTTTTTCATCGTGCTCACGCTGGTGCTGCTCGGCGGCTACGGGCTCGCGGCGCGCAAGCCGAGGCCGGTCATCGGGACACCCGCCTCGAGCGTCCATTCTCCATCGACTTCTGCGGCGCGTTTTTCCGACATCGAGCGCCTCATGGTGCTCGGGGCAGCGCTGGCGCTCTTTACAGTGTTCTTTGCGGCCGAGCTATCCCATCAGCTGACCTCTTCCGCAGTGCACCTGGCACCGGGCGAGACATTCGCCGAGGCGACCCATCGCGGCTTCGGCGAGATGATCGCGGCAGCCGTGTTGTGCGCGATCGTCATCATCGCGCTGGATCGGCGCGCCTTGCGGGGCAAAAGGGAGCTCGGCGTCCGCCTCCTCTCCTTGGGAGTGGTGCTGGCCTCGCTCATCGTAGTCGCCTCCGCCTACCTGCGGGTCCGCTATTACGAAGCGGCCTACGGCTACACCGAACAGCGGCTGTACGTGCAGGTTTGCTGCGGGATGGTGCTGATGACCCTCCTCTTTCTTGCCTGGGAGCTGCGCTCGGCCATCACCATCGCGCGCCTGATCCGCCACGTCGCGCTCGCGGCCCTCGCCTGTGTCGCCGGTCTTTCCTACTGGAACCATTCCGCGTGGATCGTGAACGCCAACGTCGGCCGCTATGCAAGCACGGGGAAATTGGATGTGGATTATCTCGAGCGACTCGCCCGCACTTCGCCCGATGCGATTCCTGCGCTCATCGCCGCGCTCCCTGACCTCACGTCAGCGGATGCCCGGCGCGTGCGCGAGTCTCTGCGCGGCGTCTCACCTGACCGGTCGATTCTGAAGCCGCTGCCCGGCACGGGCGAGCTATCGTGGTACGAGTGGAGCCTACGCCGCGTAGCGGCTCGCGCCGCGCTTCGCGCGGCTGGCCTGCTCGACGGAGGAGCCACGAGCTGAGCTCACTTGGCTCGCCAGCGTCCTTGGGTCCTCGTGCGGGCGCAGGAGACGTTTCAACATCGACTCGAGGTGCGCGGGCGACAGTCCGCACGGCGGCAGCGAGACTCTCACGCTCGCATCACTGATGCAGGAGTTGGCATGAAGAACTGCCAATGCGCCCGCGCAGCGGCCGAAGCGAAGCGAGCGACCCAGCGCCGTCGCCGGCTCGGACGAAGAGATCATCTGCTCCTCGAGCGCCGCCAGCATCTCCTCCGAAAGTCGCCAGTCCGCGCCGATGTGCCAGGCAAAGGACGCCGACTGCGAATCGAGGATGGAGGCGATCACCTGCGGATCGACTCCCTCTCGCCCCACCGGGCGCGGGCAGTGCTCGAGGATCGCGCGAAAGAGCACGATCTCCGCAAGGCCGCTGATGAGGGTCAACAGCTCGGCTGCAAATGGGTTCACCCGCTCCACCAGGGCGGCGTGCGGGATGGCCGCGTGGGCCGAGCGCACCGCGTGCTCCCAGACGACCTCCGGAAAGCGCGAAGCACCCTCTGCGCCGGAGACCTGGAAGATCGGCTGCATCAGAGCCGCCGCCATCACCGATCGTAGGCCATCGCTCCCGAGGATCACCAGCGCCCGCTCGATGGTCTCGACTGCCTGCTGGGTGACACGGTAGTAGGAGCTGTTGGCCACCTTGAGGAGATTGCCGACCAGTGAGGGATCACGTGCCACGATGGGTACCAGCTGCCGCACCGAGACGCCCTCGTCATTGATGGCGCGCATCAGCTCGGGGAGGAGATTCGGGCGCCGCGGGAAGTACTGTCTCTGGCTGCTCGGATCGCCGATCGCCGCGAGCGCAGCGGCGATGACGCGCTCCTGTGCGGGGTCAGGCTCCCCGGAGGGGGCGGGCAGATCCGCTCCCAGCTCGAGTCCGCGAAGCCTGCGCAGCACCTCGGCGGAATCCAGAACGGGCACCTCGATGACCTCGGCGGCGGGCGGCTCCGCCTGCGCGCAGTCCTGCCCCGGAGCCGGCTGCAGTACGGGCGGCTCGGGCAGGTCACGTAGATTGAAGGGAAGCTCGCTCGCGACCCCCGGCGGGCCGGCCAGCCGGGCGCCGCCGGGAAGGGCGGTCCGGCGCAGAGCAGGCCATCCCGCGAATACGCAGGCGGTAGCAGCCAACAGCAATGACAGAACCCAAATCATCCGTACCCGACGACCTTCGGAGCTGCATGGAGCAGCCGGCACTCTAGGGTTTTCGGCCGCAGAGCCCAACACCGGCACCGGCCGGTCGCTTTTGTGATCGACCTCACAATCGGGGACGGATTGACCGCTGCCCCGGGCCGGTCACCACCAGCCGCGCCACTTGAACCACAGGATCGGCAAGAGCGTGCTCACGGCGATCAGAGCGAGACCGTACTCATACCCCCACGGCCAGCTGAGCTCGGGCATGTTGTGGAAATTCATGCCATACATGCTGGCGATCAGGGTCGGCGGCACGCCGACCACTGACACGATGGTCAGCACCTTGAAGATATCGTTCTGCTCGGTATTGATGAATCCGAGGGTTGCATCCAGGAGAAACTGCGTCTTGCCCGAAAGGTGCACCTCGAAATCGGCGAGAGAGCTGAGGTCCTGCAGAGCGGTCTTCAAGCGGGCCTGAATGTCAGGCCCCAGCCACGACTGGCCCGTATCGGCGGCGAAGGCGATGACCCGCTGCAGACCCGTGAGGCTCTCGCGCAGCTGTGACAGGTGCTCTCCGGTATCGCCCAAGGCGGCGAGCAGGTGGCGCAGCCGGCGGTTGAGGCGCGGGCCGCGAGGTGCAGCAGAGTCGCTGCGCCGGAATACCCGTCGCGAGATCTCGCCGAGCTCCCGCGCGATCCTCTCGAGCGCATCGGCATCGGCGTCGATCAGCGCCTCCAGGAGCTTTGCGAATATCGCGGTGCTGCTCGTTGCACCCTCGTCCTTGCCGATGCCTTCGCGAACCTGGGTGAACGAGCGAAGATCCCGATAGCGCACCGTGATCAGCAGCCCCGGCGAGATGACGAATCCCAAAGGGCTGGGGGCCTCATCGATCTGCTCGTGCGGAGCCCCGACCGGCATGCTCAGATAGAGCCGCTTGTCCTCCGAGCGCAGGCGGCTCGAGGACTCGATCTCGTCGAGTTGCTCGCGCGAGGGAACCCGGGTGCGGAATTCCGTCTCGACACGCGTGATCTCCTCGGCCGTCGGCCGCAAAAGATCGACCCACAGTGTTCCGCCAGGCCGGTCGGCCGCCGCAGCGCCGTCGGAAATCGGATAATAGGTGAGCATTGGACAGTAATCCCCTCCGCGGTCTCGCCATAGTAGACCAGCCTCCGCTCGCGCAGCAGGAGAGCTGCCCAGCGGGCTGCCTGCTGCGCCGGCCGAAGGAGGCGATTCCCGGCAGCCCCAAGCCGCACTTGGTATTTATCGACTATTTGTTGCACGGTACGGCCTCAATGGATCGCAAGCCCCATAATGCATAGCGAATCATCCCGATTCCCCCCGCGCGCAATCGGCTTCCGCGAGTTCCTCGTCCTCACCGCCGCCATCATGTCCTGTCAGGCGATTGCGGTGGACACGATGCTGCCCGCACTGCCTGCCATTGGACGCGACCTCGCCGTGACCGATGCCAATCGCGCGCAATGGGTCATCACCATCTTCCTCGCCGGTGTCGGCATCGGCCAGTTGTTCTGGGGAATGGTGTCCGACCGGTTCGGACGAAGGCGGGTGCTACTCACCGGCCTGACGCTGTATGTCCTCGCCGCTGCGGCGGCAGGCATGGCCGGCGATTTCGAGGCCCTGCTCGCCTGGCGTTTCGCGCACGGCATCGCCGCCGCCAGTATGGTCCTGGCGCGGTCCATCATCCGGGACCTCTACGGCGGGAGGCAGATGGCGCGAGTCATGTCGCTCACCTTCATCGTCTTCATCATGGTCCCGGTCGTGGCGCCGAGCATCGGCCAGCTCGTGTTGCTGGCTGCTCCCTGGCGGGCCCTGTTTCACCTGTTTTGTGCTTTTGCCGCCGCCGTCCTGCTGTGGGTGTACTTTCGGCTGCCGGAAACGCTGCATCCCGAATATCGCATGACGCTGACCGTGAGCCACGTCGCGCGCGCGGTCGGCAAGGTAGTCACCGACCGGGCATCACTCTGGTACACGCTCTCCGTGGCGCTGATGTTCGGTTCCGTCATCGGTTACGTTGGAATGATGCCGCAGATCTTTGCAGCGGTCTTCCATCGGCCCTCGCTGATGCCGTCGGTGTTCGCGATCTGCGCGGCCTCCATGGGCGTTACGTCCTATCTCAACTCCCGGGTCGTCGAGCGCTTCGGCATGCGCATCATCTCGCAGACGGGCCTGCTGATCTTCATCGCGGTGACCGGCCTGCACACCCTGGTCGCGGTGCTCCGGGCCGAGACCCTCTGGACGTTCATCGTCCTGCAGGGTGCGACCATGAGCTGCTTCGGACTGATCATGGCCAACTTTGGCGCCATGGCGATGGAGTCGATGGGGTCCGTTGCCGGCATCGCCGCCTCACTCCAGGGCTGCACCGGCACTGCCGGCGGCGCCCTGGTCGCAGCGCTCATGGGGCTGCAGTTCAACGGCTCGACGGTGCCGCTTGCCCTTGGGGCGCTCCTCTGCGGCCTGGCAGCCCTGGGATTCGTATTGCTGGCGGAAGGTGGACGGCTGTTTCGCGCGCATCAGCTGGTGCCGGGTGAACCTGCACCGGCCGCGTCCGGCGTTCACTGATCCGGCGTACGACGCCGCTCCAGCGGCATAGCGTTTGCTCTCCCGATTCCCGTTCCGGAGACAAGCTCAGATGCAGGAGTAACGGCATGGGATCCAAAATACAGGGCGAAGGCGATTACGAATCTGCCCGCCGCTATGACGAGGAGACGAAGCGTTTCGTAGACGAGAAGACCAAGGCTGGCAAACCCCTGAAAGGGTCTGCCGCGGAAGCATCCGACAAGCTGACGCCCGAGGAGAAGGAAGCCCTGTCGCACGCGAAATCAGGCGGCGAGGACAAACGGGACGCGGACGCGTTGCGCGAGGCCGAGAAGCAGCGCAAGCACTAGGGCACCGCTGCTATTTCTTCGCGCGGAGCTTTGGCTTTGCGCGGGGCGTCGCCTGGGCTCGCGACTTCGCTTTCGCCGCGGGGGTCGCCCGCGTCGCTGACGTCGGTGAAGATTTCTTCTTCGTCGGGGATTTCGCTGCCCCCGATGGCTTCGCCCGGCTGGCGCTGTTGAGTGCAATGGCCTCACGAACGAGCGCCTTGAAAGCCGCGGCATCGACCTCCTCGCCTTCGTGGATGTCGATTGCGCGCCGCACGTTACCGTCGAGACTCGAGTTGAATAGCCGGGCGGGGTCCTCGAGTGAGGCGCCCTTCGCGAAGGTGAGCTTGACCACGCTCTTGTAGGATTCGCCGGTGCAGATCATGCCATCGTGCGACCAGACCGGAGTGCCCATCCATTTCCACTCCTCGATGACCTCGGGGTCCTCCTCACTGATGAGCCTGCGCATCCGGGCGAGGGTGCTCCCGCGCCAGTCCCCCAGCTCGGCGATTCTCTCCGAGATCAGCGCCGATGCAGATCCGCCTGGGCTCGCAGCCGATTTTTTCACGATCTCAGTCCAGATAGGCTGACACTGGAGTCAGCGTAACCTGCCCCGCGGCGGATCGCTAGACCTTCTGGCTCTTCAGCCAGCCCTCGCCCACCTGCTGCAGGATGTCGAGCGGCACACGTCCACAGCTCAGCACTGCATCGTGGAAGTTCTTGATGTCGAACCGGGTCCCGAGTTGCTCCTTCGCCTTTGTGCGCAGGCCGGTGAACACCGTGTGACCCAGCTTGTAGCTGCAGGCCTGCCCGGGCGTCGCGCAGTAGCGCTCGACCTCCCTGGTGATACCGCCGCGCGAGTCGCCGTCCTGGGCTATGAAATATTCGATGGCCTGCTCACGTCCCCACCGCAGATGATGAATCCCGGTATCCACCACACACCGGTTGGCGCGGAAGAGCTGGGCCTTGAGGTAACCCAGCCGCCCGAGAGGATCCGCCTCGTACATCCCGAGCTCATCGGCCAGCTGCTCCGCGTAGAGCGCCCAACCCTCCCCGTATCCGGAGAAGCCGCCGGTCTTGCGGATGAGAGGCAGGTCGGCGTTGGAGAGCGCCAGGCCTCCTTCGAACTGATGGCCAGGCAGGCCTTCATGAAACACCGTGGTGGCCAAGGTGAATCTCGGCCACTCCGCAGTGTCGTGCAGGTTGAAGTACACGAGGCCCGGCCGCGACCCATCGACGGCCGGTGGTTGCGAGAATGCCAACGGCGCTCCGGCTTCCACCCGCGGCGGCACGCGCCGCACCTCGAAGCGGTAAGGCGGCATCCGATGGAACGCCCGCGGCAGGCGCGGCCTGATTGCGGCGAGCCGCCCATTGCAATAGGCGATCGCCTGCGCCTTGCCGGCCTCGGTGTTGGGATAGAGCTGCGCCCGGTCCTTGTAGAGATGCGCCATCCGCTCACCCACCGTGCCCTGGGTCAAGCCCTGGGTCCTGAGCAGGGAATCCAGGCGGGCGCTGATCTCCTTCGCCTGCTCGAGACCCATGCGATGCACCTCATCCGGAGTGAATCGCGTGGTGGTGGTGGACCGCAGCGCGACCTCGTAGAAAGCGGCCCCCTGCTTGAATTTCCACACCCCGGCATCGTGCGTGGCGCCGGCGCGCTGTCGCCGCGCCTCGACGATCTGCCGGTCGAGCGCGGGCAGGACTTTCTGCTCGTAAATACGCGCGGCACGGCGCGCATAGCGGTCGGAGAGGCCTTTCGCTGCCGCCCGCCTGGCAAGCGAGGTCACCACCAAGGCCTGAGCGGCTGGAACCCGGGTCTTCTCGAGCTGCACGAGCGTGGTGTCGAGGAGAAAGTCAGGCGGCACCACGCCCAGGCCGGCGTCATGGCGCATGCGCTCAGTGTTGGCATCGAGCTGTACGCCGAAGGCGCTGAGACGGGACAGATAGGCATCGGCGTCCGCGTTGGTCTCGATCGAATGCTTGGTGTCGAGGAAGTCGGGAACGGACTGGTAAGAGCCGGTGAGCTGACTCACCACGTAAGGTGAAGGGCCGTACGTGTTGCCACCGAAATCGAACCGCTGCACCGCCGTGGCCGACTCGAGCGTGTAAAGCACGACGTCGTAGTTCAGGCGGTCGGCGCCGGAGAGGCGATTGCGGTCGATCGCGCGAAGCCTGCGGATCTGATCGCCGGTGCTCGACTTGTCGGCCGCGAGGCCCGCCGCGGACTCATCGCTCAGCCTGCCTTTCAAATCCGCGTTCCTGCCCTTGTCGAAGCCGAGCTGCGTGGCGCGCTCGGGGTGCCGCCTCAGGTCTTCGTCGAGGAAGGCAGTGAACAGGCGGTCGAGCGCGGCGTGCGAATCGCCATCGCCGTTGCGCGCGAGCGCCGGGAGCTCGGGGAGCGCCGCAGCCGCACCCACGGCCACGGTGTAAAGCAGCACCGTTCGACGATCGACCATGCGAGGCCTCCGAAAGATCGGTTCCGTCAGATCGGCTGCTCGATCGAGCGCGCGAGACCGCTGAAGAGCTTCGGGCCGGCTTCGGTCATATGCCAGCAATCCTCCAGACGGATTCCGAACGAGCCGGGAATGTAGAGACCGGGCTCGTCGGAGAAACACATGCCAGCCTGAAGCGGTGTCGGATCGCCATGCACCAGATAGCAGGGATCATGGCCATCCATGCCGATGCCATGTCCGGTGCGATGCGGCAGGCCCGGCAGGTGGTATCCGGGCCCCCACCCTTCGCGTACATAGAAGCTGCGGACCGCATCATCCACTTTGCCCGCGGGGAGGCCGATCCTGGCGGTCGCGAGCGCGAGCTCCTGGCCCCGCTTGACGGTGTCCCAGACTTTGCGCTGGCGGGCAGACGGCGCTCCATAGATCCAACTGCGGGAGATGTCCGACTGATACCCATGCACGGTGCAGCCGCAATCCATGAGGATCACCGACCCTTCATGCACCGACTGCGGCTTCTTCGAGCCGTGCGGATAAGCGCTGGCATCGTTGAGCAGCACGAGTGAGAACCCGGGCATGCCGCCCAGCGCCACGGTGGCTGCGTCCATGATCGAAGAGATGTCGTTCTGACTCATGCCGCGCTGCACCCGCGAATGCACGTGGCGCAGAGCGGCCATGGTGACATCGCTCGCCGCTTGCATCAGCGCGAGCTCCGCAGGCGATTTGATCATTCTGCACGGGCGGACGATCGGATCGCCGGACACCACCTGCACGCCCGCGGCACGCCGCACACCATCGACGATGAAAAAGCGAGTGGTGCCTTCGGCCGCCACCGGCCCCGAGCTTGCGCCTCTCTCGCGCAGAGCACCCGCGATGACGGTAAACGGACTTTCGTCTTCGTTCCAGATGCGCACATCCGCATCAACCTGCAGAGTCTCGCGGACCGAGGGCTCCTCGAAGGCGGGTGTGACAATCACTACCTGACCGTGCGCGGGGATTACCGCGGCGGTCGTACGCTCGGACCTGTGCCACACCACCCCGGTGAAGTAATCGAGCGTGGAGCCCGACTCGACCAGGAGCGCACTGATCTTCTGAGCACCCATGAGCTCCTGCGCCTTCGCCAGGCGCGCCCGCCGCTCCTCCACGGAGATCGGCTTGGCGCCCGTGGTGATGGATTTCAGCCCCGTCGCGTGAGCGGCAGAGAATCCTTTCCCGGCCGTGCTCAGCCCCACGGCTGCACCCGCCCCCAACAGCACATTTCGCCTCGAGATCCGCGTCATATCCCCCTCCCGGCCGAGCTGCAGGTATTCGCAGCAGCTTATCGCGCCGGGTGGACCTGAGCCACGGCCAACAGGACGATTCACCTCAGCTCTGGTGCGACTCGCCGCTAGTGCGCTTCGGCGGAACGCCTGCACTGAGGCATCGCGGGGACTGGCGGAGAGGGGGAGATTCGAACTCCCGAGCCCCGTGAAGGGCTGCCGGTTTTCAAGACCGGTGCAATCAACCGCTCTGCCACCTCTCCGGTGCGCGGGCGCCCGAGATGCTACCAAAATTGCCTGCGGCAGACCGGGAGCGTCACCCCGGCCTCGGCTGCCGAGGCCTCGCGCGCGCGGCTGCGCGCAGGCAATATCCACCGGCTCTGGCCGTCAAGAGACTCATGCCGAACGAGACCGCTGCTGCGCATTCCACCGCATTGCCTTTCCGCCCTGCCACCCAGAGGCGCCGCCGGCCCTCGCGCTTCATTCGCAACATCGTCACGCTGATTGCGATCCTCCACGTATACGTGGGTATCCGGCTCCTCCCGGCTTTGCCGATCGGACTGCTCGGACGCGTGCTCGGCGCGCTCGCCCTTTGCGTATCGTTTACGCTGATCATCGCCGGCGCACGGGCCCGCATGATGCAGAACAGCGGCTTTGCGGCGAATGTCGCCTGGTTGGGCTCGCTCAACGGCGGCTTCTTCTCCTCTCTTGCCGTGCTCACCGTGACGCGCGATCTCTTCCTCGGGCCCGCCGTGCTCTTCGCCTCGCGCGGCGAAGGCGCGGCGCTCGAGACAGCCTCGGCCATCGCCGTGCCGCTCCTGGCCGTGCTCGCCACGGTCATCGGATTCATCGATGCGCGCCGCCGCCCCAGAGTGGTCAACGTCAACGTGCCGCTTGCAGGTCTGCCACCTGCGCTACAGGGGTTCACGATCGCGCAGATCAGTGACGTCCACGTGGGCCCCACGATCAAGCGCGACTTCCTGCGCGGCATCGTGGAGATCGTCAATTCGCTGGATGTCGATCTCATCGCCATTACCGGCGATCTGGTGGACGGTACCGTCGAGCAACTCGCTACACAGGTCGAGCCGCTCTCTCACCTGCGCGCGCGGCACGGCGCCTACTTCGTCACCGGCAATCACGAGTACTATTCCGGCGCCGCGCCCTGGATCGCGGAGCTGCGCCGCCTCGGGCTGCACGTCCTCCTCAACGAGCACGTGGTGTTGAGTCACGGCGGTGCACCCCTACTCCTCGGTGGCGTGACCGATTACAGCGCCGATCGCTTCGACCCGGCGCAGCGCAGCGATCCGGAGGCCGCCCTGGCCGGCGCGCCGCCTGACCTCCGGCCGAGAGTGCTGCTCGCGCATCAGCCGCGGACGGCCGCAGCGGCGGCTGATGCCGGTTTCGATCTTCAGTTGTCCGGCCACACGCACGGCGGTCAGTTCTGGCCCTGGAATCTGTTCGTCAGGCTGCAGCAGCCCTTCACCGCGGGCCTTCATCGTCTGGGAAAGCTCTGGGTCTACACCAGCCGCGGCAGCGGCTACTGGGGACCGCCGAAGCGGTTGGGGGTGCCCTCGGAGATTGCCCGGATACGGCTGGTCGCAGCGCTACAGAGCTGAGACAATCCCGCGCAGTGTCGCCAGTTGTTGCCCTCGCCAGTTACGCCGTCACCTTCGCGATCGACAGCGAATCGGTCATCAAGACGGCGCGCCACTGTCTGATCGATGCCCTCGCCCGCGGCTTCGAGGCGCTCGAGGATCCTGAACGGGCATCACTCATAGGTCCCCTCGTGCCCGGTGCGCTGATGCCGGGCGGCGCGCGCGTACCGGGTACTTCGCTGGAGCTCGATCCGGCACAAGCCGCCTTCTGCACGGGCGTGCTGCTCTGCCTCCCGAACGGCGATGACCACTGGCTGGCGCTGCAATGCGGGCACGCAGCCGACTCGCTCGGGGCCGTCCTGGCGGTGGCGGACTATCAGGCGCGCAAGGCCACCATGGAGGGCAGGCCGCCGCCGAGGATGCGCGAACTGCTCATTGCCGCGGTGAAGGCGCTCGAGATCCAGGGCGTGCTCGCGCTCGAGGGTGGCCACCGCAACCCGGGGATGGCCGCAATCCGCTTCGCGCGGGTGGCTGCCACCGCCGTAGCGACTGCGCAGCTCGGCGGCACGGTGGGTCACGTCGCCGAGGCCCTCAGCTACGCGTGCATCGACGGTGGAACGTCAATCGCCTCGGACGAGCCCCATGGGATCGAGCGCAGGGAGTGGGCCACGGCCGATGCCATCAGCCGCGCCGTTCGCCACGCCTGCCAGACCATGGCGGGTGCCCGATCGAGCGCGGCGATCCCGCTTCATCCCCGAACCCTGGAGCTCGCCGGACGGCTTCTCGGGCCGAAGCCCTGGAGTACCGTTCAGCCCTTCGCCACCGGGATCATCGATCGGATTGCCGAGCGCCGCAGCCCGCAAAACATCGTGGAGCTCACCAGCCGATTCCAGTCAGCCGTCGACCGGCGCTTCCCCGCACGTCAAGCTGAGCGCATCAAGGCGCTTTTCGCTGCGCCCGAGCGCCTCTACGACCTGCCCGTCAACGAGGTGGTGGCGGCGTTGGCGACCAATGGCAGAAGGTAGTCACCACCGGCAACACCGGGTCAGGCCCTAGCGGTAGCTGGCCAGTTTGCTGTGGGTACGATCAGCCTCGGCGCGCGAATCGGCATCCTCCGGCCGTTGCCAGTTGCGCAGCAGCTCGGCGAACTCGCCCGCCGGCAAGGGAGGGCTGAAATGAAAGCCCTGATACTGATCGCAGCCGAGGGAGCGCAGGAACTTGAGCTGATCGGGGGTCTCGACCCCTTCGGCGACTACCTTGAGGCGCAGACTGTGCGCGAGGGAGATGATGGCCTGGACGATGGAGGCGTCGACCTCGCATTCGAGGTCGCGGACGAACGAGCGGTCTATTTTCAGCTTGTCGATGGGGAAGCGGCGCAGGTAGTTGATGCTCGAGTAGCCGGTGCCGAAATCATCGACCGAGACGAGCACGCCCATCCGGCTCAAGTGCTCGAGGATGACCGCGGACTCCTCCGGATTCGTCATGACGGCGGTCTCGGTGAGCTCGATCTCGAGGTATCGCGGCTCGAGTCGCGCGCTCTCCAGGGCACCGCGGATCACATCGAGCAGATCACCGCGCCGGAACTGCGTGGCCGCCACATTGACCGCCACCCGCAACGCGGGCAGACCGTTGCGCTGCCACTCGGCGCACTGGCGGCAGGCCTCATTCAGCACCCACGCACCGATCTCATTGATGAGTCCGCACTCCTCCGCCAACGGGATGAAGTCATCCGGCAGGATCAAGCCGCGCTGCGGATGGCGCCAACGAATGAGTGCCTCGGCACTGTAAACGTCGCCGCTCTGAGTATCGGCCTTCGGCTGGTAATGCAGCTCGAACTGTCCGGCTTGGATGGCGGCGTGCAAATCGCTCTCGAGATTAACGCGTCCCACCGTGACGGCGTCCATTCCCGCGGCAAAACGTTGTACGTTGTTGCGTCCGCGTTGTTTCGCGCAGTACATGGCAGCGTCGGCGCGCGCGATCAGACTGTCCGAGGAATTGGCATCGGTCGGATAGTAAGCAACTCCGATGCTGCACGTGACGTGCAGCTCGACACCCGAGACACGCAAGGGGGCTCGCAGCGCATCTCTCGCTCGATGCGCAATGGCAACCGCATCGTCCGGAACCTTGGAAGGACTGATCACCACGATGAACTCATCGCCACCCGTGCGTGCGACCGTGTCGATGTCACGTACTACGGAGCTCAGACGCCGCGATACCTCATCGAGAACCACATCGCCGGCCCGATGTCCGAGCGAGTCGTTGATGAGCTTGAACCGGTCGAGATCCACGGCCAGCAGCGCAAACGGCTGGTCGTCACGGTTGGCGTGTGCCATCGCCTGCGCCAGCCGGTCATCGAGCAACACCCTGTTGGGGAGGCCCGTCAGCGCATCGTGAGTGGCCAGATGGCGAAGCTGGCGGTTGGCCGCCTCCAGCGTCTCTGTGCGCGCTGCCACCACATTCTCGAGCGTCTCCACCTGCACGCGCAGCGCCCGTTCGTGCTGCCACTTGCGCGCAAGAGCGCTCGCGCACTGCAGCACCTCGATGGGCTCGAAAGGCTTCTTCAGGACCAGGAGCCGATCGGTCTGCCCGAGGCGGGCAACCACATCGCCCCAGTCGTAGTCGGAATGCGCCGAGCAGATCACTACCTGCACATCCGGGTCCACCGCCCACAGCCGCTCGATCGTCTCGAGCCCGTCCCAGCCCGGAGGCATGCGCATGTCGATGAACGCAATGGCAAACGGCCGCCCGGCGCTGACAGCGTTTTGGGTACGCTCGACCCCTTCCTGACCCTGCGAGGCGAATTCCAGTACGTAATGTGTGCGCTCGCGCTCCGTCGCGGGAACATCCCCGAAGAGCAAGGACTCGACGTTCGCCAGGGCCGCGGTGGGCTCCGCCTCCGCCCGCCCGCCGAGGATCTTGCGGAAGTCCCGGTGAATTGCCGGATTGTCATCGACGATGAGTATCCGGGTTTCGTCAGGCCCCCCCGACTGGCTCATGCGGTCCTCCTTTGCGGCTCGATCTCGGCCGCCGCGATGGGCAGCCGCACCGTGAAGCACGCCCCCCGATTGAGACCCTCGCTGCGCGCGGTGAGCTCACCGCCCATTTCCGTCGCGAGGATCGCGCTCGCGTGCAACCCGAAACCATGGCCATCCTTCCTGGTGGTGAAGCCGAACTCGAACAGCCGCTTCATGGACTCGGGACTGATGCCGCTGCCCGTGTCCTCGACCTCGATCGCGAAGAATCCAGGGGGCATCGGCCGCAGCCGGACGACGAGCTCCTTCGGACCCTGTCCGCGGTCATGCAGCGCGTGGCGCGCATTGCTCAGCAGGTTGCCGAGAATCTGCAGGAGCTTGTGCTGATCGAGCGTGACGCGCCCTGGCGAGCCGAGCTCGCGGCGGATCACGACCTGTGGGCTCATCGAGAAGTGCATCACCAGGGCGTGCTCGATCAGCTCGGCGACGTCCAGCTCTTCCACGCTGCCGCCGAGACGCGCGTAGCTCTGTTGGGCGGCGACGATCTTGCCGATGTGCTCGATGTGGGTGACGACTGCCTGAGCCTCTTCGCAGAGCTCGCGATTTTCGGTGATGAGCAGCTCGCCGAGCTGCTCGAGATAGCCGGGCAGCTCTTTGCCGCGCGGATCGCTCTCGAAGAATGCGCCGAGCCGCGAGCGCTGCTCGACGATGAGCTTCGCGGCCCGCTGCACATTGCCGATGCGCGACTCTCGCAGCTTCGATTGCAGCAACGTGGCGGAGACGCCCAGACTGTTGAGAACGTTGCCGACACTGTGCAGCACGCCAGTCGCCACCTCCGCCATGCCTGCGTGGCGCGAGGCCTCCTGAAGCTGCCACTGCAATTCCACGCGCCTCTCTTCCTGGCGCACCTGCTCGCTCACGTCCCACGCCACGCCGAGAAGCCGCCGCAGGCGCCCCTTGCCATCCCGGGACAGGCGCGCGTGCGCCTGCAGATGAATCACCGCGCCGTCGGCGCCCGAGAGTCGCATCCGCAACGCGCACGTCTCACGCCGCTCGGCGAGCGCCGCGCGAATGGTCGCTTCGGCCGCCGCCATATCTTCGGGATGGAAGCTCGCGAGCAGCGCCTCGGGGTGCTCCCGTGGATCCAGGCCCGCCACCCTGAGCGAGGCAATCTCGTTCTCCGTCCACAGGATCCGCCGCCTGGTGAGATCGAGCTCCCAGCAGGCGATGCCCGCCGCCTCGGTGGCGAGCGTGAGCAGATTCTTGCCGTGCTGCAGGCTGGCATTGAGCTCCGCGAGCCGCATGGCATCCCGCCGCGTTCTCGACTCGAGGTGAGCATCGTAAAGGGTGGTGATCAGCGTGATCGCAATCACGCCGAGGGCGATCATGCCGATCATCACCGCGAGCCAGTTATCGTCGAGGGCCGCTCCGCCGCCATAGCAGTACGACCCTGGCGCCAGCATCGCGGCGGCCATGGCCGTGTAATGCATGCCGGAGATCGCAGAGCCCATCACGACGGCAGCGCCGGCGCGTGCCAGCCTCATCAGCCGCGACTCGCCGCTGCGCAAGCGGAAGAAGAGCCACAGCGCGACGAAGGAAGCCGTGATCGCGATGACCACCGAGGCGGCCACCAGAAGCGGGTTGTAAGTGATCGCCGGCACGATCTGCACGGCCGCCATGCCGGTGTAGTGCATTCCGCAGATGCCGGCACCCATGATGACGGAGCTCACCGCCAACCGCCGCAGTGACAGATCGCGACGGCTCGAGATCGACAGGGCGAACAGAGAAGTCAGCATCCCGATGAGCAGGGATGCCAGATTGGTGAGGATGTTGTAGCGCAGCGGAATCGCAACGGAGAAGGCGAGCATGCCGATGAAATGCATCGACCAGATGCCGACACCCATCGAGGCCGCCCCGCCGAGCAGCCACAGTCGTCCCGCGCGTCGCTCCGCCCCAGCCACCCGCTCCGTCAATCTGAGCGCGGTGTACGAGACGAGGATCGCCACGATGACGGAAAGGTGTACCAGCCATGGGTTGTACGTGGCATGCATCCACGGAAAATTGCCCTAGGCGCAGCCGCGGCAGCAGTGCCTGGATCTCAGAGCGAATAGGTTCACAGCCGGACTGTGACGGAGTCGACATTGGCCCGCGCAGGGCAGCCGCCATCGATCAGCCTCAATCAGGGCGCATCCCGGCAGGCTGAGCGTCCTTGGAGTGTGGGCGGGGATCGCGATCCGCGCGCAGGCGCGGGAGGACTCAGTCCGCCGATGCACCCGCGGCGGTCATCGAGCGGCGGCGGGAGCGCAGGACGAAATAGGCGATGAGCGCGACGGCGATCGCAACGAGACTGACGTGCAGCTCGTGGGCGAGCGCGGGCGTGAAAGCCATCGCGATGAGGACTGCGGCCATTCCTGCTATGGCGGCGTAGCTCGCCCAGGGGAAGAGCCACATGGTCAATGCCGGCGCCGGGGCGCCCGTGCGCTCGCGCTCGCGGCGCAGCCGCACCTGCGCGATGGCGACGATCATGTAGTTGAACACCATGAGCGCGCCGGCGGCATCGACGAGGAAGGCGAACACCCGCTGCGGTGCAGCGACTGCCGCCAGAATGCCCACCACACCGGCGAGCGCGCAGAGCAGCACCGACTTCACCGGCACCTTCCGCCGATTGAGTTGGATCAGCGCCTTGGGCGCATCACCGTGCTCGGCGAGCACGAACAGCACTCGCGAGCAGACGTAGAAAGCGGAGTTGAGACAGGAGAGCACCGCCGTGAGGATGATGATATCCATCGCGGCCCCCGCCCAGGCGAAATGCATGTGCAGCAGCGCGCGGGTGAACGGCGACTCGCCGACCACGATGCTGTCCCACGGGACGATGGAGACGATGAAGAAGATCGAGCCGACGTAGAAGGTGAGAATGCGCACGATGATGGAGCTCGTGAGCTGTGCCACCGCGCGCGCGGGCTCCGCCGACTCGACGGCCGCGACGGTGATGATCTCCGCGCCCGTGAGCTGAAAGTAGACGGTGACCGCACCGGCGAGGACCGCCACCGCCCCGTGCGGCATGAAGCCGCCATGGCTCGTCAGATTGGCGAAGGTCGCTCCGTGCGGTGAGGTCCAGCCGAAGGCGTAGGCCGCCCCGATCGCGATGAAGGCGATGATGGCCGACACCTTGATCGAGGAGAACCAGAACTCGAATTCTCCATACGAGCGCGCCGACATGAGATTGACGGCCGTCATCGCCGCCATCAGGATGCAGCCGAGCAGGCCCGCAGGCAGGTTGATCCACGTATGCAGGATGTTGGCTCCGGCGATCGCCTCCACCGGGACCACGATCATCCAGAAATACCAGTAGAGCCATCCGGTCACGAAACCGGCCCAGTGCCCGAGACCGGCGCGCGGAAAGTCCGTAAAGGAATGCACGCTGGGCAGGCTCATCGCCATCTCACCCAGCATGCGCATCACGAGCAGCACCAGGGTGCCGGTGATGAGATAGCTCACCACGATGGCAGGTCCCACGGCGGCGATCGAGGCGCTGCTGCCGACGAAGAGGCCGGCGCCGATGATCCCGCCGATGGAGATCATCGTCAGATGTCGCGGCTTCAATGATCGACTGAGCTCTGCGGCGGCCATCGTGCGTGCCCCTATGCGGTCAGTTTCTCGAGGCCGCCCAGGTGGGGCCGCAGTGCCGGTGGCACCGTCACGGTGCCATCGGCGTTTTGGTAATTCTCGAGCACCGCCACGAGCGTACGCCCGACGGCAAGCCCGGATCCGTTGAGCGTATGCACCGGCTCGGGCTTACCGCCCTCGGGATTGCGCCAGCGCGCCTGCATCCGCCTCGCCTGGAAAGCCTCGAAGTTGCTGCAGGAGGAGATCTCGCGGTAGCGGCGCTGCGAGGGCAGCCAGACCTCGAGGTCATAGGTCTTGGCGCTGCCCGCGCCGATGTCGGCGGCACAGAGCGCGACCGTCCGATACGGCAGCTCGAGCCGCTTCAACACCTCCTCCGCGTGGCCGGTCAGCTGCTCGAGGGCCGCGTAGGAGTCGACCGGACGCACGATCTGCACGAGCTCCACCTTGTCGAACTGATGGCTGCGGATCATGCCGCGCGTGTCCTTGCCGGCCGCCCCCGCCTCGGAGCGGAAACAAGGCGTGTGGCAGACATACTTGAGGGGCAGGCTCTCGGCGGGCACGATCTGCTCGCGCACGAGGTTGGTGACGGGCACCTCCGCGGTCGGGATCAGATAAAACATCTGTTGTCCCGGCTGCGCGCCGCCGGCAGGCGCCTGCGTGTCCCCGGCCGCGCGGGACTCGCCCTTGCCGCTCACCTTGAAAAGGTCTTCCTCGAACTTCGGCAGCTGACCGGTGCCGAGCAGTGCCTGGCGCTGCACGAGGTAGGGTACGTAGACCTCGGTGTAGCCGTGCTCCCGCGAGTGTAGATCGAGCATGAACTGCGCGAGGGCGCGATGCAGGCGCGAGACCTGGCCGCGCATCACCACGAACCGGGCGCCGGACATGCGTGCGGCCGCCTCGAAATCGAGGCCGCCGAGCCTTTCCCCGACCGCGACGTGATCCTTCGGCTCGAAGTCGAACGTGCGCGGCTCGCCCCACCGGCGCACCTCGCGGTTGTCGGCCTCACCGCGTCCATCAGGCACGGAGTCGTGCAGCAGGTTGGGTAATCCCAGCTGCCAGCCTTCGAGCTCCTCCTGCACGGCAGTGAGCGCTTGCTCGGCCGATGCGAGCTCACCGGTCAATGCCTCGCCGCGGGCGAGCAGGGGCGCCACATCCTCGCCGCGGCCTTTGGCCATTCCGACCGCCTTGGCGTTGGTATTGCGCTCCGCGCGCAGGCGATCCGACTCGACCTGCCAGGTTTTGCGCTTCTCTTCGAGGGCGCGCAATGCGGCAACGTCCAGCGTGAAGCCACGTCGCGCCAGATTGCGGGCGACGGCTTCAGGGTCGGAGCGCAGCAGCTTCGGATCGATCATTTGGTCTCTTTTCTCAAACGCGCCAACGCCTCCCCGATCTTGAGCTCGAGCCCGCGCGGCACGGGCCGGTAGTATCGCCTATCCGGCATCTCATCCGGCAGGTAGTGCTCGCCCGCGGCGTAGGCGTCCGGCTCTTCGTGCGCATACCGGTATCCTTCCCCGTAGCCTAGATTCTTCATCAGCCGCGTCGGCGCGTTACGCAATCGCAGCGGTACATCAAGCGTGCCGTACTGCTCGACGTCGGCCATAGCCTCGCCCATTGCCACGTAGACCGCATTGCTTTTCGGCGCGCAGGCGAGGTAAACCACCGCATTCGCGATCGCCAACTCCCCTTCGGGCGAGCCCAGACGGTCGTACGCCTCCCAGGCATCCAAAGTCAGCGCGAACGCCCTGGGGTCGGCAAGCCCCACGTCCTCCACGGCCATCCGCACGACCCGCCGCGCGATGTAGAGCGGATCGCAGCCGCCATCGAGCATGCGGCAGAGCCAGTAGAGCGCGCCGTCCGGGTCGGTGCCGCGCACCGCCTTGTGCAGCGCCGAGATCTGGTCGTAGAACTGATCGCCGCCCTTATCGAAGCGCCGCCGCCCGCCGGTTGCAACCTCTTGCGCTAGAGTGAGCGTGATGAGCCGGGGACCGCCTTCTGCCGCCTCAGCGAGGCTCGCCGCGAGCTCCAGCATGTTGAGTGCGCGCCGGCCATCGCCGTCGGCAGCCTTCGCGATGAGCTCGAGCCCCGCCGGCTCGGCCGCGAGCCCCGCGTTACCGAGCCCTCGCTCCTGGTCCGCGAGCGCGGACCGAAGCAGTGCCTCGATGTCGGCCACCGTCAGCGGCCGTAACACGTATACCCGCGCGCGCGAGAGGAGCGCGCTCACTACTTCGAACGACGGATTCTCGGTGGTCGCGCCGACGAAAGTCAGGGTCCCGTCCTCGAGATACGGCAGGAAGGTGTCCTGCTGCGCCTTGTTGAACCGATGGACCTCATCGAGAAAAAGCAGCGTCGGCCGTCCATTCGCCGTGCGCGCCGCGCGTGCCGTCTCCACCGCGGCGCGGATGTCCTTGACCCCGGCCATCACCGCCGAGAGTTGGATGAACTGCGCGTTGGCGCGTCCTGCAATGAGCCGCGCCAGGGTCGTCTTGCCGGTACCCGGAGGACCCCAGAGGATGAGCGAGTGCAGGTGTCCCGACTCTATCGCCCGGCGCAGCGGCTTGCCGGGCCCGAGGACGTGCTGCTGGCCGACCACTTCCTCCAGGGAGCGCGGTCGCATGCGGTCAGCGAGCGGCCGTGAGAGATCGGGCGCGCTCGTATCGGCCGGGCTCACTGGGCAGGCGTTCCGATCACGTCCGCCCCCGGCGGCGGAGTGAA
>Ga0134126_10000402_pt1 | contig 55889 bp, 29 predicted proteins | sample KB31752_FD_96881 | JGI IMG/M metagenome (GOLD analysis project Ga0134126, IMG submission 96881) | Terrestrial soil microbial communities with excess Nitrogen fertilizer from Kellogg Biological Station, Michigan, USA - KB3-175-2 | ecosystem: Environmental > Terrestrial > Soil > Unclassified ...
AAGGTCCCCGTCAAACGTAAATAGCTGCCGGCCACAGAGACCGACCCAAAAACCCGACCTTATGTATTGCCGCCCCTCGGCGGCCACCCCTATCCGGGGAGCCCATCCACCATTTGGCGGAAGGACTATTGGGTGTTTATACACGAGCACCGAACTCATGTCAACCCTTACTTGTCTAAAAGAGCTTCTTGCCGCCCGAACGGACCACCGGGGGTAGCCCGGCAGACGAGGTCAAGGCCCCAGCAGCGCGCCCGCGTCCGCGTGCACCGCGATGTTGCGCAATCCCTCCCCGCTCGCCCCGGCCCCTGCTGCCAGGGCGCGCTTCACGGCGTCGCGGTGACCCTCGAAGCGCTCACGAGCATAGGGGCCTGCCAGCCCGCGCGACACCATGAACGCCCAGTCGCTCGCCTGCAATGCCAGGAGCTCGCGCACGGCTGGCGTGCCCGCCTCATGGCCGGCGGCCAAGGTGCGCAGCTCGGCAGCTCTCGTCTGGAAGGCGATGTCTGCCACCGCCGGGCCCGACCACGTCGACAGGTCGCCGTCCTGGCCCCAGGTGCTCGGCCCCCACTCACCGTCATCCAGCGGCGTGGGATCTGCCATCGCCTTTGCCTCATCGAGACGCACGAGCGGCAATCCCTTCTCCGAGCACTCTTCCACGACTGCCTTCAGCCATGCCACGCCCTCGTACCACCAGTGACCGAGCAGCTCGGTGTCGAGCGCGCACACCACCAGTCCGCCGCCGGGCAGCGGCGACCCATTTTCGGCTGTCTCGTTGGCGATCCGAAGCCGCTCGATCGCGTCGGCCACGAACTCCGCCGCGTGCTTGCGGGCGAGGCCCAGCGCGAGCTCGTGGTCGTAGGGGCTGCCGTCGTTTGCCCACGGGTTGTGATGGTGGATCGTGTGGTGGTGGTAGTCCCTGTAGCTGCCGTGCGCCGGGTAGCCCCCGTCGCTCCACACCTTCGCGATCGTGGCGCGGTCGATCGGCACGAGCACCACGCCCGACTCGCCCACGTACGGACGCAGATGCTCGCGTGCACCGAGACCGTGGCGCCTGGTCAGCTCGACGCACGTGGTCCTCACGCCGGCCTCCTCCAATAGCGGCTCCAAGTGCGGTGCGTGGGCGCACTCGGGCAGCCAGAAGCCTCCCCGCCAGCCCTCGCCGAAGCGTCCACGGTGGGAATCCACGCCGCTCTGCACCTGGGCGCGCACGCCCGCGTCGGTCGCCAGCAGGGGCAGCACCGCGTGCGTGGCGGAGGAGGTCCACTGCGCGTGGCGGCCCAGCGCCCCGAGCAGGTCTCCCCCGCGGTCGCGGAAGCGCTCCAGCACGCCTTCGTACTCTTCCCAGGAGCGCTCCAGCTCGCGCGCGAGCGTCTCGTGGCCGCCCTCGCGCAGGCCCGCGATGTCCTCGGCGTGCGTGTAGCGCCTCACCTCGTCCACGAACGCCTCGAAGCGCTCCCCCACTCCCGGCGCCTCCAGCTGGTCGCACAGGACCGGCGTCAGCGACAACGTTAGGGGCGCGCCCTCATCGAGCAGCTCGAGCAGGGGGAGGTAGCTGCCGGCGATCGCCTCCCACAGCCACTCCTCGCCGAACGGCCACGTGCCGAAGCCCTCCACGTAGGGCATGTGCGTGTGCAGGACGATCGCCAGCTCGCCCTGCGGGCGCGGCTTGCTCATGACCCAGTTGGTAGGTGCGGGGGACGGCTCACGCCCGGCAAACTGCGACGAAGTCGAGCGCCTTGTCGAGATCCGCCTCGCTTGCCGAGCGCAGGGCGAAGTCGCTTGCGGCGATCGCCGGCGTGAACCAGCCATAGAAGGGCTTCGTCAAGCCCAGGCGCGGGTGGACCCTGTCCCAGCCGAGCTTCAACGCGAGCGCATGTACCCGCAGCTTGCGCGCATGGAAGAGGCCATACACCTCGACCTCGCCAAACGTGCCGCGGCACAGTGCCGCGAACTCCTCGGAGCGGTACTCGTGCACGTGCCACGGGTTGTCCGAGCGCTCCGCCCCCTTGGGCGCGAGCGTCAAGACGTTCGGCGTGGACACGAACACGACGCCTCCCTCCCCCACCAGCGAGCGGAAGTGAGCAAGCACCGCCGCCGGATCCTGCAGGTGCTCGATCGTCTGCAGGAACACGACCGCGTCGGCCGGCTCTGGGAATGTCTCGACAAGGTCGCGAGCGAAGCGCAGGTTCTCGCGGCGGTAGCGCAAGCGTGCGTGCTCGTGGGCCTCGGGGTTGGCGTCCACGCCGACGACGGACGCGGCTCTCCGAGCGAGCACATCCGAGCCGTAGCCCTCGCCGCATGCCATGTCGATCGCGCGCAATCCGGCCACGCGCGCGGCGATCCACTCGTACACGGCCAGGTGGCGCCTGAACCAGTAGTTCTCCTCCGGCACGTCCGGCAAGGTGCGCTCGCCGGTGAGCGCGAGCGGGGGCACCCCCTCGGGCTGGTTGCCCTGCAGGAACAAGGGCGCAGGGGGCGCGGAAGGGCCGGACACGGAGCGCGAGTATACGTGCCACGGGTGTGCTCCGGCGGTGCGCATCGGCAGTGCCGGTGCCTTATTGTGCCCGGCCGTGACACCCACTTTGAACGCGGAGGAGATCCGCGACGTCAACACCCGCTATCACGACGTGGCGGCCAACCACTACGACGCCAAGTGGGGCATCGACTTCGGCGACGTCGGCCAGGCCCAGGTCGTCTCCAAGGTGCGCAAGGCGCTCGGGCGCGAGCCCTCCCGCTTCGCCCGATCCCTCGAGATCGGCTCCGGAACCGGCTACTTCACGCTCAACCTGATGCGCGCCGGCCTGATCGACCAGGCGACCTGCACCGACATCTCCCCGGGCATGCTCTCGGCCTTGAGCGCCAACGCCGAGCGGCTCGGCCTGGATGTCACCACGGTCCCCACCGACGCCGAGCGGCTGCCTTTCGAGGATGGGAGCTTCGACCTGGTGATCGGCCACGCGATCCTCCACCACATCCCCGACCTTGGCCAGGCATTCCGAGAGTTCGCGCGCGTGCTGGCGCCGGGCGGCACGGTGCTGTTCGCGGGCGAGCCCTCGCGCTACGGCGACCGCCTCGCGACGGTGCCCAAGCGCGCCGCGGGTGCCGTCGCGCCCCTGTGGCGGCGCGCGATCCGCGCGCGTCCCGCACCGCCCGCCGATGGTGGTGCCCCGGAGGCGTCCCTGGAGGGCTTCGTGGACGTGCACGCCTTCTCGCCCGGAGAGCTCACCGGTTTCGCGCGCGACGCCGGCTTCAGCGATATACGCGTCACGGGCGAGGAGCTCTTGGCCAACTGGTTCGGCTGGACCAACCGCACCTTGGAGGCAACCGCCCACCCCGACGACGTGCCCTGGGGTTGGCGCAACTATGCCTACCGGGGCTATCTCGCACTGCAGGGCGTCGACCGGCGGCTGTTGGAGTCGCGGCTGCCTGCGGCGATGTTCTACAACCTGATCGTCACGGCTTCCAAGCCGTAGAAGGCCATCGGCCGTCCCGGTCGATGGACCCGCATCGAGTTGAACTTGGGCACACAAAAACCGATACCCGTGCCCCCGGCTCACATGCCCTTGCTTCGCGGCACCCGCCCACTCAAGCGCTGGCGCTACGTGGGGGTCTTCTGCGAGCAGCTAATGATCTGCGCGGCCTCGGTCCAGGTCGGGCCGGCACGGCAGACCTTCTGGGCTGTGTTCGAGCGTGCAAGCGGAGCGATGAACAAGCGCACACGTTTGCTTCCGCGACGCGATGCGCTCGACCTGACACCCGGGCGGTTGCGGATCCGCGAGGACTCCGTGCTGCTCGAGCTCACGCTCGAGGAAGACGACGGCATCGAGGCGACTTGTCCCAACGGCGACGCCTATGTGTGGACGCGCAAGCAGGCCGGCGTGCGTGCTAGCGGGACTCTTGTCCTGGGCGCCCGTCCGCCACTTTCGATCGAGGCCGTCGCCGTGATCGACGACACCGCTGGCTACCACGCACGCGTGACCGAGTGGTGGTGGGCCGCCGGCGTTGGCAAGGCCCCGGACGGCACTCCCCTCGGGTTCAACCTGGTCCAGGGCGTCAACGACCCTCAGTCCGGCAGCGAGCGCGCGGTATGGGTTGCGGGCATCCCCCATGAGACTCCCCCCGTGCGCTTCTCAGGCGATCTGGGCACGATCGCAGCGAATGACGGCTCCGAGCTTCGCTTCACTCCCGAGGCCGAGCGTGCCCGCTGCGACAACCTGCTGCTCGTGCGCAGCGACTACCGCGCCCCGTTTGGGAAGTTCAGCGGCACGCTGCCTGGAGGTGTCGAGCTCTCGCACGCCCTCGGTGTGGTGGAGCACCACCAGGCTCGCTGGTAGACGCTCGGCACCGGACAAACGCGCGGCTACGAAGCACGCTTCAGCTCAGGCAGGCGAGGCGGGCGGCGAGCACTCCAGACCCCCGCATACGGTCTCCACGACCATCTGCTTGGCCCGCTCCAGATCCTCTTCGCCCTGCGGCAAGAGCCCGAAGATCCAGCCCGTCAACACCTGCTCGATCGCGCCATAGAAGGTCATCGCGGCGAACTCCGCGTCGATCTCCGGCTTGAAGACGCCCTCTTGCTGGGCCTTGGTCACGATCTCCCCGATCAAGCGATATGCCTCGCGAATCTGCCCCAGGTGGGTCTGCCCGAACGAGTTGGCCGCGCGCGTGACCTCCACGATGATCACCTTCATCAGGTCGGGGTCGTGGCGGTAGCTGTCGACGATGAACGAAGCGATCGCACCGAGCTTCTCGCGCACCGGCCCCCGCTCGCGATCCACCTCGCGGATCATCTCGAGCATCACGCCCCAGCGCTCCAGGAAGAGCGTGTTGAGCACCTCCTCCTTGGAGGGGAAGTAGTGGTAGAGCAGGCCATAGGCAACGCCTGCCTCATCGGCGATGTCCGACACGCGGCAGGCGTGGAAGCCCTGGCGTGCGAACACCCTCACGGCGGCGTCGAGGATCGCGCGGCGGCGGTCTGGTACGGCCTTGGCCCGCGTGGAGCTCATCCGCCGGCCCCGCGATGGCTCTCCGTCGAGGACCGGTTGTACAGCTTGGGGCGGCGATGGGAGAGCAGCGGCACGCGCTTGCGAATGTCGTCCTGATGGGCGTAGTCAAGCTCCGCCGTGACGTACCCGGACGCATCCGCGTCGGCGCGCGCGAGCACCGTCCCCCAGGGATCCACGATCATCGAGCAGCCACCAGAGCGGTGCCCGCCGGGATGCTCGCCGACCTGGTTGGCGGCCACCACGAACGCCTGGTTCTCGATCCCTCGGGCGCGTATCAGCGCCTCCCAGTGGTCGCGCGTCGTCGGCAGCGTGAAGGCAGCGGGCAGCGCGAGGACACGCGCTTCGCGCAGGGCAAGCACACGGAACAGCTCGGGGAAGCGCAGGTCGTAGCAGATCGACATGCCCAGCTTCGCCCCGTCGGCCAGAACGCTCGAGACGACCTCCTCCCCGGGCTCGTCGGTGTCGGACTCGCAATAGCGCCTGCCCTCGATCTCCACGTCGAACATGTGCAGCTTGCGGTAGACGGCCTTGATCTCGCCGTCGGGGCCGACGTGCACGGAGGCGTTGGACAGCTTCTCGCGGCCTTCGACACGCTCGGCGATCGAGCCGGCCACGAGGTCGAGCCCCAGCTCGGCCGCGGTCTCGCGCGCCCACACGATCGCGCTGCCTTCAAGCGTTTGCGCGCCGGCGCGCAGGTCGCCCGGGCTGCCCATGACCGTCCACTTCTCGGGCAGCACGATCAGAGTCGCACCGTCAGTGGCCGCGGCGCGCACGAGCCGGTCGGCGACGGCGATGTTCGCCTCGACATCCGCGCCGGAATTGAGCTGAACGGCGGCGGCCTTCACGGGCCGTCCTCGCCCGAGCATCCCCTGGCACCACTACGCAGCACCGCCACGCGCCGCTTGGAAATGCCCATATATGGATGGATTGACTGGTCAGTCAATCACCCAACAATAGCGGTCATCGCGGCCCTTGTGACCTAAGCAGGGACCCTCTCGGCGCCGGCTAGGGTGGCGTGGATCGCCTCGCCGCGCTCGGTCAGCCACCAGGCGTTTGGCTCGCCGCGCGTGTGACCTTCGCCGAGGTTCTCGATCAGCCCGGCGTCGCGCAGGCGTCTCAGCAGACGCGAGGTCTGGCCTTCGTCGTTGATGCCGGCGCTGTCGGCGATCATGCGGTTGGACGCGCCTGAGTCCTCCGCGATCGTGGCAAGCACCCGCGCGGTACGGTAGGTGAAGCGGATCGACAATCCCTTGAAGGGATCCGTGGGCCCGTCAGTCGGCGCAGAGACCGTCTTCTGGACTGGACGCTCCAGCTCGCGGCGTGCTGCCGCCGGCCCGATGTAGGGCTGAACGATCATCGCGGTGAGCGGGTTCACCAGCTCGGCAAGCGAGTGAACCCCAGGTTCCAACAGGCGCGCATGTATAACCGCCAGCGCGCCGCCGACTAGTCCCTCCGCCATGAGCGGTAGAGGACCGCCGTCGTACTTAGCCTCGGCACGACCTTGGTCCACCGCACGAGCAAGACCAACCAGGATGTGCCGGCGATGCTCCAACACTTCGGGGCCCGCCCTGAGCGTCTCTACCACGCACATACGCGCCACCCCTGGATGCAAGTCGAAATACTCAAGCAGGGCGGTAAGTCCCGCCCTTACTCGAGCACTCCATTTGCCTGGATACCCATATGCGGGCACGACCTTATCGGCAAGCCGCTCAGTCGCTTGGTCGAATGCAGCGAGTAGGCACTCGTCTCGGTCCTCGAACAGTTCGTAGAAGGTGCGACGCGAGACACCGGCGCGCTTGCATATGCGCCCGACGCTCACGTTCTCCAAGCCCTGCTCGGCCAAGACTTCCACGAACGCCAGCAATAGGCGTCGTCGTTGCATCTCGGCAACGTGGCCGCCCTGGCGGGCGACCTCCTCTGTGCCTGCCTGCTTACGTGTGCGCACACTCCACCTCGATCAACGACCTCACCCTGGCCATCCTTATTTCTCTTGCTTGCTTTTCTGCTTTTGCTTGACAGCTTTCTTCTTGATCTTCTGCTTAGCGCACCCGGTGACGCTGATGGGTGTGCTCTGTTTGAGGGTGGCGCCATCTTGCGCGGTGAAGCTGGTAGGCAACTTCAACTTGATCTTGCACAGATTCCCGTTCGCGGCGAGTGCCGAGAATGGGCCTTGGGGTAGCTTCAGCTCGAATTCGTAGATGGGTACATCTGGTACCTGGTGGAAGGTAGAGCTGGTGATGCCTGCTTTGTTGATGAACGTTTCGCCGTGCACGTAGATCGTCACGCCATAGCCTTGTAGCGCGAATACGAGTTCCGGGAACTTCGCGCCGCCGTAGGACACGAAATACGCGGGTCCCGTCAACGTAACTGGCAGAACCGGCGTGACCGCGGAAGCCGAACCGACACGAGAGTCTGCTGGACAGTTCGCTGGGTTCGCTTCGAACACCTGAGAGGTACAAGCCTTCTGCAGCGTCGTCAATCTGGACGGCAACTGCTTTGGCAGATCCACCTTGACGCTCTTCAGATTCGACTGAGACGAGGCCTGATTCGCTCCCAACAGTCCACGCGGGTAGACGATCTTCGCATCCAGGCTCGCGCCGTTCTTCCTGGAAGTCTTGCCCGAAGTGGAGACCTTGAAGTTCGGTTTGAACAACAAGCTCCTACAGGACCCCATTTGGAAGGGGCTGGATATAGCCGCGGTCGCGCCCGGGCCGCCTACTCCTGGTGGGGGTGTTCCCCACGCAGTGCCGGAGAAGCTCATCGGAGCACAGTTAGTCGGGTTGAACATGAACCCAGGCCTGTCGATCACGGCGTTTACGGTCCGCAGATCGGTGGGAACGCCGTCGATCACCTGCGGCAATGGATCGGTCGTGACCGTGATCTGCGCGGTGAGCGGATCTACTTCGATCTTCGCTCTGACGATCTGTGTTTGCAGAGTGAACGGTCCAACCACTAGCGGTACGACTATCGACAGACCATATGGAGCCCCCTTATAGGAGCCTGTCAGATAGATCCCTGCAGGTGGTTGACCCGGCTGGGGCACCACCAAGGGATAGGGTCCCGGACCGGAAGCCACGACCGTATGCCCAATCTGCGAAGCAGGGCCGCAAGTCCCATTAGCCGCTAGTGGTTCGCCGCACAACGGGACTTGGCTGATCATCCCCAACAAGCCCTGGGGCACCTTGAACTGGAGCTTTTCTATGCGCTGCTGATCGTCTGGTGCTTGCAACAACAACGAGAAGCTCGTGAACCCACCAGCCTGATCAGTCGTAGAACCGGCAGTCAATGTTGGACTGAACGGCAGCGAAGAGCCAGGACACACAGCACCGTTGGTGCCATTGGTGATCTGGAAGCTGCTCGTAGGAAAGGCGTCCTGCACGAATGGGCTTGACCACGATGTGAAATCACTCGTTGTGCTATATACACCACACTCCGTCGGTGTCGCCAACGCAGCCTGAGCCCCACCGCTGAAGGACAGCTTGAAGTTCGTGAACGGAACCTCCGGGGTGCCCGAGAACGTGGTGACCAAACGCCCAGTCGCTTCATCGAGATGGACGTGTCCGACAATCTTGAGATTCACGCCCTCACCAGAAGCAGCGACCAGCAGCCGCAAGTTCGGCGGATCGCCCTGGAGGATGTACACGTTGCCCTGCAGTGGTCTCTCAAGCAACGGCGTTTCTATTTCAACCGTACCCACCCGCGAGGCATTCGGGCACACAGGCACTGCGTCGTTTGCTTTCAGCGAGGCTTCTGTTTCAGGGCACCCTTGCAGGCCCGCCGCCTGACCCGGATTGATGGCCACACCTTCAGGCAGCGTGACGGTCGTTCCTTCGATGTTCGACATCGCGAGGCCTTCCGTCGCTTCAAGGCCTTCCTGCGGCACCTTCACTTCCACCGTCAGGCCGACCGGCGTATCGGTGAACGAGCTGTCGGGGGAGGTGCTGATCGACGGTGCGAAGCGCAGATGATCGCAACCTGCGAAACCGACGGGATTGCCCTCGGTGTCCTGAGTCACAGTGGTTGCTTCGCCTACCGTTTCTGGGTGTTCCCACGAATAGCCGGAGATACCAAACCGCTGCGGCCCCTTACACGAGGTCGGCAGCGTCAGCAGCGGCTTGGGCGCAGCGCTCGACGCACATCCATTTCCGCAGCCAAGCACGCTGCGACGCTGGGGGTCGTGACTGGGATCCGCAGGTACGCCCCAGATCGTCGTAGCGCTGAACATGATGCCCGCGTTTTGGGCTATGTTTTCAGAGGTCTCCGTGATCCCATAGTCACTACCGCTACGCACGCCCGCATCGAGAAACGTAGGGGAATTCTCCAATTGGAACGCGAACTGTGCGGGCACGCCGGGGGGCGGCACCATATTGTAGACGGGAAGCTCGAACGCTCCGAGACCGAAGAGCGCGCCCGGGGAGAAACCCTCAGCGCCGAAATGCTCAACGCCGATCTGCGTGTCCGGCGGACACCCTCTGCCGCCTTCTTCGTCGAACTCGCGGCGCGTGCAGCGTGGCACCGCGGTCGGATCGCCGATGATTCCCGACGGCAGGCTCACCTCGATCGTTCGTAGGTGTCCTCCCGACGGAACGGGCGCCGTTTCGCCAAATTCTTCGTTGTTGACATTGTTCATGTCGAACATCACGGTCAGTTCGTATGGATGCGAGCCTGCCTGCGTATCGGGAGTGCCGTCCGCGTTCGTGAACCAGCTGTCGAAGTCGGCGAAGCCAAACTCGGGCGACGAGGAGTCGAAATGCAGCGGCTCGCTAACTGACGCCGGGATCGAAGCGTCTCCGCCGGAGACGCTCACATTGCTGGCGGCCGTGCTTCCGTTCGTAACGCCCGCGGTGCTGACTTCGAACTCGACGTCGGCGAACCAACTCGGTTCGACCACGGGCAGCGTGCACGTCACGACCTGCCCCACAGCCGAACATTCTACACCCACGAATTGGAATTCTTGCGGTGGAAGCTGGCGCACGAAACTGACACCCGGTGGCAGCACATCAGTGAGAACAGCCCCTGCGACGGACGGCTTCGCACCGGTGTCAAAGGCCATCAGATTCACGATGCCCGTCCCACTCGGAGAAAGGTTTGTGGGAAACGTGCGTGCGGTCACCCTCCACCCCGGCTTCGCTTCGACGGCCGACGCCTGCGCCGAGATGAGCAGAGAAAGGCAAACGACCAACGTGACAGGCCAATATCGCTTGAGCATTTCTATTTCCTCCCCTTCGCCGACTTATTCGGCCTTGACCCGGCGCTCCCGTACTTTCGCTTCGCCTGCGCTTCGCACTGCCTGCGTTTTGCGCGGCTCTTCATGTGGTGACACCGCCTAAGCGCGCCTACCAGTCTCTGCGCCCGCGTCGGCGCCTTCGCCCGCGTCTTTGCCTTCTTGGTGGCAGCGCTCCTTGTGAAGTTGCCGACACCCGCGAACGTCACGCTCGAAGGCGTCGCGAAGATCGGCGGCGCCGCCGGCACGCCCTGACAACCAGTGCCGGAGCAGACTGGAAGCGCAATCGGTTGTATCGCGCCGATACGGGCGTCGTACACGTCGAAGTTTTCGTTGCCGTCCTGCGGCATGAGTTTCGCGCGAGTGATCACGAACGCGTCGTCGCCGCTCGCACTCGCGTCGAGCAGCCACGAATCGGATTCGCTCACACCGCCGGAGAGCAGGTACACACAACCGGGGACTTGACCGCAACTTCCGGACCCGTCGCGCTCCCACTCATACACGTCCTGCTTGCCGTTGGTGTCCTGCGGCACGAGCGGCTCAGCGCTGTCGAAGAACACCGTGCTTCCGTCTTCGGACATCCACCGCATTTGATAAGAGCCGGCCATGCTCAGCGGCACATATGCTGCCGCGTCTTCCTGGGTCCCCCCTTCCGTCTTGCCTCTAGACGTGAATGGTGGCGATTCTCCACTGGGGCTGCACGACACGCAAGTCAGGGCACCGGTATCAGCGTCATACACGTATACCTCGCTGAGACCTTCCTGGCTGCCGGTGGCCAGAACGTTGTCATAGCCTGTCAGGCTCTGTTTTGACATGAACACGAGGTGCCGCCCGTCAGGCGTAGCCTCAGCTGTGCGCACTCCGAGCCCCGGCTGCCAGTCGCCGATGCTGTAGTTGATCGTGTACGGCCTGGCCTGCGACCCGTCGACGGTGGATAGCGTGCCAATGAACTTCGGGGATCCACCGCGTTGAACGACGTAGAGGTTGTCTTCTCCTGCGACCGCGTGTGCGCCATGCGCGTTCGGCGCACCGCTGAGCACGCCTGTCGCGACGAAGTACACGTACTGCCCGTCTTCACCCGCGTCGACGACACCTTCGACCCCCACTTCCGCACCTGGGGTCAAATCGAGCAGCCTTCCGCCGGCTAGTTCGTAGACGTACAGGTTCGCGCCGCTGCCTGGCTCGGTGTCATTGGTCAGACCCGCGCTTGCGGAGTCCGTGAAGAACACCTCCGAGCCATCCGCGGTCGCGGTCCAGAACCGCCCGCCGCCGCCGACCCCGCCAGCCTGTGAAGCATCGACCTGTACCGTGCACGCGTCAGTGGCAATCGTGCATTCGCCTTTCGATCCCAACGGGCTTTGCGGCTGAGAGTCGTTCTCGCGCACGTACAGAGCTTCAGCTTCCTTTTTGGAGTTGAGATGAGTCCAGAAGATCCGCGAGCCGTCGTTCGATGCAACACGACTCAAACCGTCCTCCGACGGATTGCCTTCTAGAGGTGTATATGACTGGCCGAATGTGGCATTGGAAGCGACGGCGCCGTCGGGAAGGATGTTGACCAGGCTCAACCGTCCTTCTACCGAGTCGTACAGATCGTCTTCTCCTTCTGACGGAGGCGCCTGGGCCGCGGCATCGGTCAGAGCGTCGTTTGCTTCGAACAGCAGGTGATGCAGATCCGATGACGCATCGCTGAAGATGTTGTTATTCGAGAGGAAACCATGTGTCGCTTTGAATTCGTAACCATGCACGCGGTTCGGGGGCGTCACGGTGAAGGCCGGACGATATTCTCCGTTCGCGAATGAGTCCGCGTACGGTGCGAAATAGCTCTGCGGCGGCGCCGGCGAGGCCAACGGCTCATACGAGTTGAGATATCCCACCGAGAGGTCGGTCGAGAAGCCCGAAAAGCTCGAGCCTTCGTGACCGGTCGGTTGCGCGCTCTTCGACGACCAACCTCCCGACGCGAGCCGTGTGGCAAGATTCTCATTGCCGCTCCCAGCCCCCGCGCTGCCGTTACCGCCGACGGTGGGGTCGCTCATGAACGCTACCGCGCTGCCGTCTGCCGCGGCGCGAAACAGCCCGCTTGTTCCCAATCCTTCCGAGGGAGGCAAATTGGTCGCCACCGCGCCTTCAGGCACGTATACGTCGGCGTTCTCGTTGTCGGGCGGCGTCACCATTTCATAGCCGCGCCCGTCCGGTAGGCCCAGCAACCCTGGCATCAGGGTTGTAAACGTCTCGAGCGCACCTGCGGTAGTTTCGCTTTCGGCGTTGCTCACAAGGACCCGGAACTCGTACGCCGTGCTCGATTCCAATTCGCCGAGCTGGAAGGATACGGCGACCCCTTGGCCGCTTGCCCCGAGACTCGCGGACGGTGTCTTAGCGCAATTTTCAGATGCAAAGCATGCGTCTCCGTCCCTGCCGTATTCGAACTGGTAGCTCGTAAGGACACCATGTGCGTTTACCGTCGCGCTCAACGTCGCGCTACTTGAGCCGACGTTCGAGAACGATTGCGCTTCGACCCCTGGCACTGCCGCGAAACTCGGGGTAAGGGCAAGCGCAAGCGCACAGCACCACACGCTCCAGACCGCGAAGACAAGCAAACGGCCACGCGCAAGGACACGGACATCAGTCACAAAGACCCCCTCCTGGAGACACCATTCGATAGCGGCCCACAGGAATGGGCGCGCAAACACTCGGGTGAAGACCAATAGTCAACGCCCGAGCAAAAAGAACATTCACGCGCTCACGCGTGCAGGAAAAGTCTCGCCGGGGCTTGTGCCCGGCATCCCGCGGCACAAGGCCGCGGCTGGACCGGCTAGCGCCTAGGCGCCGGCCGGCCCAGAGAGAGAGAGAGAGAGAGAGACGCGTCAGCGACGCTGACGCGTCCTATAACAGACCGTCGTGCGACGCACGGACTCTCAAGCACGTTTATCCCCAAAGAAAACACGCGAAAAACAACTCCCTCTCAGAAGTGACCCGGCCCCTCTCCCAGGGTCCCCGTCAAAACTGTGTTGGCGTCGACCACGAAGACCGACCCAAAACCCGACCTATGTTTGCGCGACACCCTTCATGGATGTCGTGTCAATGGGTGATTGTACACGAGAGCTGAACTCTTGTCAACCCATGCGGCCCCAAGGAGACAACAACAGGGCAGACGATCAGTTTCAGCAACGACGACTCAGCCGAGGAACGAATCCTGCTTGGCGGCGCCTGCCGGTCCCGCCACGGCGCCCTGTTCCAACAACTCCATCGCCTGCTCCCGGCTGTACCCCGCGGCGAGCAGCACCTCCTGGGTGTGCTCCCCCAGCCCCGGCCCCGGCAAACGATTGTGCTTGCCGGGGGTCCGGTCGAGCTTGACGGGAATCCCGAGCTGGCGCACGCCGTCGGCGACTCCGGGCTGGTCGAGCGTCACAACCATCTCGCGCTCGCCCACCAAGTCCGAGGCGAGCGCCTCGTCCACGTCAAGGACAGGCTCCAGACAGCAGTCGTGTGTAGTCGCGAACTGGGTCCACTGCGTACGCGTGCGCTCCTTGAAGATGGCGACGACCTCCCCGTGCGCATCGGAGCCCGGTTTCTCGAACTGCTTCTCGATCAGGTCCTCGCGCCCGACGCCGCGGCACCACGCCTGCCAGAACTTCGGCTCGAGAGCCCCAAGCGTGACCCAGCCATCGGCGCACTCGTAAGGGCGATAGCAGACGACCGAGCCCGCGAGCATCTGCTCACCCCTGCGCGGCACGACTCCGTCGGCGAAATACTGCCCGGCGACCATAGCCAGCCAGGACAGCGCCCCGTCGGCCATCGAAACGTCCACGAGCTGGCCTTCGCCCGAGCCGGCCTGGGCCGGGCGCGCCGAGCGACCGTCACGCGCGGGCTGGGCCGGAGCGCCGTCGCGCTCGCGCAGGGCGGCCAGGATCCCGAACGCTGCCATCGACGCACCGCCGCCGAGGTCGGCGATCTGACCCGCGGCCTGCGTGGGATGCCCGCCGGCATCGTCCCCCTCACCGGAGAGGCCAAGCAACCCGATCAACCCGAGGTAGTTCATGTCGTGCCCAGAGGCGTCGCGCTTGGGACCAGTCTGCCCGTAGCCAGTGATCGCGCAGTAGACGAGCCCGGGATTCTCCTCGCGCATGCGCTCGTAGCCGACGCCGAGCCGGTCGAGCACGCCCGGGCGAAACGACTCCAAGACCACGTCGTATTCGCGCACGAGCCGCAACAGCACCTCGCGCCCGGCCTCCTGCTTGAGGTCGATCCTGATCGAGCGCTTGTTGCGATTCAGGGACAGGAACAGCGCCGACTTGGCGGAGTCCTCCGCGCCCTCGTAGTAGGGGGGCGCCCAGCGGATGTAGTCGCCGGCACCCGTGTCCTCGACCTTGAGCACCTCGGCGCCGAAGTCGGCCAGGAGCAGCGAGCAGAAGCCGCCGGGCAACAGCCGCGAGAGGTCCAGGACCTTTATTCCTGCCAGAGGAAGAGGCATGATGCACATGCTACGGTATGAGCATGCCGCTGGAGCATCGCCTACAGATCTTGATCGACGATGAGCGTCATCGGCTGATCGTCCGCAGGGCGCGGGAACGTGGCGTTTCTGTTGCAACTGTGGTGCGCGAGGCGATTGACCGTGGAGTGGGCGGCCCACCGACGCGCCGGCGCGCGGCAGGGCAACGGGTGTTGGCGGCGTCCGATATGCGAGTGCCTGAGCCCCAGGAGCTTCGTGCTGAGCTGGAGACCCTGCGCGGACGCCGCGCATGATCCTGCTCGACACGACGGTGCTCGTATACGCGAAGGGCGCCGATCATCCCTTCCGCGATCCATGCCGCAGGCTGATCGATGCGATCGCCGAGGAAGAGATCGAGGCGACGACGACTGTCGAGGTCCTACAGGAGTTCGTGCATGTGAGAGCGCAGCGCCGCACCCGCTCCGACGCCGTCGCGCTTGGCGGTGACTACGCAGATCTGCTGGCGCCGCTGCTCACAGTCGAGGAGGAGCACCTGCGCAGGGGGCTCTCCCTGTTCGAGCGCCACGACAGTCTGGGCGCTTTCGATGCTGTCCTGACCGCAACAGCTCTCGATACGAACGCGAGCGCGCTCGTATCCGCCGATAGCGCGTTCGCACAAGTGAGCAACCTCCCACACGTCGTGCCTGATGAGGCTGGAGTGGAGTTGCTGCTCAAAGCCGAATAGGTATCAAGCGATCCCCAACAACCCGCGCGCCTCGGCCACCGTGGCCGGCCGGCGACCGACGTCTTCGGTCATCTTGCGTGCCTGGGCGATCAGATCGCCGTTGGAGCGCGCCATGCCGCCATCGGGCAGGTACAGGTTGTCCTCCACCCCCGCCCTGACCGAGCCACCAAGCGTCAGCGCAGTAGCGATCAACGTCCACTGGTCGCGGCTGATGCCGATCACGCCCCAATGGTGTTTGGCGCCGTTCGAAGCCCCGTCGGGTCCCGTCGGGACAGCACCGATGTTGTCCACCATCGCGGCGAGGTTGCGCGGCGTGGGCGGTACACCCCCGACCACCCCCATCACGCAGTCCACGTGCAGCGGAGCCTTCAAGACACCCATGTCCACAAGCGGCGCCAGCGAACCGACATGCCCAAGGTCGAAGCACTCGTGCTCGGGCTTGATTCCAAGCTCGTTCATCGCCTGCAATAGCTCGACGATCTCCTCGAACGGGTTGGAGAAGACCATCTTGAAGACGAACTCCTTGCGCGAGCGCGAGTACTTGGCGTAGTTCATCGAGCCCATGTTCAAGGCCGCCACTTCGGGTCGGCAGGCGCGCAGGTACTCGACGCGCTTGGCCACCGGGACGCCGATCGTGCCGGTGGAGTAGTTGACGATCACGTCGTCCACGGCGCCTCTGATCGCCTCCGTTATGGCGCTGAAGTCCTCGATCTCATATGAGGGCGTGCCGTCGGGTTTGCGGGCGTGGATGTGGATCATCGAGGCGCCCTCGTCCACGGCCCGCTTGGCCTCGGCGCCGTACTCCTCGGGCGTGTAGGGAATCGCCGGGCACTGCTCGCGGTTGGCGATCACGCCCGAGATCGAGCAGGTGATTACGACGGGATCGTCCAAGCTCATGAGGCCCTCCGTGGGTGCGGCATCGTGTGAATGGACATAGTCGCCTCGGTCATACCGGCACGACCCCCGACTTCTTCCAAGGCCGCTCGATCTTCTTGCCCTCGGCCAGCTCCAAGCCACGACAGATCGTGGCGCGCGTCTCGCGCGGGTCGATCACGTCGTCGATCAGATCGTTGCCGGCGGCGATGTAGACGTCGAACATCTTTTTGAAGTTCTCGATCAGCTCGGCCTTCTTGGCGGCCGGGTCATCGGCGGCATCGACCGCCTTGCGGAAGGCGATCTCCACAACGCCCTCGGCTCCCATCACAGAGATCTCTGCAGAGGGCCAGGCCACGATCAGGTCGGGCTCGTAGGCGCGCCCGCACATGACGTAGTAGCCGGCGCCGTAGGCCTTGCGCGTGATCACCGTGATCTTCGGCACCGTTGCATTGGCGACCGCGTAGAGCATCTTGGCGCCGTGGCGGATGATGCCGGCGGCCTCGACCTTGGTGCCGACCATGAAGCCTGGCACGTCCTGGATGAACACGAGCGGGATGCCGAACGCGTTGCAGAGGTTGACGAAACGGGCGGCCTTGTCGGCGGAATCGTTGTCGAGGATGCCGCCGAGCTGCTTGGGCTGGTTGGCGACGATCCCGGCGGGGCGCCCGCCGAAGCGGGCGAAGCAGGTGATGATCGTCTTGGCCCACTGGCCCTTCATGTCGAAGATCTCCCCGTCGTCGACGATGCGCTTGATGACCTCGTACATGTCGTAGGGCTTGCGGTTGGACTCGGGCAGCACGTCGAGCAACTCCTCGTCGCCGCGCTCGATCGGGTCGGACACAGGCCTGATCGGCACCGGCGACTCGCAGTTCTGGGGCATGAACGAGAGGTATTGCTTGATCCGCTCGATGCACTCCTCGTCAGAGCCGACCTCCATGTCGCCGACGCCCGACTTGCGGCAGTGCACGCGCGAGCCGCCGAGTTCCTCTTGGGTGACGTCCTCCCCCACCGCTGCTCTCACCAAATGCGGTCCGGCAAGCGCCATCGAGCCGCGGCCCTTGACCATCGGGACGAAGTCGGCCAGGCCGGGGATGTAGGCGGTACCGGCGGCGCATGGCCCCAAGAGGGCCGCCACCTGGGGGATGACACCGCTCATGATCACCTCCTCGCGGAACAGGTGGCCCGAGCCGGCGAACATCGCCCCGGCGGCCTCCTGCACGCGCGCGCCGGCCGAGTCCAAGAGCCACACGAACGGGATGCGCTTGGTCAAGGCCAGTTCGCGCAGGCGCGTGACCTTGAACTCGCCGGTCATGCCCATCGAGCCGGCCATGACCGTGAAGTCGTAGGCGCACACGGCGGTGAGGCGGCCGTCGACCTTGCCGTAGCCGGTGATCACCCCGTCGGCGGGGGCCTCGACCCCATCCATCGCACGCTGGGAGGTGTGCGGCTTGCCGTGGATGCCAAGCTCCACGAAGGTGCCCTCGTCCACGAGCAGGGCGATCCGCTCGCGTGCGGTCAAAGCACCCTTCTCGTGCTGGCGGTCGATCTTCTCCTGGCCGCCGCCGAGCCGGATCTGCTCGCGGCGCGCATGCAGGTCCTCCACAAGCGGGCGCAGCAGGGAGGTCATCGTCCCTTCCATTGGGGCTCGCGCTTCTCGAAGAAGGCCGTGACGCCCTCCACGATGTCCTCTGTTGAGACGGCCAAGGTGAGCTGCGCACGCAGATAGTCGAGCGCATCGTCCAAGGGCATGTCGAGCTGGCGGCGCATGGCTTCCTTGCCGAGGCGCACGATCAGAGGCGACTTGGAGGCGAGCTTGGCGGCCCACTCGCCCACCGCGGCGTCGAACTCGGCGGCGGGCACGACCTTGTTGACGAGCCCCGCCGCCAGGGCCTCCTCAGCAGACCAGCGCTCACCTAGCAGCAGCAGCTCGTTGGCCTTCTTGCGGGGGATGTTGCGGTAGATGAAGGCCATGATCATGAAGGGGAAGGCGCCGACGTTGATCTCGGGCGTGCCGAACGTGGCGGCGTCGGAGGCGACGATCAAGTCGCACGCGAGCGCTACGCCCAAGGCGCCGGCGAGCACGTGGCCGCGCGCGGCGCAGAGCGTCGGCTTGCCCAAGGCGCCGATCAGCTTGAACAGCGAGACGAAGCGCCCCGAGCCGAAGTGCTTGTGCACGAGCGAGACATCGCCCGCGAAGCCGCCGAGGTTGGCGCCCGAGGAGAAGACCGTCTCGTGCGAGGAGGCGAGCACGACGACGCGCACGGCCTCCTCGTCGCGGGCGCGCTCGAAAGAGGCGATCAAGCCGTCCAAGACCTCCGGGGAGAGCGCGTTGCGCGTGGAGGGCTCGTTCAGCGTGATCGTGGCGACACCGTCAGCTACCGCGTAGAGGACGACCCCCTGCTCGGGGTGCAGGCCGGCGACCGGGCCGGGCTCGCCTGACGGCTGTTCGCGCACGCTCGGCATCCTAACCGTCCGCCGAATCCCTCCGCGCGTGGGCTGGCCACTTGGCCAAGAACCCCGGTAGCCTTGCAGTACGAGAACCGCGACGAGCACGAGACAAGGAGCCACCTAAATGGCCGCCACAGCCGAGAGCGTCCTGAAGCCCGATCATCAGGCCAAGCGCAAGCACTTCATCTTCACCGACGAGCACGAACAGCTGAGGGAGTCGATTCGCAGCTTCGTGAAGAAAGAGCTGGCGCCCCACGCGGAGGAGTGGGAGGAGACGACGTTCCCCGACTCGGTGTTCCACCGCATGGGCGAGCTCGACCTGCTCGGCCTGGACAAGCCCGAGGCCTACGGCGGCCAGGGCGGCGACTACTTCACGAGCCTCGTGCTGGGAGAGGAGATGACGGGCGCCAACTCGGGCGGATTGGCGATGGGCGTGGCGGTGCACACCGACATGGCGATGCCGCCGATCTTGGCCTTCGGAACCGAGGAGCAGAAGCAGGAATGGGTGGTGCCCGCGATCAGGGGCGAGAAGATCCTGTGCATCGGCATCACCGAGCCCGACGCCGGCTCGGACGTGAAAGGCATCAAGACACGGGCTGTGAAGGACGGCGAGGAGTACGTGATCAACGGCTCGAAGACCTACATCACGAACGGCCACCGCGCCGACGTGATCGTGCTCGTGACGAAGACCGACGCGGACGCCGGCTATGGCGGCTTCACGCTGTTTCTCGTGCCGATGGACGCGCCCGGCGTGATCAGGGAGAAGAAGCTCGAGAAGCTCGGCATGCACGCCTCAGACACGGCGTTGTTGGCCTTCCAGGACGTGCGGGTCCCTGAGACCGCCGTGCTGGGCGAGGTGGGCAAGGGCTTCTACCACATCATGTGGGAGCTCCAGGGCGAGCGTTTGATCGGCGCGGCGGGCTCGGTGGCGGGCGCGCAGAAATGCTTCGAGCGGACGCTCGAGTACGCCAAAGAGCGCAAGGCCTTCGGCCGCGAAATCGGCAAATTCCAGGTGATCAGGCACAAGTTCGCCGAGATGGCGACGAAGATCGAGAGCGCGCGCCAGATGGTGTACGTGACCGCTTGGCGCTTTGCCAATGGCGAGTACCCCGTCAGGGAGATCTCGATGGCCAAGCTGCACGCCTCGCGCATCGCGGTGGAAGTCGCCGACGAGTGCATCCAGATCCACGGTGGGGCGGGCTACATGAAGGAGTACGGCGTGGAGCGGGCCTGGCGAGATTCGAGGTTGAATCGGATCGGCGCGGGGACCGACGAGATCATGCTGGACGTGATCGGCCGGTCTTACGGTCTTTAACTAATTGGAAACCGGGGCCGCATGCGGCCCCGGTCCCGACGGTGCATGCACCGTCGGGCCGACCGGTACATGTACCGGTCGGAGCAGAGCGATGTATATCTTTTGCCAAATTCACCATCGTATAAACATTTTGTCTATACCATCGTGAATTTGACGTTTTTTATATGACCCCTACGCCCCCATTCACCGAGGAGCATGAGGACCTGCGCGCGTCGGTTCGTGGTTTTCTCGACCGCGAGCTGGCGCCGCATGCGCAACAGTGGGAGCGCGACGAATGGTTCCCGGACGAGGTATTCCCAAAGCTGGCCGCGCAAGGTTTGCTCGGCCTGAAGTATCCCGCCGAGCTGGGCGGCCAGGGCGGCGACTACCTGCACGAGGCGGTGCTCGTCGAGGAGATGTCGAGGATCGGCTCGGGCGGCACCGCGGCGGGGATCGGCGCCCACATCAACATCGCCACGCCCCCGATCTGGAAGTTCGGCACCGACGAGCACAAGCAGCGCTACCTCGTGCCCGCCATCAGGGGCGAGAAGATAGGCGCCCTCGCGATCACCGAGCCGGACGCCGGCTCGGACGTGGCCTCGCTGCGCACGAAGGCCGAGCGGGTGGACGGCGGCTGGGTTGTCAACGGCGAGAAGACCTACATCACCAACGGCGTGCGCGCCCACTTCATCGTCACGGCGGTGAAGACCACGCCGGAAGGCGGCCATCACGGGATCTCATTCCTGATCGTCGACCGCGGTGAGGGCGTGCGCTCCGCCAAGCTCGAGAAGCTCGGCTGGCACGCCTCCGATACCGCCACGATCTCCTTCGAGGACGTGTTCGTGCCCGAGGAGAACCTGCTCGGCGAGCTGCACGAGGGCTTCAAGCTGATCATGGCCAACTTCCAGTGGGAGCGCTTGGCGATGGCCTTGGGCACGGTCGGCGCGATGCAGCTCGCCTACGAGCGCACGGCCGAGTACGCGCGCGAGCGCACCACCTTCGGCAAGCCCCTCTCAAAGCACCAGGCGATCAGACACAAGCTCGCCGACCTCGCCACCCAGGCCTACACCGCCCGCTGCGTCACCTATGACGCCCTGCGCCGCTTCGTGGCCGGGGAGGAACCGGTCAAGGAGGTCACGATGGCCAAGCTGCTCACCCAGCGCGCCTCGTTCGACTTGATGGATGACTGCCTGCAGATCCACGGCGGCATGGGCTACATGGGCGAGCACTGGGCCCAGCGCGCCGCCCGCGACGCCCGCCTCGGCCCGATCGGCGGCGGCTCGGATGAGATCATGCGCGAGATCCTGGGGCGCTTGCTGGGGCTGTAAGCGTCAGTCGCGCTGGGGCGCCATCGACTCCAGCGTCTCCCCGCCGTCTCGTGCGACCGGCGGGCCGTTGCCGGCCTTCTGCTCGGCGAAGTGCTTGCTCAGCATAGTCTCCTGGCCCTGGTAGTTAGAGCCGACATCCTGCCCATAGAGCACGTCCGGGTCGGCGGCCATCCGCTCGAAGGCGAGCTTGCACACCGGCTGGCGGTGCTCGACCATGAAGGACACGTCGCGGGCGCGCACCTCGAGCGCCGCGCGGCTGCCGTGTTTGAGCTTGCCTTGGGAGTAGCCGAAGCCGGGGTCGAAGAAGCCGGCGTAATGGGTCCGCAGCTCGCCGGCCGTGGGATCGTAGGCGAGCATCTCGGCCGCATAGGACGGCGGGATGCTGACCCCCTCCGCCGAGAGCAGCAGATAGAAGACCTCGGGCTCGAGCACGATCCGCCCACCTTGCTCGGGGTGTACCGCCTCCCAGTAGTCCTGCCACTTGAGCTTGCCGATGTGCTCGAGATCGACGGGCAGGCTGTTGCGCTTGGCCCGGTAGCCCACGATGTTCTCGGGGCTGCCCTGGATGTTGAGGCTCAAGAACAGGCCGTCGGCCAGCGACAGCTCCGAGGCGCGCAGCGCATGGCTGTCCAAGTACAGCAGCGGGAACTCTTCGTGCACGGTCACCAGCTCCCGGTCGCTCAAGCGCGCATCCCCGTGGCTGAGGCGAACCTGGTTGAGCGATAGGCCCTGCTTGACGCGGATTGCGAACGAGCGCGGGACGACCTCCAGGTAGAGCTTGCCGTGGTAACCCGCGGCGATTTCATCGAAGCGGTGGCTGCGGTCGGTGATCACGCGCGTGAACACGTCGAGCCGCCCCGTCGAGCTCTTGGGGTTGGTCTTTGCGCGAATCTCCTGCGGCAGGCGCAGCTCCTCGATCAATGGCACCAGGTAGGGGCGATCGCGCTCGAGCGTGGCGCCATCGCGCAGGTCGATCTTGTCGAAGGCCAGATCGGCGATCTTCTCCTCGACCGTCGAGCCCGAGTCGGGCAGGAAACTGCAGCGCAGCGCCCAAGCGAACTCTCCAAGCCGCAGGTCAACGCTCGCCGGTTGGATCGACTCCAGCGGCACGCGCCAGTCTCCCGCGGTGATCAACCCGCGTGTAACCGCCTCGCGCAGGCGCTGGGCCGGTAGCACGCCGCTGGCCTCACCCACCTCAGCGTCCAGGCCGGTCGGCTGAGTTGCCGGATCGCTCGCCATATGAGGCTGAGTCTATGTGGTGGATGCGACGAAACCTGGGATCGCTGGCAGCTTTACGCCGCGGCCGGTCGGCGCGGACTGAAGGCAGCACTTCCCGGCCGCTCCCGGCCGCATCCGTCCAGCGGCTGCGACCGGCACTAAGACGCGGCGACGTTCCTGCCGATGCATGAAGCGTGAATCGCTGTCTCATGCTGCTCCTGGCCACCGCGGCGACCGCGCTGGCGCTGGCCCTACCCCTGACCGCGGGCGCCGCGGGCACGCGCTCACGCCGAGGGAGTGTGCACGTGCGCCACCAGACGATCCACCGCGCCCCGCGCAAAGGATCCAAGCATCGGCACAAGGGCGCCCATCTCAAGCGCAAGCACAAGCACCACCGGCACAAGCACGCGGTGCGCCACCTCTCCACGCGTCCGGCCACCGCCTCGGGCTACTGCCCAGGCGCCAATTTGACGCCCAAGCCGGGGAACGTCGAAAGCGTGGTCGCCGCCACGCTCTGCCTGATCAACGGCGAACGCGCCCGCTTTGGAGAGCCCGCCCTGATCGAAGACGCGCGCCTGGCGAGCGCCGCGACGGGCCACTCGCGCGACATGGACGCGCGCGACTATTTCGAACACGTGAGCCCGGGCGGGCAGACGCTCCTGATGAGGGTGCGCGCCAGCGGCTTCATCCCGGGCGGCAACGTGGGCTACACGCTCGGCGAGAACATCGCCTGGGGCACCCTGTGGCTGGGCAGCCCACACACGATCGTGAAGGCTTGGATGGCCTCCCCCGGTCATCGCGCCAACATCCTCAACCGCTCCTACCGCTACACGGGGATCGGGGTCGATGCGGACCTGCCCCATTCCCTGTCCGGCGGTCGGGACGGCGGGATGTACACGCAGGACTTCGGCACCATCGTCGGCTGAGGCTGGGGCTGAGCGGGAGCCGCCCCTTCGCGCAGCGCGCGCGAGGCGATCGTGGGAGAGCACGGGCTTGGCCGGGCGGATAACCTCCTGACCCCCTCCAACACCTCCGGTGTTGGAGCCCCCGGAGGGGGCGAAGATATGGGGTATCCACTACAAGGAGAAGCAGACGCTATGGGAGTACTCGACGGCAAGGCGGCGATCGTGACCGGCTCGGCGCGCGGCATCGGACGCGCGACGGCTGAGCTGCTGGCATCGCAGGGCGCGCAGGTCCTCATCAACGACCTCGACGGCGACGTCGCCGAGCAGGCGGCACAGGAGATCAAAGGCGAGACGGCCGTGTTCTCCGGCGATCTGACCAAGGGGGACGCCGCCGACCAGCTTGTGGCGAAGGCGATCGACTCGTTCGGGAAGATCGACATCATCGTCAACAACGCGGGCTACACGATCGACGCGCCGATCCACAAGATGTCCGATGAGGAGTTCCAGGCGATGCTCGACATCCACCTGATCGTGCCCTTCAAGGTGATCAGGGCCGCCGCGCCGCATCTGCGCGAGCCGGCCAAGAAGGAGCGCGAGGAAGGCCAGGAGGTGTTCCGCAAGATCGTCAACGTGTCCTCGATCTCGGGCACGATGGGCAATGCGGGCCAGGCCAACTACTCCTCGGCCAAGGCCGGAGTGACGGGCCTGACGAAGACGCTCGCGAAGGAGTGGGGCCAGTTCAAGGTGAACGTCAACGCGGTTGCCTTCGGCTTCATCGACACGCGCCTGACGGCCGCCAAGGTGGAAGACAACACGATGGAGATCGGCGGCGAGAAGGTCCAGCTCGGCATTCCCGAGCAGATGCGCCAGATGGCCTCGATGCTGATCCCGCTCGGGCGCCCCGGCACGCCGGAGGAGGCAGCGGGCGGGATCTTCTTCCTGTGCTCGCCGTGGGCCAACTACGTGCACGGCCAGGTGCTCAACGTCACCGGCGGCCAGTTCGTCGGGATGACTTCCTAGAGTCCGCTCCGGGAGTCGGGCGTGCCCGGCTCCCGGTGTCGTGTCCCGATTTGGGCGACCCTGAGCGCGCGTGCGCGGGGACACCCACCTTGAACCAGTCACCGGCCGGTCGCCTGCATTGCCCTACGCGCGCGCAGGGCAGTCTTCAGGCCGTTGCTGGGCCCTTGGCCTTGGAGCGTCCGCGGCGCTCGGCCCGGGCGCGGCGCAGGGCTCCCTTGCGACCGTGTTCCTCCAGGCCGTTGTAGAGGGCCTTGATCTCGGTGAGGACCGCTTCGGCGACCGCCTGCTGCTGCTCGCGCGTGGCGTTCTCGATCGGCTCGAAGTGGATCGCCTCGCCGTACTGGATCGTCACCTTGGGGAACTGTAGGCGCTTCCAGTTGCGGATCTTGCTCGACCCATGAATCGCGATCGGCACGATCGGCGCACCGGTTTCAAGCGCGAGCCTCCCGATGCCGGCCTTCGCGTGCTCGGCGAGTTTGCCGTCGCGCGAGCGTCCCCCCTCGCAGTACATCGTGATCGCCCCGCCGCGGGCGAGGATCGCTTTGGCTGTCACGAACACCTCTTCGTCGTGCGCGCCCCTGCGCACGGGGAACACGCCGCCGTGGGTGTAGATGAACTGCATCGGGCCTTTGAACAGCTGCGACTTCGCCATGAACCTGACCTTGCGGCGGATATAGCAGCCCATCAGGAAGTGGTCCATGAAGCTGAAGTGGTTCGGGGCGAGGATCACGGCGCCCGACCCGGGCACCTTCTCGGTCGAGATCGGGCGCGCCCGGAAGAACGTGTAGGCGTACAGCGAGGTGAGCAGCCGCACCAGCTCGTACGCCCAATCGGGTTCGCGCGTGCGGGCGCGCTCATGGAAGCGGTCGAAGTGCTCCTTGGGGCGCGGGTCGGTGTAGACCTGCTCGCGCATCGGGGCCAAGTCAGTCATCTATGTGGCTCTACATCGCAGGGGCCGCAAAGTTACGCGGAGCCTCTGGAGCGAGTTCGATCCAAGGCATCGGCCCACCCCGCAAGCAGCGCCCGGCGCTCGTCCTCGCCCATGCGCGGCTCGTAGCGCGCACCTTCGCGCCAGGAGTCGCGTACATCCGACACAGTCCAAGCGCCCACTCCGACGCCCGCCAGGTAGGCGGCCCCGAGCGCGGTCGTCTCGGCGATCTCGGGCACGACTACGGGGACGCCAAGCACGTCGGCCTGGAACTGCATCAGCCACGCATTCGCGGTTGCTCCGCCGTCCGCGCGCAGCTCGCCAAGCGGCTCGGAGCAGACGGCCGCCATCGCGTCAAGCGCGTCGGCCGTCTGGTAGGCGATCGCCTCTAGCGCCGCGCGTGCCAGGTGGGCGCGACCGCTGCCACGCGTCAGGCCAACGATCGTCCCGCGCGCATGCGGGTCCCAGTGTGGCGAGCCCAGGCCGGTCAGCGCGGGCACGAAGTAGACGCCGTCGTTGCCATCCAGCGACGCCGCCAGCGCTTCGGTGTCCGACGCGCGCGCGATCACGCCGAGCCCGTCGCGCAGCCACTGAACGGCGGCCCCGGTGACGAAGATCGACGCCTCCAGGGCGTACGCGAGGGCCGGGGGCCCCGCCACGCCCTCATTCGGCGCGCCGGGCCTGCTCTCGCCCGCCCCTGAGCCGATCCCCCACGCGACGGTCGAGAGCAGGCCCGGCGCCGGGGCGGGCGCCACGAAGCCCGCGTTCATGAGCGCGAAAGAGCCGGTGCCGTACGTGTTCTTGCCCATCCCCGGGTCGGTACACGCCTGCCCGAACAGCGCCGCCTGCTGATCGCCTGCGATCCCGGCCAGCGGCGCGGCGTGGCCGTGCAGCGCGTGCGGGCGCGTGACGGCGACCTCCCCCGCGCTTGCGACCACGCGCGGGAGCGCGCGCTGGGGGACGCCGAGCAGGTCGAGCAGCTCCGGGTCCCAGCTGCCTGAAGCGATGTCGTAGAGCATCGTGCGCGACGCATTGGAGGCGTCGGTGACGGGCTCGCCGCAGAGCTTGAAAGCAAGCCAGGCATCGATCGTCCCGAACACGGCCCTGCCCTCGTGAGCGCGCTCGCGCAGCCCCTCGACGTTGTCGAGCAGCCACTCGATCTTCGTACCCGAGAAGTAGGGATCGAGGACGAGGCCGGTGCGTGCGCGCACGAGACCTTCCCGACCGCCGGCACGCAGCTCCTCGCAGCGATCGGCGGTGCGCCGGTCCTGCCACACGATCGCCCGGTGCAGCGGCTCGCCGGTGGAGGGGTCCCACACGCACACCGTCTCGCGCTGGTTGGCTATCCCGACGGCCACGAGCTCGCCCTGGCGAACTTCGGCGTCGTCCAGCGCCTCGCCGGCCACGGCATGTGTCACCTCCCATATCTCGTCGGCATCGTGCTCCACCCAGCCCGGCTGAGGGAAGTGCTGCGTGAATTCCCGGTAGGACCTGCCGATCGGCTCGGCCTGCTCGTCGAACACGATGCAGGTCGTGCCGGTTGTGCCTTGGTCTATTGCCAGGATCATCGGGGAGCGAGCCTATCTCCTGGAGATGTAAACGCGCACGAAGTCGACGAGCTGGCGCCCGCGATGGAGAAAGCCGCCCAGCGTCTTGCCGGTGGCACGGTGTGACAAGTCCAGATCGAGCTCTCCAACGCGCGCGCCCGCGCGCGTTGCGTCGACCGTCATGCCGATCTCCATGCCGAACCCGTGTGCAAAAGGCAGCACCTGCTCGAGCGCTCTTGCGCGCAAAGCACGCTGCCCGGAGATCGGCGCTCTCAGGACGAGACCGCAGCGCCGGCGGATCGCCCAGCGGGCGAAACCGACCGCGAGTCCCAACCCGCCGCCGACGCGCCGTGCGAAGGCGGCCACGGCTAGATCGAGCTCTCCTCCCCGGACGACATCCACAAGCGGCCCCAGCAGCGCCGCGGAGTCACCCAGGTCGCCGTCGCAGAGCACCGCCACCGGCTCGACCAGAACTGTGCTCTTGCTCCCCCCCGCTGCGAGCGCCCCGGTGCCGGCGGGCGCATCTGCCTCTGTCGCCCTCGACTGCGCATCTGCCAGTGCCCTCGCACCTGCCAGTGCCCTCGCATCCGCCAGTGCCCTCGCATCCGCCAGCGCCGCGCGCGCGGCAAGGGTGACCGCGCCACCCTTGCCGACCACCCGCCCGCTGCTCACCACTTTCGCGCCGGCCCGCTCGGCGATCGCTGCGGTACCGTCGCTGGAGCCGTCGTCGGCCACCCACAACCGTGCGCCTGGAAAGGCGCACGCGAGCGCCGCGAGTGTGGTCGCGATGCGCTCGGCCTCGTTATAGGCCGCCACCACGACGAACACGTCCGGGCTTGCGTCGGTGGGGTAGGAATCGGAGGCCGTCATCGATCGGGTGCGGCGGCTATTGTCTCCCACCGTCTGTCAATCGGCATTCTCGGAGGTTCGCGCGTGGCTGAAGTAGAGGCTCACATCACCGGCACGGTCTGGAAGATCGAGTGCGCCGTGGGCGACCGGATCGAGGAGGGCGACACCGTCGCGATCCTCGAGTCGATGAAGATGGAGATGCCCGTCGAGGCCGAGGACGAGGGCACCGTCACGGAGATCCTCTGCGAGGAGGGCCAGGCGGTCAACGAGGGCGACACGCTGGTCGTGCTCGAGTAGCTCAGCTACGTGCGGTGAACAGGGCCACCGCGCCCTCGATCTGGATGTCGTGCGAGCCGAAGGCCTTGGCCAGTCCGGCGTCGAGGTCCTCGAGACGGTCTTCCAGGTTGCAGTAGGCGCCGCGGCGATTGCCCGTCAAGAGCATTCTTCGCGAGAGGCGTGTGTGCTCGACGCCATGGGCGAGAACGGTGGCGCCGAACACGACTCCGCCTGGCGCGAGCGCTGAGCGCGCATGCTCGAAGGCAACAGCCTTCTCGGGCATCGCTCCGGACATGCACTGCAGCAGATTGACCATGCCGATCGAGTCGTATGCAGCCGCCGGCAGCCCCCACGGCTCGAGCGCGTCGGCTCGGTGGACGATGGGCGCATAGCGGACAAGTCGCCTGGAGGCCACGTCGAGCGGATTCGTATACACGTCCATCAAGGTGATCTGGGGTGCGACCACCGGAAAGCGACACTCGTCGAGCAGGCATCCGGTTGCCACGCCCACGTCCAGATGCCGCGCGGAGACGTGCTCGTCGTAGAGCGCCAGCAGGCGCGCCTTCGAGCAGCGCCAGCCCAGGGGCAGGTTCAACCTGAAGACCATCAGGTCGTACATCCTGAGCAGACGCAGCGTGTAAACGCCCTGATCTACAGAGGCAGGATGTTCACTGTTGACCCCCTCCACCAGGAGCGCAATCTACCACAGCAAGCTCCTCCCGATCTCACGGTCGAGCACGATCCCCAACGCCGTCGGGAGCGGTGGTCGACGACCCGCGAGGCAGCACCGATCTCAGGATCCAGCAGGATCCCCACCGCCGTCCAGCGCGCGGCCGGCGGCCCGCAAGGGCGGCTTGGGCTAGCCTGTGCGCGCCATGGCGAACCTCACTCAGCGCGTACTGGCCGACGGCAAGCTGCTCGTGGACCAGCCGGCCGACGGAGTCGTGCGACTCACGATCTCCAATCCACAGAAGCGCAACGCGCTCGACCAGGCGATCCTCGACGCCATCGCCACCGTGCTCGGCGAGGAAGCCTCCTCGCAGTCACGGACGCGCTGCGTGGTGCTGACCGGGGCGGACGGCATGTTCTCGGCGGGCTATGAGATCGGCGAGATCACCAACGGGCGCTTCCAGGAAGAGGCAGAGCGCCTTGTTGCCCATCCCTTCACCGAAGCCATGGGAGCACTGGAATCGTTTCCCTACCCCACGCTCGCGGCCATGCCGGGACACACGATCGGAGGCGGCCTGGAGCTGGCGCTCGCGTGCGACCTGCGCGTCGCAGCCGACGCGATCAAGCTCGGCATGCCGCCGGCCAAGCTCGGCCTCGTCTACTCGCACACCGGCTTGCGTCGCTTCATCGATGCGATCGGCGTGGCCCGTACGCGCGAGCTGTTCCTGCTCGGCAGCTATATCGACGCGGAGACGGCACTCGGGTGGGGACTCGTCAACCGTGTGACTTCAGCCGCAGGCCTGGAGAGCACGGCGCTCGAGCTGGCGAGGGAGCTCGCCGGCAACGCGCCCCTGTCACAGATCGGCAACAAGCGCGTGATCGCCGAGCTGCTGCGCGCGGAGAGCAGCCTTCCCAAGGATCTCGAACGCGAACTGATCGAGCTGCGCCGTGCCTCCTTCGAGTCGCACGACCTGCGTGAGGGAATGAGCGCGTTCGCCGACAAACGCCCGCCACGCTGGCGCGGCGAATAGTCCCGGCGACGTCTCACCCGAACTCGCGGAAGAGCCGCAGGCGCTGCTCGCCGATCGAAGCTCGCAGCTCTGGATCTTCAACTCCCAGCCCCTCGTGCTCTGCCAGGCAGAGCACGCCGACCTTGCCCACATGCCTGTTCAACTGGACCTCGCGCACGGCCTCCGCTGCCCGATCCAGCGTGAACACTTTCGAAAGCGCTGGCACGATCCTGCCCATTGCGATCAAGCGGTTGGACTCCATCGCTTCCTGCCAGTTGGCAGCGTGGCTTCCCACAACCCGCTTCAGGCGCATCCACAGGCGGCGGTTGTCGTACTGATGGAGGTAGCCGGTGCTCGAGCCGCACGTGATCACCGTCCCGCCCCGGCGCACCAAATACACGGACGCTCCGAACGTGCGTCGCCCCACATGCTCGAAGACAAGGTGCGGGTCTTCGCCGAAATGGCGACGGATCTCGCCGCCGACGCGCTTGCCCATCTCGACTTCGTCCAGCCCGTCCAACCCAAGCTCGTCGCGCCGCAGAACGAGATCGCAATTCAGTCGCTCCAGCAAGCGCACCTTCTCCTCCGAGCCGACGACACCCACGGCGATCCCGCCACCGTTGTGGATGTACTGCAACGCATAGGCACCGAGCCCCCCGGCGGCGCCCCACACAAGCACGATGTCTCCCTGCTTGAACTGGGCACCGCGCGGGCTGACCAGCATGCGGTAGGTGCTCATCGCACAAAGGGTGTTGCAGGCCGCCTCCTCCCAAGTCAGATGACGAGGCTTGGGAATCAATTGGGTTGCCTTCACGATCGCGTAGTGCGCGAGCCCCCCGAAGTTCGTCTCAAAGCCCCAGGCGCGCATATCCTCCGCCAGCATCCCGTCTATCTGGGTGACGGGATCTTCGCTGTCGATCGCGCACGGATAGATCACCACGCGGTCACCCGGTGACCACCTGCGAACAGCCTCGCCCACCTTCACCACGACACCAGACCCATCGGAGCCGACGACGTGATGGGGAAGGTCGTGTCGGGCGTCCCATCCCCCACGGCGCCCGAGCGCTTCGAGGAAGCGAAACGTGGGGACCGGCTCGAAGGTGGCCGACCACACCGTGTTGTAGTTGACGGCGCTTGCCATCACGGCGACCAGGGCCTCGTCGGGGGCAAGCTCGGGCATCGGCACCTCGCCGACGCGCAAGGAACGGCGCACGTCCTTCTCGCCGCCTGCCTCGAACATGTCCTGGTCCTCGCGTAGCAGGTGGGCCGCCAGATAGCTGGAGGGAACGCCGCGATCGAGCACATCCTCGACGCTCCCTCCGCTCACACTCACGCTCAACATACCTCCTCGACCCCCTGGCTTTCGACTGCGTTGACGAGCCACGTATCGACCGCTTGCGCCGTGGCGTGCGCATGATCTTCGATCATCGTGAAGTGATTGCCGATCCCTTCGACGACCTCTAGCGGTATGTCCCAGCGCCCTCCAGATTCACCGTCGTGGGCGGTCCCCGGGAGCGATTCGCCTGCTTCCACAAGCAGCGTTTGCGCCACGATCGGGCCCGGTCTCCACTCGCCCAGAAGCCGCATGTAGGCGCCCATCGCGGTCAGGCGGTCGTCGCTCAGGGAGTCATAGGAGTCGCCCTGCATGCTCTTGAACGACTGCCCCAAGATGGCACCCAGAACGTCGACCGATCCTTCTTCGAGCGGGGGCAGCGTGTCCAACAAGATCACGGCCTGCACCGACCCTCCGCCGCGCTCCAGCCGCCCGGCCACGGCGTGCGCAAGCCAGCCGCCCGAGGAATATCCGACGAGCGCAAACGGATCGTCTCCGCTCCGCCCCTCGATCGCGAGTGCGAGCGACTCGATCGCCGCCTCGAGATCCAGCGGCAGCCGCTCCCCGTCCTTGAAGCCGGGCACCGCGAGGGCGAACACCGAGCGATTGTCCCTGAACTTGCGGGCGAATCTGACGTATTGGTGGGGACCTGACATGGCCAGCACCGTCGGCACGCAGATCAGGTCGATCGGGGCTTCTCCCTCGGAGAGCCTCACCATCTGAGGGCGAGCCTGCGCCGCGCTCGACACGTCGAATGTGGGGCGGAACGTCGAGGCGGTCGCGAGCAGGTCCATGAACTGGTCGGCGCTCCCCAGGTCGTTGGCGACGCCGAGCATCCCCGTGAGCGTGCCCACGCGCCCGGCTTGGATCGCCGGCGTCTCGCCACTGGATGGCTCGACTTCCGGAGCGCCGTTTGGGACCTGCTCGTCGAAGTGCTCGACAGGCAATCCGGCGAGCTGGGGCTCGATGTGAGCCGCCAGGGCGAGGGCCGTCGGGTGGTCGAGTATCGCTCTCATCGACATTTGCAGCGCGGTGATGCGGTTCAGCCGCGTGCGCAACTCGACCGCCATCACCGAGTCGAAGCCGAGCTCGAGCAGGTTCTTCTCGGGGTCAATCTCATCCGCCGATCCGTACCCGAGCGTGCTCGCCAGCTGCTCGCGCACGCCCTCGAGGACGATCTCGTGGCGCTGCTGCTCGGAGGCGCTCGCGAGCAGGCGCAGCAGCGGCCCAGCCGTGGCTGTGGTTGCATCGCGGGTCGAGCTAGCAGGCGCTTGATCGAGCGAACCCCCGAGCCAGTGGCGCCGGCGCTGGAATGCGTAGGTCGGAAGGGCCACCCGGCGCGCGTCCCAGTCGGCAAACAGTGCCGTCCAGTCAAAGGCGACGCCCCGTGTCCACAAAGCCCCGATCGCACTCAGCAGGGTGCGCGTCTCAGATCTGCCTCGCCGCATGACCGGCACCGCCAGAGCATCGCTCGCGGCGGGGTCGTCTGCCAGACATTCCATGCACATCGGGCTGAGCACGCCGTCGGGACCCAGCTCCAGGAAATTCTCGACGCCCTGCCCGCTCAACCAGCGCACGCCGTCGGCGTAGCGAACCGTGTGCCGTACGTGATCGGCCCAGTAGCCGGGGTCGGCCAGTTGCTCGGCAGAGAGCGGCCTGCCTGTGAGATTGGACACCACGGGGATCCGCGGCTCTGAGAACGACAGTTCTGCGGCGACCCGCTCGAGCTCCTCGAGCATTCCCTCCATGCGATGGGAGTGAGAGGCGTGACTGACTCTGATCCGCAGCGTCTTGCGACCTTGGCCCTCCCACACGGCAGCCGACTCCAGTACCGCGTCCTCATCGCCCGAGAGCACCACCGCGGAGGGACCGTTGACCGCCGCTAGCGCGATGCGGTCAGAGGAACCATTGAGCGTCTCTGCGATCTCCTGCTCGGAGGCCTCCACCGCGACCATCGCCCCGCCGGCGGGCAGGGCTTCCATGAGCCGCCCACGGACCGCCACCAGCTTGCAGGCGTCCTGCAGCGAAAGGGCTCCCCCCACGTGCACCGCGACGAGCTCGCCAAGCGAGTGACCGATGAGGTAGTCGGGGCGAAGGCCCCAGTGCTCGATCAAGCGGAAAAGGGCAATCTCGAGCGAGAAGGCAATCGTCTGAGTGACCACCATCTTGTCCAGCAGGCCCTCCAGCAAAGCTTCATCCCCTGAGCCACCCAAGCGCGCGTCTTGGCTGACTACCATCGCCTCTCGCAAAGACCGTCCGAGAGAGTCCTCGAAACACCCCAGCACCTCGTCCAAGGCCTCCTTGAAGGCGGGAAACTCGCGGTATAGCTCGCGACCCATGCCGACGCGCTGTGCGCCGCCGCCCGTGAGCAGGAAGGCGAGCGGTCCGCCGGCGCGCCTAGCCTCGCCCTCCACGACCGCCTGGGGAAGCTCGCCACGAGCGAGCGCCTGCAGCCCGTCGAGCAGCTCCTCGCGCTCGCCGACGACAACCGCACGGTTCTCGAATGCCGCTCGCGAGCCGGCCAAGGAGAAGCCCACGTCCTCGATGCGGTGGGGCCCCTCGGCCGCAACATGATCGTGCAGCCGCTGCGCTTGAGCACGCAAGGCCGCCCCGCCGCGGCCGGAGAGAACCCAGGCGGCCACGCCTGTCCGCTCGGCGACGTTTGGCGCCGCTTCGGCAGGAGGCTCCTCGAGGATCACGTGAACGTTGGTGCCGCTGATCCCAAACGAAGAGACGCCCGCCCGGCGCGGCATGCCGGCTTGGGACCAAGGCGCGGCCTCGGTCAGCAGGGATACCCCCGCGGATGACCAGTCCACATGCTTGGAGGGTTCCTCGGCGTGCAATGTCTTCGGCAACAGGCCGTGGCGCATGGCCATCACCATCTTGATCGCCCCTGCGACGCCGGCAGCTGCCTGGGTGTGGCCGAAGTTGGACTTCACGGAGCCAAGCCACAGCGGCCGTTGCCGGCCGGGATCCTGTCCGTAGGTGGCCATCAATGCCTGGGCCTCGATCGGATCGCCCAAGGCAGTCCCCGTGCCGTGCGCCTCCACGGCGTCCACTTCGCCCGCCGAAAGCTGCGCATTGGCGAGTGCTTGCAAGATCACACGCTCCTGCGAAGGGCCGTTGGGGGCGGTGAAGCCGTTACTGGCGCCATCCTGGTTGATGGCGCTTCCCTTGACCACGGCGAGCACCGGATGTCCTAGGCGCTGCGCATCGGAGAGGCGCTCGAGCGCGACCAGCCCGACGCCCTCAGACCATCCCACGCCGTCGGCCGAGGCGGCAAAGGGCTTGCAACGGCCATCTGCCGCCAAGCCCCTCAAACGACTGAAGGCCAGATACACGGTGGGGGTCGAGAAGATCGTCACTCCGCCCGCCAGGGCAAGCGAGCACTCGTCCTGGCGCAGTGCTTGACAGGCGAGATGCAGCGCGACCAACGAGGAGGAGCAAGCCGTGTCCACGGTGATCGCCGGTCCCTCCAGGCCGAGGTTGTAGGACACGCGGCCCGATACGACGCTCCCGCCGGCGCCCGGCATCACGTTCTCGGCATATCCCAGCTCGTTCCCCGAGCCTCCGCCTAGACCATAGTCCTGGTACATCACGCCGGCGAACACGCCGGTTTGACTGCCACGCAGCGATCTGGGGTCTATACCGGCGGCTTCGAACGCCTCCCATGCGGATTCCAGCAGAAGCCGCTGCTGCGGGTCCATCGCCGCGGCCTCGCGCGGGCTGATCTGGAAGAAGTCCGCGTCGAAGTCGGCGGCGTCGTAGAGAAAGCCGCCTTCGTTGACGTAGGTGGTGCCGAGATGCTCGGGGTCGGGGTCGTAAATACGATCGACATCCCAGCCACGGTCCTCGGGGAATGCCGACACGGCATCGGTGCCCGAGCTGACCAGGCGCCAGAGGTCCTCCGGTGACTGGACCCCGCCTGGATATCGGCAGCTCATTCCCACGATCGCGATCTGCTCCTCGGTCGCGACTCCTCTGCGCACGGGCGCGGAGGCGATCGGCCGGGCTCCCGCAACCTGCGAGCGTAGGAGCTTGGCCACGGCAGTCGGGGTGGGGTGGTCGAACACAAGCGTTGCCGGCAGCCGCATGCCGGTCGCCTGGTCGAGGCTGTTACGCAGCTCCACCGCGGCGAGCGAGTCGATCCCGAGCTCTTGGAACTGGGCGTCGGGGTCCACCCGCTCGCTGGAGTCGTAGCCGAGGATTCTCGCCACGTGGTCGCGCACCAGCTGCAATACGACCGCACCGCGCTCAGACTCGGGTAGCTCGGATAGCCGCTGAGCCAGCGAGCTTGCGCCTCCACGTGAGCGTCGTGCGGGCGCTCCCACCACCGTGCGCAGGAGTGCGGGCAGCGCACCCACGCGGGCGTGCGCCCGCAGCGTTTCCATGTCAAGCCGCGCAGGCATCAAAAGCGGCTCGCCTGAGCTGCGCGCTAGGTCGAGGAGGCGCAATCCCTCCTCGGCCGAGAGCCCGGCCACCCCGAGCCGTCTCAGCCGTGCCATGCTCGACTGGTCGAGATCCCCGGTCATGCCAACCCCCTCGGCCCACATCCCCCACGCAAGCGAGGTCGCCGCCAGGCCGCGCGCGCGACGACGCAGCGCGAGCGCGTCCATGAATGCGTTTGCGGCCGCGTAGTTGGACTGTCCCGGACTGCCGATGGCCGAGGCGGCCGAGGAGAACAGCACGAAGTCGGTGAGCTGCATGTCCTCGGTCAAGTCCTCCAGGTGTAGCGCCGCGTCCACCTTTGGCCGCATCACGCGCTCCAGCTGATCGTGGCCGAGGGCATCGATCAACCCGTCCTCGACCACTCCGGCTGTATGGATGACGGCCCGCAGAGGCCGATCGGGAGGAATCTCGTCGATCAGGCGCGACAGGGCGTCTCGATCGCTGACGTCGCATTCGGCAATGCTCGCCGCGCAGCCAAGCCCTGCAAGCTCGGAGACGAGCTCTCGAGCCCCCTCCGCGCGAGCCCCGCGACGGCTCACGAGCAGCAAGTGGGGAGCACGGTGCTCACCGGCCAGGTGACGAGCCACGAGCGCGCCCAGACCGCCGGTGCCCCCGGTGATGAGCACGGTGCCATGCGACTCGGCGGTCGGCTCCGTGGATGGCGAGGGCAGCGATGCCCACTGCAGCCGCGGCACATGGACCACGCTCTGGCGCAAGGCGAGCTGTGGCTCGTCCAGCGCGAGCAGCGCAGACCAAGGCAGCTCTGCGCCGCCGGATGCCGGATCGAGGTCGAGGAGCTGAAAGCGCCCGGGGTGCTCGGACTGGGCGCTGCGCACAAGCCCCCACACTGACGCGGCAACCAGCTCGGGTGTCTCCTCAGCGATGACAGCCATCGCGCCACGGGTCACCAACACCAGTCGCAAATCGGCGAGCTGCCGATGCGACAGCCACTCCTGCAACAACAGCCGCATGCGCTGCACCCCGGCATGGGTTGCCTGCAGAAGCTCACCGTGGGCATCGAGCGTGGCGGAGGCCACGACGGCCTCAGGACTGGCCTCGCCTGCATCGATCGCCTCGACGAGCTCGCGCAGATCGGCGTAGCGATGCTCGATCTTCCCATCCAGACCAAGCCCGGCCAGCTCGCCAAATGCCACCAGCTTGGGTGGATCGGCAGTGACGGAGGTGAGTTGAACCGGCTCCCAGCCCAAGCGCAGCAGCTGCTCCGGTCTCGTGCCTATCGACCGGAGCCGCTCAGCGTCGACCGGGCGGGCGACCAAGGAGCCGATGCTGAGCACGGGCTCCCCGGCCTCATCGAGCGCACAGAGTCCAGTCCGCTGCTCGCCTGCGGAGCCGATGCTCACGCGCAGGCGGGTGCTCTGCGCGCGGTGGAGTCTCACCTTCTGCAGCGAGAAGGGAAGCAACAGTTGGCCCTCGCCGAGATCTCCACCGTCCCCGAGCATCCCCGCGTGCAGCGCCGCGTCGAGCAACGCCGGATGAACGCCGAAATGGGCTGCCTGCTCGGCGTGCTGCCGGTCGAGCGCCACCTCGGCGAATATCTCCCCGCCGCGCCGCCACGCTGCCTCGACGTTCTGAAAGGCCGGACCGTAGTCCAGGCCGATGCCGGTCAGGCCTTCATAGAAGGAGTCGACGTCAATCGCCTCCGAGCCGCGTGGGGGCCAAGACTCTGCCCGCAGGCGCTCCAGCGCGGGATCCGGAGAGTCCAGCTCGATGCCGAGGAGCACCCCTTCGGCGTGGCACACCCACTCCCCTTCGTCCTCCAAGTCCCCGCTCTGCATGCCTGCCCGCGAGTACACGGCAAGCGCGCGCCGACCCGAATCGTCGGGCTCACCGACGGTGAGCTGCAGTTGAACGTGCCCCTCCTCCGGAAGCACCAGAGGCGCCTGCAGCGTCAGTTCCTCGAGCAGGTCGCATTCCAGCTCGCGGCCCGCGGCAAGCGCCAGCTCGACAAAACCGGACCCGGGCAGTATCGCCGCGCCGAGCACGTTGTGGTCTGAAAGCCACGGATGGGCACTCGGGGAGAGCCTGCCCGTGAACGTCCAGCCTCGGTCTCCCGCGAGCGGGAGAATCGCGTCGAGTAGGGGGTGATCCGCGGACCTGAGCCCTGCTCCAGCGAGGTCGGCGCCGCCCGTCCAGGGCTCGTGCCAGAAGCGTCGCCGCTGGAAGGGATAGCTGGGTAGGCCCACGAGCCGCCCTCCGTGCCCGGCGAGCAGAGCCCGCCAGGCGACGCTCATACCGTTCGCGTGAGCTTCAGCCGCAAACGAGATGAGCGCCTCCGCCTCAGGGCGTTTCGCTCGCAGCGTGGGAGTGACGAGCATGCGCTCATCGCCCTGGCCCTCCAGGCACTCGCGTGCCATCGCCGACAGGATCCCCTCGGGGCCGACCTCCAGCAAGCGGGTCACTCCGGCGGCCCGCAGGCTGGCAACGCCGGCGGCGAAGCGAACCGGCTCACGCACATGACGCACCCAGTAGTCCACCGTCATCAGCTCGGCGCCGTCCACAGGGGCACCCGTCAGGTTGGAGACGACCGGGATGCGCGGGGACTCGAACTCGAGCCCTTCGAGCACCGCGCGAAACTGCTCGAGCATCGGCTCCATGAGCTTGGAGTGGAAGGCGTGACTGACCCGCAGCCGCGAGGTCTTTCGACCCTCCGCCTGCCATACCGCGGCGCAGTCCTCGAGTAGCTTCAGCTCGCCGGACACGACCACCGAGCGCGGTCCGTTAACAGCGGCAAGCGAGAGGCCACCGAATTGTTCGAGGTTCGCGACGGTCTCAAGCTCCGAGGCCTCGATCGCGAGCATCCCGCCACCCGCGGGCAAGGCCCCCATCAGCCCGCCGCGCGCTGCCACCAGCCGGCTGGCGTCCGCGAGCGAGAGCACACCGGACACGTGTGCCGCGACGATCTCACCGATCGAATGGCCGATCAACATGTCGGGCTCCATGCCGAGCCACTGGAGCAAACGGAACAACGCGACCTCGAGCGCGAACAGGCTTGCCTGGGCGTATTGCGTGTGATCCAACAGCGCCGCCTCCGGCGAGCCCTCCGTGGCGAACAGCAGCTCCTTCAACGGACGCGGCAGGTGAGGGTCTAGCTGTGCACAGGCTTCGTCCAGAGCTGCGGCGAATACGGGGAAGCCAGAGTGCAGCTCGGCTCCCATGCCAACCCGCTGCGCGCCCTGACCGGTGAACATGAAAGCCGTCTTGCCGCTCCGCTGGGCGCCGCGAATGACGCCCGCTGCCACCTCCTCGTGCGCAAGCCTCTGCAGTCCGCGCAGAAGCTGCTCGCGCCCGCTGGCGACGACGGCCGCGCGATTGTCGAGCTGGGCGCGACCCGTGGCCAGGGAGAAGGCCACGTCCACAGGATCGAGCCCGGGGTTGGCTGTGAGATGGGAGCGCAGACGCTCGGCCTGCTCGCGCAAGGCCGGCTCGCTCTTGGCCGACAGGAGCCATGGCAGCGCGGGCAGATCCTGCTTGCCGGCCGCGCCGAGGTCATGTTCGCTGGCCTCGCCGAGCTCCTGTCCGCTGGCCGCGCCGAGGTCATGTTCGCTGGCCTCGCCGGGCTCCTGTTCGCTGGCCTTGGGGTCCTGTTCGCCGGCCTCCCCTGGTTCGATATCCGCGCGGCGAGAGCCCGCGGCGGGTGGCTCTGTCTCGGGAGGCTCCTCGAGGATTACGTGCGCGTTGGTGCCGCTTATACCGAAGGAGGAGACGCCCGCTCGCCTGGGACGCTCACTCCGCCTCCACGGCTGTGACTCGGTCAGGAGCTTCACCGCCCCCACCGACCAGTCCACCTGGCGCGAGGGGAAATCCACGTGAAGCGTGGACGGCAACGTCTCGTGGTTCAGGGCCTGCACCATCTTGATGACCCCGGCTACGCCCGCGGCCGCCTGGACGTGGCCGATGTTCGACTTGATCGAGCCGAGTAGGAGCGGACGGTCCGCGGGGCGTCCCTGCCCATAGGTGCTCAGCAGCGCCTGTGCCTCGATCGGGTCGCCCAGGCGGGTACCGGTGCCGTGCCCCTCGACGGCGTCGATGTCGCCCAGGGAAAGCCCGGCGCTCTCGACTGCCTGGCGAATCACCCGTTGTTGAGAGGGGCCGTTCGGCGAAGCAAACCCGTTGCTCGCACCATCCTGGTTGACGGCGCTGCCACGGATGAGACCGAGCACTCGGTGTCCCAGACGCCTGGCGTCCGACAGGCGCTCGAGCGCCAGGACGCCGACTCCCTCGCCCCAGTTGGTGCCATCGGCACTATCGGCAAAGGACTTGCAGCGACCATCTTGGGCCAAGCCCCGCTGCATGCTGAACGCGACGAAGAGGCTGGGCTGAGTCATGACGGTGACGCCACCGGCAAGCGCCAGCGAGCACTCCCCCGCGCGCAGCGCACCGCATGCCAAGTGCAGGGCCACGAGCGAGGAGGAGCACGCGGTGTCGATGGTCATCGTGGGACCGACCAGGCCGAATAGGTAGGCGACGCGGCCCGAGACGATGCTGCCGGTGTTGCTCGTCACCACGCTGGAACCGGCAAATTGAGGATCGGAGGGATAGTCCTCGTACATCACTCCCGCGAAGACGCCGGTCTGACTGTCGCGCAGGGACAGGGGATCGATGCCTGCGTCCTCGAAGGCCTCCCAGCTGGCTTCGAGGAACAGCCGTTGCTGGGGATCCATCGCGAGCGCCTCGCGCGGGGTTAGCCTGAAGAAGTCCGCGTCGAACTCGCCGGCGTCGTGTAGAAAACCGGCTTCATCCACATAGGAGGTACCGGGATGATCGGGGTCCGGGTGATAGAAGCGCTCGGTCTCCTAGCCGCGATCCGTGGGGAACGGGGAGATCCCATCCCCACCGTGCGAGAGCAAGTCCCACAGGCGTGTCGGCGAGTCCGCTCCGCCCGGCAGGCGACAGCTCATGCCCACGATCGCCACCGGCTCGCTTGCCGCGGCCAGCAGTTCCCGGTTCTGGCGGCGCAGCCGTTGCGCTTCCTTGATCGAGGCACGCAGCGCTTCGGTGACCTTCTCCTGTGAGGCGCTCATGTCAGCTCCTTCACGGACTCGCCGGTTTCCCCATCGCCCCCGAGTGTCAGCTCCACCAGGCTCTCGAGGTCCAACTCGTCGATCGCATCCGCAGACTCCGCGTCCCGTGAACTCGGCGTCTCGCGGGAGAGGCCGGCCAGCGTGAGCAGCGTGTCCAGCACTCCTGCCTCGCGCAGGCGAGCGAGCGGGATCGAGGCGAGCGCACTGCGAAGCTCGAGCTCGTGGATGTCCTCCTCAGAGGGCTGGGGGATCTCCGAGGAGACCTGGCTCAGCAAGAATTCGCTCAAGGCGGAGGAGGAGGGATAGTCGAAGGCAAGCGTCGCCGGCAGTTGAACGCCGCAGGCACCGGACAGGCGGTTGCGCAACTCGATTGCTGTCAGCGAGTCGAAGCCCAGCTCGTTGAAGGCACGGTGCACGTCGATCGCCTCTGGGTCCTCGTGACCCAGCACGGATGCGACTTCGCCGCGGACGAATTCGAGCACCACACGCGCGCGCTCGGGCTCGGGCGTATTGGCGAGGCGCCGAGCAAGTGAGCCGCCGGCGCTCTGCTGGCGGCCCTCCGGTACGCGCACCAAGCCGCGCAGCAGGGGTGGGACGACTCCGGCGCGCGCCTGGGCTCGCATCCCGCCGAGGTCCAAGCGCGCGGGGACCACCGAGGGCGCACCCAGGGCGTAGGCGGCATCGAACAGCGCGAGCCCTTCCTCGGGGGCGAGCGCGAGCATGCCCGAGCGCTGCATGCGGGTGTGGTCGGCGCTGGTCAGCTCGGCGGCCATGCCGTCGGTATCGCCCCACCAGCCCCAAGCCATCGAGATGCCGGGCAGGCCTTGGCTTTGCCGCTCACAGGCCAGAGCGTCGAGGAATGCGTTGGCCGCCGCATAGTTGCTCTGCGCCGGACCACCGATCGTGCCCGTGCTGGAGGAGAACAGGATGAAGGCCGACAGCGGGAGCTGCCCGGTCAGCTCGTGCAGGTGCCAGGCGGCGTCGAGCTTCGGCGCGAGCACGCGATCCAGGCGCTCGGGCGTCATCGAGGCGATCACGCCATCCTCGAGAGCCCCTGCCGCGTGCACGACCGCGCTCAGGGGATGCTCGGGGGAGACCGACTCGATCAGCTGCGAGAGCTGCCCGCGATCGGACACGTCGCAGGCAGCGATCTTCACCTCACTGCCGAGCTCGATCAGCTCGGCCCGCAAGCGCTCGGCACCAGGGGCTCCTTCTCCCTGCCTGCTTGCCAACAGGAGGCTGCTCACTCCGTGGTGCTCGACCAGGTGCCTTGCCAGCAGCGAGCCCAAGGCACCGGTTCCGCCGGTGATGAGCACCGTGCCCGGACGCTGGTCGGCGCTGCGGCCGATCTCATCCACAACGTGTGTCGGGGCATCGGAGCGAGGGACATCCGATCCTCGGGCCTCCGGTTCCGGGACATCGGATTGCCGGTCCGCACCGGCTTCCGCCGACGCTTGCGGATCCTCGGCGACTCGCGCCAAGCGCGCAGCTAGAGCCTGCCCACCGCGCAGCGCCAGCTGTGGCTCGTCGGTGGAGAGCAGGCGCTGGAGCTCAGCGAGGGAGATATCGGCGGCGTCGAGATCCAGCAGCACGAAACAGCCCGGATTCTCCGACTGCGCAGAGCGCAGCAATCCCCACATAGATGCCGCGGCAAGATCGCCTACTCCCTCCTCGGGGCCGGTGGAGACTGCGCTTCTGGTGATCAGCACGAGCCGCGAGCCCGCCAAGCGCTCCTCGGCTGTCCACTCCTGGATGAGCGAAAGGGTCTGCTCGAGGAGGAGGCGAGCCGTGGCCGGGAGCGTCTCTGGCAGTTCCCCGAGCAGGTCAGATCCGATCCGGACGAGCACCGTGTCCGGAACAGCAGCGCCCTGGGAGAGGGCATCGAGAAGATCGCTCAACTGCCGATGTGTCTGCCCGGCGAGATCGTCGCCGTCAGCGTCCTCGAGGCCGCCCAGACACGCCAGCGTGTGCTCGCCGAGCACGGCCGTGTGTGCCGCCGCAGCCGGCGCACCAGAGTCCTCGCTGGCCGCGAGCGGGCTCCACCGCAACCCGAACAAGGGGTGCTGCTCACCGTGCATGCGCTGCAGTTGCTCAGAGGTGATTTTGCGCACCACCACCGACTTGGCCGAGAGCACAGGCTTGCCGTTCTCGCCCGCTGCCAGCACCGACATGCCACCCTGCGGCAATTGCGCGAGGCGCACTCGCAGGGACTCCGTGCCCGATGCATACAGGTGCACACCCTCCCACGCGAATGGGAGTACCGCGCTGTCCGGCGTGGCCTCGTTCTCGGTCCGCATCAACACGCCGCCGGTCTGCAGCGCGCAGTCGAGCAGCGCGGGGTGAATGCCGAACTCCCCGGCACCCACGCCCTGGCCGTCGGGGAGACGCACTTCCGCAAATGCCTCCTCGCCACGTCGCCATGCCGCCTGCACGGAGAGGAACGTCGGCCCATATTCGAGGCCCACCCCAGCGAAGTAGCCATACAGGTCGTCGACCGCGACGGGCTGCGCGCCGGCGGGCGGCCAGCTCCCGGCGGCAAAGCGCTGGGCCTGCTCCTGCAAGGACGTACCCTCCATCGCCATCTGGCCGGCAGGCACCAGCACGCCACGCGCATGGCGTGTCCACGTGCGCTCCTCGACGCTCGACTCTGCCTCTGCGCGCGAGAAGATCCCAAGCTCGCGCGCCCCCGATTCCTGGGGCTCTCCCAGCATCACCTGCACTTGCACGGCGCCGTCCTCGAAGAGCACGAGCGGCATCTCGAACACGAGATCCTGCAGGCATTCGCACTCGACCTCGGTGCCGGCACGTAGTGCCAGCTCGACGAAGGTCGTACCCGGCACCACCACCAGGCCGTCGACCATGTGGTCGGCAAACCAAGGGTGCTCCCGCAGGGAGATGCGTCCTGTGAATATCCAGCCCTCGCCTTCGGCGAGCGCCAGCGCCGCGCCCAGGATCGGATGCCCGGCGGGCTGCTGGCCCACGCTGGAGGCATCGCCGACCGCGGCCGGCGCGACCTGCAGCCAGTAGCGCCGGCGCTGAAAAGCATAAGGCGGCAGTTGCACAGTGCCTGCGTCGGTCTCAGCGAACAGCGCACCCCAGTCGATCTCCACCCCACGCACCCACAACTCGCTTAGGGACATCAGGAAGCGCCGAGGCCCACCCTCTTCGCGACGCAGCGACCCGTGGACTCCCACGCTCGCCAGATCCCCTGTCGGCACTGTCCCGCGGTCGGGTTCGCCGAAATCGGCCGAGGAGCTTTCGCCGAGCACCTGCTCGGCGGTTTCGTGCAAGCCCACCGCCAACACCGGATGCGGACTCACCTCCACGAACGTGCGATATCCATCGGCTAGCAGCGCCCGGGTTACGCGCTCGAACTCGACTGGCTCGCGCAGGTTCCGATACCAGTACTGGGCATCCAGCTGAGCGGCGTCGAGCAGGCCGCCGGTCACGGTCGAATAGAACGAGATGTCTCCTGCCTGAGGCGCGATCGCGGCGAAGGCCTCGATCACCGCATCGTGGAGCGCCTCCACATGGGCCGAGTGCGTGGCGACGGTCGCGCGGATCTCGCGGGCGCGTATGTCCTCGGCCTTGCACTCCTGCACGAACTCGCCGAGCGCCTCATTGTCGCCGGCGACAGCGACCGAGCGAGGGCCGTTCACACCGGACACCACCAGCCGCCCACCCCAGCGCCGCAGGCGCTCACGCACCTGCTCGACCTCCAGCGCTACCGAGGCCACGCCACCGTGCCCGACCATCTCGGTCAGCATTTGGCTGCGCAGCGCCACCAACCGCGCGGCCTCTCCCAGCGACAGGGCGCCTGCCAGGTAGGCGGCGGTGATCTCGCCCTGGGAATGACCGACCACGGCACTCGGACGCACTCCACACGCCTTCCACAGCTCGGCCAGCCCCACCATCACGGCGAACAGCGTCGGCTGCACCACGTCGATCCGCTCGAGCCCCGGTGCCCCCTCGCCACCGCGCAGCACGTCCTCGAGCGACCAGTCGACGAACGGCGCGAGCGCCTCGCCGCACGCCCGCAGCTGTTGTGCGAACACATCCGAGCTCTCCAGCAGCTCCAGTGCCATGCCGGCCCACTGCGAGCCCTGACCGGGGAACACGAAGACGATCCCGCCCGCACCCTCAGGGCTGACGGCGCCGCGGACGACGCTCGCGTCGTTGCGCTCGTCAGCGACCGCACCGAGGCCCGCGAGCAACTCGGCCCGGTCGCCGGCGATGGCTACGGCACGATGCTCGAAGACCGATCGCCGGGTGGAGGAGAAGCCGATGTCGCCGATGTCCGTGTCGGGACGCTCGCTCAGCCACGCAGACAGGCGCGCGGCCTGTCCGCGCAGACCTGCCTCCTCGCGAGCGGAGAGCACGACCGGAGCAAGGCCCGCCTGCAGCAAGCCCACCCCTGAGGACTCTCGGTCGGCGTCTGCGATAGGGGTCGCGGTGGCGGCCTCCTCGACGATCACGTGTGCATTGGTGCCGCTGGCACCGAACGAGGACACGCCCGCTCGGCGCGGCTCCTCTCCCTGTGGCCAGGCAACCTCCTCCAGCAACAGCGAGACCTGCCCCGCCGACCAGTTCACCTGCTGGCTCGGACGATCGACGTGCAGCGTCCTGGGCAGGACCCCGTGCTGGAGCGCCATCACCATCTTGATCACCCCGGCGACACCGGCCGCCGCCTGGGTGTGGCCGATGTTCGACTTGATCGAGCCCAGCCACAGAGGCCGGCCGTCCCGGCGATCCTGGCCGTAGGTGGAAAGCAGCGCTTGCGCCTCGATCGGATCGCCGAGCGTGGTGCCGGTGCCGTGCCCCTCGACGGCATCCACGTCCCGCGCGGTGAGGCCGGCGTTGGCGAGCGCCGCGCGAATCACCCGCTGCTGGGAAGGACCATTGGGAGCTGTCAAGCCATTGCTCGCCCCGTCCTGGTTGACCGCGCTACCGCGAACGCTGGCGAGCACGCGGTGCCCGCGCCTGCGTGCATCGGAGAGACGCTCCAGCACCAGCATTCCCACGCCCTCGCTCCATCCGGTCCCATCGGCGCAGTCGGCATAAGGCTTGCAGCGGCCGTTCGGGGCGAGCCCACGCTGACGGGCCAGCTCCACGAACACGACCGGGGAGGGCATGAAGTTGACGCCTCCCACTAGCGCCAGCGAGCTCTCGCCGGCGCGCAGGGAGCCGCAGGCCAGGTGCAGCGCCACCAGGGAGGAGGAGCAGGCCGTGTCGATCGTCAAGGCCGGTCCCTCGAGGCCGAGTGCGTAGGAGATCCGCCCGGACATGATGCTGCTGAGCGTGCCGCTGCCGTAGTGCCCGTCCAGTGACTCGGACGGGGAGCCCGCCATGTCCGAGCCGTAGCCGTTGGACGCGCCGCCCACGAATACCCCGGTCGGGCTTCCCGCGAGCGAATGCGGCTCGATGCCGGCGTTCTCGAATGCCTCCCAAGCGGCTTCGAGCAACGAGCGCTGCTGGGGATCCATCGCGAGCGCCTCGCGCGGGCTGATCGAGAAGAATCCCGCATCGAAGTCACCGGCGTCCTTCAGGAACCCTCCCTCGCGCACGTAGGTGGTACCCGGCCGGTCGGGGTCGGGGTCATGCAGGCGCTCGAGGTCCCAGCCTCTGTCGGAGGGGAACTCGCAGATGCCGTCGCCCCCGGCACTCACCATCTCCCACAGCTCCTCGGGCGAGGAGATGCCTCCCGGGTAGCGACAGCTCATGCCGACGATCGCGACCGGCTCGCTGGCCTGGCCTTCCAGCTCGCCGAGGCGCAGGCGAGCGTCGTGCAGGTCGACCGTCACCCGCTTCAGATAATCGCGCAGCTTCTCGTCGTCGGTCATTGGGCCTCTCCAGTTCTTGCGTTACACATGTCCGTCGCCACTCAGGACGTTCCGAGCTGGCTGTCGATGAAGTCGAATATCTCCTCGTCGGAGGCCACCTGCATCCGCTCGGCGAGCGCCGGCACATCGGCCTCGCCGTTGGCGGAGACCTCGCGCTCGCCACTCTCCAACCGGGTGAGCAACGCTCGCAGGCGAGCCGCCACAGCCCGGCGCTGAGCCGAGTCCTCGAACGCCGTGGACGCGAGCTCGAGCTTGGCCAGGCCGGCCTCGAAGGATGCGCTCGCGGCCTCGCCGTCTCCCGCCAGCTCGGCCAGAAAGTGATCGGCCAGAGCGACCGGCGTGGGATAGTCGAAGGCAAGCGTCGCCACGAGCCCCAGCCCTGTCGAGGCCTCGAGCCGATTGCGCAGCTCCACGGCTGTGAGCGAATCGAAGCCGAGATCCTTGAAAGCGCGCTTGGGCTCGACGCTTTGCGACGAAGCGTGCCCAAGCACGCGCGCGACCTCGGTGCGAACCAGCTGCAGCGCGATCTTGCGGCGATCCTCAGGCGAGGCGCCGAGCAGACCCTCGCGCAGCTTGCCGGCGGCGCCATCGTCCTGACGCACTGTCTCCCCCAGCGCAGCTCGTACCTCGGGCAGATCTTCGATCAGCGGGCGCGGACGGGCGAATGTGAAGAGCGGCGCATAGCTCTCCCACCTGATGTCGGCTACCGCCACGGTGCTGTCTTTGCCGAGCAAGGCCACGCGCAGCCCATCGACGGCCGTGCGCGGCGTCATCTGCTCTAGCCCACGACGGCGCAAAGTCTCGCCAACCTCGTGCTCACCCGCCATGCCCTCGCCTTGCCATGGCCCCCACGCGATCGATGTCGCCGGCAAGCCACGTGCACGGCGTCCCTCGGCAAGCGCATCCAGGCAGGCATTGGCGGCTGCGTAGGGTGCCTGCATCCCCGAGCCAAGCGTGCCGGCGATCGAGGAGAAGAGCACGAACGCCGATAGGTCGAGGTCCTGGGTGAGCGCGTCCAGGTTCATGGCGCCCTGCACCTTCGCCGAGAGCGCCTGCTCGAGATCCTCGACCGTGAGCGAGTCAATCGCCGCCTGCGTGCCCGCGCCGGCGGCGTGCACAACCGCTTTCAAAGGATGCTGGGCGGGGAGCGCCTCGATCAGCTGCTCGAGCTGCTCGAGCTTGCTCACGTCGCACGCAGCGATACTCACCTGCGCGCCGAGCTCGGTCAGTTCGACTTGCAGTTGCTCGGAGCCTGGAGCAGCCGCGCCGCTGCGGCTGACGAGCAGAAGGTGCTGGGCTCCCCCCTCGGCAAGCCAGCGCGCAATGTGCCCACCCAGTCCGCCAGTGGCACCCGTGAGGAGGATCGTGCCGCTCGGCGGCGTCCAGGCTTCCCCGCGGAGGGTCTGCGAAGCAGGAGCGCCGAGGAGTCGCCGCGCGAGCACCCCTGAGCCTCGAATCGCCAGCTGATCCTCGGGCGAGCCGCCCGCGAGCACTGCCGCAAGCAGCGCTCCGGTGCGCTCGTCGAGCGTCTCAGGCAGGTCCACCAAGCCACCCCAGCCGCGCGGGCGCTCGAGGCCGATCGTCAGGCCCAGACCCCACGTTTGCGCCTGGATCGGGCTTCCGGCTCGCTCGGACGGAGCTACCGTCATCGCCGCGCGCGTCATGAGCCAGAGCGGGACCGGAAGTCCAATGTCCTCCAGCGCCTGCGTCAGCGCCAGGGTGCCCGCCAAGCCGGCCGGGACGCTACTTGCGAGTGCGTGAGTCCGCTCGTGCAAAGCAAGCAGCGATACGACGCCACCCACACCCGCCGCGTCCGGGCAAGCCTCCAACTCCTGGCGCAGGCGCTCGGCAAGCCAACGGCGATCGGTCTCGGCCCGGTCCAGATCGACCGGCACGAGCCGGGCGCCGCTCCCGAGCGCGGCGAGAACGCTTGCGACCCAGCGATCCTCGGCGTGGGTACTGGGAGCAAGCACCAGCCACGTCCCCGCAAGGCCCCGCCCCGCAGGAGCTTGGATCGGCCTCCAGCTCACGCGATAGCGCAGGTCGCCTGCGATCTCCTGCGCGCGGGCGGGAAGGCCGGCCGGGAGGGCATCCAGCCAGAAGCGCTCTCGTTGAAACTGATAGGTGGGCAATCCGACCGCCGTGGCGCCACCACGGTCCCCGAGCAGAAGTCCCCAGTCGACCGGCGCCCCGCCGCTCCACAGGCGTGCGAGCGCCGCGAGCAGCGAGTGCGTCTCCGGCGATCCGGCCCTGAGCGTCGCCGCCACAGCCGGGAGCTCGTCCTCGGCGATGTCGGCAGCTCGCAGGCATTCGTCGGTCATTGCGCTGAGGACACCCTCTGGGCCGAGCTCGAGGAAGCTGCCCACCCCCTGTGCCGCCAGCCAGCCCACGCCGTCGGCAAACCGCACCGTCTCACGCACCTGGCGCACCCAGTGCTCCGGCGAGCAGAGCTCCTCCGTGGAGCGCTGGCCCGTCAGGTTGGACACCAGGGCAAGTCGCGGCGGCGCGAAGGCGACCTCGCGGGCGACCTCGGCGAAGTCCGCGAGCATTTCCTCCATCTCGGGCGAGTGAAAGGCGTGGCTCACCTGGAGGCGCTTGACCTTGCGTCCACGCGTGCGCCATAGGTCGGCCAGCTCTGACACGGCCGCGTGCTCGCCCGAGAGCACGACTGCCGTGGGACCGTTGACGGCCGCCAGTGCCACGCGATCCTCGCTTCCCTCGAGCGACTCCCGCGCCTCCCGCTCGGAGGCCTCCACGGCAAACATGGCACCGCCGCCTGGCAGCGCACCCATCAGCCTGCCGCGCGCCGCCACCAGCTTGCAAGCATCCTCGAGCGAGAAGACGCCGGCCACGAACGCGGCCGTCAGCTCGCCGATCGAATGCCCCAGGAGGTAGCTGGGTCGCACGCCCCAGCTCTCGAGCAGGCGAAAGAGCGACACCTCGAGCGCGAACAGGCTCGCCTGAGTGAACATGGTCTCGTCCAGCAGCTCAGCCTCCGCGGATCCCTCCTCGGCGAACATCAGTTGGAGCAAGGAGCGCCCTAGATGGGGATCCAGCTCGGCGCAGAGCTGGTCGAGAGCCTCCCGAAAAGCTGGGAACGCCTCGTACAGCTCGCTGCCCATGCCGGCACGCTGAGCACCTTGGCCGGTGAACAGGAAGGCGAGGCGCTTGCCGGCACTCGCGGCGCTCCCCTCCAGCACATTGGGCGCAGCTTCTCCCGCGGACAGGGCCGCCACGCCGGCCAGCAGCTCCTCGCGACCGCGTCCGAGCACGACCGCCCGGTCCTCGAGCTTGGAGCGGCCCGCGAGCGCGAGCCCCACCTCGGCCACGTCGAGCTTGCCATCAGCCAGCACGAAGCTGTGCAGCCGCGCGGCCTGTGCGCGCAGCGCACCGCGTCCGCGAGCGGAGATCGTCCACGGAACCGGGCTCGGCTCCTCCACGGCGGTTGGCTGCTCGTGAAGCTCCGCCTCCTCGCCGGCGGGTTTCCCAGCGAACGCAGACTCCCCGCCAGACGCAGGCTGCCCATCGACTGGCGAGTGCTGCTCGAGCGGCGGCTCCTCGATGATCACGTGCGCATTGGTGCCGCTGACGCCGAACGAGGACACTCCGGCGCGGCGCGGGCGGCCGTTGGCCTTCCACGGCGTGTTTTGCACCAGCAGCGAGACGGACCCCGCCGACCAGTCCACCTCAGTCGTGGGCTCATCGACATGCAGCGTCCTGGGCAGCAGCCCGTGCCGCAGCGCCATCACCATCTTGATCACGCCGGCCGCTCCCGCAGCGTGCTGGGTGTGGCCGATGTTCGACTTGATCGAGCCGAGCCACAGCGGCCGCTCGCGATCCTGTCCATAGCTGGCAAGCAGCGCCTGCGCCTCGATCGGGTCACCGAGGACGGTGCCGGTTCCATGCGCCTCCACCGCATCGATATCCCCTGCGGACAGACCCGCGCTGGCAAGCGCGCGCTGAATGACCCGTTGCTGTGCTGGGCCGTTCGGCGCGGTCAGGCCATTGCTGGCGCCATCCTGGTTGACCGCGCTGCCGCGGACCACCGCCAGCACCTTGTGACCGGCGCGGCGGGCGTCCGAGAGTCGCTCCAGCAGGAGCATGCCCACCCCCTCCCCCCAACCGGCCCCATCCGCGGTAGCCGAGAATGACTTGCAGCGACCGTCGCGCGCAAGCCCGCGCTGGCGGCTGAACTCGACGAAGGCGTCGGGCGTGACGATCACGGTGACGCCGCCTATCAGCGCGAGCGAGCACTCGCGCGCGCGCAGCGCGCCGGCGGCGAGATGCAAGGCGACGAGCGAGGAGGAGCAGGCCGTGTCGATTGAGACGGCCGGGCCCTCGAGACCGAACGTGTAGGCGATCCGACCGGAGGCGACGCTGCCGAACGTACCTGTCAAGCGAAAGCCGTCACTCTCAGATGCCCCATTCCCATAAGGCGATCCGCCGATGCCCACGTAGACACCCGTTTGACTTCCCTGCAAGGCGTGGGGATCGATGCCGGCGTCCTCGAACGCTTCCCAGGAGGCTTCCAGCAGCAGACGCTGCTGGGGATCCATCGCGAGCGCCTCGCGCGGGCTGATCCCGAAGAACGCAGCATCGAACTCCCCCACGTCGTGGACGAAGCCGCCCTCGCTCGCGTAGCTCGTGCCGGGCCGCTCGGAATCGCTGTCGACAAGCCTCTCCAAATCCCATCCCCGGTCGCCCGGGAAGGCTCCGATCGCATCGGCGCCGGATGCCACGAGCTCCCACAGCTCCTGTGGCGAGCGCACGCCGCCGGGATAGCGACAGCTCATCCCGACGATCGCGAGCGGCTCGTCGACCGGCCCGCGGATCGCCGGGGATGTGGCTGCCCGGCTCGGGTCTCCGAACTGCTCGAGCACGTGATCGGCGAGAGCTGCCGGGCTGGGGTAGTCGAATACCAAGGTCGAGGGGAGCCGCAAGCCGCTCGCCGCTCCCAGGCGGTTGCGCAGCTCTACGGCCAACAGCGAGTCGAAGCCGAGCTCTTTGAAGGCGCGATCTACGTCGATCGCCTCGGCGGAGGAGTGGCCGAGCACGGTCGCTACCTCGCCGCAGACGAAGTCGAGCACCAGGCGCCGGCGCTCCTCGCCCACCGCTCCGGCCAGACGCTCGCGCAAGCTGGCACCGAGCGAGCGCTTGCGGCGGTCGGGGACGCGCACCAGATCGCTCAGGATCGCCGGCAGCGTGCCGGCTCTGGCCTGCGCCCGCAGTGCGCTCGGATCGAGCCGCACCGGGACGGCCAAAGGCTCTCCGGCCGCGCGCGCGGCGTCGAAGAGCTCGAGGCCCTCCGCGGGCGAGAAGGCGCTCACACCGGCTCGCTGCACACGCATCAAGTCGCTCTCGCTGAGGCCACCTGTCATCTCACTCGCCTGCGCCCACCCGCCCCATGCCATTGACACCGCCGGGAGGCCACGTGCCCGGCGATGCGCGGCGAGCGCGTCCAGGAAGACGTTGGCTGCGGCATAGTTGGCCTGGCCGGCCGTGCCGAGCGTGCCGGCCCCCGAGGAGAAGAGGATGAAATCCTCCAGGTCGAGCTGGAGGGTCAGCTCGTGCAGGTGCCAGGCGGCGTCCACCTTGGACGCGAATACGCCCTCGATCCGCTCGTCTGTGAGCGAGCTCAGCACGCCGTCGTCGAGCACCCCCGCGCAGTGGACCACCACGCTGAGCGGCGACTCTCCTGGGACCGCATCGATCACGGCCGCGAGCTGCCGGCGCTCTGACACGTCACACGCCTCGATCGCGACCCGGGCTCCCAGCTGCTCGAGCTCGGCACGCAGAGCCTCGGCGCCGGGCGCTCGCGGACCGCGCCGACTCACGAGCACCAGGCTGCGCATCCCGTGCTCGGCCACCAGGTGCCTTGCGAGGAGCGCACCCAGCTCGCCCGTGCCGCCGGTTATGAGCGCCGTGCCGCCAGGCTCGATCGGGGCCGGCGGGCTGGTGAGGACGATCTTGCCCACGTGCCGGGCCTGGCTCATGAACCGGAACGCCTCGGGCGCGCGGCGGACATCCCACGTCCTCACCGGCAGCGGCTCGAGCACACCGCGATCGAACAGCTGGAGGATCTCGATCAGCATCTGCTGAATGCGATCGGGACCGGCTTCGAGCAGGTCGAAGGCGCGGTAGCCGACTCCAGGATGCTCCTCGGCCACGCGCTTGGGGTCGCGGATGTCGGTCTTGCCCATCTCGATGAGGCGCCCACCCGCACGGAGCAACTCACAGGATGCGTCCACGTACTCGCCCGCGAGCGAGTTCAGGACGACATCGAGACCGCCACCGCCGCTTGCCTGCAGGAACTGCTCCCTGAAGGCGAGGTCGCGCGAGGAGGCGATGCGCTCCTCCGCGATCCCCAGCCCCCGCAGCACGTCCCACTTGCCGGGGCTGGCCGTGGCCCACACCTGGGCACCGAGATGGCGCGCCATCTGGACCGCTGCCATTCCCACACCACCGGCGGCCGCGTGCACGAGCAGCCGCTCTCCAGGTTGCAGCGCCGCCAGGTCCACCAGTCCGTAGTAGGCGGTCAGAAACGCGCCGGAAAGCGACGCCGCGCGGGTAAACGACCAGCCCGCGGGCATCGGCACGATCATGCGCCGGTCCTGAACCACCGCGGTTCCGAAGGCGCCGAACAGCAGTCCCATGACGCGGTCTCCCGGCTCGAGCCCCTCCACTCCGGGACCGACCTCGAGCACCACTCCGGCGCCCTCACTGCCGATCAGGTTCTCTCCCTCGGGTAGGGAGACCACGCCGAGCGCGCTCACCACGTCGCGGAAGTTCAGAGCCGCGGCGCGGATGCCGACGCGCACCTCACCCGCCTGCAGTGGCGCCCCAGCCTCCTCAGCTGGAACCAGCTGGAGGCTCTCCAGCGTTCCCGCGCGTCCCTCCTGCAGGCGCCAGTGCAAGGCACCGGCAGGGGGCTTCAGCACCGGCCCCGACCCCATACGCGCGAGACGCGGTACGAACGTCATGCCCTCCCGGATCGCGAGCTGGGACTCCTCACCGGCAAGCGCGGGCGCCAGCGCTTCCACAGACGCAGGCTCCTCGTCGATGTCCGCGAGCACCAGGCGGCCGGGATCCTCGGTCTGCGCCGAGCGCAGCAGGCCCCACACGGGCGCCGCGCCCAGATCCGGCTCCTCGCCCGAGCGGGCGGCAACGGCCCCCCGTGTGAGCACGACCAGTCGCGACTCGGCAAAGCGCCGATCGGCAAGCCATGCCTGTGTCAGCGCGAGCGCTTCGTGGGCGGCCGCGTGCGCCGCCTTGTCGGGACCCACCGTGTCGGGCTGTTCCGTATCGGACAGTGCGGCGTCCGGCCGTGCCTTATGCGGCTGCGCGGTGTCGGACCATGCCGCCGGGAGGCCCACCAGCACGATCTCGGGAGCAGGCCTGCCCGCGTCGATGGCATCGCCCAACGCGCTCAGGTCCTCATATCCGGAGTCGGCTTGCGCCTCCGGCGCGAGCGTGCGCACAACCTCACCTGCGCTCGGTCCGAGCGCCACCCAACCATCCGGCGAAGAGGTCTGCAAGGAAGGCATCGGCATCACGACCCAGTCGAGGCGGAACAGCGAGTCGCCGCCGCGAGCGGGAGCGAGCTGTGTGGGTATCGGACGCATCACCAGCGACCTCACCGCGAGCACCACCTGCCCACCGTCGTCGGCCGCGAGCAGCGAGAGCGCATCCTCTCCCGCCCGCGCGACGCGCACGCGCAGCGAGCTCGCGCCGCTCACGTCAACGGACACGCCGGCCAGGGAGAACGGCAGGCGCACTCCGGCCTGCTCGGAGATCTCCCCATCCGAGCTTGGCTGCACGTCGAGCAGGTGTGCCGCAAAGCCATGCAGCGCCGCGTCGAACAGGGCGGGATGGACGCCGTAGAGGGCGGCTTGGGAGCGCTCGTCCTCGGCCAGCGACACCTCAGCGAAGATCTCCTCTCCGCGCCGCCAGGCATTGCGCAAGCCCTGGAAGGCGGGGCCATAGTCCAGGCCAAGCTCGGCCAAGCGCTCGTAGGCGTTCGCGATCTCGATCCCTTCGGAGCCGGCGGGAGGCCACGTGGAACCCGCGATCTCATCGGCCGGCTCGACGCTCAGCTGCCCGCGTGCGACCAGCGTGCCGCTTGCGTTGAGCGTCCAGTCGTCCGCGCCGGCTCCCGCGAGAAAGCCGGCCTGCGGGCGCGAGTAGACGCCCACCTGTCTTGCGCCGTGCTCGTCGGGCTCGGCAACCGTCACCTGTATCTGCAGCGCACCGTCTTCCTCGAGCACGACCGGCGCCTGCAGGGTCAGCTCGGAGATCGCTTCGCAGCCGCACTGCGCTCCGGCGTGCAGGGCAAGCTCGACAGATGCCGTGCCCGGCAGCAGCACGCTCCCCATCACGGCGTGGTCGGCAAGCCAAGGATGACTTTGCAGCGATAGGCGCCCGGTGAAGATCAAGCCGTCGCCGTCGGCCGGAACGAGCGCCGCACCCAAGAGCGGATGGCTTGCCTCACTCAAGCCCGCGGCCGCAATATCCGCCGATGCAGGGCTTGGCTTGTGCCAGTAGTTGCGCCGCTGGAATGCGTACGTGGGCAAAGCCACACGCCGAGCGTCCGTGCCCCGATACGCGGCTCCCCAGTCAACAGATGCGCCCCTCACCCACGCTTCCGCCAGCGAAGTCAGGAAGCGCACCGCGCCGCCTTCTTCGCGCCGTAGCGAACCTACGATCGTCACGCCCGGGCGATCGCGGCCCTCGGCGCCAGTGGGCTCACTCGGGCTGGCGCTTGCACCGCTGGCACCGCTGGCATCGCTGGCACCGGCCCCACCATGCGACTGCTCGGCGGTCTCCCCAAGTCCCACGGTCAGGACGGGATGCGGGCTGAGCTCGACGAACATGCGACGCCCCGCTCCCAGCACGGCGCGGACAGCTCCCTCGAACTGCACCGTCTCGCGCAGATTGCGATACCAGTACTCGGCGTCCAGGCCGGAGGTATCAATCGAGCCGCCGGTCACCGCCGAGTAGAACGGCACGGTGCCCGCGCGCGCCTCGATTCCCGCGCAGCCACCGAGCAGAGCAGCGCGGATCGCTTCGACCTGGGGCGAATGCGCCGCATAGCTGACGGGAATGATGCGCGCTCTCACACCCTCCTGCTGGCAGCGGGCATACAGCTGCTCGAGCGCCTGTGGCTCACCCGAGACGACCACCGAGGCCGGCCCATTGACGGCCGCGATCGCGACCACCGCTTCATCCCAGCGCTCCAGGTGCTCCACCAGCTCGCCGGCGCTAAGTGCGACGGACATCATCCCGCCCTGTCCCTCAATCTCTCCCAATGCACGACTGCGCACGGCCACGACTTGTGCGGCGTCTTCGAGTGAGAGTGCGCCGGCGACGTGTGCCGCCGCGATCTCGCCCTGGGAGTGGCCGACCACCGCGGCTGGCTTGACCCCACACGCCATCCACAGCTCGGCCAGCGAGACCATC
>Ga0134126_10000403_pt1 | contig 55785 bp, 54 predicted proteins | sample KB31752_FD_96881 | JGI IMG/M metagenome (GOLD analysis project Ga0134126, IMG submission 96881) | Terrestrial soil microbial communities with excess Nitrogen fertilizer from Kellogg Biological Station, Michigan, USA - KB3-175-2 | ecosystem: Environmental > Terrestrial > Soil > Unclassified ...
GAGGCGAAGCGCGAGAGCGAGCGGGCGCTGAAGGAAGCGCGCGAAGCGGCGAGGGCGGCCGCGCACCCGCCGCCGGCCGCGCCTTCGCCCGCGAAGCCCGCGTCCCCATCGCTGCCGCCTCGACCCCCGGGCGTGATCCCGAAGCCGCCGCCGGCGCCAGGGTCCGCACCTTCCGTCGAGCACGAGACGCGCGCCTCCGGCGCGGACGAGGGCGACAACGACGTGACGGTGACCGTGAATCCCGGCGGCGTGAACATCCGCATGCCCGACGTGAACGCGCCCGAGCAACCCGCGGCGCCGCTGCCGCCGGAGCTGCGCGAGCAGATCCGCCAGGGCATTCGCTCGGACCTCTACCGGATGGGCGTGGGCGGCGCGCTCATCCTCATCTTCATCCCGCTTTTCATCCTCACCGTGGTCGCGAAGTTCTTCATCGACCGCTCGCGCGCCGCGCAGCGCATGGCGGAGAGCGAGCGGCGCGAGGCCGAGTACCAGCGCATGGGCCGCCAGGTGACGCAGGCGAAGCTCTCGGCGCTGCAGGCGCAGGTCGAGCCGCACTTCCTCTACAACACGCTCGCGAGCGTGCAGGCGCTCACCGAGGTCGATCCGCAGCGCGCCAACGCGATGACCGGCCACCTCATCCAGTACCTGCGCAACGCATTGCCGAAGATGCGCGAGTCGCTCTCCACCGTGGGCCAGGAAGTGGAGCTGGTGCGCGCGTACCTCAACATCCTGCAGATGCGCATGGGCGAGCGCCTCGCGTTCGAGATCTCGGTCGCGCCGGGCGTCGAGTCGGCGCCCTTCCCGCCGCTGATGCTGCCCTCGCTCGTGGAGAACGCGATCAAGCACGGCCTGGAGCCGCAGCGCGAGGGCGGCAAGGTCACGATCACGGCCGAGGCGGTGGACGGCAAGGTGCGCGTCACGGTCGCCGACACCGGGCGCGGCTTTTCCGAGACGCCCGGGCAGGGCGTGGGCCTCACCAACATTCGCGAGCGCCTCGCCGCGCTGTATGGTGATGCGGGACGCTTCGTGATCGAGGCGAACGAGCCGCGCGGCGTGCGCGCCATGGTCGAGGTTCCGCGCGAAGCGCCGTCCGCCGCGGCATCGAAAGCGCCGCCCGCGTTGCTCCCGGCCCCGACCGCGCCGCCGCCCCCGCCACCGCCGAAGAGCGCCGCGGCGCGCACGCTCGCGGCGGCGGGACGCGCCGAGCGCGCGTGGCGCAAGGGTTTGTCGTTCGCGTTCGTCGTCCTCGTCGCGTTGTCGGCCGTATTCGCGGGCCTCGCGGTCGTCGGCATCCTCACCGGGGCGTTGCACGTGCGCATCGGACAGGGATATATCGGCGGTGCGCCAGGGGCGCTCATCGGCGCGGTGGGCGTCACCCTCGCGTTCGTGGTCGTCGTCCTCGCGCTCGCGGTGGTCGTCGCGGTGGTGTACGGGCTGGGGTTCCTGTTCGTCGGCCTCGCGATCTTCGTGCCGATCATGGTGCTGGTCGCGATCTTCCCGGTGCTCGCGCCGTTCGTGCTGCTGGTGCTCCTCGCGTGGTGGATCACCCGGCGCTTGATCCGCAAGCGGAACACGGCAAGCGCGGCAACTACGACGTCCGCGCCACCCGCGCCGTAGAATCGCGCCATGCCCACCGCGATCATCGCCGAGGACGAGCCCATCCTGCGCGCGCAGCTGCAGGCGAAGCTCGCGAAGCTGTGGCCCGACCTCGAGGTGCTCGCCGCGGTCGGCGACGGCGCCGCGGCGCTCGAGGCGCTCGAGGACCGTGCTCCGGATTTCATGTTCCTCGACATCCGCATGCCCGAGGCGACCGGGATCGAGGTGGCGCGCCTGGTGGGCGGCCGCTCCCACGTGGTGTTCGTGACCGCCTACGACGAGTACGCGATCCAGGCCTTCGACGCGGGCGCCGTGGACTACCTGCTGAAGCCGGTCACCGACGAGCGCCTCGCGGTCGCGATCGAGCGCCTCAGGGCGAAGCTCGCGACGCCCCCGCGCGACCTCGGCGCCGTGCTCTCGCGCCTCGCCGAGAAGCTCGAGCCCGGGCGCGAGCGCCTCAAGTGGATCCGCGCGACCGTGGGCCCGAACCTGCGCCTCATCCCGGTCGCCGACGTGCTCTATTTCCAGTCCGACGAGAAGTACACGCGCGTCGTGACCTCCGAGGGCGAGGCGCTCATCAAGACGCCGATCCGCGAACTATTGGCGGGCCTCGATCAGGACGTGTTCTGGCAGATCCATCGCTCGACCGTGGTGAACGCCTCGGCGATCGCCGGCGTCACGCGCGACTTCCGCGGGCAGGCGCACGTGAAGCTGCGCGGACGCGACGAGTCGCTCGTCGTCTCGCGCATCTACTCGCACCTCTTCAAGCAGATGTGAGGCAAGCGTCCGTCATCCCCGCGAAGGCGGGGATCCGTTCTCCATGCGAAAATGCGGTTGGATTCCCGACGTCTCGGGAATGACGGAAAGAAATTGATCTACGAGCTCGGCGATCGCAAGCCCGTGATGAAGGGCGAATACTTCGTGGCACCCAACGCCGCGGTGATGGGCTCCGTCGTGCTGGAGAAGAACGCGAGCGTCTGGTGGAACGTCACGATCCGAGGCGACAACGACGTGATCACGCTCGGCGAGAACGTGAACGTGCAGGACGGAAGCGTCGTCCACACCGACGAGGGCGTCCCGGTGGTGCTCGAGACGAACGTGAGCGTCGGCCACCTCGTGATGCTGCACGGCTGCACGATCCGCGAGAACTCGCTGATCGGCATCGGCGCGATCATCCTCAACCAGGCCGTGATCGGGAAGAACTGCCTCATCGGCGCCGGTGCCATGGTGACCGAGGGCAAGACCATTCCCGACGGCTCGCTCGTCCTGGGCGTGCCGGGCAAGGTCGTGCGCAGCCTCACGCCCGAGGAGATCGCCGTCAACACGTGGATCGCCCAGCACTACGTCGAGCGTTCCGCGATCTACCGCCGGGGGCTCAAGCCCGTCGGATGACCGCGAGCCGCTACCGCGGGGCGCTCGCCGTCTGGCTGCTGCTGGTCGCGTACGCGAGCCTGTATCCGTTCGCCCCGCTGCGGCATCCCGCGCCCGATGCGCTCGCCGATTTCCTCGCGCGGCCGCGCTACGTCGTGCCGTTCGACGTCTCGCTCAACGTGGTCGCCTACGTGCCGCTGGGCATGCTCGCCACGCTCTATTTCACGAGCCGCGGCACGCGCATCGCCGCCATGGCGAAGGCGGTCTGGTTCGCCGCCGTGTGGAGCACCGCGATGGAGCTCTGCCAGGTGTTCATTCCGGGACGCGTTTCCTCGGTCTACGACGTCGCCGCGAACACCTGCGGCGCGCTCCTCGGGGCGCTCGCGTTCGCCGATCCGTTCCATTCGGTCGTGACGCGCAAGGTCGCGAGCTGGCGCGAGGATTTCTTCATCGCCGGGCCGTGGGGCGACATGGGGCTCGTGCTCATCGCGCTCTGGCTCCTCGCGCAGCTCAACCCGGCGCTGCCCTTCTTCGGCGCGGGCAACATCGCCGCACCGGGCGAGGCGGCGCCCGAGACGCACGGCCTCGAATGGCTCGCGGTCGCGCTCGGCATCTGCGGGTTCGGCCTCTTCGTGTCGACCGTGCTGCGCGGGGAGCAGGGGAGCCTGCGCGTGACGGCCGTGCTGCTGAGCATCGCGCTGTGGCTCAAGTTCGTCGCCGCCTCGCTCATGCTGCAGCCGCATTTCTCCGACGAATGGGTCACCACCGGGCGCTTCGTGGGGCTCGCGGCCGGGATCGTGGCGCTCGCGCCGCTGCGCCGCCTGCCGCGCGCGGGCCGCACCTACCTCGCGATCCTCGCGATCCTCGCCGGGGCGCTGCTCGCGAAGATCTTCGGCGCCTACAGCCCGCTGGTGGAGCTGCTGCACGTGTTCCGCTGGCCCTACGGCCAGCTCGCGAACTTCGCGACCCTCACGCGCTTCCTGCACGAACTTTGGCCGGTGGCCGCGCTCACATTCCTCGTCGCCGTATTCCTGCGAGACCGCCGCGCGGCGCATGCCATAATCCCGCGGTGACGCGAACGATGCTCGCGGCGGGTTGAGCGGCGGCCACTCCACTCGCGACACCTGCGGGCGAATTCCGTCCGCTCCAACGAGCCCTCGATGCCCTTCTACAAAAGGCACGTATTTTTCTGCACCAACCGGCGCGATGCGCCGCAGGCCTGCTGCGCCTGCCACAACTCCGAGGCGATGCGCGACTACGCGAAGCAGCGCGTGAAGCAGCTCGGCCTCTCCGGCCCCAGCAAGGTGCGGATCAACACCGCGGGCTGCCTCGACCGCTGCGAGGAGGGCCCCGTGATCGTCGTGTACCCGGAGGAGGTCTGGTACACGTACGTCGACAAGCTCGACATCGACGAGATCATCGACGAGCACCTGGTCCACGGGCGCGTCGTGGAGCGCCTGCGCATCTGATGGCCGCGGCGGCGGATCGCTCCTTCGTCCAGGGCGCGGCCGGGCGCATCGAGATCGCGACGACCGGGCCCGCCGCGCCGCGCATGGTCGCGGTGATCGCGCATCCGCATCCTCTCTTCGGCGGCACGATGGACAACAAGGTGGTGACGACGATCGCGCGCGCCCTCGCCGAAGCGGACGCGGCCACGGTGCGTTTCAACTTCCGTGGCGTGGGCGCGACCGAGGGCGCGCACGACGAGGGCCGCGGCGAGACGGACGACATGGTGCGCGTCGTCGAGCACGCGCGTTCGGCACATCCGGGGTTGCCCGTCGCGCTCGCCGGCTTCTCGTTCGGCGGCGCGGTGGCGACGCGAGCGAGCGGCCGGGTCGAGTTCGCGCAGCTGGTGCTCGCCGCGCCGGGCTTTCGCCGCATCACGGCCGAGGGCATGGGCAGCGCGCCCGATGCGAACGACCCGAACCTTGGCGCGCCGGGCCGCCACACCGTGCACAACACGATCATCGTGCACGGCGATCGCGACGAGACCGTGCCGCTCTCCGATTCGCTCGCCTGGGCGGCGGCGCGCGAGGTGCCCGTGGTCGTGGTGCCCGGGGGCGAGCACTTCTTCCACCGCAAGCTCCACGTCCTGCGCGAGATCGTGCTGCGCTGGATGCGATGACCATCCTCGCGGCGAGCGGGCTGCGCAAGTCGTACGACGGGCGCGCCGTGGTGGCGGGGCTCGACCTCGACCTCGAGCGCGGCGAATGCTTCGGGCTCCTCGGCCCGAACGGCGCGGGGAAGACCACCACGCTGCGCATGCTCCTCGGCCTCACGCCGCCCGACGCGGGATCGATCACCCTGCTCGGGCACGAGGTGCCGCGCGATGCGCGCGAAGCGCGCCGGAGGGTGGGCGTCGTGCCGCAGATCGACAACCTCGATCCGGATTTCTCGGTGCGCGAGAACCTCACCGTCCACGCGCGCTACTTCGGCTATTCCGCCGGCGAGGCGGCGCGGCGCGTTCGTCCGCTGCTCGAGTTCTCCGCGCTCGAGGCGCGCGAAGCGAGCCGCATCGAAGAGCTCTCCGGCGGCATGAAGCGCCGGCTGGTGCTCGCGCGCGCGCTCGTGAACGATCCGGACCTGCTCTTCCTCGACGAGCCCACCACCGGCCTCGACCCGCAGGCGCGCCACCTCATGTGGGAGAAGCTGCGCACGCTGCTGCGCGAGGGCAAGACGATCCTCCTCACGACGCACTTCATGGACGAAGCCGAGCGCCTGTGCGATCGCATCCAGATCATCGACGGAGGGCGCAAGCTCGCCGAGGGCTCGCCGGCGTCGCTCATCGCCGGGCACATCGAGCCCGAGGTGGTCGAGGTGTACGGCGACGGCGCGGAGGAGTGGCTCGAGGCGCACGGCCGGATGCTCGCCTCGCGCGCCGAGCTCCATGGCGAGACCGCGTTCTGCTACCTGCAGGATCCGGCGCCGGTGGTCGCGAGCCTGCGCGCCTTCCCGCGCCTTCGCTTCCTGCACCGTCCCGCGAACCTCGAGGACGTGTTCCTGCGCCTCACGGGCAGAGACCTCAGGGAGTGATGCGGGCAAAAGGCATTGACCACAGATGAACACGGATAAACACAGATGATCTTCGCAAGGAGATGCACTGTGCCCATGGCCACCAGCCCTGTCTCGTCGACGAACCATCCGTGTTCATCCGTGTTCATCTGTGGTTCGCAAGCCTTTGGGTCGTGTTCGTAGATGGCGTCCCCCTTTCCATCCTTGGCATGGGCCGCGGTCTGGAGGCGCAACTACCTCGTGTGGAGGAAGCTCGCGGCGGAATCGGTGCTGGGCGACGTGATCGAGCCGCTCTTCTACATCGCCGGCTTCGGCGCGGGCTTCGGCGTGATGCTTCCCGTGGTCGAGGGGGTGCGCTACGTCGCGTACCTCGCCGGCGGCATGGTGTGCTACTCGACGATGATGTCGGCGTCGTTCGAGGTGCTGTATTCGGGATTCACGCGCATGCACGTGCAGCGCACCTGGGAGGGCATCCTCAACGCACCGGTCGCGCTCGAGGATGTGGTGTTCGCGGAGTGGATGTGGGGCGCCGCGAAGAGCGTGCTGCCGGGCCTCGCGGTGCTCGCCGTCGCCCTCGCGCTCGGGCTCGTGCATTCGTGGACCGCGGCGCTGGTATTGCCCGTCGCGTTCCTGGTGGGCCTCGCCTTCTCCGCGCTCGGCCTCGTGGTGACCGCACTCGCGCGCTCCTACGACTTCTTCCAGTACTGGTTCACGCTGGCGCTGATGCCGATGATGCTGCTCTCGGGCGTGTTCTATCCGGTCACGAACATGCCGGCGTGGCTGCAATCGCTCGCGCGCGTGCTGCCGCTCACCCAGGGCGTGGAGCTCGCGAGGCCGCTGCTGCTCGGACGCTGGCCGCAGGCGCCGATCGTGGCCATCGCCGCGCTCGCCGCATACGCGATCGTCGCCCACGCCATCGCGCTCGCCCTGTTGCGCCGCCGGCTGCTGCGCTGATTCAGCGCTGCGTGATCGCGGTGGCGCCGTGCGCGGCGGGAAGCTTCTCGATCTCCGCGAGCACGATCGAAGGGGTGAGGATCTCGGGGAGCAGGTGCGGCACGTCGGAGCCGGGCGTGTAGAGCGCATACACGGGCACGGCATTGCGCCCGAGGGCGGCGAGCGCCTCGGTGATGCGCGGATCCTGCCGCGTCCAGTCGGCGGTGAGGCGTGCGACGCCGCGATCGCTGAAGGCCTTCGCGACCGTGGCATCGTAGAGCGCCACGCGCTTGTTCACCTGGCAGGTCACGCACCAGGCGGCGGTGAAGTCGACGAACACGGGCCGGCCTTGCGCGAGGAGCTCGTGGACGCGTTCCGGCGACCACGCCTGCCATTCGCCTTCGGCCTGCGCCGCGCCGGCCGCGGCCTTCGCGGCCTGCGTCACGGGCCACGCGACGAAGAGGCCGAGCGCGCCGAGGAGCACGGCGAGCGCCGGCTGCCAGCGCGCTCCGGCATTCGCCCAGCGGCCGTACATCCACGCGCCGAGGGCGAGCAGCACCAGGCCGAGCAGCAGCTCGAGCACCGCGTCGTTGCCCGCCTGCGCACCGAGCACCCAGGCGAGCCACGCCGAAGTCGCATAGAGCGGGAATGCGAGCACCTGCCTGAAGGTCTGCATCCAGGCGCCGGGCTTGGGCAGGCGCTTCAGCAGGCTCGGGAAGAGGGACAGCACGAACACGGGGATCGCCATGCCCACGCCGAGCGCCACGAACACCGCGAGCGCGAGCCCCGCGCTTTGCGTGACGGTGAAACCGACGGCGGCGCCCATGAAGGGCGCGGTGCAGGGCGTGGCGACCACCGTCGCGACGACGCCGGAGAGCAGCGCATCGGCGTAGCGGCCGCGCGCGCCCAGGTTGGAGGTCATCGACTGCGCGAACGCGCCCCATTCGAAGAGACCCGAGAGATTCAACGCGAGCACGAAGAAGAGGCACGCGAGCAGCGCGACCACCGCGGGCGATTGCAGCTGGAATCCCCACCCGAGCTGCGCGCCGCCCGCGCGCAGCGCGAGCAGCACGCCCGCGAGCGCGGCGAACGAGGCGAGCACGCCCGCCGCGAAGATCGCGCCCTGCAGCCGCATCGCGCGCGCGTCGCCGTGGGCGTGCTTCACGAAGCCCATCACCTTGATGCCGAGGACCGGGAAGACGCACGGCATGAGATTCAGCAGGAGCCCGCCCAGGAAGGCGAAGGCGAGCGCCGCGACGATGCTGCCGCCGATGCCGTCGTCGTTCGCCGATGCCGCGGTGAGGCCGGCCACCGCCGGCAGCGAGGCGACCTTCCTCGCGTCCACCTCGATCGCGCGGCGCTGGTCGGTGCCCGGCCATCCCGCGGGCGTCACCACCACGCCCTTCACCGAAGTCACGTCGGTCGGCGGCGGATCGGCGAGCTTCATCGAGATGGTGAGGTCGTTCCCCTGGCGCGCGACCTTCTCCGGCGCGGCGGGCTCGATCAGCTCCGTGCGCTCGGGGAAGAACGTCGCCTGCGCGGGGAGCGCGGTCCCGTGCGGCGCGGAGATGCGAACCACGAGCGACTTGCCCACGACGGCCGCTTCCGATTTCCAGCCGGGAAGCGACAACGGCAGCATCTCCTGCGCGCGCTGGATATGCGCGAGGAAGCGGATGTCCTGCCTGGGTGGCGCCGCCGAGACTGGCAGCGCGAGGTCCAGCTCGCCCTTCTCCGGAACGCAGATGTCCTTGCACACGAGCCACTCCGCGCGAGCCTTGATGTGCGCGGGACCGGGCTTCGCGTCGGTGGGCGGCGTGAGCTCGGAAAGCAGCACCACGTCGTCCTCGTAGCCGTAGTTCATGAGCGGGCCGACCGGAAGGAGCGACGGATAAGGCCACTGGATGGGTCCCGCCTTCCAGCCCGCCGGAAGCTCCCACTGGATGCGCGTCGGCAATCCGGAATCGCCGGGGTTCTTCCAGTACGTGTGCCACTCCGGGACCATGCGCAGCTTGAGGCCCACCAGCACGGGCTTGCCGGGTTGCGCCGAGAGCTGGTCGCTCACGAGCTGCGCTTCCACGTGTGCCGTCTGCACGAGCGGCGCGGCGTGCGCGAAGCCCGCGGCGAGGAGGATCGCGGCGGCTCGGGCCGCGCCGGGGAGGCGGAAAAACATCACGTAAAATGATACACCTATGCTCTGGCTGAAGGCCTTCCACATCGTCTTCGTGGTCTCGTGGTTCGCGGGGCTGTTCTACCTGCCGCGGCTCTTCGTCTATCACGCGCGGGCCGCCGACGCGCCGTCGAACGAGCGCTTCAAGGTGATGGAGCGCAAGCTCTACCGCGGCATCATGCTGCCCTCGATGGTGCTCGCCGTCGCCTCGGGCCTGTGGCTGGCGTTCGGCTATGGATTCGCGGGCGGTTGGCTGCACGCGAAGATGGCGCTGGTCGCGCTGCTGGTGGCCTACCACTTCTGGCTGCGGAAGCTCGCCGGCGACTTCGCGCGCGACGCCAACCGCCGATCGCCCGTCTTCTACCGCTGGGTGAACGAGATCCCCACCGTGCTGCTGGTGGCGATCGTGATCCTCGTGGTCGTGAAACCCTTCTGAAGAGCCGGCATCGCCGGATTCCCAGCGTGAACAGCGAACGGCCCCGAATATTGCGCAAGGAAGCGCGCGCCGGCGAGCAATTCTTCGCGCCTTGCCCGCGCGGCCTCGCGCCCTCGCTCGCCGAGGAGCTCGCCGCGCTCGGCGCCGCGCACCCCGAGCCGGCCGATGCGGGCGTCGCCTTCTCCGGTCCCTTCGACCTCGTCTACGCGGCGAACCTGCGCTCGCGCATCGCGAGCCGCATCCTGTGGCGCGTCGCGCGCTTTGCGTACAGGGACGAGAACGAGGTGTACGAGCGCGCGCGCGAGGTGCGCTGGCGCGAGCTGTTCTCGGCGGAGCGCACGTTCAAGGTCGAGACGAACGCGCATCGCAGCCCGGTGAAGAGCCTCGACTTCGTGACGCTGCGGGTGAAGGACGCCATCGCCGACCATTTCCGCGACGCGATCGGCCGGCGCCCGTCGGTCGCGCCGCGGAACCCCGATCTTCGCGTGCACGCGTTCCTCGATGCGCGCGAATGCACCCTCTACCTCGACACGAGCGGCGAGCCGCTCTTCAAGCGCGGAAGGCGCGAGCACGTGGGCGAGGCGCCGCTCAAGAAGAACCTCGCCGCCGGCATCCTGCGCATCGCGGGATGGCGCCCGGGCGTCCCGCTGCTCGACCCGATGTGCGGCGCGGGAACGTTCCTCTCGGAGGCCGCGGAGATGTCGCTCGGCCGTGCGCCCGGACGCGAGCGCGATTTCGCCTTCCGCAGCCTGGCGCGCTTCAACCCCGCGACGTGGGAGCGCGAGCTCGCAGCCGCCGCACGCGAGGAGAAGCCGCTCGGCGAGCTGCCGGTCTACGGCTCCGACCTGCACGGCCGCTCGGTGGAGCAGACGCGCATGAACCTGCGCGACGCCGGGCTCGAGGATGCGGTGCGCCTCAAGCAGGCGAACCTGCTCGAGCTTTCCGCGCCGGCGCCGCACGGGATGCTGGTGAGCAATCCGCCGTACGGCGTGCGCCTCGGCGAGAAGGAGCGGCTCGCCGAGTTCTATCCGCAGCTGGGCGACGTGCTCAAGAAGAAGTTCGCGGGATGGACGGCGTATATCTTCTCGGGCGACCCGGACCTCGCGCGGCTCATCCGCCTGCATCCCTCGCGCAAGACGGTGCTCTTCAACGGCGCGCTCGAGTGCCGGCTCTACGAATACCGCATGGTCGAGGGCGGCAACCGCCCGCGTACGGGCGCGGCGCGCGGCACTCGCGCGTGACGCTCGCCGAAGCGCTCGGCGAAGTCGACGCGCGCACGCTGCTGCGCCTCGCGCTGGTGCCGGGCGCGGTGTGGGTATCGAGCCTCGCCGCGCGGCGCTGGGGCCACGCCATTTCCGGTTACCTCGGCGGCCTGCCCATGATCGGCGGTCCCATCACCTTCTACCTCGCGCTCGACTACGGCCCGCGGTTCGCCGCGCGCGCCGCGACCTTCACGCTCGCGGTGATCCTCGGGCAGGCCGTGCATCTCCTCGCGTTCTCGCACGTCGGCCGCTACGCGCGCTGGCCGCTCGCGCTCGCCGCCGGCTGGGGCTCGTTCGCCGCGGTCGCGCTCGCCATCGTCGGACTCGCTCGCGCGCCCGCGATGGCGCCCGCGACGGCGCTCGTGCTCGCCGCGGCAGGGCTCGCCTGCGCATGGGCGTGGCTTCCGCGGCCTCGCGGCGCATCGCCGCCGCCCGCGGTCGCGCGCGCGGAATTGCGGCTGCGGCTCGCCGCGGCGTTCGTGCTCGCCGGCGCGATCCTCGCCGCCGCGCGCGCCTTCGGTCCGGTCGTGAGCGGCGTGCTGCTCTCGGTGCCGGTGACCGGATCGATCCTGCCGCCCTTCACGCTCGCGCTCTACGGGCCGGACGCCCTCGCGCGGCTCGCGCGCGGCTTCGTCGTGGGCCTCTCGGGGTTCACCGCGTTCTTCTTCGTCGTCGCCGCGGGTCTCCCGGCGCTGGGCATCGGAGCGGGCTTCGCCGCGGCCATCGCGGCCGCCCTGGCCGCGGTCTTCGCGGTGATGCGCCTCGCCGGGCGCGGCCCGCGGCCGTAGGAAGCCACCGACAAGAGCCAGCGACCTCGCCTGATTTGCCCGGGCCTGCGCGTCATTCAGGATGGGATTGCGTTTTTGGCGGGACGGGTCCCACGGCCTTCCCTCTTTCAACATGTTTGTCCCGACAAGGGATTCGACGGAGGCAAAAATGAAAGCAATCATCGCCCTGATCCTCGGCGCGTTCGTGCTGACCGCCTGCAACACCATGGAAGGCTTCGGCCAGGACGTGCAGGCGGGCGGCAAGAAGATCGAGAACGCCGCGGACCACAACCGCTAAGGCGGCAGCGCCGGCGGTGACGCCGCAATCCAGGGACCCGGCGCCGCGCGACGGCGCCGTGGTCGACGACATTCGCGAGCGGCTTCGCGCCGACCACGAGGCGACGCTCGCCGACGCGGAGCGCCTGCGCGCGGAGCGCGATCCGCAGCGCGCATTGCACCTGCTCGCCGAGCTGCGCCGCGCCTGGGTGATCCATGCGCTCGCGGAGGAGACCGTCGTGTATCGCGCGCTCGAGGGGCCCGGGGCCGCGAGCTACACCGGCGGCCGCTCCGAGGAGCGCTTCGTCGAGCACGAGCTGGTCGAATCGCTCTTCACGAAGCTCGCGCACCTGCGTCCCGGCAGCCAGGAATGGCGCGCGCGGCTGAACGTCGCACGCGACCTCATCGCGCGCCACATCGAGAGCGAGCACGACGAGATGTTCACGCGGCTCGCGCGCCGCTTCGATGCCGCGGCGCTGGCCGAGCTCGGCCGGCGCTTCGAGAGCGCGCGCGAGAAGCTCGCGCTGCTCGAGGACGCGAAGGCGGCTTGACTTCTCCCTCTCCGCCGGAGAGGGCACTTAGTCCCGCATCGCCCGGCGCACCAGCGCGCCGGTGTCCGCTTCCTCCAGCGTCCCGAAAGCGCATTGACCTCGTGCGCGCGAGGCCGAGAAGGCTTCCGCGGCGCGCGCATCGGAATGGCGCCGCATGAGCGACATCTGTGTGGCGAGCGCGAGCGACTCGACGATGATGCGCGCATCGCGTTCCGCGCGATCTCCATCGCGCAGGAGGCGCCGCGCGCGGTCGAGCAGGCGGTCTGCGTGCGGGTCGCGGCCCGCGGCGATCTCCGTGCCGAGCGCCTCGAGCGCGGCGGGCGAGCGTGCGATCGCGCGCAACGCGTCGAGGCAGATCACGTTCGCGCTCCCTTCCCAGATGCCGTTCAACGGAGACTCGCGGAAGAGCCGCGCGAGCGGCGCTTCCTCCACGTAGCCGTTGCCGCCGAGGCACTCCATCGCTTCCACGGCGACCGGCGCCATGCGGCGGCACAGCCAGTACTTCGCGACCGGCGTGAGGATGCGCTGCAGGTCGCGCTCGGCCTCGCCGTCGCCCGCGGCGTCGAACGCGGCGGCGAGGCGGAAGGCGAGGAGCATCGCCGCTTCTGCCTCGAGCGCGAGGTCGGCGAGGACGTTCGCCATGAGCGCGTGGTCCACCAGCGCGCTTCCGAAGGCCGAGCGATGGCGCGCGTGGTGCAGCGCCTGGTCGAGCGCCGCGCGCATCATGCCGGCGACGCCCACCACGATGTCGAAGCGCGTGTGGTGCGCCATCTCGATCAGCGTCGCGATGCCGCGGCCGGACTCTCCGACGGCGCTCGCCCAGGTGCGCCGGTACTCGATCTCCGCCGAGGCGTTCGAGCGGTTGCCTGCCTTCTCCTTGAGGCGCTGGATCTCGAAATCGTTGCGCGTGCCATCCGGGAGCGAGCGCGGCACGAAGAAGCAGCTCACGCCCTCCTCGCGCCGCGCGAGGGTGAAGAAACCGTCGCTCATCGGCGCCGAGCAGAACCACTTGTGGCCCGTGAGGCGCCACGCTTCGCCGTCGCGCTGCGCGCGCGTCGCCACCGCGCGCAGGTCCGATCCGCCCTGCTTCTCGGTCATCGCCATGCCGATCGTCGCGCCCCGCTTGCGCTCGTACGGAAGCGGCCGGGGATCGTAGGCATCGGCGAGCACCTTGCCGCGCCACGCACGCTCGAGCTCGGGCGCGTGCGCGAACACCGGGATCGAGGCGAACGTCATCGTGACCGGGCAGGCCGTGCCTTGCTCGAGCTGGTTCCAGAGGTAGAAGAGCACGGCGCGCGAGGCGAACCCGCCGCGCTCGCGCTTCCAGGCGAGCGAGTGCACGCCGCGGCCGATCGCCTCGGCCATCAGCGCGTGGTACGACGGATGGTATTCGACCGCGTCGATGCGATGCCCGAAGCGGTCGTGCGTGCGAAGCTCGGGGACATGGCGGTTCGCGAGGCGGGCGTGCTCCTGCGCCTCGGGGCTTCCGACGTAACGCCCGAGCGCGGCCGCGGCGTCCGCGATCCCGCCGGCGCCCGAGCGCGCCGCCGCTTCGCGCAGCCAGGGATCGCTCGACCATGCGTCGTGGCCCGCGAACGGCGGCGGCTGGTTGGTCACGTCGTGCGTGCTTTGGCTCATGGCCCCCTGCGCGCCGTGGGCGCCCCCCGTTCGCTCACCCATTCGACCAGCGCGTCGAGCGCATCCTGCGCCCGATTGGCGTTCGCGTGGTTCACGAGCATCACGACGATCCAGCGCCGGGCGCTGCGGTCGAGCACGTAGCCCGCGAGCGTCTGCACTTCGTCGAGCGTGCCGCCCTTCACGTGCGCGCGCCCCGCCGCCTGCATGCCGGCGCGGTCCTCGAATGTGCCGTCGACGGCGAAGATCGGAAGCGACGCCGCGAGCTCCGGCATCCAGCCCCTCGACCAGGCGTCGTGCAGGAGCGCCGCGAGGGTTGCCGCGCTCACGCGCGCCTCGCGCGAGAGGCCCGCGCCGTTGTCCAGCACGAGCTGCGGCGCCGCGATGCCCTGGTCCGCGAGCCACGCGCGCACGATCTCGGCGCTCGCCGCGGTGTTCCCGCCGCCGCCGTCGCGCTCGGCCGAAAGCGCGAGGAAGAGGTTGCGCGCCATCACGTTGTTCGAATACTTGTTCATGTCACGCACCAGGAGCGCGAGCGGCTCCGAATCCTCCCGATAGAAGAGTCGTGCGCCGGCGGGCGTGGGCGCCTCGCGGAACGTGCCGGTGATCTTGCCGCCCGCCTCGCTCCACAGCCAGCGGAACGTCGACTCGAGGTAGCGGCGGCCGTCGAAGAGCGCGAGCGGCCACGCCTGCTCGCCGCAAGCTCCGGAATAGGTGCCCTCGAACGCGACCGTGGCGATGAGGCCTTGCTCGCGCACGTCGAAGCGGACGTTCCGGCGCCAGGCGCCGCAGCTTCCGGGCACCAGGCGGATCCGGCTCGTCACCTGCACGTTCGGAAGGTCCGGCTCCGCGACCACGCGCACCGCGCCCGCCTCGGGAACGAGCGTGAAGTCGACCGCGCCGAAATTCACCAGCAGCGCGTCGGGAGCCACGTTGTAGGCACGCCGCGGCCGATTGTCGAAGCGCCCCTGATCGTAGATGGCGGGCGCGAAATAGCCACGATCGACGATGACGTCGCCATGGATCTCGCGCAGTCCGCGCGAGCGCAGGCGGTGCAGGAGCTGCCAGAGCCGCTCGTAGGTGAGCTTCGGGTCGCCGCCGCCGCGCAGCACGAGGTTCCCGTCGAGCACGCCATCCTGCATCGTTCCGTCGAGCAGGACGTCGGTGTGGAAGCGGAACGCCGGCCCGAGGAGATCGAGCGCGGCGGCGCTGGTGACGAGCTTCATCACCGAGCCCGGGTTCATCGCCGCGTGCTCGCGATGCGAAAGCAGCACCGGGCCGCCGGCGACGGGCTCGACGCGGATCGCCACGCCGGAAAGCGGCACGCCGTCCGCGGCGAGCGCCTCGCGCACCGGCGCCGGAAGCTCGCGCGCGTAAAGCGCGAGCGGCGCGAGGAGCACCGCGAGCAGGAGGCGCGCGAGCCTCATGCCGCCGCGCCCAGCCGCTCGGCGATCTCGATGCCGGCCGCGGCGAGCTCGCCGAACTCGGCCTCGCCGATCACGTACGGAGGCAGGAAGTAGACGGTGTTGCCGATCGGCCGCAGCAGCACGCCGCGCGCGAGCGCCATCTCGAATGCGCGCGCGGCGAAGGCCGGCTCGCGCGATCGCACCTCGAACGCCCAGATCATTCCCAGGTGCCGGAACGCGCGCACGTTGCGGTGGTGCGCGAGCGGTTCGGCGATCGGGAAGAAGCGCGCCGCCTTGCGCTCGTTCGCCGCGACCACCGATTGGTGCTCGAAGAGGTCGAGCACCGCGCAGGCGGCGCGGCAGGCGAGCGGATTCCCGGTATACGAGTGGGAATGCAGGAAGCCGCGGGCGACGTCGTCATCGTAGAACGCGGCGTACACCTCGTCCGTCGAGAGCACGCACGAGAGCGGCAGGTATCCGCCGGTGATGCCCTTGGAGAGGCACAGCAGGTCGGGCGCGATCGCCGCCTGCTCGCAGGCGAACATCGTGCCGGTGCGGCCGAAGCCGGTCATGATCTCGTCGGCGATGAGCAGCACGTCGTGGCGCGTGCACAGCTCGCGCGCGCGGCGCAGGTATTCGGGATGGTAGAAGCGCATGCCGCTCGCGCCCTGCACCAGCGGCTCGACGATGAGCGCCGCGATCGCGCCATGGCGCTCTTCGAGGAGCTTCGCGAGCGCGTCGGCCGCCTCGATCGCGCCGCGCATCCCGCCGAAGCGATGGTCGTTGTCATGGCGTGCGGGGAACGGCGCGACGATCGATTCGCGCACCAGCGGCGCGTAGGCGTCGCGGAAGATCGCGACGTCGGTCACGCCGAGCGCGCCCGCCGTCTCGCCGTGGTAGCCGCCCGCGAGCGACACGAAGCGCCTCTTCGCCGGCCGGCCGCGATTGGCCCAGTAGTGGAACGCCATCTTGAGCGCGATCTCGGTCGCGGAGGCTCCGTCGGAAGCGTAGAACGCGTGACCGAGCCCCTGCGGAGCGATGGCGCGCAGGCGCTCCGCGAGCTCGATCGCCGGTGCATGCGTGAAGCCGGCGAGCATCACGTGCTCGAGCGCGCGCAGCTGGTCCACGAGCGCGGCGTTGATCGCCGGGTGCGAGTGGCCGAAGAGGTTCACCCACCACGAGCTCACGCCGTCGAGGTAGCGGCGGCCGTCGAAATCGAACAGCCACGGGCCCTCGGCGCGCGCGATCGGCACGAGCGGGAAGCGCTCGTGCGATTTCATCTGCGTGCAGGGATGCCAGATCGCCGCGAGGCTGCGGGCGACCATCTCCCGGTTGTTCATCGATCCTGCGCGATGCGGTTGATCTGCGCCGCGACGGTGCTGGTCGCCTCGGAGGCGAGGGCGGGGAGCGAGTCGCGCGGCAGCGCGAGCGTTCCTCCGGTCACGTAGCAGAGCGCGGTGAAGAGCGTGCGCACTTCGACCGTCGCGAGCGCTGCGCCCTGCGCCTGCCCGCCGTCGAGCACGACGCCGTTGCCGTTCACCACGACGCGTAGTCCCTCCACGAGGAGCGCGCCCGAGCCGTGGCTGTCGTAGTGCTCCGTGAAGCGGTCCAGGATCAGCTTTTCGAGCTCCGCTTTCTCCGCGTTCCCCAGCAGCGGCATCGATCGCCCCTCGGAAAACGAATCGGGCCCATTCTAGCCCGGCCGCTCAACCGGGAAACGGGGTCGGACGTTATTACCGGCCAAGGCCCGCGAAACGCCGCATTGGCAACCATCGGCCGGGAGTGCTAGCAACCACGGTTCCTGATTTCATGAGAAAAGCGCAAATGAGCACGCCGGTTGCTTCCGGTGGAGCAAGGAGGCGGAACTTCCCCAACGCAATTCTCTTCTCAAACGGGAGGACTCGAAGGAAATGGAACTGCTCGATTGCATCGAGACCCAGCTGATCTCGAATCGCCTGCCGCTCGTGGGCATCACCATCGCGGCAGTCCCCTATGCGAATACGCCGGTCGTGGTCACGCTCCACTGGCACGGCTTCGTCGAGATGCGGCTCGCCGAGGCGGCGGACGCGAACGTGGTGGCGTACCAGCCGGTGCCCAGCTCCGCCCTGCAACTCAACGAGCGCTGGGACAAGCTGGAGGAGCTGGAGAACGCCGTGCTCGACGTCGCCTGGGAGCTCGGCTCCTGGGACCTTTCGCGCACCGAGGCGCTCCCCTTCGTGCGGCCGGGTGCCGAGCAGCAGGAGTCGGTGGAGTGCCGCGGCGCGTTCGGCGATTTCCCGATCGAGATCGAGGGCCAGCCGCCGGTCGTGGCCGATGTGCCCGATGCGGGCGAGCTCATCCAGGCCGCGTCGCGCGCGGGTTACCTTTCGTGGCTGTTTCGGCCGGTGCGCGGCGGTGTCTGGGCGGAGGTCGCCGAGGACGTGACGCTCGAGCAGGGCGGCTACCGCAATCCGCCCTGCCCGTATCTCCCGCTTCCCGCGCGCGTGGGACGCACGCGCCGCCCGCGGCGCATCACCTACCAGTTCGGACGCGCCGCGCGCCTCGCGCGCTAGCCCTTCCCGAACCGCCTCCGCGATGAGAATGTCGCGGAGGATCGCCGTGATCTTCGCCGGCGCCACGCTCGCCATCGCCGCGGCATGCGTGAGCGCTCCGCCGATCCGCCAGGATCTCGCGCAGGCGCACGCCGCTCCGGTCCGCATCGCGACTTCGCACGGGTTCCTCACGCACGCCGAGAGCGAGCGGGTGCTCGCGCAGTTGCGCGCACGCTCGCCCGACACGACCATCCTCGATCGCCACCTCGCGATCGAGCAGGCCCTCGCCGGCACGCCGCTCAGCACCGGCAACCGCGCGACCCTCCTGCAGGACGGCGCGGCGACCTACACCGCGATGCTCGACGCCATCCGGCACGCGAAGAGCTTCGTGCACATCGAGATGTACATCTTCGAGGGCGACGACGTCGGCCGCATGTTCGCCGATGCGCTCGTCGAGCGGCGCAAGGCCGGCGTGGAAGTGCGCCTGCTCTACGACGGCGTGGGCTCGCTCGACGTTCCCAAGGAATTCTTCGACGGGCTCAAGCGCGAGGGCATCCAGGTGCTCGCCTACAACCCGGTTTCGCCCGGCGAGGTGCTGAAGAAGGGCGCCGCGCTCGACCATCGCGACCATCGCAAGCTCATGGTGGTGGACGGCGAGGTCCCGTTCGTGGGCGGCATCAACATCAGCCACGTGTACGGGCCTGCGTCGCGCGGGCCCTCGGGCTCGAGGCCATCCGGCGGGTCGTCGAGCGCGTCGGGCTCGGCGACGGCCGCCGGCTCGAGCGGGTCGAAGGGCGCGGCGAAGGAGACCGGCGAAGGCAAGAAGGCGATCGAGGATCGGCCATGGCGCGATACGCAGGTGCAGCTCCAGGGGCCGGTCGTCCCGCAGCTCGAGAAGCTCTTCCTCCAGCAATGGGCACGACAGCGCAAGCAGCCGGTGGAGACCGATGCCCGCTACTTTCCGCGGGTCGCGGCGGCGGGCCACGAGATCGTGCGCGCGATCCCCGGCGTGCCCGAAGCCGGCGTGGACGCCTCGTACGTCGCGCTCGTCTCCGCGATCGAGAACGCCGAGACGCGCGTGCGCATCACCAATGCGTATTTCGTCCCGGCGAAGGAGCTGCGCGAAGCGCTCGCGGCGGCCGCGCGCCGCGGCGCGGACGTGCGGCTCATCCTGCCGAGCCATAGCGATACCGCGGTCGTGGTCGAGGCGGGGCGGGCGTACTACGCGGGCCTCCTCGATGCGGGCGTGCGCATCTTCGAGCGCGAGGACCGCCTGCTGCACGCGAAGACCGCCACCGTCGACGGCGTGTGGTCGACCGTCGGCTCGACCAACCTCGACTATCGCAGCCTCTCGCACAACGACGAGCTCAACGTCGTGGTGCTCAGCCCCGATTTCGCGGTGCGCATGGAGCAGGCCTTCGCGAACGACGTGGCGCATTCGCACGAGATCACGCGCGAGGCCTGGCGCCATCGGTCGCTTTCCGAGCGGCTGCGCGAGTGGATCGCGCGCTGCTCGGCGTTATTCCTGTAGGACCGGTTGCCGTTGTAATCCGGGCGCGCCGCGTTTTGTGCGTTCCGGCACAGCCCGATCGCCCCGTGCGCCCCGAGGATAGGCGCGCACTTCCACAGGGGGCAACCATGAAGCTCTCCAGGTATCTCGCGCTGCCGGCGGAGATGACTCCGTTCGAGCGGCGCTACCTCACGCGGCTCAACAAGGTCGCGCTGGTCTTCTTCTACCTGCACATCCCCGCGCTCATGGCGATCGCCTGGGTCGCGGGCACGGGCGTGCTCTTCGCGCTCGCGCTCACCTCGTTCGTGATGGTGGGCCCGACCGTCGCGTTCCGGACGGTGAAGAACCCGCGCCACCTCTCGGTGGTGTACGGGATCACCGCGATGCTGATGGGCGGCCTCCTGGTGCACTTCGGGCAGGGGCCGGTGCAGATCGAGATGCACTTCTACTTCTTCGCGCTGCTCGCGATGCTCTGCATGTTCGCCAATCCGATGGTGAACATCGTCGCGGCGGTCACGGTGGCGCTGCACCACCTCATCGTGTGGTGGCTGGTTCCGTCGAGCGTCTTCAACTACGACGCGCAATGGTGGGTGGTGCTGGTGCACGCGGCCTTCGTGGTGCTGGAGACCATCGCGACCTGCTTCATCTCGCGCGAGTTCTTCGACAACGTGATCGGGCTGGAGAAGATCGTCGAGGCGCGCACCGAGACCATCCGCGAGAAGCAGCGCGACATGCGCCTCATCCTCGACAACGTGGAAACGGGGCTGGTCACCGTCGACCTGCAGGGACGACTTTCGAGCGAGTGCTCGCGCGTGGTCGCCGAGTGGTTCGGCGCGCCGGCCGACGGCCAGCCGATCGGCGAGTGGCTGCGGGAACGCGACCCCAATTTCGCCGAATGGCTCGGGCTTGCGATGGAGGGCGTGACCGATGGCATGCTGCCGCCCGAGGTCGCGCTCGCGCAGCTGCCGCGCCAATTGAAAGACGGCGCGTCCACCTACTCGGTCCAGTACCAGCTGATCCGCGCGGCCGACGATTCGGTCGCGAAGATGCTCGTCATCTTCACCGACATCAGCGAGCGTCTGCGCAGCGAGGCCGCGCAGCGCCACCAGTCGGACCTGCTGCAGCTCTTCCAGCACATCATGCGCGACAAGCACGGCTTCATCGAATTCCTCGCCGAGGCCGACGAGATCATGCGCCAGCTGCGCGCCGAGTCGCATACCGACGTCGACCACGTGAAGCGCCTGATCCACACGCTCAAGGGCAACGCGGCGATCTTCGGCATGCGCCGCCTGTCGGAGATCTGCCACGACATCGAGAACCGCATCTCCGAGGAGCAGGAGATGCCCGCGGAGTCGGAGCTCGCGGGCCTGCGCGAGGCGTGGGACCAGATCCGCGTCGACCTCGCGAAGCTGATGGGCGAACACCACGACCGCTCGATCGAGATCGACGACGCCGACTACGAGGCCATCATCCAGGCGGTGCTGAACGGCGTCGACCCGCGCCAGGTCGTGCGCATGATCGAGTCCTGGCGCCTGGAGCCCGCGAGCAAGCGGCTCGCGCGCATCGAGCAGCAGATCCGCGCGCTCGCCCAGCGCATGGGCAAGAGCGACGTGCAGGTGCAGATCGAGCCGCACGAGCTGCGCTTCAGCAGCGAGCGCTACGCGCCGTTCTGGTCGGCGTTCATCCACGTGCTGCGCAACGCGGTCGACCACGGCATCGACGAGCGCGAGGAGCGCGCGCGCCGCGGCAAGCCCGTCACCGCGCACATCCGCGTGGGCACCCGCATCGAGGAGGGCAACTTCGTGGTCGCCGTGGAGGACGACGGGCCGGGCGTGGACTGGGAGGCCCTGCGCGCGAAGGCGGGGGCGCTCGGCATCGATCCGGCGGCGATCGGCGGACGCGAGAACCTGGTGTTCCTCCCGGGCGTGAGCACCAAGACGGTGGTCACCGAGCTCTCGGGGCGCGGCGTCGGGATGGTCGCGGTGCGCGACGCCTGCGAGGCGCTCGGGGGGCGCGTGACGGTGGAGTCGGAGCCGGGGCGCGGGACGCGCGTGAGCTTCTTCTTCCCCAAGGACAAGGCGATCTACGAGGGACACGATTCGATCCTTCGCGCCGCGAGCTAGCGGCGCACGACGAAGAGAGGACACGAGGATGGCGAAGACCGTACTGGTCGTGGACGATTCGAGCACCGTTCGGCAGCAGGTCTCGCTCGCGCTGAAGCAGGCGGGGTTCGAGATCGTGGAGGCCGCCGATGGCGAGGAGGGCATCGCGCACGTGACGGGCAATCGCGCGATCGACATGGTGGTCTGCGACGTGAACATGCCCAACGTGAACGGGCTCGAGATGGTGGAGCGCATCAAGAAGCGCCCGGAGCACAAGTCGCTGCCCATCCTCATGCTCACGACCGAGGGGCAGCCCTCGATGATCAAGCGCGCGAAGCAGGCGGGCGCCGTGGGCTGGATCTTGAAGCCGTTCGACGCGAACCAGCTGGTGGCCGCGGCGAAGCACCTCACGCGCGCCTGAAGCGGATGATCGCGACCCTCGCCGCCTGGTGGCGCCCGCGCGCCGCGCGAGCGGTGCCGGCCCCTGTCGCCGAGCGCGCCGCGGCGGCCCCGCGCGTGCGCGACGAGATGGACCGGGGACGCGCCCGGGTGCAGTCGCGCGTCGACGCGCTGCAGGCGCTCACCGAACGCGAGATCCTCGCGTGCGGCCGCGTCCTTTCCTCGATCGTGGAGACGGCGCGCAGCATCATCGCCGAGACCGACCAGGCGCTCGCCTCGGCGCTCGCCCGCTCCGATGAGACCACTACGCGCTTCATCGGCGAGATGCAGCGCGACATCGACGCGCAGGAGGCGGCGGTCGCCCAGGTGCTCTCGCTCGCCGACGCCATGCAGGAGGCGATCGGGGCGATCAACAGCCTCTCCGAATACTCCGACCTCCTGTCGATCAACGCGCGCATCGAGGCGGCGCGCATCGGCGAGGCGGGCGCCGGCTTCGCGGTGATCGCCGAGCAGACGCGGCAACTCAGCGGCACCATTCGCGGCGCCGCGGATCGCGTCGGCACCGCGATCGGCGCCGTGCGCCAGGGCCTGCCCCCGGTGCGCGAGCGCGCCACCGCGATGCAGCAGCGCGCGCGCGAGTTCATCGACGTCGTGGCGATCGAGATGAAGAACGGCGCGCACGAGGCCGCGGCGGCGAAGGGCGGCGCCCATCGCCTCGAGGCGGTGATGCGCCTTTCGAACGAGGCGCTCTCCCATCTCCAGTTCCAGGACCCGGTGGTGCAGGAGCTCGACGCCATCAGCCGCGACTTCGCCGTGCTCGCCGAGCGCGTCGCGCGCGTGCTCGCGGGCGAGACGATCGCGGAATCGGCCGCCGGCGCTTCGGGCGCCGGATTCGCGGCACCCCGCTCCGGAAAAGTCCACCTCTTCCAGGAGGAATGAGGAAATGCATGCGACCGAGGTTTCACCCTGCGCCGTGGTGATCGACGTGCACGCCAAGTCGTGCGCGGAGCTCTTCACGGTTTACGGGCTCACCGCGCACCTGCGGCGCGAGAAATCCGCGACCGCGGCGCCGGCGCGGCCCAGCTACGCCTCGGTGCTCTCGGCCGCGGGCGAGGGCGTGCGGCTCTCCTCGACCGTGAGCCTCGACCGCGATCTCCTCGCGCTCACCCATCCCTCGGGCGGCGCCGCGAGCGAGCGCGACGTGGAGGACTGGTGCCGCGAGCTCAACAACCAGCTCATGGGCCGCGTGAAGAACAAGCTGCTGCGCCTGGGCTGCGAGATCACGACCGGCCTGCCGGTACTCGTCTCGGGCACCGGCGTCTCCGTGGTGGTGCCACCCGACGTCGACAGCCGCCAGTACTTCTTCACGTCCGAGCACGGCAACATGACCTTCACGCTGGCGATGCTCTTCGCGCCCCGGTTCGCGTTCGGCGACATGGCGCCCGACGAGGAAGAGGTCCAGCGCGAGGGCGAATTTTCGCTTTTCTAGGGAGGCCGGAATGATCCGTACATCCATCCTCGGCCGCGCGTTGGCGCTCGCCCTGGCGGCGATCGCGCCGGCCGCATCCGCGCACGGCTCGCACGAAGCGGCGGCGAGCCTCGAGATGCTCACCCGCACCATCGTGCCGATCGAAAACTCCGCGCCGCTCGATGCGGCGACGCTCGTGGGCACCGATGGGAAGCCCGCCTCGGCGCAGCTCCTGCGCGGGCACTGGACGCTGCTCTACTTCGGCTACACCTCGTGCCCGGACGTGTGCCCGACGACGCTCGCCACGCTCGCACGCGTCGCGCGCGACCCCGCGAGCGGTGTCGCCGACGGCCGCACGCGCATCGTGTTCGTGTCCGTCGATCCGGTGCACGACACGCCCCAGCGCCTGCGCACCTACCTGCACGCGTTCGATTCGCGCATCGTGGGCCTCGCCGGGCGGCGCGACGCCGTGCGACATTTCGCCTCGGCCGCGGGCGCCGGATACGGGCCGACGCAATCCGGAACCGACCATTCGACCTCGGTCTTCGTGCTCGACATCTCGGGCCGGCCGGTCGCCGCGCTGCTGCGTCCCTCCGACCCCGCGCACATCGTCGCGGACTTCGCCCAGGTGCGTGCTTCCCATGCCTCCACGGTTGCGCAGCGTCCTTGAATCGGTGCGCGGGGTCGGCGGCCGGCTGCTGATCGTCGCCTGGCTGGGGCTCTCGCTGGTCGGAATCGCCTCGCTCGGCGTGAGCCACACCGCGCCGATGCCCAGGCCCTCGCCCGAGCAACGCCTCACGCGCGCGCTGCTCGACCTTCGCGCGAGGACCAAGGAGCCGTTCCTCGTGCACGTGATCTACGCGCGCTGCTCGTGCACCGAGCGGCTCTTCAAGCACCTGGTCGAGCGGCGCGCGCTCGCCGGGATGGACGAGGAGATCGTCTTCGTCGGCGAGGACGACGCGAAGAAGGCGCGCGCCCGTGCGGCCGGATACCGCTTCACGACCGTCACGCCCGCCGAGCTCGAGTCGCGCTTCGGCTTGCAGGTGGCGCCGGTGCTCTTCGCCTTCACGCCCGAGGGGCGCCTCGCCTACGCCGGCGGCTATTTCGACCGGCCCGCTGCGGTGGTCGCGCTCGACCAGCGCATCGTCTCGGACGTGGAGCACGGTGTGGATGCGCAACCGCTGCCGGTGTACGGGTGCGCGGTGAGTCCCGAGCTGCAGAAATCCGTCGATCCGCTGGGTATCGTGTACCGGAATTGAGCCGCTCCCGGCGGCAGTAAGCGAGCGCTTACACCCTTCTCGAGCCCCTTGATAATCGGGTTCGGCGTCCTTATTATTAGCACTCGGTGCGGGCGAGTGCCAAAGCCCGCCAGCTACTTCGCAACCGGGATGCCGGGCTCTTCCGCGGCGCTTCAAGCGGAAGTCGTCGCGGGCTTCCCAATTTCAAGTCCAATCAGGAGCAACCGCTATGAAACTGCGTCCGCTGCACGATCGCGTGATCATCAAGCGCCTCGAAGAGGAGCGCAAGACCGCGTCCGGAATCGTCATCCCCGACACCGCCGCCGAGAAACCCGACCAGGGCGAAGTGCTCGCCATCGGCCCCGGCAAGCGCAACGAGGACGGCAAGCTCACCCCGGTCGACCTCAAGGTCGGCGACAAGGTGCTCTTCGGCAAGTACTCGGGCACCACCGTGAAGGTCGAGGGCGACGAGCTCCTCGTGATGCGCGAAGAAGACATCATGGCCGTCGTGAACTGATCGGCCGGAATCACGAACATCGAGAGGAACCTACCATGGCAGCCAAAGACGTCAAATTCAAAGAGCACGCGCGCGTTCGCATGATCGCGGGCGTCAACATCCTGGCCGATGCGGTCAAGGTCACGCTGGGCCCGAAGGGCCGCAACGTCGTCCTCGAGCGCTCGTTCGGCGCCCCCACCGTCACCAAGGACGGTGTCTCGGTCGCGAAGGAGATCGAGCTCAAGGACAAGTTCGAGAACATGGGCGCGCAGCTCGTGAAGGAAGTCGCCTCCAAGACTTCCGACGTGGCCGGCGACGGCACCACGACCGCGACCGTGCTCGCGCAATCCATCGTGACCGAGGGCATGAAGTACGTCGCCGCGGGCATGAACCCGATGGACCTCAAGCGCGGCATCGACAAGGCGGTCACCACCGCGGTCGAGGAGCTCAAGAAGATCAGCAAGCCCTGCACCACCTCCAAGGAAATCGCCCAGGTGGGCGCGATCTCGGCCAACGCGGATCCCGAAATCGGCAAGACCATCGCCGATGCGATGGATAAGGTCGGCAAGGAAGGCGTCATCACGGTCGAGGACGGCAAGGGCCTCGAGAACGAGCTCGACCTGGTCGAGGGCATGCAGTTCGACCGCGGCTACATCTCGCCGTACTTCATCAACAACCCGGACAAGCAGGTCGCCGTGCTCGAGGATCCGTTCATCCTCCTGCACGACAAGAAGATCTCCAACATCCGCGACCTCCTGCCGGTGCTCGAGCAGATCGCGAAGGCCGGCCGGCCGCTGCTCATCATCGCCGAGGACGTCGACGGCGAGGCGCTCGCGACGCTCGTGGTGAACAACCTGCGCGGCATCCTCAAGACCTGCGCGGTGAAGGCGCCGGGCTTCGGCGACCGCCGCAAGGCCATGCTCGAGGACATCGCCATCCTCACCGGCGGCACCGTGATCGCCGAAGAGCTCGGGTTGAAGCTCGAGAACACGCAGATCAAGGACCTCGGCCGCGCCAAGCGCGTCGAAGTCGGCAAGGAAGAGACCACGATCATCGACGGCGCCGGCAAGGAAGAGGGCATCAAGGCGCGCGTGGAGTCGATCCGCAAGCAGGTCGAGGAAGCCACCAGCGACTACGACAAGGAAAAGCTGCAGGAGCGCGTGGCGAAGCTCGCCGGCGGCGTGGCGGTGATCAAGGTGGGCGCCGCGACCGAAGTCGAGATGAAGGAGAAGAAGGCCCGCGTCGAGGACGCGCTGCACGCGACCCGTGCGGCGGTGGAAGAAGGCATCGTCCCCGGCGGTGGAGTGGCCCTGCTGCGTGCCCGTGACGCGGTCGCGAAGATCAAGACCGACAACGAGGACCAGAACGCCGGCGTGAAGATCGTGCTGCGCGCGCTGGAGCAGCCGCTGCGCGAGATCGCCCGCAACGCGGGAGAAGAGCCGAGCGTGGTCATCAACAAGGTGCTCGAAGGCAAGGGCAACCACGGCTACAACGCGCAGACCGGCGAGTACGGCGACATGGTCTCCATGGGCGTGCTCGACCCGACCAAGGTGACGCGCACGGCGCTGCAGAACGCCGCTTCCGTCGCCGCGCTCATCCTCACCACCGACGCGATGGTCGCGGAGCTGCCGAAGGACGACAAGGCGCCCGCGGGCATGCCCGGCGGCATGGGCGGCATGGGCGACATGGATATGTGACATCGCGAAGCGGGCGTTCGCCCGCCGGCAGCGATGTCATCCCCGAGGCGGTAGTCGGGGATCCATTGCGGTAATGCAAAGCCCCGCTTCGGCGGGGCTTTTCTTTTGCGCGCGCTGCGAGAGCGCCGACTCGAGGTCAGCGCCGGCGCGACGATTGCCGCAGCGCCGGATTGAGCCGGTCGATGTCGGCCTGGACCTGCTCGCGGCTCCTCTCGTAGACGATCTCGCGGCCCATCACGCTGCCGGCGTATGCGAGGCCGTTGCGCGTGGGCGTGAGGTCGCACTTCACGCTGTGCTCGCCCTGCCCGAGGACCACCTGGATGCGCTCCGCACGCTTGTGCAGCACGACCACCTCGAGGAGCTGCCCGGTCTCGGCGCGTACCTTGATCTTCTCGATGTCCATGCCGCACAGTCTACGCGTGCGCGGATCGCCTCGCTGCGGCGTCGCATGCGCGTGCGCGGCGCGTGCCGCCTGCGAACGATGCGCGAGCCCGGTCAGCTCTCGAGCTCCGTGCCGGTGCCTTCCCGGGAGCGCGAGAGCTGCGCCATGCGAACCGAGGCATGCGTGAAGAAGAGCAGCAGGTTCTGCAGCTCCTCGACGAGCGCCCACGGTGCGTCCTGGAACTCGCGATTGAGCTCGGCGAGCCGGAAGGTCCACTCGGCGAGGCCCTTCGCGTGGTCGATGCGATGCGGCCACGCATCGCTCGGCAGGCGCGCTCTCTCCGCCCGAGTCCATTCCTTCAGGTATGTGTTGGTGACCGCCAGCAAGGCGGCTTCGTCGGCGGCGTTCTTCACATGCCAACGCCAGCGATGACGTATCAAGGCCAGGTTCTCCCGGGAGGATCCGCTCCTGCTTCACGGCGATCTGGCGTGTCGCAGCGACAGGCCCAAGTTACCCGCCGTCGTGCGCCGGCGCTGTAGGTGCGCTCCTACCGTGGTCCATTCGATGCATGCCGGAGCTATCATCACGCTGTGATGAGGGTCTCGGCCGCGGCTGCCGCTCTTCTATTGCTCGCCTCCTGCAGCGGCGGGGGCGGGGGCTCGCCCGCGGCCGGCGGACCGAACCCGCCTTCCTCGGGCAGCGGCTTCACCGACCCCGTCGCGTACTCGTCTTCGGCCACGGCCTCGTTGCCCGGCGCGCAGGAGATCGGCGCCGTCACGCGCCACCAGGTAGTCATCGGCGGCAACACGCTCGATTACACGGCGACCGCCGGACACCTCACCGCGGTCGACCTCGCGTCGTCCGCGCCCGAGGCGTCGTTCTTCTACGTCGCGTACACGCTCGACGGCGCCGATCCCGCGACTCGCCCGCTCACCTTCCTCTACAACGGCGGCCCCGGATCGGCGAGCGTCTGGCTGCACCTCGGCTCGTGGGCGCCGAAGCGGATCGTGACCCACGCACCCTCGACGACGCTTCCCACGCCGCTCGAATTCGCCGACAACGCGGAGAGCCTCCTCGACGTGACGGACCTCGTCTTCGTGGACGCGGTCGGCACGGGATTTTCGGAAGCGATCGCGCCCAACGTCAACCGCACCTTCTGGGGCGTGGACGCCGATGCGGCGGTCTTCCGCGACTTCGTCCTGCGCTACGTCGCCGCGAACCATCGCGACGCGTCGCCGAAATTCATCTACGGCGAGTCGTACGGCACGCCGCGCAGCGCCGTCCTCGCGAGCCTGCTCGAGAGCGCCGGCGCCTCGCTCGACGGCGTGGTGCTGCAATCGTCGATCCTCGACTACAACACCAACTGCGGCGTGTTCGTGCCGGCGAGCATCAGCTGCTCCAGCTACCTGCCGAGCTACGCCGCGGTGGGCGCATGGCTCGGCCTCGTGACGCCGCCGCAGCCGATCGCGCAACTGCCCGCATACATGGGAGAGATGCGCACGGTCGCGAGCGCCCAGTACGACCCGGCCGTGCGGCGGTTCCTCGGCTCGCTCACGCCGCCGCCTGCGGCGCTCGTCGCGCAGCTCGGCGCGGACACGGGCCTGCCGGGCGGGCAGTGGAACGCGCACTTCAACATGGACCCGACGTATTTCCACGACAACCTCGTGCCCGGCTCCGTCATCGGGTTCTACGACGGGCGCATGGTGGCCCAGCGCGGCACGGCGCTCGCCTCGGAGGAGGATCCGTCGTCCACCTACTACGATTCGTCGTTCGCCTCGACCATCGTCTCCTACCTCGCGAACGACCTGCACTACACGACGCCATCGAGCTACACGATGCTCGGGAACCAGGTCAACGTCTGGAATTTCTCGCACGCGGGCCAGCCGCTCCCGGACACGGTGCCGGACCTCGCCGCGGCCATGTCGCTCGAGCCGAAGCTGCGCGTGTTCTCCGCGAACGGCTACTACGACATCGTCACGCCGTTCTTCCAGACCGAGGGCGACCTCGCGCGACTGGGCGGCAACCCGAACGTGACGATCCGCTTCTACCAGGGCGGCCACATGACCTACCTCGACGATGCCGGGCGCGTCGCGGAGAAAGCCGACCTCGCCGCGTTCTACCATGCGGCCGGCGCGCGCAAGTCGCTCGCGATGATTCCCACGCCCGCCGCGCCGGTACCGGCGCAGACGCCGCCTTCGCGCGCCGTCATGCCGCCCGCGGTCTTCGAGACGCGGCTGCGGGACCCCTCCCTGCCGCCATCGCTGCGCGAGCTCCCGCCCACGCCGCCGACGCAGGGCAAGGCGTTCGAAGCACAGGTCACGCAGCGGTTGCGGGGCCTGTTCGATGCGGCGCACGCAAGCGAGCCCGGCCGCCTCACGAAGGAAGAGGCGCGTGCCGCCGGCCTCGGGTTCATCGCGGCGCACTTCGAGGAGATCGATGCGGCGCGCGCGGGATCGGTGTCGTTCGACGACTTCGAGCGCTATCTCGCCGAGCGCGGCGCACAACGCCCGCGCTAGTGGATCTCCGGCTCCTCGGTCTTCCCGCCCGCCTCGAGGAAATCGAAGTCGCAGCCCTGGTCGGCCTGGGTCACGTGCTCGAGGTATAGCGTCCCGAAGCCGCGCGTGAAGTGCGGCTCGGGCGGCTTCCACGCGGCGCGGCGCCGTTCGAGCTCCGCGTCGTCCACCAGCAATTGCAGGCGGCGGCCGGGAACGTCGAGCTCGATGCGATCGCCGTCGCGTACCAGGGCGAGCGGCCCGCCGACGAACGATTCGGGCGTCACGTGCAGCACGCACGCGCCGTAGCTGGTGCCGCTCATGCGCGCATCGGAAATCCGCACCATGTCGCGCACGCCCTGCTGCAGCAGCTTCTTCGGGATCGGGAGCTGTCCCCACTCCGGCATTCCCGGCGCGCCGCGCGGTCCCGCGTTCTGCAGCACGATCACCGAATCGGCGTCGACGTCGAGCGAAGGGTCGTCGATGCGCGCCGCCATGTCGTCGTAGTTCCCGAACACCACCGCGCGGCCGACGTGCTTCTGCAGGCGCGCTTCCATCGCGGGCGGCTTGATGACGGCACCGCCGGGCGCGAGGTTGCCGCGCAGCACCGCGAGGCCGTCGCGCGGCACCAGCGGATCGGAGCGCGATCGAATCACGTCGTCGTTCCACACCTTCGCGTCGGCGATGTTCTCGGCGAGCGTATGTCCGTTCACGGTCGGCGCGGAACCGTCGATGAGGTCGCCCAGCTCGCGAAGCAGCGCACGCAATCCGCCCGCATAGAAGAAATCCTCCATGAGGTATTTTCCCGCGGGACGCACGTTCGCGAGCACCGGCACCTTGCGCGCGAGGGCATCGAAGCGATCGATGTCGAGCGGCACGCCCGCGCGGCGCGCCAAGGCCACGAGATGCACGAGCGAGTTCGTGGACCCGCCCAGCGCGAGCACCGTCGTCACGGCGTTGTCGAACGCGCGCCGATCGGCGATGTCGAGCGGCTTCAGGTCCTCCCACACCATGTCGACGATGCGCTTTCCCGTGAGCGTCGCCATCTGGGCGTGGCGCGAATCGGGCGCGGGAATCGAGGCGGCGCCCGGCAACGTGAAGCCCAGCGCTTCCACGGCCGAAGTCATCGTCGAGGCCGTGCCCATCGTCATGCAGTGGCCCGGCGAGCGCGCGATGCCGTCCTCCACGCCCTTCCATTCGTCCTCGCCGATGTTGCCCGCGCGAAGCTCCGCCCAGTACTTCCAGGTGTCGCTGCCGGAACCCAGGAATTTCCCCTGGAAATCGCCGCGCAGCATGGGCCCCGCGGACAGGAAGATCGCGGGGAGGTTCATCGAGAAGGCGCCCATCAATAGCGCCGGTGTGGTCTTGTCGCAGCCGCCCATCAGCACGCAGCCGTCCGCGGGATAGCTGCGCAGGAGCTCCTCGGTCTCCATCGCGAGGAGGTTCCGATAGAGCATCGTCGTCGGCTTCTGGAACGGCTCCGAGAGCGACATCGCCGGCATCTCGATCGGGAAGCCGCCCGCCTGCCAGATGCCGCGCTTCACTTCCTCCGCGCGCTGGCGGAAGTGCGTGTGGCACGGATTGATCTCGCTCCACGTGTTGATGACCGCGATCACGGGCTTGCCCGCATAATCGGATCGCGTGTAGCCCATCTGCGCGGTGCGCGAGCGATGTCCGAAGCCGCGCAGGTCGTTCACGCCATACCAGCGGTGGCTGCGCAGCTCCTCCGGCTTCTTCCTCTTCGGATGCGCCATTCGCGTCAGGCGGCGACCGGCGTGGATGCGAGCGCGCGGTCGTGCGCGAGGAGCGCCTTCGCCACCGGCTGCACGGCGGCACGCTGCGCGGCCGTGAGGTTCGAGATCATCGGCAGGATTGGGCCCATGTCGGCGATGCCGGCGAGCGTGACCGCGTCGTGCAGCACGGGGATGGGTCCGAGCGCATCGCGCTGGTCCTCGAGCGGCAGGTACGCCGCCCGGATCTTCGCCGCCTCCTCGTAGCGGCCGGCCTTGAGCAGCGCGAGGATCCGCATCGAGCCGCGCGGCGCGACGCACACCGAGCCCGACGTGAACGCGCGCAGCCCGTAGTCGCGCCAGTGCACGATCGCCGGCCGCTCGCCGATGCCGCTGATGACGAGGCCCTTGTCGACTTGCTCGACGAGATCCGCGAGATACGGATCGTCGGAAGGATGCTCGCGCACGATCGCGTACTTGATCGCGCAGAGCACGCCGTCCTTCGCAAGGGCGCCGAGCGTCGCCGGCTCGACATAGCCCATTCCTTTGACGTACGCGATGATCGGCTTCCCGAGGCGATCGGCGAAGCGGCGCAAGGCCGTCGCCACGCCGGAATCGCTGGAAGGCTTCCCGAACGGCAGCGCCATCGCCGTCGGGAACGCGAGGTCGCGCAGGATCGCGGCCTGGTCCATGAGCTTGCCGTAGTCGGCTCCGGCCGAGGGAACCACCCACGTGTGCGCGCCCGCCGCACGTGCGACGAAATCCAGCGTCGCCGCGTACTCGGAGACGGGCAGGTGGTAGAAGTTCGCGTTGCCGCCGTACATGAGCGTACTCACGCCGCCCGATTCGAGATGGCGGATCAGTGCGCGGTTGGCATCGGGATCGAGGCTGAAATCCGCGCGCCGCGCGAGCGGCGGCACGGCGATCACCGAGGCCGAAAGGTCGGCCGGCGTGACGGGCGTGGTCTTCATGGCTCAGCTCCTCCTTCGCCTTCGCGAACGTCGAGGGGGAAACGCTATCACTTCGCGGCGCGCGCGAGAATCGCCCCGGTGAGCTTCCCGCCGTGGCGGAACACGAGGCCCGTGAAGAGCACCACGATGATGTAGCGCACGGCGTGGGCCGCGGTCACGAACGGGACGCCCAGGTGCAGCACCTGCGCGGTGATCGACATCTCCGCGATGCCGCCGGGAGCGCAGGCGAGCAACCCGGTGCCGAGGTACACGCCGGAGAGCCTGGAGAGCGCCCAGCCGACGAATGCGGCGGACGCCAGTGTGAGCGCGATCGACGGAATCAGCGAAGCGACGAAGCGCGGCGCCTTCACGAGGAAGCTGCGATCGAAGCGCACGCCGAGCGCCGCCCCGAGCAGCACCTGCGCCGCGCTCGGCAGCCACTGCGGCACCGACGAAAGCTCGACCCCGCGCACGGTGAGCGCCGTGGTGGCGAGCAGCGATCCGATCATGTAGGCGGTCGGCATGCCGATGCGCCGCGCCATCCATCCGCACGCCGCGCCGATCGCGAGCAGCAGGACCAGCTTCGGCGCGTCGAACGGGATCGTGATCGCGCGGTAATCGTCGCTCGAGGAGAAGCCCGCGATCGTGATCGCGTACGGGAAGAGCGTCACGGTGAGGAGCATGCGCAGCGAGTGGGCGAAGGCGACGAGCTCCGAGCGCGCGCCGTGCCGCTCGCCGGTCATCGCCATCTCGGAAGCGCCGCCCGGCATGCTGCCGAAGTAGCACGTCGCGAGGTCCACGCCGGAGAGCTTCGAGAGCACCCAGCCGCTCATCGCGCCGAAGCCGATCGCGACGAAGCCGAGCGCGATGAACCACGGCCAGTACGACGCGACCTCGTGGATCACGGGCGAGGTGAAGTGAAGCCCGAGCGTGGTGCCGACCACCACGAGGCCCACGTTGCGCCCCCAGGGAAACACCTCGAAATTCGCGCCCGCCATCTGCGCGACCGCCATGGCGACGATCGAGCCGATCATCCAGGGCAGCGGCGAGTGGATCCACGCGAATAGCGCGCCGCCGGCGGCGCACACCAGGAGGCCGGCCGTCATCCGGGCGGCCCGCGAACGCATCCTCACTTCGGAATTGGCTTGGGGAGGGCTGAAACGGTTATAATTTTAGGCTTTCGCGGCCGGAATCCCAAGGGTGGCGGTTCGTCCTGGGGCCGGGAGCCGAAATCCACGCGAAACCGATTTCCCCGGCCTGGTAGCTCAGTTGGTAGAGCAGAGGACTGAAAATCCTTGTGTCGGTGGTTCAATTCCGCCCCAGGCCACCAATCTGGATTTTGAGGATGTGCGCGCCCTCAAGATCCAAAAGGTGGTTCAATCCTTTTCCGGACCACCATTTCAAAGCTCGCAGGTGGATGACGATCGCTAGAGGAGATTCGACATGATCCTGCGCGCCCGACTCTTCCATCTTCTGGCCGTGCTGCTGGCGGCTTCCAGCCTCGCCGCCGTCGCGGAAGCGACGCCGAACTTCGGGACCGTCGCGCCGAAGAGGGTCGCGATCGAGGGCGAGCCGGTGAAGTCCGTGCTCTGGGTCGGCAACAGCTTCTTCTATTACAACAACGGCATCAACAGCTTCATGAGCGGGCTCGCGCAGGCGGCCGGCGACGGGCTCGCGGCGCGCCACACGATGTTCACCGTGAGCGGCGGGGGCATCGACTGGCAGGACATCGACACGTATCTCCGGCCCGGCTCGCACGTCGGCGGCTACAGCTTCATCCCGGGCAACCAGGTGCGATTCAACAAGGACGGGCGGCAATACGACACCGTCGTGATCATGGACTGCAGCCAGTGTCCGATCCATCCGCAGCTCAAGGGCATCTTCCACGAGTATGCGAAGAAGAGCGCGGAGACCGCGCGCAAGTACGGCGTGCGCCCTGTGCTCTTCATGTCGTGGGCGTACAAGGACAAGCCGGAGATGACCGCGCAGCTCTCCGACGCCTACACCAGCGAGGCGAACGCCGACGACTTCCTGGTGATTCCGGCGGGCCACGCGTTCGCGCGCGCACGTGCGAAGCGGCCCGATCTCGAGCTCTACCAGAAGGACCTGCGCCATCCGACGGTGGCGGGGACATACCTTGCCGCGTGCACCAGCTATGCGGCTCTCACCGGCCGCTCACCGGTCGGCAACGGCTTTGACGGCGGCCTCGGCCCGGACCTTGCGCGCTTCCTCCAGGAAACCGCGTGGGAAGCGGTAAACGGGTACTACGGCCGCACATAGCGGTGCGATGTTGAGCGAGGTCGAGGCGCGGCAGGTGCTCGTGGCCGGAGGCGGCATCGGCGGTCTTGCCGCCGCGCTCGCGCTCGCCCGCCGCGGCCACGCGGTGAAAGTCCTCGAGCAATCCGCGCAGATCGGCGAGATCGGCGCCGGCATCCAGCTCGGTCCCAACGCGTTCTCCGCGTTCGACGCGCTCGGCGTGGGCGAGAAGGCCCGCGCGCGCGCCGTCTACACCGACGACATCCTCATGATGGACGCGGTGGACGAATCGGTCGTCGCCGACGTCCCGGTCGGCGAAGCGTTCCGCGAGCGCTTCGGCAACCCGTATGCGGTGAGCCATCGCGCCGACGTCCACCTCTCGCTCTACGAGGCGGCGCAGGCGACCGAGCGCATCGAGATCCTCACCTCGTGCCACGTGGTGCACGTCGACCAGGACGCGAACGCCGTGACCGCGATCGACTCGCAGGGACGCAAGCATCGCGGCGCGGCCCTGATCGGCGCGGACGGCGTGAAGTCCACCGTGCGCCAGCAATTCGTGAACGATCCGGTGCGCGTGTCGGGCCACGTGGTCTATCGCGCGGTCGCCGACGCGCGCGAATTCCCGCAGGACCTCAAGCTCAACGCGCCGTGCCTGTGGGCCGGCCCCGATTGCCACCTCGTCCACTATCCGCTGCGCGGCGGCGAGCAGTACAACGTGGTCGTCACGTTCCACAGCCGCAATCCCGAGGAATGGGGGGTCACCGACGGAAGCCGCGACGAGGTGCTGTCCTATTTCCAGGGCATCGGCCCACGTCCGCGTCGCCTGCTGGACCTTCCGAAGAGCTGGCGGCGCTGGGCCACCGCCGATCGCGAGCCGATCGCGAAGTGGACCTTCGGCCGCGTGACGCTCCTCGGCGACGCGGCGCACCCGATGATGCAATACCTCGCGCAGGGGGCCTGCATGGCGCTCGAGGATGCGGTGACGCTCGGCGAAGCGCTCGCCTGCGAAGAGGGCAATTTCGAGCGCGGTTTCGCGCGCTACGAGGGCGCCCGCCTGACGCGTACCGCCCGCGTGGTCCTCATGACGCGCGAGATGGGACGCATCTATCATGCGAAAGGGGTCGAGCGGCTGGTCCGCAACGACCTGTGGAAGGGCCGCACGCCCGAGCGGCATTACGACGCGCTCGAGTGGCTTTACGGCTGGAAAATGGAGAATTGTCTGGCAAGCTGATGGATTCCCGCCTGCGCGGGAATGACGAAGCGACAGGATGGATTCCCGCCTGCGCGGGAATGACGAAGCGACAGGATGGATTCCCGCCTGCGCGGGAATGACGAAGCTGGATTCCCGCCTGCGCGGGAATGACGAAGCTGGATTCCCGCCTGCGCGGGAATGACGAAGCGACAGGATGGATTCCCGCCTGCGCGGGAATGACGGCACTCGCCAGGATCGACCTATGAACACCCGGGACCTGCAGTCGCAACGCGACGCGTTCTACGAGCGCATCGATCCGCAGCACATGGCGCCGCTCTGGACGCGGCTCAAGGCGCTGGTTCCCAAGGAGCCGACGCCCGTGGGCGTCCCCCACCGCTGGCGCTATGCCGAGGTGCGGCCCTACGTGCTCGAATCCGCCCAGCACATCTCGGCGAAGGAGGCCGAGCGCCGCGTCCTCATCCTGGAGAACCCGGGCCTGCGTGGAAGCTCGCAGGTCACCAACACGCTCTATGCGGGACTGCAGCTCATCATGCCGGGCGAGGTGGCGCCCGCGCACCGCCACACGCAATCGGCGCTGCGCTTCATCGTCGAAGGCCGCGGCGCCTACACGGCCGTGGAAGGCGAGAAGACGATCATGGAGCCGGGCGATTTCGTGATCACGCCGTCGTGGACCTGGCACCACCACGGCAACGAGAGCCGCGAGCCGATGATCTGGCTCGACGGCCTCGACATCCCGATGGCGATGTATTTCGGGAGCACCTTCCGCGAGGACCATCGCGACGACGAGGCGCCGGTGACGCGGCCGGTCGGCGATTCGATCGCGCGCTACGGCAGCGGCCTCCTTCCCGTGGGCTACTCGCGCGCGACGCTCAACTCGCCGGTCTTCAACTATCCGTGGTCGCGCACGCGCGAGGCGCTGCGGGCGCTCGCCGGCGGCGCCGATCCGGACCCGCACGCGGGCCATCTGATGCGCTACGCGAACCCGGCCGACGGCGGCTGGGCGATGCCGACCATGGCGACCATGGTCCGTCTCCTTCCGCGCGGCTTCGCGACGCGCCCCTACCGCTCGAGCGACGCGATGGTGTTCGCGGTGGTGGAAGGCAACGGACACGTGGAGGTCGAGGGCGAGCGTTTCGACCTCGCGCCGCACGATGTCTTCGTGGTGCCGGGCTGGATGCGCTACACGCTGCACGCGGCGGAAGAGCTCGCGCTCTTCTCGTATTCCGACCGCGCGGCGCAGGAGAAGCTCGGCCTCTTCCGCGAGCAGGCGCTGTGACACAATAGGGCCGCCCCGGCCCGATAACCACGATTCATGAACGCCTCCCTCCGGCGCTACGCGTCGGCCGCCGTGCTGCAGGTAACCGGCCGCCTCGACCAGGACACCTGCGAAGGCTTCCGCGTCGAGCTCATGAAGCGCGTGGATGAAGCGGCCCGCGAGGGACACACCGTGGTGCTCGACCTCGCCGGCCTCGAGTACGTGTCGAGCGCGGGCCTGCGCTGCCTCATGCTCGCCTCGCGCGAGGCGAAGGCGCTGCAGGCGCGCATCTCCGTCGCGTCGCTGCAGCCGATGGTCGAGGAGATCTTCGAGATCAGCCACTTCAACCTCGTCTTCCTGGTGTTTCCCACGGTGCGCGACGCGCTCGCGGCCGTTTCCGCCGAGGCGGCCGCCGCCTACGGCGCGGGCTAGCGGCCATGCGCCTGCGTTTCTGGGGAACCCGCGGCTCGATCCCGGTGGCGCTCACCGCGGCGGACGTGCGCGACCGGCTCGCGCAGGCGCTGGTGCAGGCCTCGGGGCGCACTTTCGCGACCTACGAGGAAGCGCACGCCTTCGCCTGCTCCGAGCTCGACTTCTCCCTCACGCATACCTTCGGCGGGCACACGCCGTGCGTCGAGATCGACATCGCGGCGGACGAGTACTTCGTGTGCGACATGGGCAGCGGCGCGCGCCCGTTCGGCGTGCACGTGCTCGCGCGCCAGGGCGGACGGCCCGCCGTCGTGAACGTCTTCATGTCCCACGTGCACTGGGACCACATCATGGGCTTTCCTTTCTTCGGGCCGGCCTATGTCCCGGGCACGAAGATCCGCATCCACGGCTGCCACGAGGTGCTCGAGCACGCGTTCCGGCTGCAGCAGTCGCCGCCGTGCTTCCCGGTGGAGTTCGACCAGCTCGGCGCCGCGATCGAGTTCGTGAAGCTCGAGCCCGACCGGCCGCACATGGTCTCGGGCATCACCGTCACCCCGCACCGGCAGCTCCATTCGGGCGATTCCTACGGCTACCGCTTCGAGCACGCGGGCAAGGTCGCGATCTACTCCACCGACTCCGAGCACAAGCTCGAGGATCGCGCCGAGGCCGAGGCGTTCGCGAAATTCTTCCGCGATGCCGACGCGGTCGTGTTCGACGCGATGTACGCGCTCGCGGACGCGATCAGCGTGAAGGCGGACTGGGGCCACTCGAGCAACATCGTGGGCGTCGAGCTCTGCCAGATGGCGCGCGCGAAGCAGCTCGTGCTCTTCCACCACGAGCCGGCGAACGACGACGCCACGCTCGAGGGGCTGCTCAAGGAGGCGCGCCGCTTCGAGGAGCTCACGCGCACCGACCAGCGGCTGCGCATCTGCGCCGCCTACGACGGCATGGAGATCGATCTCTGAGCGCGCTGGGCGGGCTGCGCGCCCTCGCCCTCGCGCTCGCCGCGGCGCTCGCGCTCTTCGCGGCGATCTCGCCGCCGTCCGCCGAGGCGCTGCGCGGCGCCGTGTTCGATCGCATGCAGCGCGCCTTCCCGCTCGAGCGCACGTCCGCGCCGGCGCTCATCGTCGCGATCGACGAGGACTCGCTGCGGCGCTACGGGCAATGGCCGTGGCCGCGCACGCGCCTCGCCGAGCTCCTCGATCGCATCGACGCGATGCATCCGGCGGCGATCGCGCTCGACATGTTCTTCCCCGAGCCCGACCGTTACTCGCCCGGCGCGCTCGCGCGCGCGATGTCGCTGCCGCCGCCCGTCGCGCACCTGCTCGAGGCGCTCGCCTCGAGCGACGCGCGCTTCGCCGAGGCGATGCGCGGCCGCCACGTCGTGCTCGGAATCGCGGCCGCGCAGGATTCCGATCCGCGCTTCCCGCAGGCGCCGCGCGCCGCACCCGTGGTCGTCGCACCCGGCGCCGCGCGCGATCTCGCCGATTTTCGCGGCTACCTGGGAAGCATCCCGATCCTCGACGATGCCGCGGGCGGACGCGGGCTGATGAATTCCGGCGCGGCGGACCAGGTCGTGCGCCGCGTGCCTATCGTGGCCCGCGTGCAGGGCGCCATCGTCCCGACCCTCGCGGTCGAGGGGCTGCGCGTCGCGAACGACGCCGGGCTCGCGCTCGCGCGCGGCGCCTCGGGCACCATCGAGATGCGGCTCGCGGGTGCCCGATTCCCGCTGCAGGAGGACGGAACCGCGTGGCTGCGCTTCGCGCCGCACGATCCCGGGCGCTTCGTGTCCGCCGCCGACGTGCTCGACGGAAAGGCCGATCCCACCCGCTTCCAGTCGAAGCTGGTGCTCGTGGGCTTCGACGCCGTGGGCCTGCAGGACTATCGCACCACGCCGCTCGGCGACGTCGTGCCGGGCGTGGAGGTGCATGCGCAGGTCGCGGAGAACGTCTTCGATGGCGTCTCGCTGGTGCGCCCGGCATGGGCACGCATCGCGGAAGTCGTGATGCTCCTCGCGGCGGCGATCGCGCTGGTCATGGTGGTGCCGCGCCTGAGCGCGCTGCAGGGACTCAATGCGGTGCTGTTGCTCGTGGTGCTGTTCGTCGGCGCTTCGCTCATCGCCTTCGTGCATGGCGGGCTGCTCGTCGATCCGGCGTGGCCCTCGATCGGGGTCATCGCGGTGTACGTGAGCGTGGTGGTGGGATCGCTCTCGGAAGCCGAGCGCCAGCGGCGCGTGCTGCGCGAGCAGGCGGCGCGCCTCGCGGGCGAGATGGATGCCGCACGCCGTATCCAGATGGGGCTCCTGCCCGACCCGCGCGAGGCGGCCGGCGAGGACCGGCGCGTTCGCATCGCCGCGCTCCTCGAGCCGGCGCGCACGGTGGGCGGCGATTTCTACGATTGCTTCCGGCTCGATGCGGGCCGCCTCTTCCTCGCGGTGGCGGACGTCTCCGGCAAGGGCCTTCCCGCGGCGCTCTTCATGGCGTCGGTCAAGTCGCAGCTCAAGGCCGAGGCGTTGCGCGGCGGCAGCGTCGGCGAGATGCTCGGCCGAACCCAGGCGGCGATCGCGCGCGAGAACCCCGAGCAGCTCTTCGTCACCGTGTTCGCGGCGGTGCTCGACCTCGCGACCGGCACGCTGGAGCACGCCAACGCGGGGCACGAAGCGCCGTTCTCCCATGTGCCGGGCGGCGCGCCGGTGCGCTTCGCCGCCTCGGACGGCCCGCCGCTCGGCGTGATCGAGGGCTACGCGTATCCCACCGGCCGCCACGCGCTCGCGCCGGGCGAATGGATCTGCGTGGTGAGCGACGGCGTCACCGAGGCGATGAACCGGCACCGCCAGTTCTTCACCGCCGATCGCCTGCGCGCGACGCTCACGCGGCTGGGCGAGCGCGCCGATCCCGAAGCCACCGTGCGGCGCGTGCGCGACGACGTCGACCGCTTCGCCGAGGGCGCCGAGCGCGCGGACGACCTCACGCTGCTCGCGCTGCGCTGGGAAGGCTGAAGGAAAGCCGCCTCAGCGGACGTTGATCTCGACGCGGCGGTTGCGCGGCTCGTGCACCTCGTCGGCGGTGGGGACGAGGAGCTCGCGCTCGCCGCGCCCGCGCGCCTGGATGCGCTCGGCCGGAATGCCGCGTTCCACCAGCATCTCGCGCATGCGCTCGGCGCGCGCGAGCGAAAGCCGGTCGTTGTAGCGGCGCGCGCCGACGGTATCCGTGTGCCCGATCACCACGATGTCGGGGAGCGGCCGGCGCTGGATCTCGGCGAACACGTGCTCGAGCTCGCCCTTGGAGGCGCTCGTGAGCTCGTCGCTGTCGGGCAGGAAATAGAGGAGGAAGCTCGCCGGTGCGGCGGGGAGCGCGGCGAGCGTCGCGCCGAAGCGCGCCTGCACGTCCGCTTCCGTGAGCGTCTCCGCATGCAGCGTGCCGTCGGCTTGCAGCTGCTCCGCGCCGTACTTCGCGTGGATCACGTGCCGGTCGCCGTCATGCTCCACGGCGATGGTGCCGATGTGGCCGTCGGGCGCGGGCAGCACCGCGAAGAGCGCCGGCGTCACCGGCTGCGAGGCGCAGCCGGCGGCGAGGGCCGCCGCGACGAGGGCCGCTGCGAGTCTTCCCAAGGAAACGTTCCTACGGACGCTGCGCGACCGGCTCGTCCACCTGCACCACGAACTCGGTGCCGCGCACGCCCATGATCGCCGACGGCGTGCGGATCTTCATCGATTCCGGCGCCTGCTGGACCATCTTGCCGGACACCGCGGCGAGCCGCCCGCGCGAGAGCGTGCCCTGGAACTCGCCGGCGTAGGTCGTCGTGTCGAACGTGTACTTGTCGATCGCGAAGACGCTCGAGGGGCCCACCGAGACGAGGCTGTTGTCGCTGAACGTGATGCCGGCGGCGCCATCGGCGCCGGTGACGATCACGTCGGAGGGCCGCACCGGCGTGCCGACGCGCGCGGCGATGCGTTCGCTCCCGCGCTCGATCGCGACCGAGCCGTGCGAGACCTTCACCAGGCCGACGTCGGCCGAATACGCGGGCAACGACGCCGCGACCATCAGGGCGAGCATCCAGCAGTTGCGCATCGCGACCTCCCCTTGCCAAAGCGGCATTTCCAGACCCCTAATGATGCCAAATCCACGGAGGGCATCTATGAACGCCGTCACAAGCCGGATGGGGATGTTTCCGTCCCGCGCCGAGGCCTGGCGCGAGGCGCGCGCGTTCGTCGACGGCTTCTGCCGGGCCGCCGCGGTGGAGCGGGAGGCCTGCCTCAAGGCGAACCTCGTGCTCGAGGAGCTCTTCCTCAACACCGTGAAGCACGGCCACAACGGCGGCAGCGACGCGCCGATCTGGATCCATCTCGTCGCGCAGGAGGGGCGCGTCGAGCTCACGTACGAGGATCGCGCGGCGCCTTTCAACCCGTTCGCGCCCGGCACACGCGAGATGCTCCATGCGCTTTCGAGCGTGCGCCGCGAGGGCGGCCTGGGCGTGATGCTCGCGCAGGGCCTTACCGCGCGCGCGGAGTACGCCTACCTTTTCGGCCGCAACCGCATCCGCATCACGCTCGCGGGATAGGGCGCGGGCTCACGCCCGCACTCGAGCGCTGCCCGGCGCTCCCGTGAGCCGCAGGCGCCGTACGAGGTTCGCGATGCGCGCCGTGTCGCCGCGCGCCTTCGCGGCGAAGAGTTGCCGAGTGCGATGTATCAATGCCGGCGGCGCGTCGAGCTTCGCCACCAGGCGCGCGGCGGTCGCGGCGTCGTTCGCTTCGCCGAGCGCGTCCTGCAATTGCGCGAGCGCCTCGCGATAGCGCTCGGTGCGCACCGCCGGGAAGAGCGAGGCGAGCCCGTCCACGCCATAGCGCAGACGCTTCGCCTCGATGCGCAGCCGATGGCGGCCGGCGGCGTCGAGGCGTGCGACGTGCCGCGCTCGAGCGAGGAGGTGCTCGTGGCGTTTCGCGAGGGCGCGCGCGGCGAAGGCGGTCAGCGCTTCGCCGCCTGCCGCGCGCGGCTCGTCCGAGCACGCGAGCCAACGCGAGATCGCGAGCAGGGTCCGCGCCGAGCGCGGTGCGACGATGGCAAGCGCCGCGTCCCGGCGCGCGTGAAGCGCGCGTTCCTTCGCCGCGCGCCCGAGGCGCTCGGCGAGCGCCGCATCGGCGTGGCCGGAAAGCGCGGCGGGCAGCGATTCCAGCGCGAACACGTCCCAGTCGCGCGCCACGCCGAGCGCCGCGGAGAGCCGGCCGAGCTCGTTGCGCCAGGCGCGCGAGCGCTTGCGCCCGATCGTGCGCCGGAACATGCGCAGCGCCGAGCGCAGCCGCCGCAGCCCGACGCGCGCCTGGTGCACGAATTCCGGATCGGAGCCCGCGATCACGCCCTCCTCGTTCGCCTGCAATTGCTCGAGCGCCGCGCCGACGATCTCGCGCGCCGCGTGCTCGAGCGGGGCCGAGGCATCGAGCGCGACGCTGCGCGCCTTGCGCGGCTTCGGCGCGCCGCCGCGCACGAGCCGCCAGCCGCGCTCGGCCTTGGTGACCATGCTCGCGCGCATCGGCACCTCGCCGAGGAGCCGCGCGGCGAGGTCGAACGCCGCGGCGACCGGTCCCTCGAGGCATTCGATCTCGAGCTCGCAGATGCGCTCGGTGCGTGCGCCGGACCTCACCTCGCCCACGTCGAGCGCGACTTCGAGCCGCGTCCCGCCGGTGGGCGAAACGGTCCAGGCCGTGCGCATCACGTCGACCGTGAACGCGGCCGCGAGCCGCTCGTGCAGTCGGTCGGCGCCCGGGACGCGTGCGAGCGGCGTGCGGGCGAAAAGCGCCAGGTCGAGCGACGCGTCGCGGCGGTCGAATTCCCATTCGTCGCGCGTATGCAGTCCGCCCCGGCCGCTGCGCCCGCCCTTGACCGACTGGATCCAGCGCGCCCCCGCTTTGCGCAATCGCAGCGCCATGCCGCGCTTCCAGAGGAGTCCCTCGGGCGTGTCGAGGTACAGCGTGAGGAGCCGGCGGCGCAGGGGCCGCGCGCCGGCGAGCGCGGACGAGCGTGACACCCGTTGCCGGTCGCGCTCGGCGACGGCGAACTTGAGCTCGACCTCGGGCATGTCGCGTCCGGGAATACGCGCGGGGGCGGCGTGTTGAGTAAGTTGAGGGGGCGCCGCCGCGACTCACCGGCCGCGCGCGCCCACCGCCGTAGTCTAGACCCTTTGGTAAGATGGGCTCATCGGCCCGGGTCGCACGCACGTCCCCCGATCGAAAGGACATTCCCGGATGCACGCCACGCTGCCCCTGCTCGCCGACACCGATTTCCCGCCCCTCGCGCGCGCGCGCCTGGAAACGCTCCAGGTGAACCTCGGCTACGTGTGCAACCAGTCGTGCGTTCATTGCCACGTGAACGCCGGGCCCACGCGCACCGAGACCATGACGGCGGAGACGGCGCGCCAGGTGCTCGATTACCTGCGGGCGAGCGGCGCCTCGACCATCGACCTCACCGGCGGCGCCCCGGAGCTGCACGCGCAATTCCGCCCGCTCGTCGAGGGCGCGCGCGCGCTCGGCGTCTCGGTCATCGATCGCTGCAACCTCACGGTGCTGCACGAGCCCGGGCAGGAGGATCTCGCGCGCTTCCTCGCCGCGCATCGCGTGGCGATCGTCGCTTCGCTGCCCTGCCATACGCCGGAGCTCGTCGAGCGCCAGCGCGGCAAGGGCGTCTACGCGTCGAGCATCGCCGCGATCCGCGCGTTGAACGCGCTCGGCTACGGCGACGAGGCGAGCGGCCTCACGCTCGACCTCGTCTACAACCCGCAGGGACCGGTGCTGCCGCCCGCGCAATCGAGGCTCGAGGCCGACTACAAGCGCATCCTCGGCGAACGCGAAGGTATCCGCTTCAATCGCCTGCTCACGCTCGCCAACATGCCGATCCAGCGTTTCGGCTCGATGCTCGTGAGCAAGGGCCAGTTCGGCGCGTACATGAAGCTGCTGCGCGAGGCCCATCGCGAGGAGAACCTGCGCACGGTGATGTGCCGCTCGCTCGTCTCGGTCGACTGGCAGGGATACCTGTACGACTGCGATTTCAACCAGATGCTCGGCCTCGCGCTGCGGGTCGCCGGGCGCGCGCGCATGCACGTCTCGCAGGCGATCGGCCGCGACCTCGAGGGCAATCCCATCGTGGTGCGCGACCATTGCTACGGCTGCACCGCGGGCCAGGGATCGAGCTGCGGCGGGGCGCTCGCGTGAGGCGCGAAGCGGCCCTCGCGGCCGCGCCTGCGATCCCGGAGAGCCGGCCGGGCCGCACCTGCCCGATCTCCTATCGCTATCCGCCGCGCGTGCTCGACCGCGCGCCGCAGATCGAGGCCGAGACGCTCTATGCGATCGGCGGCCTGTACGGCAATCCCGAGGCGCTCGATGCGGTGCTCGCGCTCGCCGAGCGCGAGCCGGGCGAGGTGCGTCTCGTCTTCAACGGCGATTTCCACTGGTTCGACACGCCGAGCACGCAGTTCGCGCGCATCGCGCGCGAGGTGGCTGCGCACGCGGCGCTGCGCGGCAACGTGGAGACGGAGCTCGCGGCCGAGGAGAGCGGCGCCGGCTGCGGCTGCGCGTATCCGGCCGACGTGAGCGACGCGGAGGTGTCGCGCTCGAACGAGATCCTCGCGCGCCTGCGCGAGACCGCGCGCCGCGATCCCGCCCTTCGCGCCGCCCTGGGCGAGCTGCCGATGCACCTCGTCGCCCGCGTGGGAGATGCGCGCATCGGCATCGTGCACGGCGACGCGGCCTCGCTCGCCGGCTGGGGATTCGCCCACGACCGGCTCGACGATCCGCGCCACCGCCGCTGGATCGAGAACGCGTTCCGCGACGCGCGCGTCGACGCCTTCGCGTGCTCGCACACGTGCATTCCCGCCTTGCGCAGGTTCGAGGTCGACGGCCGCTCGTGCGTGGTCGCCAACAACGGCGCCGCGGGCATGCCGAACTTCGCGGGGTCCCGCCACGGGCTCCTCACGCGCATCTCCACGCGGCCCTTCGAGGGAAGCGAGCGCGCGTACGGCTTGCGGTCGGGGGAAGTCGCGATCGACGCGATCGCGATCGAGTACGACCACGAACGCTGGGTCGAGCGCTTCCTCGCGGCATGGCCGGAGGGATCGCCCGCGCACGCGTCCTACCATCGGCGCATCGTCGAGGGGCCGCGCCATGCCGCGGACCCGCCGCCGTCGTGACCCGCGGGCGCATCACCGTCTTCGCGCTCGTCGCCGCGGGCGTCGCGGCGTTCTTCGTCTTCCATCTCGAGCGCTATTTCTCGCTCGACTTCTTCCAGTCGCAGCGCTCGATGATCGAGGCGTACTTCGCCGCGCATCCGCTCGGCACCGCCGCGGCCTACTTCGCGATCTACGTCGCGGTCACCGGGCTCTCGCTGCCGGGAGCGGCGATCCTCACGCTCGCGGGCGGTGCGATCTTCGGCCTCGTGTGGGGCACCGTCATCGTCTCGTTCGCTTCCACGATCGGCGCGACGCTCGCCTTCCTCGCCTCGCGCTTCGTGCTGCGCGACTGGGTGCAGTCGAAGTTCGGCGACAAGCTGAAGCCCGTGAACGAGGGCGTCGCGCGCGAGGGCGCGTTCTACCTCTTCGCGCTGCGGCTGGTGCCCGCGTTCCCGTTCTTCGTCATCAACCTCGTGATGGGGCTCACGCCCATCCGCGCGCGCACTTTCTACTGGGTGAGCCAGCTCGGGATGCTGGCGGGCACCATCGTCTACGTCTACGCGGGAACGCAGCTCGGGCGGTTCCGCATCTCGGCGGGACTGGTCGCCGCCTTCGTGATCCTCGGCCTCTTCCCGCTCGTCGCCAAGCGCGTGCTCGAGGCGATGAAGGCGCGCAAGGTCTACGCGAAGTGGCAGCGGCCGGCGCGGTTCGAGAAGAACCTCGTCGTGATCGGCGCCGGCTCCGCGGGACTCGTGAGCGCGTACATCGCCGCCGCGGTGAAGGCGAAGGTGACGCTGGTGGAGAAGCAGCGCATGGGCGGGGACTGCCTCAACACCGGCTGCGTGCCTTCCAAGGCGCTGATCCGCACCGCGCGCCTGCTCGCCGACATGCGGCGCTCGCGCGAGCTCGGCGTCCGCGAGGCGCATGCGCAATTCGATTTCGCCGACGCGATGGAGCGCGTGCAGCGGGTGATCGCGCGCGTCGAGCCGCACGATTCGGTCGAGCGCTACGCGAAGCTGGGCGTCGAATGCCTGGAGGGAACCGCACGCATCACCTCGCCCTGGACGGTGGAAGTGGCGCTCGCGGCCGGCGGCACGCGCACGATCGCGACCAAGGGCATCGTGATCGCGGCGGGAGGGCGTCCGTTCGTTCCGCCCATCCCCGGGCTCGCGGAAGCGAAGCCGCTCACGTCCGAGAACGTCTGGGAGCTGCGCACGCTGCCCGCGCGCCTCGTCGTGCTCGGCGGCGGTCCCATCGGCTGCGAGCTCGCGCAATGCTTCGCACGCCTGGGCTCCAGGGTGACGCAGATCGAGATGGCCCCGCGCCTCATGACGCGCGAGGACCCGGAGTTCTCCGCGCTCGTGGCCGCGCGCTTCCGCGCCGAGGGGATCGAGGTGCTCACCGGCCACAAGGCGAAGGAAGTGCGCATGGAGAACGGCGAGCGCATCGTGGTCGCCGAGCACGAGGGGCGCGAGGTGCGCGTCGCCTGCGACGCCATCCTCTGCGCGGTCGGGCGCGTGGCGAACACGTCGGGCTACGGCCTGGAGGAGCTCGGCATCCCCATCACGAAGCAGAAGACGGTGGAGGTGGACGAGCATCTCGCCACGCGCTATCCCAACATCTATGCGTGCGGCGACGTGGCCGGGCCCTACCAGTTCACGCACACGGCGGCGCACATGGCGTGGTATTGCGCGGTGAACGCGCTGTTCGGGCGCTTCCGCAAGTTCCGCGTCGACTGGTCGGTGGTGCCGTGGGTCACGTTCACCGATCCGGAGGTCGCGCGCGTGGGCCTCAACGAAAGCGAGGCGAAGGAGCGCGGCATCGCCCACGAGGTGACGGTGTTCGACCTGGCGGAGCTCGACCGCGCCATCGCCGACGGCGAGGCCGAGGGCTGCGTGAAGGTGCTCACCAAGCCCGGCTCCGATCGCATCCTCGGCGCGACGATCGCCGGCGAGCACGCGGGCGAGATCCTCGCCGAGTTCACGGCGGCGATGCGCCACGGCGTCGGCTTGAACGGCATCCTCGGCACGATCCACCCGTATCCGACCGTCGCCGAGGCGAACAAGTACGCGGCCGGCGAATGGCGCAAGCGCCGGGTGACGCGCGGCCAGATGCGGCTCGCGGCGCGCTACAACGCGTGGATGCGCGGCGAGGCGGGACTCGGCTCCGTGCTCGCGGGGCTCGGCGCCCTGGGCGACAAGAGCCCGTACCACGGCGAGCCCGCGGAGACGCTCGAGTGACCCGGCTGCTCGTCGCGATCGCCGCGCTCTGCGTAGCGCTTCCCGCCGCGGCGTTCGATCACACGTACGCGGCGTGGGATGCGCTCCTCAGGAAGCACGTGCGCTACATCGCGAACGGGGACGCCTCGCGCGTCGATTACGCCGGGATGAAGCGCGACGGCGACGCGTTGAAGGCGGTGCTCGCCGATTTCGAGAAGGTGCCGCGCACGGAGTTCGACGCGTGGCCCAAGCCGCAGCAGGAGGCGTTCCTGATGAACGCCTACAACGCGTTCACCGTCGAAAAGATCCTCACGCGCTATCCCGACATCCGCTCGATCCGCGATTTCGGGACGGTGTTCGGCAATCCGTGGAAGGACAAGTTCTTCACCCTGTTCGGCGAGCCGATGAACCTCGACGGCATCGAGCACGGCATGCTGAGGAAGGACGGCGCCTACGACGAGCCGCGCGTGCACGTGGCGGTCGTGTGCGCCTCGGTCGGCTGCCCGATGCTGCGCAACGAAGCGTTCGTGGGCGAGCGGCTGGACGCGCAGCTCGAGGACGCGATGCGCCGCTTCCTCTCGGACCACAGCCGCAACCGCTACGATGCGGCCTCGGGCGAGCTGCAGGTCTCCAAGATCTTCGACTGGTATGGCAAGGACTTCGAGCACGGCTGGCACGGCTATACGTCGGTGAAGGCGACGCTCGCGCGCTACGCCGACCTCCTCGCCGAGCGTCCCGAGGATCGCGCCGCGATCCGCGCGCAGAAGCCGGGCGTCACCTTCCTCGACTACGACTGGTCGCTCAACGATATCCCTCGTTGAGCCCGCGGGCGACGTTACAATCGCCCCTCATGAGTTCCATCTCGGTCATCGTGCCGGCGCTGGACGAGTCGCAGGGGATCGCGGCGACGCTCGCCGCGCTCGCCCCGCTGCGCGCGCGCGGCGCCGAGGTGATCGTGGTCGACGGCGGCAGCCGCGACGCGACGCGCGAGATCGCCGCACCGCTTTGCGACCGCGTGCTCGAAGCCCCGCGCGGCCGCGCCGCGCAGATGAACGCGGGTGCCCGCGCGAGCCGCGGCGAGATCCTGGTCTTCCTGCATGCGGATTCGCGCCTTCCCGAAGGTGCGCTCGAGGCCATCGAGTCCGCATTCGCGGCGGGGCGCCGCGCGTGGGGCCGCTTCGACGTGGCGATCGAGGGCCGCTCGCCGCTCCTCGCGGTGGTCGCGTGCGCGATGAACCTTCGCTCGCGCCTCACCGGCATCGCGACCGGCGACCAGGCGATCTTCGTGCGGCGCGAGGCCTTCACGCGCGTGGGCGGCTTTCCGCCGATTCCGCTGATGGAGGACGTCGCGATCTCGAGCGAGCTGAAGAAGGTGTCGCGGCCGGCATGCCTCGCCGAGCGCGTCACGACCTCGGGGCGGCGCTGGGAAAGCCGCGGCGTGCTCGCCACCGTCGCGCTCATGTGGCGCCTGCGCTTCGCCTACGCGCTGGGCGCGGATCCGCATCGCCTCGCTCGCCGCTATGACGCCGGACGACCCGCCTCCTGAGGCGGCCATCGCGGTGTTCGCCAAGGCGCCGGTGCCGGGCGAGGTGAAGACGCGGCTCGCGGGCGTGCTCGGCATGGACGCGGCGGCGAGCCTGCACGCGGGCTTGGTGCGCCACGCGCTCGCCACCGCCGTGCACGCGCGACTCGGCCCGGTCTCGCTCTGGTGCACGCCCGACGCGAGCCATTCGTTCTTCGAGCGCTGCGCGGCCGAGTTCGGCGTGCGGCTGGAGGTGCAGCAAGGCGCGGACCTGGGCGAGCGCATGGCGCGCGCGTTCGAGCGCGCGCGCACGCCGCTCCTCGTGATCGGCGCGGATTGCCCGGCGCTCACGCAGCGCCACCTCGCCGAGGCGGCGGCGTCCCTGCGCGATGCCGATGCGGTCTTCGTGCCGGCCGAGGACGGCGGCTACGTGCTGGTGGGCCTCGCGCGACCGGTGCGCGGCCTCTTCGACGAGATTCCGTGGGGAACCGCGGCCGTGATGGCGCGCACTCGCGATCGGCTGCAGCGCGCCCGTGCGCGCTGGGTCGAGCTCGATCCGCTGTGGGACGTGGATCGGCCCGACGACTACGCGCGGCTGCAGCGCGAGGGGCTGCTCGCCGAGGTGCTCTCGTGAGGGCGGCGATGCTCGCGCTTTCGCTCGCGGCGCCCGTGGCGGTCGGTGCCGCGCCTGGCCAACCCAACGGTGACGAAGCCGTCGCGATTCCCGCTTTCTCGTCGGCGCAACCCGCGCCCGGACTTCCGGCGCACTGGGGCGCGCTCGTGCCCTCGGGCGTGAAACCCGCTTCATTCGATCTCGTGGAGGACGCGGGCGCCACGGTCCTTCGCGTGCATTCGCGGGATGCCGCAGGCGCCGCAGCGTACGCGCTGCCCACGAAAGACGGCACGATCGCGCCCACGCTTTCATGGCGCTGGAAGGTGGATCGCGTCGTCGAGGGCGCCGACCTCGCGACTCGCGCGGGCGACGACTTCGCGGCGCGCGTGTACGTGTTCTTCGACGTGCCCGCGAGCCGGCTGCCGCTCGGCGATCGCATCCGGCTCGCGCTCGCGCGCCTGCTGCATGGCGAGCGGTTGCCGAGCACCGCGATCTGCTACGTCTGGGATAACCGCCATCGCGTCGGTACGACGGCGTGGAGCCCGTACACCGATCGCGTGCGCATGGTCGTCCTCGAGAGCGGGACCGGGCGCATCGGCCAGTGGGTGGCCGAGCGCCGCGACCTGGCGGCCGATTACCGCGCGGCGTTCGGCGCGAACGCGCCGCTCGCTCCGGTCTCGGGCGTCGCGGTGGGCAACGACACCGACCAGACCGGCGAGACCGCCACCGCCTGGTTCGGCGATCTCGTGCTCGCCGTCGGAGCGGCTCGATGAGGCGGCTCGTGATGCTCGGCGGCGGCCATGCGCACGTCGAGGTGCTGAGGAGCCTCGGCGAGCGCGCCGACGAGCGCTGGGAAGTCACGGTCGTGACGCCGTATCCATGGCTCACCTACTCGGGCATGGTGCCCGGCCTCTTCGCCGGCCACTACGAGATCGACCAGTGCACCATCGACCTGCAGCCGCTCGCCGACCGCGCGCATGCGACGCTCGTGCCGGCGCTCGCCATCCGCGTCGACACCACGGAGCGCGCCGTGGTGTGCGACAACGGCTCGACCATTCCCTACGACGTGCTTTCGCTCGACGTGGGCACCGAGCCCTTCGGCCACGAGGTGCGCGGCGTCGAGCGCCATGCCGTCGTGATGCGTCCGCTCGAGAAGGGCGTGAAGGGCTGGAGCGACGTGGTCGTGCGCGCGCGCGAGGGACGCATCGGCTCGGTGAGCGTCGTGGGTGGAGGCGCCGCGGGGGTCGAGGTCGCGCTCGCGATGGAATACCGCCTGCGCCAGGAGCTCGGGCTCGCGTGGGCGCACGTTCGCGTGATCACCAACAGCGGCCTCGTGGTGCCGGAATATCCGGCCGGCGCGCGCGCTCGCCTCGCGCGGAAGCTTCGCCGCCGCAACGTCGGCCTCCACACGGGAAGCGCGGTGACCGAGGTGGGCCGCGATTTCGTGCGCCTCGAGCAGGGCCTCGAGTTCGCCTCCGACGCGGTGTTCTGGGCGACCGGCGGCGCGGCGCAGCCGTGGATCCGCGCCTCGGGCTTCTCCACCGACGAGCGCGGGTTCCTGCTCACCAACGACCGGCTGCAGTCGGTCTCGCACCCGGACGTGTTCGGCGCGGGCGATTGCGCGAGCGTCGAGGGAAGGCCGCGCGCGAAGGCGGGCGTCTTCGCGGTGCGCGCGGGTCCCGCGCTCGCCGCGAACCTCGTCGCCGCGCTCGAGGAAAAGCCGCTGCATCCCCACGAGAGCCCGGCGCGCCACCTGGCGCTGGTCTCGACCGGAAACCGGCACGCGGTCGCGGTCTGGAACGGCTGGTCGTGGGAAGGCGACTGGGTGTGGCGCTGGAAGGACCGCATCGATCGCGGCTTCGTGGCGCGCTACGGCTCGCGCGGCGATCCGCGCTAGGCGGCGCGCTCCACGCGCGCGAGCTTCGGCAGGATCCGCACCACCTTCACCATGCGGTTCTGCACCTGCAGGATCTCGACCGGATGGTCGGCGATCACGATGGTGGCGCCCGCCTCGGGAATGTCCTCGACCTCCTCGAGGAGCAGGCCGTTGATGGTCTTGGGTCCCTCGAGCGGGAAATCGAAGCCCGCCTTGCGGTTGAGCACGCGCAGCGAGCAGGCGCCGTCGGCGATCACCGTGCCGTCGGGCTCGCGATGGAAGAGGGTGGAGCTGCCGATCGCCTGGCTGGTGAACTCGCCCACGATCTCCTCGAGGATGTCCTTCATCGTGACGAGCCCGAGGATCTCGCCGTACTCGTCCACCACGAGGCCCATGTGGCGCTGGTTCTCCTGGAAGTTGGTGAGCTGGGTGAGGAGCGGCGTCCCCTCGGGCACGAAGTAGGGGTCGCGCATGATGGAGCGCAGCGACTCCGGATCGATCTCCTCGCGGCGCATGAGGTTCAGCACCTTGCGCACATGCACGGTGCCCACGGTGTTGTCGAGGCCGCCTTCGCACACCACCAGGCGCGTGTGATGCGAGGTGGCGATGGCGCTGCGCACCTCCTCGATGTCGTCCTTCAGGTCGATCGCCTCGATCTTGCCGCGCGGCGTCATGGTGTCGTCGACCGTCATGTCCTCGAGCTCGAAGAGGTTGAGGAAGATCGAGCGGTGCTTCTTGGGAATGAACTTGCCGCCCTCGAGCACGAGCGTGCGCAGCTCCTCCATGCTCAAAGGCTGCGCGCTGCCCTCGCCCACCTTGCGGATGCGAAGCAGCTTGAGGAGCCCCCTCACCAGCACGTTCACGATCCACATCACGGGCCGCGTCGCGCGAATGAGCGGCGTGAGGAGGTAGGAGGCGCCCAGCGCGATCGTCTCCGAGTAGGTGGCGCCGAGGATCTTGGGCAGGATCTCGGCGAAGATGAGGATCGCGAAGCTCGCGGAGAAGGTGGCGATCGCGAGCACGTAGTCGCCGGTGCCGAGCAGGCGGCGGCAGATCTCCGCGACCAGGATGGTCGTCGCCGCGTTGATGACGGTGTTGCCGGCGAGGATGAAGGAGAGCAGCTCGTCGGTGCGCTGCAGCAGGGCCGAGGCGAGCTTCGCGCCGGTGTTGCCCTCGCGCACCAGGTGCTTCAGCCGATAGCGGTTCAAGGCCATCATGCACGTCTCGGACATCGAGAAGAAGCCCGAGGCGGCGAGGAGCGCCGCGAGTGCCACGAACAGCCAGCGTATGGGGACCGCGTCGGTCAAGGCGAGGTGAGGCCGCGCTTGAGGATCAGCTCCAGGACGGCCTTGCTTCCGATGTAGGCGAGGAGGAGCGCGGTGAATCCCGCGAGCGTCCAGTACACCGCGGTGCGGCCGCGCCAGCCGCGGAAATAGTGCCCGGCGAGGAGCCCTCCGAAGATGAACCACGAGAGGATCGCGAACACGTTCTTGTGCGTGAGCGTGAAGGGCTTGCCGAAGAGCTCCTCGGAGAAGAAGACGCCCGAAAGCACCGTGAGCGTGAGCAGCACGAAGGCCGCGAGCAGGATGCGGAAGAGCAGCGCCTCCATCTCGAGGAGCGGAGGCAGCTGCCGGATGAAGGGCGGCAGCACGCCGCGATGCAGCCACTTCTCCTCGGCGAGCATCACGAGCGCGTGCACGGTCGCCACGAAGTAGAGCGCGTAGGCGAGCATCGCGATCGCGAAGTGGAGCGCGAAGAGCGGGTCGCCGCCGTAGTTCACGACGTGGTGCACGTTCATCGTGGAAGCCTGCAGCACCACCGCGCAGAAGGCGATCGGCGCCATCAGCCCGAGGATGCCGGCGAGGCCGCGGAACGCGAGGCTCGCGACCCAGTAGATGAGCACCGTGAGCCACACCAGCATCGCCACGCCGTTGCCGACGTTCATGTCGAGCCCGTCGGGCTTCACGAGGCCGCGATAGAGCAGCATCCCGTTGAGGACGAGGGCCACCGGCACGAAGACCGTTTCCACGCGCGCGTCTTCGCGCGGGCCGGAAGCCGCCCCGGGCGCCGTGGCGAGCGCCGGCCGGGCCGCGCGCCACGCCACGCCGGAGAGCAGGAGCCAGACCGCGGCGGTGCTAAAATATAAAAGCAAATCAGGCATTTCGATGCCGCCACTCGGATCAGCTACCAGTTTACCAATTCCCCATGCTCGACGCCCTGACGCAACGCCTTTCCTCCGTGGTGAAAACGCTGCGCGGCCACGCGCGCATCACCGAGGACAACGTCCAGGAGATGCTGCGCGAGGTGCGCCTCGCGCTCCTCGACGCGGATGCGGGCCTGCCGGTGGTGAAGGAGTTCGTCGGCAAGGTGAAGGAGAAGGCGCTCGGGCAGGAGGTAATCGGGAGCCTCACGCCCGGCCAGGCGCTGGTGGCGGTGGTCCACCACGAGCTGGTCGAGCTCATGGGCGGCGCGAGCGAGGGCCTCAACCTCGCCGCCCAGCCGCCCGCGGTGGTCCTCCTCGCCGGGCTGCAAGGTTCCGGAAAGACCACGAGCGCGGGCAAGCTCGCGCGGCTCCTCAAGGGGACGCTCAAGAAGAAGGTGCTGCTCGTCTCCACCGACGTGTATCGTCCCGCCGCGATCGAGCAGCTCGCGACCCTCGGCAAGAACCTCGACATCGAGGTGTTCCCCGCGGACGCTACGCAAAAGCCCGTGGACATCGCGAACGCCGCGCTCGACTACGCGAAGCGGCACTTCCACGACGTGCTGATCGTGGACACCGCGGGGCGCCTGGGCATCGACGAGGAGATGATGAACGAGGCGAAGGCGCTCCACGCGGCGGTGAAGCCGGTGGAGACGCTCTTCGTGGTCGATTCGATGCAGGGCCAGGACGCGGTGAACGTCGCGCGCGCCTTCAACGAGGCGCTGCCGCTCACCGGCGTGGTGCTCACCAAGCTCGACGGCGACGCGCGCGGCGGCGCGGCGCTCTCGGTGCGCCACGTGACCGGCAAGCCGGTGAAGTTCGTGGGCGTGTCCGAGAAGATGGACGGCCTCGAGGCCTTCCATCCCGAGCGCATGGCGTCGCGCATCCTCGGCATGGGCGACATCCTCTCGCTCGTCGAGGAAGCGCGCGCCAAGGTGGACGAGAAGGAGGCCGAGCGCCTCGCCGAGAAGTTCAAGAAGGGCAAGGCCTTCGACCTCGAGGACTTCAAGGCGCAGCTCCAGCAGATGAAGAAGATGGGCGGCATCGCGAGCCTCACCGACAAGCTCCCGGTGCAGCTCACGCAGATGGCGCAGGCCTCGCCCGACCTGCAGGAGAAGGCGTTGAAGCGCACCGAGGGCATCATCAACTCGATGACGCCGCTCGAGCGCCGCAAGCCCGAGCTCATCAAGGCCGCGCGCAAGCGGCGCATCGCCGCGGGGGCCGGAGTGCAGGTGCAGGAGGTGAACCGCCTCCTCACGCAGTTCGAGCAGATGCAGAAGATGATGAAGATGATGCGCAGCGGGAACCTCGGGCGCATGCTGCGCGGCATGAAGGGGATGCTGCCGGGGACGAGGTAGCGCCGTCACCTGCCCGATGGCGTTGACCGGCGTCGCCTTTCGTCCGGTCCGACGCCGTTCCCGATGCTCGCGGCAAGCCCGTAAATTGTTGTATAGTTACGGGCTTACCGCGTTTCGTTGTCCGTTCGCAACGGACTTTCTGGAGCAACCTATGGTTGTAATTCGCATGGCCCGCGGCGGAGCCAAGAACCGCCCCTTCTACAACATCGTCGTCGCCGATTCGCGCATGCCGCGCGACGGGCGCTTCATCGAGCGCATCGGCTTCTACAACCCCAAGGCCGCC